>Ga0307503_10000328_pt1 | contig 10264 bp, 8 predicted proteins | sample 17_S_MG_FD_194514 | JGI IMG/M metagenome (GOLD analysis project Ga0307503, IMG submission 194514) | Soil microbial communities from Populus trichocarpa stands in riparian zone in the Pacific Northwest, United States - 17_S | ecosystem: Environmental > Terrestrial > Soil > Riparian zone > Trees... | reverse complement strand
GACCAGCGCATGGCGTCGGCCACGAGCGCGCCGATCGCGGTCTCGCGCGAGCGCACCGTCGTGTTGCGGCTGTCGAGCTCGATCGCCGTGATGCCGATCGGGGTGTCGAGATGGCGGCCGAGATCGGCCTCGTATTTCGCCACCACGTCAGCCATCTCGGGGTCCGGCGTCACAACAGCGGTGTCGATCACGCGAAACTGCGGCCACCAGGTCACCAGGCGCTTGCCGTCCTCCTCCTTGACGCCGATCGCGACGTCGATGGCGGTGACGTAGTGGGCGTCGTAGTTCGATTCCACCATGGCGGTGTTGCCGTCATAGTTGATGAAGAGATCGTGGGTGTGGCCGGTGAGGATGAGATCGATCGTATCGCTGCGATAGAGCTCGGTGCCCTGCTCGCGCGTGACATGCGCGACCGCGACAACGAAGTCGGCGCCCTCGCGCCGCAGCGTCCTGGCCTGCTCGATCAGCGTCGTCACCGAGGATGAGAATTTGAGATCGCCGGGGTCGGACGCGCGCGGGCTGTCCTCGTAGGTGGCGCCGGTCAGCCCGATGCGCACGCCGCCCACGGTCACCATCGAACGGTCCTGGAAGTCCGGCAGCGTCGCGCCGTCGGCATTGCGCAGGTTCGCGCCGTAGCGCGGAAACGTCGCCGCCGCCATGCGCTCGAGAAAGACAGCCTTGCCGAAATCGTATTCGTGGTTGCCCGGCGTGAAGACGTCGGGCCGCACCATGTTGGTCAGCGTCACGATGCTGGCGCCCTGGTCGAGGCTCGACATCAGCGAGGGCGAGAGCGTGTCGCCGGCATGGGCGAAGATCACGCTGCCGCCGGAGGCAGCAGCCCGCGCGCGCTCGGCCTTCACCACGGCGGCGAGCCTGGGGAAGCCGCCGCGGCGCTTGCCGTCCGGCATCTCCACGTCGCCCATCAGGTAGATGTCGTTGACCAGGACGAAGGACACCTGCGCGGCGGCCGCCGGCGCCGCCGCGGCAAAACGCATGCCGCTCATGGGAACGAGCAGCAGGCCGGTGGCAACGCGGCGGGTGATCAGCATGGGGTCCATACCGGCGGAATGCGGTGCGTGCTTAGCGCATTTCCGGCTCGCGCTGAACTAACGGTTCCGTCATGGCGGGTCGGCGTCCCACCACCGCTGTCATTCCGGGGCGCGCGACATCCACAGCTGTCATTCCGGGGCGCCGCGAAGCGGCGAGCCCGGAATCCATAATCCCAGGCTGTGGTTATGGATTCCGGGCGCCCTCACTTCGCACCCAAGTCGGCTTTAGCCGACTTGGGCATTATGAGTGCCGATCTCGGGTAAACCCGAGATCGGTCGCCCCGGAATGACGGCCGGAGGCCGAAGGCATCCCCTCACCTGGCATCAGGCTTGCGCCGGTAAACCTGGCGGCCGGCAATGCTGGTCGCGAGCACGTAGTCGCGCGCGAGCGTCTCGTCCAGCATGCGCACGAGCTCGGGCCAGCCGGAAAGATAATCCACCACCGGCGGCTTGACGATGAACTCCGGCCGCGTCGCCAGGATCTTGCGCAGCTCGGTATCAGGCGTGGCGTCAGCGCCTTCGACGGCGGCGATGATCTCCGGCTTGGTCAGCACCGAAGGATGCGTCGACATCCGGGTCGGCGGATAGGTCCCGGTCAGCCAATACACGAGATGGTCGGACATCATGTAGAGCGAGCTTGGGCCCTGGCCCGCGCTCCGCACATAGTCCGCGATCTCATAGGCCGGCCCGTAGGCCAGGCTCTGTCCCAGCTCGATCCGTGTCAGCAGCGCCTCGTAGCTTGCGCGCGTGTGCACGACGGCCGCCGCGATCAGCGCAACGCCCATGCCCGCAACCAGCAACCACCTGGCCGTTGCGATGCGAACGGAGGCGAGCGCAAAGCCCAGGGCGATGGCGAACCAGGGAACGATCTGGACGAGGTAGTGGCCGTAGGGCGGTCCCGTCATTGCCACCGCCAGCGTTGCACCGGTCAGGAACACGGCCGTGGCGATGATGGCATCGCGTTGTCGCTCGGTAAGCTCGCGCCAGCGTCCGGCGCAACACAGGAGCCCGGCCAGGCCGCCGATCCACAGCGGCACGCCGAGCAACACCACTGCAGGTCTCGTCGTTCCGTCCGAGCGGATGCCAAACGCGATCTGGACGAGGCTGCGCAGATTGTCGAAGGAGCGGTGGTGCGCGGAAAATTCGGCGCCCGCGCGGATGACCGTGTCGAACCAGAGCGGCAGCCGGCCGGACACGAGATAGGGAATGACGGTGATGGCGACGATCAGCAGCACGCCGGCCGCATAGGCGAAGCCCCGCGTGACCGGTCTCGCCGGCGGAACAAGCGGCGGACGCGCGATGACGAGCAGGCCCACCGCGAAGCCCAGCACCGCCAGATTGCTGCGGATCATCGCCGCCATGCCGATCAACAGGCCGGCCAGGAACGCCCTTCGCGGGCTGCCGTGGCCGCTGCAGAGCAGCAGCAGCGCAGCCGACAGCAGCGGCACGCACAGAAGCTCGGTCATGAGCGCCGGCGCCAGCACCGACATCATCGCTGTCGCAACCAGCGCGGCGACGAAGGCGGAGAGCTTGTCCTGCGCGATCAGCTCGGACGCCCGGTAGACGAGGTACGAGGTCAGGACGACGCCGAGATATCCGGCCACTCGAAGCGCGGCGACCGAGCGGCCCAGGAGCTCGATGGCGCCGGCATACGCCGCGTAAGCGAGCGGAGGTTTGCTGTCCCAGATCCGGTCATACGGAAGAAGGCCGTCGCGGATGCCCTGGCCCATGATGATGAGCGTGCTTTCGTCCCAGTCGATGGTGTCGGGAAAAAAGAACGGCAGCCGCAGGATCAGTGCCCACAGACACAGCGCGGCGATGACCGCGACGTCCGACGCGGCGACGACGTGCATCCGTCCGGGGAGCGGGACAAGCAGTGGGCCGGTGGCGCCGCGGCGGGTGATCGGCATGGCGACGCAACGCTGTGGGATGAGGGCGTGAACGCCGCGGGATGCAGCTCGGACTTCTGGCGATTGTAGCAGAACAGCGAGGCGTACTCAGTGTGCTCCCCTCCCCCTTGTGGCCCCTTGTGGGGAGGGGTTGGGGGTGGGGGTAGTAGTGTGAGGCACCACTACAGCGACACCGCACTACCCCCCACCCCAGCCCTCCCCCACAAGGGGGGAGGGAGCACACCGAGTGTGCCGCTCGACACGCGCATTGCATCGCGGACTTGACAACAGGCGTCCGGCGCCCGATACTTTACCGTATGGTTAAGTATCAAACAGCCCCGCTGGATCGCACCTTCGCGGCGTTGGCGGATCCGACCCGCCGGGCCCTGCTGGCGCGGCTGGGCGAGCATGACTCGGTCTCGGTCAGCGAGCTGGCGCGGCCGTTTCCGGTGTCGCTGCCCGCCATCATGAAGCATCTCGACGTGCTGTCCGATGCCGGGCTGATCACCCGCGCGAAGACCGGCCGCACCGTCGCATGCCGATTGTCCGCCGCTCCGATGGAGCAGGCCATGGAATGGCTGAACCGCTACCAGCGCTTCTGGTCGACACAGCTCGATCGGCTCGCCGCGTTCGTTGAGGAGGATGCATGTCTGCCCAACCCAAATCTTTCCAAGCCAAGTCTACCCAACCCAAGCCCCTCGAAAAGCCCAGCCTCACCCTCAAACGTCGTATCAATGCGCCGCCGGCGAAAATCTTCGCGGCCTGGACCGACCCGGAAAAGCTAGCGCAGTGGTTCGGGCCGGCCGACACCGTCGCCGGATCGGCCAGCGCCGAGCTTGACGTCAAGGTCGGTGGCCGCTTCCGCGTTCGCTTCAGCACCGAGAACGGTGAGCAGCATGAGGTCGGCGGCGTCTACCGCGAGGTGACGCCGGACCAACGGCTGGTGTTCACCTGGGCGTGGCGCTCGACGCCGGAGCGCGAGTCGCTCGTGTCGGTCGCGCTGCGGCCGGACGGCGCGGCGACGATGCTGACGCTGACGCACGAGCAGTTCTTCGACCAGGCCGCGCGCGACGGACACGAACGCGGATGGACCGGAACGCTCGACCGGCTCGAACGCTATTTCGGCTGACATCTGTCCCCGACAGAACGATTGGGAGCGGGGGCGCTTCCAAACAAGGAGAGCCATGATGACCAACGCAACGGCCCGCAAGTCCAAAGGCGGTGACGCCGACGAGCTCGAGCGCATGATCCATGCGTGGACGCAGGCGGTGCAGGTACGCGACGCCGACGCGGCGGTCGCCGACTACGCCGACGACGTGCGCAACTTCGACCTCGCACCGCCGCTGCAGCATGGCGGGCGCAAGACCATTCGCGACAATCTCAAAGGCTGGTTCGCAACATTCAGCGGACCGGTCGGAAGCGAGCTGCGGGATCTCACGATCGAGACCGGCGGTGACGTCGCCTTCGCCCACGGTTTCAATCGCATCCATGGCAAGCGCACGGACGGCAGCGAAACGAACGTGTGGATTCGCCTGACGCTGTGCTTTCGCAAGATCGGCGGCGCCTGGAAAGTCACGCACGAGCACACGTCGGTGCCGTTCTACATGGATGGCTCGTTCAAAGCGGCGGTCGACTTGACGCCGTGAGCGGTCCCCGAATGCGAATACCCGCAAGGGCATAACGAACAAGACTTAATCGAATAAGACATAACGAAACATCAGCGACCACGTGCCGCGCCTGAAGTGAACGCACGGCCGCAATTTCGAACGCTGCCCAATCCAATCATCGTCAACCCAACGAGGAGAGAAGCCATGAGCTATGTCGAAGGATTTGTCGTCCCGGTTCCGGCCGCGAACAAGGAAACCTTTCGCAAGCACGCCGCCGACGCCGCGCCGATGTTCAAGGAGTTCGGCGCAACCCGCATGGTCGAGGCCTGGGGCGACAACGTGCCCGACGGCAAGCTCACCGATTTCAAGGGCGCGGTGAAGGCCAAGCCGGATGAGGTCGTCGTGTTCTCCTGGTTCGAATATCCCGACAAGGCGGCGCGGGACGCGGCCAACGAGAAGATGATGAGCGATCCGCGCATGAAACAGATGGGCGCGAACATGCCGTTCGACGGCCAACGCATGATCTTCGGCGGTTTCGCGCCCATCGTCGAAGAGGGTGCCGGCGGCAAGATGGGTTATGCCGACGGCTTCCTGGTGCCGGTTCCGGCCGCCAACAAGGATGCCTACCGCGCCATGGCCGCCAAGGCCGCGGGGATCTTCAAGGAATACGGCGCCACGCGGGTGGTGGAAGCGTGGGGCGACGACGTGCCCGACGGCAAGGTCACCGATTTCAAGGGCGCCGTTAAAGCCACGAGCGACGAAAAGATCGTCTACTCCTGGATCGAATGGCCCTCGAAGCAGGTGCGCGACGCGGCCTGGCCGAAGATCATGGAAGACGAGCGGATGAAGCCGGACTTTGCGAACATGCCGTTCGACGGCAAGCGCATGATCTACGGCGGCTTCGCGCCGATCGTCGACGCCTGAGCAAACCACCGCTGTCATTGCGGGCGCGCCACATCTCCGCTGTCATTCCGAGGCCCGGGCTCGCCGCTTCGCGGCGCCCCGGAATGACGGCGGTGGTGTAGATTCGAAGCGGACATCGGCTACGATCTTGCGATCGTGCATGGACCGCTTCGAGCGGCACTTGGCGAAATCCGCATAGGTTTGCAATAGCCTACCCTTGTATTGGAACGGGCAGGCCCCATGTCGGCACAAAGGGGCCCGCACCCCCTCGACCAAAGTCCAAATTGCATTATTTATAAATTACCTATGAGACATAATCTCGCGGCCTAGTCCGCGCAGCCTCACCCTGCGAAGTCTCAGGCCGTTCATGCAGAACGACGACCCCAGCTTGTTCCTGGCCATCGCCCCGGCGGATCGCCGAGAGGTGCACTTTGCGCTGGCGGCCGTGCTGGCGTCCACTGCGCTCTTTATCGCTTCGTTGCCGTACTCGACGGTGGGGCTCGCTGCCGTTCCCGCTTTCATTCCTGCCTACGAGTCCGCGCTGATCGTCTGCGATCTGATCACGGCGGTTTTGCTGTTCGGCCAGTTTCGCTTCCTGCGATTGCCCGGACTCCTCGTCCTCGCCAGCGGCTATCTGTTCACCGCCGCTATCGCCTTTGTGCACGCGCTCACCTTCCCCGGCGTATTCTCACCCACCGGATTGCTCGGGGCCGGTACCCAGAGCACTGCGTGGCTCTACATCGTCTGGCACGCCGGGTTTCCCGTTTTTGTCCTGGCCTATGCGGCCCTGAAGCGCCAGGCTCGTCACGATCTGGACGCGGGCCAACCTGTCAGCCGCCGCGTGAACAGTGCGATCCTGGTCAGCATCGTAGCGGTCCTTGTTTTGGTTTGCGCGGCCGTGGTCCTGGTGACCGCGGGTCATGAACTGCTCCCCGTGCTCCTGGTCAGCAACAAATTTGTGCCGGCATTGGCGGTGGTGATCGCCATCTGCTGCGCACTATGTATCGCGGCGATCGTCCTTCTTTGGGTACGACGCCCGCGCACTGTGCTCGATCTCTGGCTGATCGTCGTCATGTGCGTGTGGCTTTTCGACATGGGGCTGTCCGCGGCCTTCAATGCAAGCCGTTATGATGTCGGCTGGTACGGCGGCCGGATCTATGGACTGGTGGCGGCGAGCTGGCTGCTGATCGTGTTGCTCGGCAAAATGTCGAAGCAACAATTCGAGCTTGCGGCGCTATCCGCACAACTGAGCCTCGCCAACAGGCGCTTGAACAGCAATCCCTGCACGACGGACTGACCGAACTCGCCAACAGGCGTTTCTTCGATACCCATCTCGCCAGCCAGATGGGCGTGGCGCGCCGCCATCCGCAACGCATGCTGACGCTCATCATGTTCGATCTGGATTTTTTCAAAGCCTACAACGACCGCTACGGCCACGTCGCCGGCGACGAATGTCTGAAGAAGGTCGCCGAGGTCCTGCGCTCATGCTGCCGCCGCCCCGCTGACATGGCGGCGCGTTATGGCGGCGAGGAATTTGCCCTCATCCTTCCCGACACGGATTGGAACGGCGCCGCTCACCTTGCCGAGCATGCACGGTACGCCGTGGCGCAGCTGCACATTCCGCACGCGGCTTCCGCTGCGGCGCATTTTGTCAGCATCAGCGGCGGGATTGCGGTGTTCGATCCGCGCACCACCACGACGGCAGGCCAGTTGATTGCCGCTGCCGATCAGGCGCTGTTTCAGGCGAAATCTCTGGGCCGCAATTGGATCGATTCCGGGGGAGACGATCGGAAGGTTCGCCATCTCCCGCTGATGCCGCCGATCCCGCAAGCAAAGTAGAACGACGCCGCTATTTGAAGATGATCAAATCGGTGCGGCTAAGGGTTGAGGCTCTATTCTTCAAAGGCTCGTTTGCAGCGTTCGAGCTGTTCTGATTGAGAATCTGGAACTGCCCGATAACGATTTCGTACTTCGTTGCGTCCAAAGTCGCGTCGATGGGAACAACGACGGTGTAGCCTCTCAGCGTCGCTCCGACCGACGTATAGGTGACCGACCCGCTGACCTTCCAGCCAGTCAGAATGAGAGTTGTAATCCCTTTGGCCTTCAGCGCTTTGTCGAGATCGGTATTGTAGAATCTGTCCTGGGCATGATTTTCAATCTTGATGTCGCCGGGCGCGGGCGACACCTCGGGCAACCATGTTGACATGTTTGCCGCGCGAGTCCCGTACACGATGGTGACGCCAGCTTTCCGTGCCTGCGCCAGCAGCGCAGAGATCGCTGGCACCATCTGCTCCTTGCAGTTTGGTCGATGCGCGCAAATGTGATCGATCACGTCGAATATGAGCAATGCCGTTGTCGCAGGGTCAAGGACGACCGGGACCGGGTCCGGTGGTGACGGCATTTGGAGTGTCAGCAGAGACTTGCTCATGGGAAACCTCTCGGCCTACTGTCGATCAAGCTTGCCGTCCACCGTGTGCCGACCGATTTGGGAGTTGAACGTATGCTATCAAGGCGCGCCGCAATTGGATATGTCACCGCGACCGTGCTGCTCGGCTTCAGCCAGCCGGCGCTCGCCGCCAGAGGTGCCTCTTTCCAGGCGATCGACAGCAATGGCGACGGCAAGGTTGATCTTGACGAGATCAAGAAAGCGGCGGCGGCCAAGTTTGACGCCCTGGATCGCAATCGCACCGGCACGCTGACCAGAAGGGAGGTGGGTCGGTTGCGGCTGAATCGTAAAGACTTCGCGGCCGCCGATCCTGATAAGGACGGCACCTTGAGCAAGGACGAATACCTGGCCGTTGTGGAACAGCGGTTCAAGGCTGCGGACACCAAGCAGGCGGGGGCACTGACGCTGTCAGAATTTAATTCCAGAGCAGCCTTGCCCTTGCGCCGTTTGGTTTATTAGCTCCAAACCCCGGCAAGCCGGGGTTTGGTTGGGGAGAGAAGCGCACCGCGTTTGTGGCCCGCGCGCGAATGCGCAATGAAATGAGGCCCGACGACGCGTGCAACCGCCGTCGCCATTGCCTATGTTAGGGCGATGAACGAAGCCGCGCCGATCGCAGCCACATCAGCCGTTCCGGTCTATGCGCCCGGGCCCGTACCCGCCGTGGGCGGCAAGGTCGGTGTGCTGCTGGTCAATCTCGGCACCCCCGACGGCGCCGACGCCGCATCGGTGCGCCGCTATCTCAAGGAGTTCCTCTCCGATCCGCGCGTGATTGAGAACCAGGGCCTGGTGTGGCAGCTCGCGCTCAACGGCGTCATCCTGCGCATCCGCCCGCGCCGCAAGGCGCGCGACTACGCCAAGATCTGGAACCAGGACAAGAACGAATCCCCGCTCAAGACCATCACCCGCGCGCAGGCCGAGAAGCTCGCCGCCGCGCTCGCGCCGCGCGGGCCGCGGCTCCTGGTCGACTGGGCGATGCGCTACGGCAATCCCTCGATCGCGTCGCGGCTCGCCGATCTGGTGGCGCGCGGCTGCGACCGCATCCTCGTCGTCCCGCTCTACCCGCAGTACTGCGCCGCCACCACAGCGACGGTGGGGGACGAGGTGTTTCGCGTGCTCAAGACCATGCGCTTCCAGCCGGCGCTGCGGATCGCCGCGCCCTATTACGACGACCCCGCCTATATCGCGGCACTCGCCTCCACCACCAATGCGGAAATCGCGCGGCTCGATTTCAAGCCTGATGTCATTCTCGCGTCCTTCCACGGCATACCGAAGGCCTATGTCGACAAGGGCGACCCCTATTACACGCAATGCTGCGAGACCATGCGGCTGCTGCGCGTCGCGCTCGCCCTCGACGAAACGAAATTCCTGCTGACGTTCCAGTCGCGCTTCGGCCGCGCGCAATGGCTCGAGCCCGCCACCGACCGCACCGTCAAGCGGCTCGCCAAGGAGGGCGTGAAGAGCATGGCCGTGATCACCCCGGGCTTCTCGGCCGATTGCCTGGAGACCCTGGAGGAGATCGCGTTCGAGAACGCGGAGATCTTCAAGCACAATGGCGGCGAGCATTTCGCCGCCATCCCCTGCCTCAACGACAGCGCGCCGGGCATGCAGGTGATCCGCCAACTGACGGAGCGCGAGCTCGAGGGGTGGGTTTAGAGTCTGCGGGCTGCGCGTAGAGCCTCTCGCCCGCCGCACGCACCGCTGTCGACGATACCAAGACTGTCATCGCCGGGCTTGACCCGGCGAGCCATCTACCTTCGCGAAAACTTTTTGCGAAGATGATGGATGCGCGGGTCAAGCCCGCGCATGACGGTAATGGAATCAGTTCGTGCGGCAGACTCGGTCTGCTCCCTCCCCCCTTGTGGGGGAGGGCTGGGGAGGGGGGTAGTAGTTGCTTCGCGAGGTGCGTCCGCCAACTGCCACCCCCACCCCCAACCCCAACCCCTCCCCACAAGGGGGAGGGGAGCACACCGAGTTTGCTGCTCGACTGAAACTCCCGAAACTGATTCATCACGACAAGACGTGCTCGAGCCTCACGCGCCGCGCCGCACCAAGACTGTCATCGCCGGGCTTGACCCGGCGATCCATCCCGCCTCGCGAAAAGTTTTTGCGAAGGATTATGGATGCGCGGGTCAAGCCCGCGCATGACCGCGGAGACCCGCTCGACAAACCTCACGCGGCGCGCGCCAGCATCGCGGCGCTGAGCTCGGCGTCGTAGTGATCGGCAAGGGCATGCAGCGCGCGGCCGGCGTTGCCGTGATACGAGGCGCCATGCATCACCGCCAGCGTGCGCGGATTGAGCGCGGCGAGCTTGCGGATGTTGGGCGCGGTTGATGGCCCAAGGCTGGTGTAGTGAAACAGCCGTTCCGCCTC
>Ga0307503_10000326_pt1 | contig 10288 bp, 5 predicted proteins | sample 17_S_MG_FD_194514 | JGI IMG/M metagenome (GOLD analysis project Ga0307503, IMG submission 194514) | Soil microbial communities from Populus trichocarpa stands in riparian zone in the Pacific Northwest, United States - 17_S | ecosystem: Environmental > Terrestrial > Soil > Riparian zone > Trees... | reverse complement strand
TTGGGACTCGCGTCCGCCAAGTCTGGGTTGACGAGGGCTTTGTCCCAAGTCTCGGCCGCGACAGACCGGCCGCTGCATGGGGGACCGGTATTGGCAGACGACTCGAAGCTATCCAACGTCGGAGGAAACGGCTTCATATGGATTCTGCTGGTGGCAGCCGGCACATTTTTTGTCACGCACCAGGTGTCGCTGGAAGGCAACCGGCCGGCGACGACCGAGCGATCGATACACGAGCGGGTCGGGGAGCAGCACGTCGATGCCCGGCTCTGGCAGGATCCCTTCGCGGCTGTCGCCGATGAATTGAACAAGTCTCCGGAGCTCAAACCGGAGAACTGCGACCGCAGCAACATCAGATACAAAGAAATCGAAACGTATTGCCGGCCGCCCTTGGGACCACCGGGTGGTGCACCTTTCCTTACGCTGCTGGTGTCGGTCTCCGGAACTCCGTACTCGGAGGACCAGGAAGCGCGGCGTCGCAGGCGCTATGCGGTGCTAGCGGCGCTGAACGCCGAGGGTTTCGTACCGGAGGATCCGCAGCACATCGGCTTCTATTGGCCCGACCCGGAGCCGCCGCCTCCAACGTCGACCGCCTGGTTGTGGGCGTCACAGCCGGATTCGATCGCGGTCCAGGGGACGGCCTCGGCACCGGCGTCACAATCCGCGACGTTGCCGAAATTCATTCCGTACGAGTGGTTCAAGCGCAGGCCCGAGCGGCCCAAAGTCCAAAGAGGTCACCAGCGCGTTCTGTTGCTTTGGTTCGACGAAGATGCTTTGGCGGCCCCGGCGACTCCCGCACCGAAATTCACCGCGTCCACGCAGGCGGTGCTCGCTCAGGCTGCGCACGTGTCGCCGCCGCGCGCGGCTCCATTGCAACAATTGGGCAAGCTCTTGTGTCCCTATCTTCCTCGTCAGGAGGGATCTCCCGACTCGGTCAAGATTCTCGGCCCGCAACTCTCGACCACACTCAAGGCAATAGTCGATGAGGTCGATGCCCCCGGCTGGTCCAAAGCTGATTGGTCAAGCGGCGCCTGCTCGGGTTCGCCGCCCCCTCCGTTCTACGGCTCCCAAGCGACGGTCAGCGACGACATCTTGCTGACCGGCTTGCATGCCGTCTATGCGATAAATCGGGCCTGCCTCGTCTCGAATACTTGCACGAGCGAATTCTTCGAGCAGGAAAAGGGCATCAGGCTGCACCGCATCACTGCCACCGACGATGCGCTCGCCGGTGCGATCGGCGAGGAGCTGAAACTGCGCGGTGTCGGCAGGCTCAGTCCGATCGCCGGTTTGTACGCGCGGTTCGAGGACCTGGTGGAGACCGTCGGCGGCAAACTGGGCCTGCGAGGCGGCGAACCGGATCGCCACGACCAGGTCGCACCGGCCTCCGAATGGTATGCGCGCTATGAAGCGCTCGTACACAAGGTCGGCGACACCCTCGGGGTGCGTCGCCACAGCCATATCGCGCTGGTCTCGGAGTGGGACACGCTCTACGGGCGGGCCTTGCCGGACACGATGGCGCGATGTCTGACCCAGTCTCCGTGCGAGCCAGTCAGCGACGATCCATTTCGAGACAAGGAGTGGTTGCATCCCTTCAAGTATTTGCGCGGCCTCGACGGTCAAATGCCGGACGGCAGCGGCTCGGCCTCCGGCGCCAACGCCAGGGACACCGGCAGCAAGCCGGACAAAGACAGCAAGGACAGCGCCAAGAGGCCGCCCGATCCGATCGCGAAGGACCGCGCCGAGGGCCAGAGCCAGTTCGATTATCTGCGGCGGCTTGGGGATCGCATCCAACAGCTGGATGCGGCTCTTCGCCGGGACGGCCAGCAAGGTATCGAGGCAGTCGGTGTGCTTGGCTCCGATCTCTACGACAAGCTGCTCGTGCTGCAGTCGCTGCGACCGCTGCTGCCGAATGCCTGGTTCTTCACCACCGATCTCGATGCCCTGCTGCTGAATCCGGGCGGCCAGACCCGGACCCGCAACCTGCTGGTCGCGTCGAGCTTCGGCTTGCGGCTGCGGCCCGACATTCAAAACGAAATTCCACCGTTCCGGGGCAGTTACCAGACCGCCGAATTCCTCGTGACGCGCGTTGCGATCCGCGATGACACGCCCCCTCAGAATCCTGCGCCCAGACCGGCATGGTCGGTCACTCCCTTGATCTTCGAGATCGGCAGCACACGCGAGTTTCAATTCCCGAAACCGGGTAGCGCTGCCATGACCGAAGCCCAGCGATCAGATCGCCCGGACTGCACAAAAAATCTGCTCAAGTGCAAGGACATCCATCCCTTGCCCTCCGCGATGGTCCCGCAAGTGGCTACGGGTCCGGCGCTAGGTCTCGTGGCGCTCGCCCTGGGCGTTGTACTGGCCCTTGGGCTGTACATCGGCCTGAGCTTCAAATCTTTCCGGCGTCGAACCTGGCGTCGCATTAACATGATCATGAAGGGTGCGGATAACAACCAACGGCTACTTGCGCGCGGCTTAACTTGTCTCGCCGGCCTTTTACTCGTCCTGGTGATATTGGGTGCGTTGCTTTATTTCGGGGTGCCGAAGCTCGCCCACTGGCTGACGCGAGACGGTCAGCCGATGATGCCGCTGGAAGGCCTCAGCGTCTGGCCGACGATCTTTCTGCGCCTCGCGACTCTTCTTCTTTGCATCTGGCTGCTCGTTCGCGGATGGCAGCGGCTCGAACGGAATACCAACAAGATCGTCCAGGACTTGCACCTCACGGCGACGTGGCAGAACGTGGCGGATGAGCGGGCCAGTATTATCGGCGTCGGCCCGCCGTGGACCAGATTGTTAAGGTACCTTGGGTATCGCTTGCCGGGCAATGGCGCTGGTCAGAATGGGAACGCCGTTCACTTCTGGCGCAGATACATCTATCGGGCGCGTTGGATCGCGCGAATTGGCCGCGTGACTATCGGAATTGCAGCCATGGCCGTGCTTTGGGCGATCCTAGCCCTGATCTTCGGCCATCCGCATGATCCGATCCGCGGCCAGATAAGTCTGTGGACCTATAACATAGTGACGTTCGCGCTTATCTTGGCCATCCTCGTCTTGATCTTTTCTGTTGCGGACGCAACTTTGCTGTGTTGGAGCCTCATAAAGGCTTTTCGTAAGAAAGGTACCGGCGTTTGGCCGGCTAGAACGCTGCAGGAATTCAGCACACGATTTGATCTACCGCAGGCCTGTCTCGATGATTGGCTCGACCTCGTCTTCGTCTCCAAGCGCACCAAATGCATCACCAGTCTTTTCTATTATCCGTTCTTGATCATCGCCTTGCTGGTCGCCTCGCGCAGCCCGTTGTTCGCCGATTACGGCCGTAATATTCCCGATCTGATCGCAATGGGAGTTGGGATGCTGATTGTCACCGCTTGCGCGGTGGCGCTGCGATGGTCGGTAGAGGAATCACGCGCGAAGGCGCGCCGCCGGCTCAACCAACAGATCATTCTCGCCAGGAATCTGAACGATGGCGGACACCGTGCCGGCCAACTGGAAATCTTGTTGCGTCGGGTCGACGAGCTACGCGAAGGGGCGTTCAGCCCGTTCTCGCAGCAGCCCATGGTGCGCGCAATGCTGTTGCCACTCGGCAGCCTCGGCGGCACGGCGCTGCTGCAATACCTGTTCCTGCCTGGCTTCAGCTGATGCCAACGCCATTGGCGCGGCGATCGCGTCCGCTCCGTCGGTCGTCATTCCGTGTCGACGCCGCGGCTCGCGCAGCAAGCGGCAGCCCCGCCTGTCCTGCCTACGGCGATCGTGCCCCCTCCTCCACCAGCGCCGCCACCCGCGCGGCGAACGCCTTGGTCCCGAGCGGGCCGCCGAGATCGGCGGTGCGTGACGCCGGATCGGCAACCGCGCGATCGATCGCCTTCTCGATCGCCGCCGCGGCCCGCGTGAGGCGCGCGTCGCCCCGGCGCTCGCCGAGCCAGGCGAGCAGCATCGCCGCCGAGCCGATCAGCGCCGCCGGGTTGGCGCGGTCCTGTCCCGCGATGTCGGGCGCCGAGCCGTGCTGCGCCTGCGCCATGGCATGGGCTTCGCCGGCATTGAGCGAGGCGGCGAGCCCGAGGCTGCCGCTGATCTCGGAGGCGAGGTCCGAGAGTATGTCGCCGAACATGTTGGTGGTCACCACCACGTCGAATGCGCCGGCGTCGCGCACCAGCAGCGCCGCCATCGCGTCCATGATCCGCTCCTCGTAGTCCACGGCGGGAAAGCGCGCCGCCACCGCGCGCACGGATTCGAGAAACAGCCCGTCGGACACCCGCAGCACGTTGGCCTTGTGCACCGCCGTCACCTTGTTGCGGCGCTGCCGCGCCAGTGCGAAGGCCGCCTCGGCGATACGGGTCGAGCCCGCGCGCGTGATCTTGCGCACGGACAGCGCGAGGTCGGGCGTGGGCATGAACTCGCCGGAGCCGAGAAACATCGAGCGGTCCGCGTAGAAGCCCTCGGTGTTCTCGCGCGCGATCACGAGGTCGACGGGCGCGCCGCAGCGGGGCGGAAAGCCGCCGCGGCTGCGGGCCGGGCGGATATTGGCGAACAGGTCGAGGCGCTTTCGCAATTCGCCCGACGGATTGAGACCGCCTTGCGCCACCGGCGGATAGTCATTGTGCGAGACCGGGCCGAGGATCACGCCGTCGGCCGCGCGCGCGGCTTCCGCCGCGGCATCGGGCAGCGTGCTGCCGTGCGCGCGCAACGCCGCGAAGCCCACCGTGAGGGGTGAAAACGACAGATCGAGCGCGAACACGCGCGCGGCCGCTCCCAACACGTCAAGCGTGGCGGCGGTGATCTCCGGCCCGATGCCGTCGCCCTCCATGACGACGATGCGAACCTGTGCGGAGGATGTGTCGCTCACGGCTTCCCCCCTCGCCTGCCGGCGCGATGGCAGAACCGAAGGCTTAAGGCTTGAACGACACGACCTTGCCCTGGTCGGCGCCGCCGCCGGCCACGGAGTTCGGCGAACGATAGAGCGGTGCGACGAAGGCGGTGTTCGGCATGTTCGTGCGGATCCGGTCGAACAGCGGCTCGACGCCGAGATCGACCCAGGTGGGCGGATTGGCATCGTGATGCGCCGGCAGAAAGAGCTTCGGCTTGAACAAGTCGATGAACGGCCACGTATAGGCGATCTGCGTGTCGGCGACCGCGTGCACCTGATAGGCAACGATGGCAACATCGACCGGGCCGAGCTTTTCGGCCAGCGCACGCACCCCGGGAGTGATCGGTCCCGCGCTGCCGATGAGCACGGCCTTGAAGCCCGAGGGGAAGACGAGGCCGTAGGCAAGCGTGCCCTCGGTGATCACCTTGGGGTCGAACGTCCCGAGCGCCCGCACGCGGGCAAGTTCTTGCTTTTCTTCCTCGGAGTAAGGGGGCGAATCGTTCTGGTAAAGGCTCGCGTAAATGTCGGTGAGGCCCGGCTGGATGGTGGAATGTTGCGCCAGCGCGATCTCGGCGGTTGCGTCGCCGAATTTCAGTGTTTCGCCGCCCTTGGCAACGACGATCTGCTTTTCCGGCACGCCGAGCTTCTTTGCCGTCTCCGCCGTAATCGGCGCGCCGACGACGGGCGCGCCGGTCTGTCGGGCAACGGGGCCGATATCCGAAATATGATCGAAATGCGCGTGCGATACGAAGATCGCTTCGGCCTTGATCACATCCGCGGCGGTGAAGCCGACGTTGTGCGCCCGCGGCGTGCGGCCAAAATACGCGTCGAACAGATAGACCTTGCCCTTGTAGGCGAATTCAAAATTGGCATTGCCGAGCCACCGGATGATGACGGTGTCGGACTCCGGCGGGGGCATCGGGCCGCCGGTCACGGCGGGCTTGTAGCTGTTGCAGGCCTGCGGGATATCGGCCGCGAGCGTTGCGCCAGACAGGGTCAGGAGACCGGCGCTCGCAAGTGCCGACAACCATATCGATTTCATCACTTTATCCTCCCTCCCTACAGCCGACGCCCACGAACGTGGGCGGCGGCATTTTGATTCGCGTGCGAGTTCACTTCAGCTCAAACCGGGCCGCGCGCACCCGCGGCGTCCGGAACCGCGCGGCTTCGGGGCAGCAGGCCGGCCTCGCAGGCCTTGATCTGCAGGCCGAGATACTTGGAGTAGATGCGGCACTGGGCGAAACTGCCGGCGATGAACCAAAGGCCCGGCTGCCCGGTGCGCACGAACATGTTGCGCAACTCCTGGTCATCGCCGAATCCCCAGATCGGGCCGACGCGCGCGGCAACATCATCGCCGAACAATCCGCTGACCTGATGTTCCAGCCCTTTGTAGCCGGTCGCCAGCACGATCAGGTCGGCGGCAAGGGTATCGCCGGTGCGCATCGACGCTCCCTCTGAGACGAATCCGGCGATATCGGAAAACTGCACCAGGCCGATCTCGCCTTCGACGATCAGATCGGAACAGCCGACATTGAAGTAATAGCCGCCACCGCGGGTGAGGTACTTGAACTGCCAGCCGGTTCCGTCGTCGCCGAAATCAAGCTTGAACCCCATGCGCTCCAGAGCATCGAGCAGGGGCCTGTCCATGTTCCTCGCCTGTTCGGTGAGGAGGATGTGGCTCTTTCTTGCCAGTGGGAGCGGGATGGAGGTCGTGATCAGGTCGCAGTCCTCCAGCGGAGGTCCTTCGCTGTACAACGCGTATGGCAGCTGCGCGCTCGGCTCGACATTGACGATCATGGTGGAGCTGCGCTGAACGAGGGTGACCTTTGCCCCGCTCGAGTACAGGTCCTGTGCAATGTCATGGCCGCTGGTGCCGGAGCCGATGACAAGGGCCTTCTTGCCTCGCCATGCCTCGCTGTCGGCGTACTGGCTGGAATGCAGAATGGTGCCGCGGAAATTCCGCAACGTCGGAATATCCGGAAGGTTCGGAATGCCGCTCACGCCGGTGGCCATGACGATGTGCCGCGGGTGCATCTCCCGCTTGGTGCCGTCCACACGCCGCAGCGTAACGGACCACCGCTCCTCCTGTTCGTCGTACCTGCCGCCTTCGAATTCAGTGCCGGTCCAGTAGTTGAGCTCCATGCTTTCCACGTAGGCCTCGAACCAGGCGGCAAGCTTGTCCTTGGGAATGTAGCTCGGCCAGGTCGGTGGAAAATGCATGTAAGGAAGGTGGTTGGCATGCGTCTGGTTGTGCAAGACCAGGGCGTGATAACGATTGCGCCAGTTGTCGCCGATGCGCGCTTCACGGTCCACGACCAGCGTGTCGATCTGCAATTGCATAAGGCGGGCGGCGATCGAAAGCCCGGCCTGTCCTCCGCCGACAACGAGCACCGCGGGATCCCGGTCGACATACTCGGCGGCGGCTGTCCTGAGGTCGAGCCAGTTCGGGCCGCGAAAATCGCGCGAATAGGACTTGTCCGCAGACCGTGATCGCCCGGCCTGCTCCGCGGTCCCGCTTAATTCGTCCAGCGATGTGAGCAATGTCCACGCTTTCAGCGCGGTGCCGTGGTTCGCATCCGGGGTGAGCCGCAGCACTCCGCTGCCGCGGCCGTCGGCGGTTTCGAACTGGAAGATCGCTTCGATCGCGCTCGTGCCCGCGCGCGTCACGTGGCGGGGGGCGGTCCGTTGGGGGGCTGTCCTGAAACCGGCCGGTCGGGCCCGTCCGACATGCGCCCGCAGCTCTTTCACGATCGCGTCCAAGCCGCTGACCGTTCTGATGTCCCAGGTCAGGGCCAGCACATCGCGCCAATGGCTGTCGCCATGAAACAGGGTCGCGAGCAAAGCGTCATCGGGTTCCGCCAGCGCCCGCTCGAATTGCGCAAGCCACCGGTCCACGGTCGTCGCGACGGAGTCCGTTTCCGCTTTTGCCAGCATTCGCACTCTCAAGCCATCGATCTGCGCGGCGTCTCCAGGCTCACCAACCTACCTCGTCCGAAACCGCGGAGCGAGGGGCAAGGGCACGGATCGCCGGGATAAGCATCATGGTGCGACCACACTCTCCAGAAGGAGCTTCCATTCGTCGGAAGTGAAGTTCGATTTTTCTGACATGGGCATGGACCTTGGACTTAGTCGTTCCACGAAGGTATCGGCGGAAGCTGTTCCCCGCGGCCAATTTCACGGTGCCACCACGTGTGATATCATCGACGCAGCTTTGTTCGATTGGGGCGAGCAATGCGCTTGATTGCGCGCATCGTTGCTGTTCACCTTGCGACCTTGATGCCCCTCGCCGTGGACTGTCTCGCGGTGCGCGCATGACCAGTGCATCTTCATTCGCCGTCTACCTGGTGGACGACGATACCGGAGTGCTGAAGGCATTGACGAGAGTGTTGAACGGAAAGGGCTATGAGGTCCTCGCGTTCTCTTCGCCAACCGAGTTCCTTGCCCAGCACGACCCGTCGATCCCGGGTTGCGCGATATTCGACGTGTCGATGCCGGGCCTCGACGGACTCGAGCTGCAGGCGGCCCTGAAAGCCGGGGGCGTCGAGCGGCCGGTGATCTTCATCACCGGCGTTGGCGATATCCCGGCGACCGTAAGAGCCATGAAGGCGGGAGCGATCGATTTTCTGACCAAGCCGGTCAGGTCTCAAGAGCTGCTGGCGGCGGTCGGCCTGGCACTCGAGCAGGAGGCCCGCACGCTCGGGCTTCGCAACGAGTTGGCAGCCGTGAACGACCGGCTCGCGAAACTGACGCCGCGTGAGCGCGAAGTCCTGACTCACGTCATCGCCGGCCGGCTCAACAAGCAGATTGCCGGAGATCTCGGCACGGTCGAGAAGACGATCAAGCTACATCGCAGCCGGATGATGCATAAGATCGGCGTGCGAACGGTTGCGGATCTCGTCCGGATTGCCGAACGGGCCGGCATTGCGCCTTCGCATCAGGCCAACCGATCCGACGGATAGCCCAAGGTCCATAAAGTTCCCCTGGTGTCCACATAGGTCCTTGGTCCAACTAGCCGGCCGAGGCGTCTGCGGTCGAGACTCTCGCAACCTCGCCGGTCTCTAGCCGCGCGGCGACACGCCTCCCGTACAGCTCACATGATGTTTGCCCGGATGCGCAAATCGAACTGCCGAATCGCCGTCGTGGATGACGATGCCTCCGTCAGGAAGGCCCTGATGCGGCTGCTGGAGGCATCTTCCTATGAGGTCGAGGGCTTCGGCTCCGCACGCGACCTTCTCTCCGGCCTCGCTGCCGGTCTGCCCGAATGCCTGATTGTCGATCTGCAAATGCCGAACATGACGGGGCTGGAGCTGCAGCAGCACCTGGCCCGCACCGGAATCACAATTCCGACTATCGTAATCACGGCCCATGACGAACCCGGCACCAAGGAGCGGTGCATTGCCGCCGGCGCCGCCGCCTATCTGCTGAAGCCGCTTCGAAAAGCCTCGCTCCTCACGGCGATCGACAGGGCAATCGAAACCTCGACTTGATCTCCTTTGCCGAGCGGCGGGGGAAACGCCATCGAGACCATGGGATGCAGCCGCACTCGTCGCCGCGCTGCCGCGGGCGGCGGTAACGGGTTCCGCAAGGGCCAAATTTGATTCCGGTGCTACGGCGACCCGCCATAAGACCGCACCGACACCCGGATGGAGTTTCGTGGTTGCCGATCTATGCTTGACCGGCCGCCTCGTGCACCGCCGACGGGATGATCATGGGCGAGAAGCCATCGCCAAGCGCGCTGCCTCGGATCCACCGCCGGGCCGGATGCATTGTCCTGTGCACCGTTCTCTTGCTTGCGGCGGGAATGGCGACCGCGTCGGCGGCCGGCCAGCCACGTCCACGTACCGTGCTAGTTCTTGAGGCAACGAACCCGAACACCTCCTATTTCCGCGAGGTCAACAAGGCGTTCAACGCGGCGGTTGCCGCGGAGTCCGCAAACAGCGTTTATGTCTACGTGGAAAGCTTGGCTTTCCGCGATTTCGAAGGCATCCAGTATTCCGAGCTGCTGCGCAACTTCCTGCGGGAGAAATATCGGGACAAGCCGATCGGCGTGATCGTTGCCTACAATTCGCTGGCCCTCTCCCACGCCGTAAAATGGAGAGATGACGTTTGGCCGGGCGTTCCCATCATATTTACCGGCGTCGACGACAAGTTTGCCGCTGGATTGAAGCTGCCATCCGATGTGACCGGATTCACCGTCCGGCATCGTCTGCAGGATATGGTCGACGTTGCCCGGAGACTGGTGCCGCAACTCCGGCAGGTCGTCCTGGTCGGCGATCGTCTCGGCACGAGCGGTTACTGGCAGTTCTTTCCGGAGGAAGTTCCGGACATAGCAAAACACCTCACGGTCGTCGACTTCACCGGCCTTCCCATGGCCGACGTCAAGGCGCGCGTTGCCGGACTGCCGGACAACGCGGCGCTGATCTACGT
>Ga0307503_10000324_pt1 | contig 10292 bp, 9 predicted proteins | sample 17_S_MG_FD_194514 | JGI IMG/M metagenome (GOLD analysis project Ga0307503, IMG submission 194514) | Soil microbial communities from Populus trichocarpa stands in riparian zone in the Pacific Northwest, United States - 17_S | ecosystem: Environmental > Terrestrial > Soil > Riparian zone > Trees... | reverse complement strand
AGGCCCCATCCTCCAGTTGATCCCCCCGGATCGGATGCGCAGCAGATGCAGCATCTCCTGAACGACCTGGACGGCATCGTCTGGACGTTCGATGCTGCCGCCGCTGCATTCACCTACGTCTCCGACAGCAGTCGCCGGCTCCTCGGCTACGCCCCCCAGGAGTGGATCGACGATCCGGAGTTCCGGACGAGGCTGGTGCACCCGGATGATCGGCAGCGGGTCCTCGACACGCTCGCGACCGCCACCACAGCGGGCGGTTCCTTCGATCTCACCTATCGGCTTCGGGCCTCCGATGGGGACTGGCGCTGGCTCCGGGACATCGGTCACGCTCGGATCGGCGAGGTCGGCGTCGTCGCGAGCCTGCAGGGGCTGATCGTCGAGGCGACCCCCGAGCAGCCCGCGTCGGAGGAGCGGTTCCGCCGCGTCGTCGAGCACCTCCCCGCGATCGTCTACATCGAGGATTTCCCGGTCGGCGAAAGCGCCGGTCACATGCTGTACGTGAGCCCCCAGGTCGACGACGTGCTGGGGTTCACGCAGGACGAGTGGCTCGCCGACCCGACCGCGTGGGCCCGGCAGCTCCACCCGGAGGACCGCGATCGGATCCGCGAGACCTACGAGCGCATCGGGACCACCGGCGAGCCCTTCCGCGCGGAGTATCGGATGTACGCCCGCGACGGATCCATCCGGTGGGTTCGTGACGAGGCGATCGTCGTTCGTGACGATGCCGAGGCGCCGATGTACTGGCAAGGCGTCATGTTCGACGTGACCGAGCAGCACGAGACGCGCGAGCGGGCCGACGAGTCCGAGGAGCGCTACCGCACGCTGGTCGAGCAGATCCCGGTGATCGTGTATCGCGAGGCCGTGCTCGGCGACGACATGCAGATCGTCTACATCAATTCGCGGGTGGAGGAGCTGCTCGGCATCACGCCCGCCGAGTGGATCCAGGATGCCACCGTATGGATAGACGCGATCCATGTCGACGACCGCGAGCGGGTCGAGGCGGAGAACCGTCGCACGGAGGAGACCGGCGAGCCCTTCGTGATCGAGTACCGGATGGTGGCGCGGGACGGTCGCACGGTGTGGTTCCGCGACGAAGCGGCGCTGCAGCGCACGGAGACGGGCGACCCCGCCTACTGGCAGGGTGTCATGATCGACATCACGGCTCGCAAGGAAGCCGAGGCAGGGCTCGCCGACGCCGAGGCCCGCTATCGCGCGCTCGTTGAGCAATTGCCGGCCATCGCCTATATCGATCCGGTCGACCGCAAGGGGACGGTGTACATCAGCCCGCAGACCGAGGCGATCCTTGGGTACCGGCCAGACGAGTGGTACGCCGACCCGGACCTCTGGCGCTCGATCGTGCATCCCGACGACCGCGGGTCGCTCGAAACGACCGAGGGTACCGACCCCTTTTCCTCGACGTATCGCGTGATCACCAAGGACGGCCGTGAGGTGTGGATCCACGATCAGGCGCGCCCGGTGTACGACGACGATGGGAATCTCGCCTACTGGCAGGGGCTCATGCTCGATGTCACCGACCAACGCCGGACCCAGGAGTTGCAGCGCGCGCTCGACTACGAGCGGCTCGCCGCCGAGCGCCTGCGCACCGAGGACGAGATGAAGACCACGTTCCTGCACGCCGTCTCTCACGATCTGCGGACCCCGCTTGCGGCCATCCTCGGGCTGGCGGTCACGCTGGAGCGCGACGACCTGACCCTCAGCGGCGACGAGTCACGCGATCTCGCACACCGGATCGCGCAGAACGCCCGCCGCCTCGATCGGATGGTGAGCGATTTCCTGGACCTGGAGCGTCTGAACCGCGGGGTCGCGGAGCCCAACTGGACGCTCGTGGACGTCGGGGCATTGACCCGCGAGATCGTGGCAAACTCCGATCTGGTGACCGACCGACGGCTCGCGCTCGATGTGGCCCCGCTCATGGTGCGGGCCGATCCCGGCATGATCGAGCGCATCGTCGAGAACCTGCTCGGCAACACCGTGAAGCACACGCCGGGCGATGCCCGCGTCTGGCTGCGGCTCACCCGGCTGGACGACGGCCTCGAACTCGTCGTCGAGGACGACGGCCCGGGCGTCCCGGATGCCGAGAAGGAGCGGATCTTCGAGTCGTTCCGTCAGGGCAGCGACGCGGCCACAGGGTCGGGCGTCGGGCTGGCGCTCGTTGCGCGGTTCGCCGAGCTGCACGACGGCCGCGCGTGGGTGGAAGATCGTCCGGGTGGCGGCGCGTCGTTCCACGTCACGATCGCCGCGGAGCCGACCGAGCGCCAGATCGACCTGACGCCGCTGGAAGATCAGACCGAAACCGACTCCTCCGCCGACAACCACGCGTAGGCCTCTTCCTCCTGCGCGAAGTGCAGGCGCAGGATCGCGTGCAGCCCGTAGAGCACCCGTCGCAGGTCGGTCAGATCCTCGCGATCGGGTCCATCGGGAGGAAGCCCCTCGAGGAGCTGGCGGTAGACGCGGACGAGGTGGGAGATCTCGACGTGGGCGCGCGCCATGCTCGACATCGGGTCCTCCCCGCCCATCAACCGGGCCACCACCGGGTAGACGGCCTCCTCCTCTTCCTCCTCGTGCTGCGGGAGCCGCTCACACAGGAAGACGCGAACCGCTTCGAGCTCCCGCCGCAGCTCGTCGGCTCCCAGCGTGTCCATCCGGTCGGCCACCGTGCGGATGCGCAGCACGTCCGGCGCGAACTCGACGTGCTCCCGGCGGAAGCGCTCGGCGACGTCGGTGCCCGGGCTCACCGCCGGTGCCTTGACACCGGAGCCGAGCGCCCGCAGGGCATTCAGGATGGCGGCCACGTCGATCACCTCCTGCAGCAAGGCGCCGACGGCGGGCGTGAACGCGCCGAGGGCACCCATCCCCATGAATACGAACGCCAGCCCCATGCCGAGCAGGACGCTTTGAACCGCGATGCGACGAGACCGCTGGGCGATGGTCATCGCGTCGACCAGCCGATCGAGCCGATCGACGACCAACACGACATCGGCGGCCTCGGAGGACGCGGTCGCACCGCGCGCTCCCATCGCCACACCCACATCGGCGGCTGCGAGTGCCGGTGCGTCATTCAGACCGTCGCCCACCATCATGACGAGCCCCTCGGCACGCTCGGCGATCACCGCCTCGACCTTCTCGTCGGGGGCGCGCTCGGAGAGGATGCGGTCGACACCCAGCGCCGCGCCGACGGACTCCGCTACGTCCGGGTGATCGCCCGTCACCATGACGACCCGTCGGATGCCCGAGCGTCGAAGCGAGCGGATCACACGGGGCGTGTCGGGACGGATCGGGTCGTCGATCACCAGCGCGCCGGCGACCTCGCCGTCGACGCCCACGAAGACGCACGAAGAGCCATCCAGCATCGTTCGGCGGCGGACGTCACGCGCACGCGCCGGCAACGGCCCGCCGCCCGCCACGAATGCGGCCTTTCCCAGCGCGATCTTCCTGCCCTCGACGACGCCGGCGATCCCGGCGCCGTAGCGCTCGTCCACATCGTCCGGGAAGGTGAGCGCACCACCCCGCTCCCGTGCCGCTCGCACGATCGCGGTCGCCAGGACGTGCGGGGACACCTGATCCAGCGACGCCGCCAGGCGCAGGAGCTCGTCGGGTTCGACCTCGCCGAACGACTCGATATCGGCGATGTGCGGGATACCCGAGGTCAACGTACCGGTCTTGTCGAACAGGAGGATCTCGGCGCGCGCCATCGTCTCGAGCGCGCCCCCTCCCTTCACGATGATCCCGCGCTTGGCCGAACGCGAGATGCCGGCGACGATCGCGATCGGCACGGCCAGGATCAACGGACACGGCGTGGCCACCACGAGAACCGAGAGCGCGCGCATCGGGTCGCCGGTCGCGAGCCAGGCCCCGCCGGCGATCACGAGCGTGATCGGGATGAACCACATCGCATAGCGATCGGCCAGCCGTACCGCCGGTGCCTTTTCCAGCTCGGCGGCCTCGACGAGGCGCACAATGCCGGCATACGTGGAGTCGGCCGCGGTAGCCGTCGCATGCAGGTCGAAGGCGGGACCGGCGTTGACGGCTCCCGATCGGACGAGATCCCCGTTCGGCCGTTCGATCGGACGCGACTCGCCCGTCAGGGCCGACTCGTCGAGGATCGCGTCGCCCTCGATCACCCCGTCGACCGGCACCACTTCGCCGGTCTTCACGAACAGGCGATCCCCGATCACGACCTCGTCGATGTCGCGCGTCTGCAATGCGCCGTCCTCGTAGCGATGCACCTCCTGGGGAGCGCGCGCCAGCAGCGCCGACAGCTCGCGGTGGGCACGCCGGTCCGCGTAATCCTCGAGCGCTTGGCCGCTGGCCAGCATGAGCGCGAGCACGGCTCCCGCGAAGTACTCCTGCAGCGCGAGGCAGCCGATGATCGCCAGGATCGCGATCACGTCGACCCCGGCCTCGCGATGCGCCACGGACCGGATCACCCCGACAAGGACCGGCACACCGCCGAGGATGGTCGTGGCCGCCCACACCGCGTTGGCCGCGTCGTGCTGATCGACGGCGGCGAGCGCCGCGCCGCCCAGCAACCCCGCCAGGCATGCGAACAGCCAGAGCCGCTTGAGGCTCGGTCGCTCCTCGGTGTTCACGGAACCCTCCGCAGGACGGCCTCGAGGTGCCTGGTCAGCGGTGTCTCGGAGGTGGCCATATCGAGTTGGTAGGTGAGTGTGTCGCCGTCGACGCGGTAGCGGCGGGTGAGTCCGGTGACATCCATGCCGGTTGCCGTCCGACCGATGCCGTCGGCGGTCGCGATCAGTTCGATCGCGGTGCCCGCGATGGTGCCGTGTCCCACCTCGGTGAGACCCAGCGGGTGCGCCAGGCAGAGTTCCAGCGATCCCGTGGCCGTGCCGGGTCGCAGGAAACCCCGTTCGAAGTGCAGCGGCTCCTCGTCGGGCAGCTGCCAACTCGCCTGCTGGTACAGCAGGTAGGGCTCACCCACGTGCTCGAAAACGAGTTCTTCCCGGTACCCGAACGCCTCTACCGTTGGGAACGCGCCGCGACCTTCCCCGCGCCACGTCCCCAACAGGAAAGCCAGAGAACGCACGTCTCCGTGCAGCGCAGGAGTCATGTGGCGACCGTACCATGCAGGGCATCGAGCCCCGGAGGCGATCAGCCCTGCGTGAGTCGCCGGTCGACCGCGTGCTGAAGGTCGATCACATCTGCCCCGGCCACCGGCTCTGCCGGCGTCGCCGGAAGGTCCGAGACGGCGCTCTCGTAGGCATCGATCTCGAGCTCGAGGAACTGCAGTCGGCGGCGCAACGCCTCGATGCGATCCTCGGCGTCTTGCACCCCGACCACCAATGGGTCCTCGGACGAACCGTCGGGCTGGGGCGCCTCGGTGACGACGACGTCGTCCTGCACGACGGCGACCGGGTCGGGAAGGGCAGGGCGCCCGACCTTCGGCACGACCATCGATGCGGGATCGCCCCGCAGGCGCGCCTGCAGGTCGAGCAGGTTCGATACGACCGCCTCGTGCGGCATCTCGTCGTACGGACGACCCATGGGTTGCATCCGACCTCCTCTGCGACGTTCCGAGGCTCGGATCATAGGCTACGCAAGGGGTTGCGGTCGATCCGTCTTCCGGTAGTTTCTGCCACATGCCATCGGTGACCCGGATCAACGTCACTCCCATAAAAGGGACTGCGCTGCAACAGCTCGAGCGGGTTTTGCTCATCGAGGCCGGTATCGAGGGCAATCGCCGCTACTACCTGATCGACGCACGCGGGCGCCTTTTCAGCGGTTCGGTGCACGGACCGCTGGTTCAGGTGGAGGTGGAGCACGACGGATCGGGCGGCACGCTCACCTGCCGCTTCCCCGATGGGACCGTCGCCGCGGGCCCCGACGATGCACTCGGAGCGCCGTGCGAGACCGACTTCTACGGTCGCCCGGTGCCGGGTCACCGCATCGACGGCCCGTTCGACGACGCGTTCTCGGCGTTCGTGGGCCAGCCGGTCTCCCTGGCCCGTACCGATCGAGACGGCGACGGGGCGGACGTCTTCCCGCTCACCGTGATCTCGACGGCGTCGGTCGCAGAACTCGGTCGGCGTGGTGGGTACGAGGGCGTCCTCGATCCCCTCCGGTTCCGGATCAACATCGAGCTCGATGGGTGCGAGCCGTTCGAGGAAGACACGTGGGATGGACGTCGCGTGGGTCTCGGGGATGCCGTCGTGCGCATCCGGGGGCAGGTCCCGCGGTGCGTCGTGACGACCCAGGACCCGCGCACCGGCCTCCGCGAGTGGAACACGCTGAAGCAGATCGCGTCCTTCCGTGCGCCGATGCCCGACCGTGCCGGCATCCCGTTCGGGGTCTATGCCACGGTCGAGGCATCCGGTGACGTCACCCTTGGGACAGAGGTTGCACTGCTCGACATCTGAATTCTCAGGAACGTTCATCTCCCTCATCCGAGGTATCAGGTGCGCAAACGGTTACCCCGATACCCCCCTGGATGGAGAAGGTCCCCCAACCAAGGAGGAATCGATGACCTTCCGTACTGTGACGAAGCGCGCGACGATCCTGTCGCTGTTCCTCGGCATCCTGCTCGCCAGCAGCGTTGCCTTCGCTTGGTGGACCGCGAGTGGATCGGGCAGCGGCTACGTGTCTGCCGATTCCGTGACGCCGATCGACACCCTGTCTGTCGCCGCCATCGCTGCCACCGCGAACGACCTCTACCCGGGTGGCACGTCGGACCTCCAGATCGAGATCCGTAACCGGAACAACTTCCCGGTCAAGGTCACGGCGATCAACGCGAACGGGAATCCCGTCACGGTCCCGACCGACGCCGTCTGTGACGCTGCCAACAGCGTGTCGCTGTCCAACATCGACCTCTCCGGCCTGCCGGGTGGCGGCCTCACGGTCGCGGCGAACTCCACGTCGGGCGTGCAAAGCTTCGCGAACACGGTCTCGATGAACGGCCCCGCCGCCGTCGACGCCTGCCAGGGCGAGACCTTCGCGGTCCCGGTCACCCTCGTGGCCGCCAGCGCGTAGGCCCTCGACAACGCAAGCAACGCCCTCGGAGGGCGGGGCCCCGAGCCCCGTCCTCCAGCGCGTCAGGCGAGGTGGACCCCCGTGCGAAAGCCGCTTCGAATCACCGTCGTCGCCCCGCTGCTCGCGGGCATCCTCGCCGTGTCCGCGGTCGCCATCGCGGGCACGTGGTCGCCGGAAGCCCGGGACATGAGAGGTGAAGCGCCACGCACGCTCGTGCTGCACGGCAAGGTCCGCGACCTCTATCCGGGCAAAGCCAAAGCCCTGCGGGTGCGCGTGCGCAACACCCTGTCGGTTCGTGTGGGGGTGTACCACGTCCGCGCACGGGCGCATCGGACGGCCGGTCCGCTCGGTCGCTGCCCGGGTCGCGTCGTTCGGATCAAACCGTGGAAGGGGATGGTGTTCGTCCCGGCCGGCGCCACCAGAAGGATCCGGCTCCGGGTGCGACTCGCTCGACGCGCGCCGGATCGCTGCCAGGGCGTTCGATGGCGTGTCACCTACGACGCACGATCGGTTCGCGTATGACGCGTCGGCTCGTGGCCGCGGCAATCATCGTCCTGCTGGTCACGGGGCTCCCAGACATTGCCAGCGCCCAGTGGACGAGCCCGGGCGCCGGGCGCGGCTATGCATCCGCCGACGTCGCTCCGATCGGCACGCAACCAACGATCTCGGTCAGCGGACGAAACGTCACCGTCGCATGGGCCGCCAGCCGTTTCGCCGACGGCGCGAGCGTGAACGCCTACCGAGTGGCCCGATACGACGCCGTCACGAACGCCGCCGCAACGGTGGGATCGGGTTGCTCGGGCTCGATCGCCGCGTTGACGTGCGTCGAGAACGCGGTCACGCCGGGCACCTGGTACTACCGGGTCACTCCGAAACATCAGAGCTGGATCGGGAGCGAAGGACCGGCGAGCGCCACGGTGACGGTGGCAACCCCGACGGTGACGTTCGCGTCGGCCGTCACGATCACGGCGCTCCCGTCCGTCAGGACGGGCACGATCGCCTCGTTCATCACCGGCGAGACCGTCACCTGGCGACTCGACAACCCAACCACCGGCATCGTCTTGGCCGGCACGATCGTGCCGAGCCCGGTCCCGGCATCCGGGACATCGTCCATCTCCGTGACGGTCCCGGCGGGCACCTCGGACGGATCGCACACGGTCTACGCCGTGGGGTCGAGCGGGTCGTCGGTCGGGTCCGCCTCGATCAACGTCGACACCCTTCCTCCCGTCGTCGGTGCCGCCACGATCCAGAAGTCCGAGGGTGGCCTCCCAGGATTCATCCGCCCATCCGGCACCTACCGCGTCTACGCGGCGATCACCGACCCCGGGAGCGCGATCACGTCCGCCACCACCAACGCTTCGGCGATCACGGCGGGTGCGACGACCTCCGCCCTGACCGCGGGGTCGTGGACGATCGCGGGCGCGACCTACAACTACCGGAGCGCGCAGCTGACGGCGGGCAACAAGCTGACCGCGGGCACGCAGACATTCACGATCACCGCCACCGACTCGTTCGCGCACACCATGACGAGCAGTCCGTTCTCGGTCACGGTCGACACCACGAGGCCGAGCGGTTCCTCGTTGACGACAACGAACCGTGCGGGCGGCGTTGTGGGCCGAGCCGAGACCGGCGACTCCATCACGTTCACGTTCAGCGAGCAGATCGAGCCGAACTCGATCCTCGGCGGATGGGACGGCACGGGGACCGCGGTGACGCTCCAGCTGCTGAACGCGGGCGGCGGCGGTGGCGACCGCGTCCAGATCTGGGACGCCACCAATACGAGTCAGCTGCCGCTCGGCGTCGTGCGGCTCGGCAGCACCGGGTACACCACCACCTCGATCACCTTCTCCAGCTCCACGATGACGAGGACGGGAAACGCGATCACCGTCCTGCTCGGCACACCAAGCGGGGCCGGCACCACCGCGGTTGTAACCAGCAACACACGCTGGAACCCGTCGACCACCGCGACCGACCTCGCCGGCAACGCCTGTCAGAACACAGCGGTGAACGAGCCAGGCGCGGCTGACGCCGAGTTCTAGCTCGTCAGCCCGGGCTAGGATGCCCGGTCAGATGTCGATGCCACCTCACTCCCCCGGGCGACTCCTTCCGCTGCTTGCGGCCCTGTGCCTGCTGCTCGCCGCCTGCGACCACTATGCCGCGGCGAAGGGCTCGGCGTCTCCGCAACTGACGCCGACCCCGTCCCTGCCGGCGGTCGCGCAGCAGGACAGTTGTGCCGCGCCACCCGCGCCGTCACCGATCACCGTCGCGCTCGTACGGCGGGTCGACGGCTCGTGTGCGTCGTTGGAGCGCGCGTTCGTCTACCGTTGCGATCCGTCGTTGCCCGCCGTCGCGGTGATCGACGACGGCAACGGCGTGCGGCGCTTCTTGGGCGGGTCCTACGCCGTGCCCGTGCCGCGGTTGCCGCCGGGCGCGTTCCCGATTGGCGTGACCGGGTTCGGGGCCGTCTATCAGGACCCTGCCAACCCCGGCTTCCTGTGGGTGCAGGCCGATGCCCGAACGAACCGGTGGCTGGCGATCCCCAACCGGAACAAGCTGAGCGATCCAACCACGGTGCAGATGATCGGCGACTCGATCTTGGACGGCGGCCAGACCGATGTGGTCGCGTCGTTGCCGACCTGGACAGTAGCGATCGACGCACTGGTCGGACGCGGATCCGATGGAGCAGCGGGCGTTGCGGAGTCCTTGCCGACTCCCGCCGGGGACGCCGTCGTGATCGAGATCGGCGTGAACGACGCCGATCCGACGGCGACGGCTGCCAACGCACAGCGCATCATCGCCGCCCAGGGGAACGCCCGCGTCCTCGTGTGGCTCACCGCCCACGGTCCCGATCTCGCCGTGCCCGCGGTGAACGCCGCGATCGTGGCGGCGATGGGCGCGATCCCCAACGGCACTGTCCTGGACTGGGATCGCCTGGTGCCCCTCGACGCCTTGTCGAGCGACGGCGTGCACCCCGACATCGGCCAGCAAGGGGTACTCGCATCGCTCCTCGCGCCCTTCCTGCAGACCTGGCGCGACGCCGTGACCGGCGTGGGGCCGACCGCGTGCGAGTCGGCGATCCGCGAGGCCGCCTGATCGACGCGGTGCCGGTAGCATCGCCCGCATGGATACCCGCAGGATCGGCTCCCTCGAGGTCAGTGTCGTCGGGCTCGGGTGCAACAACTTCGGACGCCGGGTCGACGAGGGAGGCACGCGGCGCGTCGTGGACGCGGCGCTCGATGCCGGCGTGACCTTCTTCGACACGGCCGACATCTACGGTGGCACCCGCA
>Ga0307503_10000320_pt1 | contig 10373 bp, 10 predicted proteins | sample 17_S_MG_FD_194514 | JGI IMG/M metagenome (GOLD analysis project Ga0307503, IMG submission 194514) | Soil microbial communities from Populus trichocarpa stands in riparian zone in the Pacific Northwest, United States - 17_S | ecosystem: Environmental > Terrestrial > Soil > Riparian zone > Trees... | reverse complement strand
TCGGGACCTCCCCTGGAAATTGTGCGTGATCGGCCTATTTCTGTGGACGGAAAGAGGGCTGATTCGTGGCCCGGAAAGTATTTCCTGTGGATATCTCGAATGGCGAGAAATGCCCTGTGAATATCGATCGGAATGTCGGTGGCGGGTGCTGGGATCGGGATATGTCGATGAGGCCGCCGATGGACGAGCACCCGCTGCTGCGGGCGTTGTGGTCGGTCGATGCCGCCCTCGACGCCGCGGCCGGGATCGACCCCGTGTTCCTGCCCACGCGCGACAAGGAGCGGGCATTGCAGGCGCTCCAGCAGGAGCTGTCGCGGTTGGAGGGGCTGCGGATGCGGCTCCTGGCCGACGCGGGCGACGTGGCCGACGAGCACGCGGCGCGGTCGGCCGGCGTGTGGTTGGCGGTCGAGATGCGCTCTGGTGCTCGGCAGGGAGCTCGCGACCAGCGTCTCGCCGACGCTCTGGCGCGGTGGAGCCACGTCGGCACAGCTCTGCGGGACGGCGTGGTCAACGCCGCGCAGGCCGAGGTGATCGCCACGGCCCTCGATGCCTTGCCCGACGACCTCGATCCCGAGCTGGTGGCCAAGGCCGGTGCCCAGCTGATCAGTGACGCCGGGCACTTCGGTCCGCGGGAGCTGCGCGTCCTCGGACGACGGGTGCTCGACGTCGCTGCCCCCGGCCTCGCGGAGGCGCACGAGGAGCGCCTCCTGCGCGCCGAGGAACGACGCGGCCGGGCAGAGACGCGGCTGACCTTCCGGCCGCGCGGCGACGGGGTGACCGACGTGATCGCCCGGCTTCCCGACCACGTCGCCGACCGGTTGCAGGCCTACCTCGACTCCTTCACCGCCCCTCGGCGTGGTCACCTGGACGGTCCGGCGTCGGGAGACGTCGCTGTGATGTCGCTTCCCCGACGCCGAGGCGAGGCGTTCTGCGCGTTCCTGGAGCGCGTGCCGGCCGACCGGCTGCCGATCCACGGCGGCACCGCGACCTCGGTCGTGGTGACCGTCGACCTCGACGCGATCACGCGCGGCCTGGGCATGGCGGGGCTGTCGACAGGCGGCACGATGACGGCGACCGAGGTACGACGTCTGGCCTGCTCCGCGAACATCCTCCCGGCCGTGCTCGGAGGGGCCGGCGAGGTTCTCGACCTCGGCCGCTCGAGGCGACTCTTCTCTCCCGGGCAGCGCAAGGCGTTGATGATCCGCGACCGACGGTGCCGCGCCGAGGACTGTGACATCCCTGCGGCTTGGTGCGAGGTCCATCACGCCAACCCGCCATGGAGCTCGGGGGGTCGCACCGATCTGAAGGACGGGCAGCTGCTCTGCTCGTTCCACCACCACCGTGCCCATGACCCGGGTTGGGTGACCTCCCGACTCCCGAGCGGCGACGTCCGCTACCACCGGCGGACGTGAGGCGTGACCTCGGGTCGCCTACGCTGCCGGGCATGGTGCTGCTGATGACCAACGGAGAGGGCATGCGCGGGGGATCGGTCCACCACACCATCGCCGGCCATCCGTTCCTGGGGGAGGTCGAGACCGCGCCGCGCTACCGCTTCTTCTCGGTGCGCGACGAGTTCCCGGCGCTGGTGCGGGTCGATGAGGGCGGCGGGGTCGTCCGCGGCGAGCTGTACGACGTACCGCTGGAGGTCCTGCGCGACTCCTTCCTCGCCCACGAGCCGCCCGAGCTCGAGCTCGGTGCGGTGGAGCTCGCCGACGGCAGCGCGGCGCTCTGCATGCTCCTGCGAGCAGGCGAGAGCGGACACCGGGAGATCACCGAGTACGGCGGCTGGCGGGCCTACCGCGCCTCGCAGGGCTGACGACGTCGAGATGCCCGTGGTGGACCAGGTGATCGAGGCGCCCCGCGCGGTCGTGGACGGCCGCGAGCAGGGGTGCACGATCCTGGTGCGCGACGGCCGCATCGTCGGCGTGGAGGAGCTCGGCGGGTCAGCGAGCACGGGGCAGACGGTGCGGCTCGACGACGACGTGGTGCTGCTGCCCGGCCTGGTGGACACCCACGTGCACTGCAACGACCCGGGCCGCGCGCACTGGGAGGGATTCGACCACGCCACGCGGGCGGCTGCCGCGGGCGGCGTGACCACGATCGTCGACATGCCGCTCAACAGCGTGCCGCCGACGGTGGACGTCGCGGCACTCGCCGCGAAGAGGGAGGCAGCGGCGGGCCGCTGCTTCGTCGACGTGGCCTTCTGGGGCGGCGCGGTCCCCGGCAACGCGGATGACCTGCGACCCCTCTGGGACGACGGCGTGCTGGGCTTCAAGTGCTTCCTGGCCGACTCGGGGGTGGAGGAGTTCGCCGCGCTCGACGAGGCCGGCCTGCACGGAGCGGCCCAGGCGGTCGCGTCGTTCGACGGGTTGCTGTTGGTGCACGCCGAGGATCCCGGCAGTCTCCTGCCGGCGCCGAAGGGCAACGACTACGCCGGGTTCGCCGAGAGCCGGCCGCCGGAGGCAGAGGTGGTCGCGATCGAGGCCGTGGTCGCGGCCTCGAAGGCCACCGGCTGCCGGATCCACGTCGTGCACCTCGCGGCGGCGGCGGCCCTGCCCGTCGTACGCGCCGCCCAGGACGCTGGGATCCTCGTCACCGCCGAGACCTGCCCGCACTACCTGACCCTCACCGCCTCCGACGCGTCCGACGGCGATGCCGCCTTCAAGTGCTGCCCGCCGTTGCGCGACGACGTCAACCGCGACGGGCTGTGGGTCGGACTGCGCGACGGGACGATCGACCTGGTCGCCTCCGACCACTCGCCGAGCCCGGCCGAGCTGAAGACCGGCGGCCTGGCCGACGCGTGGGGCGGCGTCAGCTCGCTCCAGCTGGGGTTGTCCGCGACCTGGAGCGAGGCCCGGCGGCGCGGACACGGGCTGGACGACGTGGTGCGCTGGATGGCTACGGCGCCGGCGGACCTGGCCGGCCTCGGACACAAGGGCCGGATCGCCGAGGGCGCCGACGCGGACCTGTGCGTGCTCGCGCCCGATGAGTCGTACGTCGTCGACCCGGCGCGCCTCGAGCACCGGCACCCGGTCACGCCGTACGCCGGACGGACGCTAGCCGGCGTCGTCCGCCAGACCTGGCTGGCCGGGCGCCCGGTCGACCTGGACGCGCCGCCACGTGGGCGGCTGCTCGGCCGAGGAGGGTCACGATGAGCCACGACTTCACCGACGAGCCCGACCTCGCCTCGCGAGCCCTCGGGGCGGGGGTCGTGTACGCCAACGACGACCTGTTCGCCGCCCGCGAGAACCTCGTGAACGACGGGCCGGCCGTCCACGACCCGACCGCGTTCGGACCGCGCGGCAAGATCTACGACGGCTGGGAGACCCGACGTCGCCGTACGCCGGGCAGCGACGTGGCCATCGTGCGGCTCGGCGTGCGCGGCGCGGTGAGCGGCGTGGTCGTCGACACGGCCCACTTCGTGGGCAACTATCCGCCCCAGGTGAGCGTGGACGGCGTGGACCTGCCCGGCTACCCGTCGGTCGACGAGCTCCTCGAGGCGAGCTGGCAGCCGCTGGTGCCGGTGTCCGACATCAAGGGCGACGCGGCCAACGCCTTCGGCGTCGCGGGGTCGCCGACCTGCACGCATGTGCGGCTGACGTTGCACCCCGACGGCGGCGTCGCCCGACTGCGCGTGCACGGGCGCCCGGTGCCGCAACGCGAGCTGCTCACCGGCACCATCGACCTGGCGGCGCTGGAGAACGGCGGCGACGTCGTCGACTGCTCCGACGCCTTCTACGCCTCGGCGCGCCACCTGCTGATGCCCGGTCGGGCACGCACCACGGGCGAGGGCTGGGAGAACGCGCGCCGCCGGGACGACGGGAACGACCACGTCACCGTCCGTCTGGCCGGCCGGGGTACCGTCCGCCGCCTGGTCGTCGACACCTCGTGCTTCGTCGGCAACGCTCCGGCGGAGGTGCTGGTCCGTGGTTGTGTCGGCGCTCCCGACGGCGACCGTGCACCCGACGGCTGGGTGACGTTGCTGCCACGTCGGGCGGTGCAGCCCGACACCCGGCACGTGCTCACCGTCGATGGCGATGCCTCCACCACCCCGGTCGACCACGTGCGGCTCGATGTCTTCCCCGATGGCGGGCTGGCTCGCTTGCGTGTGCAGGGCGAGCTGAGCCCGGATTTACCGGGCGACGACCCGAGGGAGTGATAGGAAGTTCGGACGATGCCTGACGCCTTGGACCCGAGTGACGACCAGCTGCGCGCGTGCTGTGCCGCGGACGCATGGCTCAGCCGGATGTCCCTGGCCCGTCCCTTCTCCTCGTCGAAGGCCGCTGCGGATCTCTCCGACGAGATCGTGCTCGGCCTCGACGACCACGCCCTCGACCAGGCGCTCGCAGCGCACGCACGGATCGGCGAGCGCAGGCTGGGTGTGACCACCGAGGACCGCTGGTCGCGCACCGAGCAGGCCGGCGCGCTCACCGTCGGCGCCGACGTGCAGGAGCGGCTCGCCGAGGGCAACCGCCGCTACGAGCAGCGTTTCGGGCACGTCTTCCTGATTCGGGCGGCCGGCCGGTCGGCCGAGGAGATGCTGGCCGCGCTCGAGGAACGACTCGATCACGACGACGCCACCGAGCGTGACGTCGTACGCCGTGAGCTCGCCGAGATCGTCCGGCTCCGGCTCCTGAAAGTGGTGGCCGGATGAGCCTGTCCAGCCACGTCCTCGACTTGGTCCGCGGCACGCCGGCTGCCGGGGTCGCGATCCGGTGGGAGCGCCAGGTCGACGGCGACTGGGAGCCGGTGGCGGAGGCCGTCACCGACGACGACGGGCGCGTCTCCGGCTGGGAGGGCGCCACGACGGCGGGTGTCCATCGGCTCGTGTTCGGCAGCGGAGACTACTTCGCCGCCCAGGGCAGCACCACCTTCTATCCCGAGGTGGTGGTGGTCTTCGAGGTCACCGACACCAGCGCCCATCACCACGTGCCGCTGCTGCTCAGCCCGTTCGGCTACTCGACGTACCGGGGCTCCTGATGGCGAGGCTCGGGGAGAACCAGTACGGCAAGGCCGAGATCCGCGTGATGAAGGTCGACCGCGACCGGCCCGAGCACGTGCTGCACGACCTCACCGTCGGCGTCGCGCTCGCGGGCGACATGGCCGCGGTCCACCTCGTCGGTGACAACAGCGCGGTCCTCCCCACCGACACCCAGAAGAACACCGTCCACGCGTTCGCCCGTGAGCACGGGGTCGGCGAGGTGGAGGACTTCGCCGAGCTGCTCGCCCGACACTTCGTCGACACCCAGCAGGCCGTGCACCGGGCGACGGTGAGCATCGACGAGCACCCGTGGGAGCGGCTCGCCGACCACTCGTTCGCCCGAACCGGCCGCGAGACGCGCACGACGACGGTGACGTACGACGGCGACCGCACGCGCGTCCGCTCCGGGCTGCGCGACCTGGTGCTGCTCAGCTCGACGGGGTCGGAGTTCCAGGGGTTCGCCACCGACCGCTACACCACGCTTCCCGAGACCGACGACCGGATCCTGTGCACCTCGGTCGAGGCGCGGTGGCGCTGCGCCGAGCCGCCGGCCGACTGGCGCACGTCGTACGACGGGGTGCGGGCGGCGCTGGTCACCGCCTTCGCCGACACCTACAGCCGCTCCCTGCAGCAGACGCTCTACGCGATGGGCACCCGGGTCGTGGAGACCTGCCCCGGCGTCGAGGAGGTGCGGCTCCGCCTGCCCAACCGGCACCACATCCTGGTCGACCTCGGGCCCTTCGGCCTGGCGAACCCGGGCGAGGTGTTCCACGTCGACGACCGGCCCTACGGGCTGATCGAGGGGACGGTCCTGGCCGACGGGGCCCTGCCTGACGACTGGGCTGACGACTGGGCCAGCGGCGGGGTGTGGTGACCTCGATGGACCTGGTGCAGCCACAGACCTGGGCCGAGGCGCTGGCGATCCGGGCGGAGCGGCCCGACCTGCTCCCGATCGCCGGCGGCACCGACGTGATGGTGGACATCAACTTCGGCCGGAGCCGTCCGCCCGGCCTGCTCGACCTGACCTCGATCGTCGAGATCACCACCTGGTCGGTCGAGGACGGCGTCCTGCGGCTCGGTGCGGGCGTCACCTACGCGCAGGTCGAGGCCGACCTCCCCGGGTTGGTGCCCGGGCTCGCGATGGCGTCGCGCACGGTCGGCTCGCCGCAGATCCGCAACCGGGGCACCGTCGCCGGCAACCTTGCCTCCGCGTCCCCGGCCGGCGACGCACACCCACCGCTGCTGGCGTCGCGAGCCACCGTCGAGGTGGAGTCGGTGCGCGGCACGCGCCTGCTGGCGGTGGCCGGCTTCTTCACCGGCGTGAAGCGGAACGCGCTCGAGCCCGACGAGCTGATCCGGGCCGTGCACGTCCCGGTCACGGGCGGGCCACAGCAGTTCGCCAAGATCGGCACCCGTAACGCGATGGTGATCGCGGTGGCGTCGTTCGCGCTCGCACTGCATCCCGACGTACGACGTGTCGGCACCGGCATCGGGTCCGCCGCGCCCACGCCGCGGGCCGCGCCGGAGGCCGAGGACCTGCTGGCCGGCGAGCTCGACTGGGACGGCCGTACGCCGATCGGCAGGCCCGTTCTCCAGCGGTTCGGGGAGCTCGTGGCCGGGGCCGCCGATCCCATCGACGACGTGCGCGGCAGCGCGGCGTACCGAAGGCACGCCCTGGCGGTGCTGGCCGCGCGCACCGCGACCTGGGCCTGGGACGAGTACTGCACGCAGGAGGCGTCATGAGGGTGCGCTGCACGGTGAACGGCGAGCAGCGCGTCGCGGACGACGTGTGGGCCGGCGAGAGCCTGCTCTACGTCCTGCGCGAGCGGCTGGGGCTGCCGGGCTCCAAGAACGCCTGCGAGCAGGGCGAGTGCGGGTCGTGCACGGTCTACCTCGACGGCGTCCTCGTCTGCTCGTGCCTGGTGGCCGGCGGCCAGGCCGAGGGCCGCACCGTCGTCACCGTCGAGGGGCTGGCCGAGGGGGAGCGGCTCGACCCGGTGCAGCAGGCCTTCCTCGACGCCGGCGCGGTGCAGTGCGGGTTCTGCACGCCCGGCCTGGTCGTCGCCGTACACGACCTGCTGCGACGCGACCCCGACCCGTCCGACGCCGACGTGCGCGAGGCGCTGGCGGGGAACCTCTGCCGGTGCACCGGCTACGAGAACATCCTCGACGCGGTGCGGCTGGCCGCGTCGCGGGCGGGAGACACCCGATGACCATGGTGATCCAGGGGTGCGCCGTCGCGACGGTGGACGACGCGGGCACGGAGTACGCCGATGGTCATGTCGTCATCGAAGGATCGCGGATCACGGCAGTCGGTCCGGGCCCCGCCGACCCGTCGGTCGCCGACAGCGCCGACACCGTGCTGGACGCGCCGGGCTGCCTGGCGACACCGGGCCTGGTCAACACCCATCACCACCTCTACCAGTGGGCGACCCGCGGCCTGGCCCAGGAGGACGACCTGTTCGGCTGGCTCACCACGCTGTACCCGGTCTGGCAGGGCCTCGACGAGGACGTCGTCGGGGCCGCCGCCGCGGCCGGGCTCGGCTGGCTGGCACGGACGGGCTGCACGAGCACGGCCGACCACCACTACGTGTTCCCCCGCGACGGGGGCGACGTGCTGGGTTCGACGATCGCGGCCGCCCGCGAGGTCGGACTGAGGTTCCATCCGACCCGGGGTTCGATGGACCTCGGGCAGAGCCAGGGCGGGTTGCCGCCCGACTCCGTCGTGGAGACCACCGAGGGCGCACTGGCCGGCACGCTGCGCGCGCTCGACGAGCACCATGACCCGTCGCCGGGCTCGATGCTGCGCATGGGCGTCGCGCCGTGCTCGCCGTTCTCGGTGACCGAGGACCTGATGCGCGAGGCCGCCGAGCTGGCCCGGGGCCGCGGCGTACGGCTGCACACGCACCTGGCCGAGACCCTCGATGAGGACGCCTTCTGCCGGTCGCGCTTCGGCTGCTCGCCGACGGTGTACGCCGACAGCCTGGGCTGGCTCGGCGACGACGTCTGGCTCGCCCACTGCGTGCACGTCGAGGAGAAGGGTGTGGAACGGATCGCCGACTCCGGTACGGCGGTGGCGCACTGCCCGACCAGCAACGCCCGCCTCGGATCCGGGCTGGCCGCCGTGACCGCCATGCACGAGGCAGGTGTGGTCGTGGGTCTCGGCGTCGACGGATCCGCCTCCAACGAGGAGAGCTCCCTGGTCACCGAGCTCCACGCCGCGATGATGGTGGCCCGGCTGCGCGGCGGGCCGGCCGCGATGACCGCGCGCGACGCGCTGAGGCTGGGCACCATCGGCGGTGCCCGGGTGCTGCGGCGCGAGGACGAGATCGGCTCGCTGGAGCCCGGCAAGCTCGCAGACCTCGCGCTGTGGCGCGTCGACGGGATCGCCCATGCCGGCTGCGAGGATCCCGTCGCGGCCCTGGTGCTCGGGTCACGACCGCCGCTGGCGAGGCTCCTCGTCGGGGGCGCGACGGTGGTCGAGGACGACGTACTGCTCACGACCGACGAGCATGCACTGGCCCGCCGCGCGGCGACGGCCACCCGCACCCTGCTGGCGAGGAGCGGACGATGACCCAGACGAAGAGCACGGCAGTCACCGGCACCCGCACCGGCGTACGGAATGGTGTCGGCGAGAGCGCCGCCCGGCCCGACGGCGGGCTCAAGGTGCGCGGAGAGTTCGCCTTCTCCTCCGACCTCTGGATGGACGGGATGCTGTGGGGCGCCACCCTGCGCAGCCCTCATGCCCACGCCCGGATCACCGGCATCCACACCGCGGCCGCGCTCGCGGTACCGGGCGTCTTCGCCGTACTCACCCATGACGACGTGCCGGGTGTGAACGCCTACGGGCTCGAGCACCGCGACCAGCCGGTGTTGGCCCACGACCGGGTCCGCTACCAGGGCGAGGCCGTGGCATTGGTGGCGGCGGACCATCCCGAGACCGCCCGCCGTGCGGCCGCGCTGGTCGAGGTCGACTACGAGGAGCTGCCGCGCGTCACGGACCCCCGGGCCGCGGTGCGGGGTGAGAGCGAGCCGCTCCACCCCGGTGGCAACACCGACGACAACATCGTGCGGCACGTCCGGATCAGGCGCGGTGACCCGTCGCTCTCGGCCGCCGTCGTCGTCTCCGGCGACTACGAGGTCGGCATGCAGGACCAGGCGTTCCTCGGGCCGGAGTCGGGTCTCGCGGTGCCAGCCGTGGACGGCGGTATCGACCTGTACGTCGCCACCCAGTGGCTGCACGTCGACCGCAGCCAGATGGCCTACGCGCTGGGGCTCGACGAGGAGCTGGTCCGGATCACGCTGGCCGGAGTCGGCGGCGCCTTCGGGGCGCGGGAGGACCTGTCGATGCAGGTGCACGCGTGCATGCTGGCGCTGCGCACCGGCCGGCCGGTGAAGATGGTGTACTCCCGGGAGGAGTCGTTCTTCGGGCACGTGCACCGGCACCCGGCGTGGATGCGCTACGAGCACGGCGCCGACGAGGACGGCCGCCTGGTCTACGTGCGCGCGGAGATCGTGCTCGACGGCGGCGCCTACGCATCGAGCACGCCGGCGGTCGTCGCCAACGCCGCGACCCTGGGCGCTGGACCGTACGTCGTACCGAACGTCTCGATCGACTGCTACGGCGCCTACACCAACAACCCGCCGTGCGGCGCGATGCGCGGCTTCGGGGCCGTGCAGGCGGCGTTCGGCTACGAGTCGCAGATGGACCGGCTCGCCGAAGCGGTCGGCGTCGACGCGGCCGAGATCAGGATGCGCAACGGCCTGGCCGAGGGTGACCGGGTCGCCACCGGGCAGGTGCTCGACTCGGCCGCCCCGGTCGCCGAGCTCGTCCGCCGGGTACGCGACATGCCGCTGCCTCCGCCGGCCACGCCCGATCTCCGGTCCATGCCCGGCGGCGTCGCCAACACGACGCACGGCGAGGGCGTACGACGCGGCGTCGGCTACGGCGTCGGCATCAAGAACATCTGCTTCTCGGAGGGGTTCGACGACTACTCCACCGCGCGGGTGTCGGTGGAGGTCGTCGGCGACGAGCCGCTCGTGACCGTGCACACGGCCGCGGTGGAGGTCGGGCAGGGGCTGGTGACGTTGCAGGAACAGATCGCCCGCACCGAGCTCGGCATCGCGCGCGTGCGCGTCGAGACCGCCGACACCACGGTGGGCTCGGCCGGGTCGACGTCGGCGTCGAGGCAGAGCTATGTCACCGGCGGCGCGGTGCAGGCGGCGTGCCGCGAGGTCGCCGCCGAGCTGCTGGCCCGGGCGTCGGTCGCAGCGGGCGTGGCGCCCGACTCGCTGAGCCTCGAGAACGGCGAGGTCATCGGGCCGGCCGGCGAACGGGTCGCCGCGGTCATCGACCTGGTGGGCGACGAGGCCGTCGAGCGCACGCTCGAGT
>Ga0307503_10000319_pt1 | contig 10389 bp, 8 predicted proteins | sample 17_S_MG_FD_194514 | JGI IMG/M metagenome (GOLD analysis project Ga0307503, IMG submission 194514) | Soil microbial communities from Populus trichocarpa stands in riparian zone in the Pacific Northwest, United States - 17_S | ecosystem: Environmental > Terrestrial > Soil > Riparian zone > Trees... | reverse complement strand
GTCCGGGCTCGGGTTGGGGACGCTGGTGAGGGTCATGCCGTCGAACCACGCCAGCCACCGTTCGTGGAGGCGCCCTTCGAGGCATATCTCGTACAGACCGGGCTCGTGCTGGCCAACGGGTGGGGTGTTCACCGGGTGCTCCTCTTGCTGGTCCCGACGGTTCCAGCGAGAGCTGGAGTCGTCCTGATGCCTGCAAGCTAGGAGCCGAAGCGATGAGTGGTCGTCACATCATGTGGTGACCAGGGTGGTGAACTTGCCGTCCGCGCGGGCCTAGAGCGTCGAGGCTTCTGTTCCCGGTTTCGGCAACACCGGTTGGCGTGGCAGGCGTGTGCGAGGACTCTCGGTGACACACACGACGAGGTGGTCGCCCAGGATCTCGGCCTATGCCGCATGGCACTCATCTTGCGTCTGAACACTCCTGTCGGCGATTGCCGGACAGGTGTCATCCCGCGAGTGCCGTCGGCGTTGCCCGTCGGCAGAGGGGAGCTCGTCATGAGCCGGGCCTAACAGCCGCGTGGGCGAGGTTCAGCGGGCCCCGGAGCGCGCCAGGAGGCCGAGCTGGTGAGCACGGCTGATGGCGGCGCGCCGGTTGTTGACGCCGAGCTTGGTGTAGATGTGCTTGGTGTGGGTGCGGACCGTGTTCAGGGACACGACGAGCTGGCGTGCGATGGCGGGCCCGTCGAGGTCAGAGCCGAGGAGTCGCAGCACGTCGAGCTCCCTGTCGCTCAGCGGGTCCACCAGCCCCACCCCTGGTTCGAGAGGCGGTGCTGATTCGGGCGACGGTGCAGTCTCGGACGCGGCGCCGCGCGTCACCCCGTTGGCAGCGTTACCGGCCATCACGGCGTCCCGCAGCTCGTGGACGTATCCGCACCGGGGCTGGGTGGGAGCGAGCTCGCGGAACAGCGGCGTCAGTGCGGAGGCGGCGTCGACGAACACTCGGACCCAACCGTCGGTCTCGGCGAGGTCGACCGCGTGACGAAGCGCCTCGAGCGCCGCACCCCGGTCCCCGTTCGCGTCGTACGCGGTGGCTCGCAGCACCTCGAGCTCGATGACCGACCCGACCCGGCCGCCGTCGGTGGCTGCGGCCAGCAGACGGTCCAGGAGAGCCAAGGCGGCCTCCAGGGACTCTGCGGACTCTGGGGTCCCGGTGCCGGTGTGCTCTGCCAGCAGCACCCTGGCGAGGGTGATGTGCTCGTACTCGCGGAAGTAGGACAGCTCGTCGTCGACCGCGACCCCGTGGTCGCGCGCCCAGGCACGCGCACCGACCAGGTCACCAGTGGCGGCGAGGACACGGGCGCGGGACGCGTGGACTGGTTGCACGTTCGGCGAGTAGTCGCCGACGTACACCCGCTCGGCTTCGTCGAGCAGCTCCAGGGCCGCGGCCAGGTCGCCCTCGGCGGCCCGTAGTCGGGCCATGCCGACGCGCCACCGGTACGGGTTCTGCGGGAGCGATGCGGCCTCCCCGAGCTCGTCGGAGCGACGTAGGTGCTCGGCTGAGTCGACCAGGTCATTGCGGTACCAGGCCGTCCGGCTCAGGCCGACGAGCATGTCGGCGGTGCCTCGCATGACGCTTTCCCCGGGAGGGGTGTTGGCCTCAGCCAGCTCAAGGGCGTGGGCGAAGGTCCTCTCGGCGTCGCGGAGCCGGCCCAGGCGCAGTTCCATGTCGGCCATCGCGATGGAGCAGCCCAGCACGTCGGCGATGTGCCCGGCTCGGGTCAGGGCGGGGATGGACCGGGCGTAGCTGGCGTGGGCCGCCGTGATGTCTCCGGTCGACCAGGACGCCAGGCCGGACAGCGCCGCTGCTGCCCCGACCGCGAGGTCGTCGCCCTCGACGGCGGCGTCGATGGCGCGCTGGGCGCGGGCGATGGCACCGGGCAGGTCGCCTCCAAGGAGCGCGAGCGCGGCGCGGTACATCTCGACTTCGGCGGGGACCCGAGCCAACTCGCCTGGGTCGACGACCACGAGGTCTGCGGCGGGCTTGGTCAGGAGGTTCTCGACGTGGTCGAGGCGTCGGTCGACGCCGTCGAACTGGTTGCTGGCCATCAGTCCGCCGATGAGCGCAATCGCAAGGACGGGGCGGTCGCGTAGGACGTCGTCGGGCAGCCGGTGCGCCCAGCGGCTGAGGAGGTCCTCCCGTCGCTCGCGCCCGAGGGCTTGAAAGGAGCTCTCGATGAGGTCCGCGGCCCGGTCGAGGTCGTCGCCCTCCAGTGCGTGCCGTACCGCGGCTTCGACCTGGCCGGCTGCGGCGTACCAGTTGGCGGCTCGGCGGTGCAGCTCGGGCACGTCGCCGGGGCGTTCCTCGAGCAGGTGGGACTGGAGCACGTCGCCGAACAGGTGGTGGTAGCGGTACCAGGTGCGGCGGTCGTCGAGCGGGACGAGGAAGAGGTTCGCGCGGTCCAACGTCTCGAGCATCGCCTTGCCGCTACGAGCGGCACTGGCGTCGTCCGGCGAGCTCACGGCGTCGCACAGCGGTCCGGTGAGTCGGGCGAGGATGGAGGTGTCGAGCAGGAAGCGGCGTACGTCGTCGGGTTGGCGGCTGAGGACCTCGTCGGCGAGGTAGTCGACGACGAACCGGTCGTCGCCGGCGAATCCGGCGATGAAGGCGGACTGGTCGTCGCGGTCGCGCAGCGAGATGGCGGCGAGCTGGAGCGCTGCCACCCAGCCCTCGGTACGTGTCTCCAACGAGGCGATATCGGTGACGGTGAGTCCGAACCCGTGGAGGTCGTTGAGGTAGGAGGTGACTTCGTCAGGCGTGAAGCGGAGGTCGGATGCGCGGATCTCGAGCAGCTCTCCGCGTGCACGCAGCCGGGACAGGGGCAGTGCGGGGTCGGCGCGGGTGCTGATGACCAGCCGTAGCTGTGGCGGCATGTGGTCGACGAGGAACGTCATTCCGGCTGCGACGTCGACGCTGTCGGCAAGGTGATAGTCGTCGAGGACCAGGGTGACGTCGCCAGACTGGACGCTGAGCTCGTTCACCACTCCTACGAGCACGGCCTCGACGGGCGCCTGCCCGGACCGGAGCACGGTGAGCGCAGCCGCGCCGGAGCCCGGGACCGCTCGGTCGAGGGCCAGCAGGACGTAGGTCCAGAACGTTGTCGCCTGACGGTCCCGGCCGTCGAGCGACACCCACGCGACGCGGTGCTCGCCCGCTGTGCTGTCCTGTCCGGTGCTCATCCAGGCCGCGAGGAGCGATGTCTTCCCGAACCCGGCCGGTGCCGCGACCAGCGTGACCGGTGAGCCGGACGCACGCTCGAGCATGTCGGCAAGCCGGGGCCGCGCGACGACGTCGCGTCGTGGACTCGGTTGGAGCAGCTTCGTCTCCACCAGTGGGTCGGCCATGCGGCTCCCCTTCCTGGGCGTCGGACCCGACGCCCGCTGAGCGTAAGGCAGAAACAGGGTCGTCGGCGCGGAGTCGACCAGCGCCCCGACGCCTACGGCGTCAGTGCGCGGACCCGGACGTGCTGGCGTGGGTGTGCATCCGTTCGCCGGGGCGGCCGAAGATGCTCAAGACCTCGGCGGGTCCGTCGCCGGTGCTGCCGAACCAGTGCGGGACCTGGGTGTCGAACTCGGCGGCCTCGCCGATGCCCAGGACGATGTCCTGGTCGCCCATGACGAGCCGCATCTGCCCGGAAAGGACGTAGAGCCACTCGAACCCGTCGTGCGTGCGCGGCTTCGGATCCGACTGGCCCTTCGGGATGACGATCTTCCACGCCTGGATGCCGCCCGGGTGGGTCAGCGGCAGGACGGTGCGCCCGTTGACGCGTCGCGGCTTCAAACGGATGCGCGGGTCACCCACCTCGGGTGCGCCGACCAGGTCGTCGATGGGCACCCGATAGGTCTGTGCGAGCGGCAGCAGCAGCTCGAGGCTGGGGCGTCGTTGCCCGTTCTCGAGCCGCGACAGGGTGCTCTTAGAGATCCCGGTCAGGTTCGCAACCTCCGTCAGAGTCACGCCGCGCTGCTCACGGACACGCCGCAGGCGGGGGCCGACCAGGTCGAGTGCGGCCGCGATAGGGCCCGTGCTGCTCACGGGAGCGGCGGCAGATGCGGGGGTGCTTCGAGAGTCGACCATGCACCCATTGCACCGCCTCGTTCCCAGAATCAGCAACAACCGTTGTCGACGCGGCCGGGTCGGACGACTCTGGTGACATGAACGAACACGACGTGGTGGTGGTCGGCGGGGGCGCCGCCGGCCTCTCGGCAGCACTGGTCCTCACCCGCGCCCGTCGCAACGTCGCGGTGGTCGACGCAGGCCAGCCTCGCAACGCACCGGCCGCGCACATGCAGGGCTTCCTCGGATCCGACGGACTCCCGCCGACCGAGCTGCTCGCAGCCGGTCGCGCCGAGGTCACCGGCTACGGCGGCCGGCTGGTCTCCGGAACGGTCGCGACCATCACCGCCTGCCCGCGCACCAGCGCTCACAGCCGCCTCGGGTTCGAGGTCGGGCTCGCGGACGGCTCCACGCTCAAGGCGCGCCGCGCTCTGGTCACGACCGGGCTGCGCGACGACATCCCCGACATCCCCGGAGTCCAGGAGAGGTGGGGACGCGACCTGCTCCACTGCCCGTACTGCCACGGCTACGAGGTCCGGGACCAGCCCCTGGGCGTCCTAGGCGGCGACCCTGCCTTCATCGAGGACGCCCTGGCGCACGCGCACATCATCCGCCAGTGGTCCGACGACGTCGTCTACTTCGCCAACGGCGGCTCCTTGACTGTCGCGCAGCGTGAGCAGCTCGTCGCCCGCGCCATCGGAGTCGTTGACACACCGGTTGCCCGCCTCGTCGTCGAGGACGGCCGGCTGAGCGGTGTCGAGCTCGAGGGCGGCCAGGTTGTGCCCCGGACCGCGGTGTTCGTCCGCCCCCGGTTCGTTCCGAACGACACCCTGCTGACTGGTCTCGGTTGCGAGACCGGTCAGAACGGGTGGGTCGCGGTCGATGCCACCGGGCGCACGAGCGTCCCGGGCGTCTGGGCGGCCGGCAACGCAGTGAACCCTCGCGCCCAGGTCATCACCGCCGCCGGCGAAGGCTCCGCGGCCGCCATCGCCATCAACAACGACCTCGTCGACGAGGACCTGCCCATCGCGCTCACCAACTTCCGCCTGGGCCTCCCCCTGGGCTGAGCCCATCTCCGACCCAGTCCCACAGACACGCGGGCCCCCGGCCGCACAGGTCCGGACCAGCACCCCCGCTGACCCGGCGTACCACCGTCGACTCCGAAGGAGCAATCGCCATGTCCAACCCCACCCCCCACGCCGGCACCGGCTCGGCCGTCGGCGCGGTCCGACCGGTCGGACCGCCCTCGAAGCACCAGCTCGCGCTGATGATCTTGATCGCGGTCTTCCCGACGCTCACCATGCTGAACCTGACCATCGGCCCTTCGCTCAAGGACACGAACCCCGTCCTGCGGACGTTCGTCCTGGCGACCATCGCGGTCCCCATCGTCATCTACGGGCTCATGCCGCGCCTGCACAAGGCCCGCGGCCGCATCCTCGCCCGCCACGCTGCCTGAGGTCCAACAGTGTCACCGGACTGCCCCTAGCTCGTCCCACAGCTCTTCGGGCGGGCGGAAGCGTCCCCGTGCGCATGCTCGTCCGACGTCGTTGCGGTCACCGACCGCGACATCCAGCGCCCCCGGTCCCTTCCTGTGGACCGGGGGCGCGTCTGTCGTCTGACTACGGCTTCGCGGAATCACCACCCTGCTCACCACGTGTGGTGAGGACTGGTCACCACATCGGTACCTACGTTCACTGCCAACAGAACCCCACCGCAGCCGCCGCGCAGCCCGACAGACATCTCGGAACGGGCAACCACCGCCGGCCATCACACTCGAAAGGCACGACCATGAACCGACTCACCCGCGCCGTGGCGATGGCCAGCGCAAGGCACCCGTGGCGCACGATTGCGAGCTGGGTGCTCGCGGTGGTCGCCGTCTTCTTCCTCGCGGCGGTCGGCGGCGGCACGTTCGTCGACGACTTCTCTGCACCCGGCAGCCAGAGCTCCCGAGCGATGGACCTCGTCAACAGCAACTTCCCTGAGGCCGCCAAGGGCAACGCCCTCGTCGTGTTCGAGGCACCGGAGGGTGCCACCCTCGAGGAGGACCAGGCAGAGGTCGCCGCTGTCCTGGAGAAGGTGACTGCGCTCGACCACGTCGCGTCGGTCACCGACCCGTTCCAGGCCGGCACCGTCTCCGAGGACGGCCGCATCGGGTACTCGGTGATGACCCTCGACGTTGCGGAGCGCGAGATGGGCAAGCCGGCGTTCGCGACGCTCTCGGAGGGTGTCACCAGCATCAACACCGGTCCTGACGCCACCGACCTGCGGGTCGAGCTCGGCGGCGACGCGGTGTTCCTGAACGCGGGAGGGGGCGACTCCGGCCACGTCGGCATCGGTCTGCTCGTCGCGCTCTTGATCCTCCTCGTCGTGTTCGGCACGTTCGTCGCTGCGGTACTGCCCATCGGCCTTGCCCTGGTCGCGGTCGGCGCCGCCATCGGCGGCATCACACTCATGGCCGGGTTCATGAACGTGTCCGTGTCCGCCATCTCTGTCGCCGGTCTCGTCGGACTCGGCGTGGGCGTCGACTACGCCCTGTTCGTCGTCGCCCGCTACCGCGAGAACCGCTCCGCCGGCCGCGACAACGAGGCCGCCCTGGCTGGTGCCATGGGGACCTCCGGTGCGGCGGTCGTGTTCGCCGGCGGCACGGTCGTCATCGCCACCTCAGCGCTCGTCATCACCGGCGTCGGCGTCCTGACCTCCATCGGCCTTGCCACCGCGATGATGGTGCTCTCCTCGGTCATCGCAGCCGTCACCCTGCTCCCGGCGCTGCTCAGCCTGCTCGGCGACCGCATCGACAAGGGCCGCATCGGGCGCCGGCACCGCCCCGTCAAGGCCGCCGAGGAGACGGCCTGGTGGCGGTTCGGGCACCGCGTGTCCGCCCGCCCGTGGCCTTACCTGCTCGGCTCCGTCGCGGTTCTGCTGGCCATCGCCGCCCCGGCGTTGTGGATGCAGACCGGGTTCCCGGCCGCCGGGGACGCCCCGAAGGAGACCACCCACCGGCAGGCCTACGACCTGCTCACCGAAGGCTTCGGTGTCGGCGTCAACGCGCCCTTGATGGTCGTTGTCGACCTCAGTGCCCCGGGCACCGACACCGCCGGCGTCGAAGCCGTGTCCGACGACATCGCCGCCGTTCCGGGCATCGCCTCGGTCGGCGAACCCCAGACCTCCGAGGACGGCGACACCGTCGTGTTCACCGCCACCCCGACCACTGGCCCGGCCGACCTAGACACCTCGGCCACCATCGACCGGGTCCGCGACGTCATCCCGGGCAACGTCTACAGCTCGGGCATCACCGCGGTCACCGACGACCTCAACGCCCAGCTGGCGGCCAAGTTGCCGCTGTTCATCGGAGCCGTCATCGCGGTGTCGTTCCTGCTGCTGATGATGGTGTTCCGCTCCATCCTCGTTCCGCTGAAGGCGGCGGTGATGAACCTGCTGTCCATCGGTGCCGCCTACGGCGTCCTGGTGGTGGTCTTCCAGTGGGGCTGGGGCGCCGAGCTGCTGGGACTGGACGGGCCGACCACCATCACGTCGGTCATCGTCATCATCATGTTCCCGATCCTGTTCGGGCTCTCGATGGACTACGAGGTCTTCCTACTCTCCCGCATCCGGGAGGAGTACGACCGCACCGGGGACAACACCGAGTCCGTCGCCCGTGGCCTGGCCGGCACCGGCCGGGTGGTCACCTCTGCGGCCCTCATCATGGTCGCAGTGTTCTCCAGCTTCATCTTCAGCCCGATTCCGTCGCTGAAGATGCTGGGGCTGGGGTTGGCGGTCGCCATCCTCATCGACGCGACCATCGTGCGGATGATGCTGGTGCCTGCGACGATGGCGCTGCTTGGCAAGGCGAACTGGTGGCTGCCCGCTTGGCTCGACCGGGTCCTGCCGCACCTGGCCGTCGAGAGCGATGACGACGCGCTGCCGACCAGCACGGCCCGCTCGCCGAAGTCATCCGCGGACGGGACCACGTCCGAGACCAGTAAGCTCGTCCGTCGCTGAGCACGAGAGCCAGCTGTCGCCCTTCGGGTAGTCCGCCCGGAGGGCGGCATCACGTGTGCGTCGACCCCGCGTGTGAGAAGAGCTCACGAGAGGTCGAACTTGGTGGAACTTCTGACCTGGGCAAATAGGCTGATCTAGTAATACCAGGGGAAGGGTGACCAGTCGGGGTCGCGCTTCTCCAGGAACTGGTCGCGGCCCTCCTGCGCCTCGTCGGTCATGTACGCGAGCCGCGTGGTCTCACCGGCGAACAGCTGCTGACCGACGAGTCCGTCGTCGATCAGGTTGAAGGAGTACTTCAGCATCCGCTGCGCCGTCGGGCTCTTGCCGTTGATCAGCCGACCCCACTCCAGCCCCGTGGCCTCGAGCTCGGCGTGGGGGACGGCGCGGTTGACGGCGCCCATCCGGACGCCGTCCTCGGCGGAGTACTCCTGGCCGAGGAAGAAGATCTCGCGGGCGAACTTCTGACCGACCTGCCGGGCGAGGTACGCCGAGCCGAAGCCGCCGTCGAACGAGCCGACGTCGGCGTCGGTCTGCTTGAAGCGTGCCTCCTCGCGGCTGGCGACCGTGAGGTCGCAGACGACGTGCAGCGAGTGGCCGCCGCCGGCCGCCCAACCCGGCACCAGCGCGACCACGATCTTGGGCATGAACCGGATCAGGCGCTGGCACTCCAGGATGTGAAGGCGGCCGAGCCTCGCCTTGTCGACGGACTCGGCGGTCTCGCCGTCGGCGTACTGGTATCCCGCCTTGCCGCGGATCCGCTGGTCACCGCCGGTGCAGAACGACCACTTGCCGTCCTTCTCGCTCGGCCCGTTGCCGGTCAGCAGCACGCACCCCACGTCGCTAGACGTGCGCGCGTGCTCGAGCACCCGCAGCAGCTCGTCGACGGTGTGCGGCCGGAATGCGTTGAGCACGTCGGGCCGGTCGAAGGCGATCCGGACCGTCCCGTGGGCCCTCGCCCGGTGATAGGTGAGGTCGGTGAGGTCGTCGAAGCCCGGCACGTCGTCCCACTGCTCGGGGTCGAAGATCTCGCTGACGCCCTCGATCGTGCTCATGGGCGCGAACCTACCGGCCGCTCAGGTCAGCGACGACGGAGCATCTCCGCGCCCTCTCCGGTGAGGTCCTCGCAGGCCACGGTGCGCCCGGTCATCGCCAGCAGCAGCGACAGCATCGGACCCTCGACCGGCGCCCCGCTCCCGTGCGACCAGTCGGTGTCGGTGGCTCTCAGGGCCAGACCCTCGATCCGCCGCTTGGACCCGATCAGGGTGTTGGAGCCCTGGTAGAAGCCGGCGACGGCGACCACGGCCTCCATCGGGTAGACGCGGGCCAGGCCGAGGGGGCGTCGTACGTCCTCGGCATGCACGATCGTCTCGCCGAGCCACGAGGTCTTGGGTCCGGGCGGCGCCGTCGTCCGGTCACGTACGTCGCGCAGTCGCTGCAACGTGTCCGCCGGGGAGGCACCGCGTTTCTCGGCGATGTCCTTGGCCACCATCTTCTGGAAGCTGAACCAGTTGCCCGCCATCTTCCCCAGGAACTTCGGGGGCGTCATCTCGGCGGTCCCCACCATGTGGGCGACCGTGTCGCGCACGGTCCATTCGGTGCACAGCGACGGGGTGTCCCACGAGGCGTCGTCCAGGGTGGCCAGGTCGTCGGCGAGGGCGCCGCGCTCGGCGGCGACCACGGCCCACATGTCGTTCATGAGGGAAGTGAAGCACCGTCGGCGCGCCGCGGGAATGGCCGGAGCGGACACCAAGGTTGAGACGGGTATGGCACTGACAGGCACGTACGTCCCCAGCAAGCAGCAGTGGGTGCGCGACCAGGTCGCGGAGTTCGAGGCCTCGGACGGCGCCCGGGCGAACACCCTGCGCGACACCGGCGACCCGATCGTGGTGATCACCTCGGTCGGCGCGAAGTCGGGGAACCTGCGCAAGAACCCGGTGATGCGGGTCGAGCGCGACGGCACCTACGTCGCGATCGCTTCCAAGGGTGGGTCGGACGAGAACCCGGAGTGGTTCCACAACTTCGTCGCCCACCCCGAGGTCGAGCTTCAGGACGGCGCCGAGAAGCACACGTACGCCGTACGCCTGGTCACCGGCGACGAGCGCGTCGACTGGTGGGACTACGCCAAGCGCACCTGGCCGACGTACGCCGAGTACGAGAAGCGCACCGAGCGAGAGATCCCGGTGTTCGTGCTCGAGCGGACCGACTGATCGCTGGGGGCCCTTCCCGGTTCACCGCCCCGAAGCCTCTCAGCCCCCGCGGGCGATGGAGGCGGCGAGCGCGACCAGGTGGCGCAGGCGGGCGAGCTCGGAGTCGAGGAACTCCGGGCCTCCGCGGCGGCCGAG
>Ga0307503_10000318_pt1 | contig 10401 bp, 10 predicted proteins | sample 17_S_MG_FD_194514 | JGI IMG/M metagenome (GOLD analysis project Ga0307503, IMG submission 194514) | Soil microbial communities from Populus trichocarpa stands in riparian zone in the Pacific Northwest, United States - 17_S | ecosystem: Environmental > Terrestrial > Soil > Riparian zone > Trees... | reverse complement strand
GAAGGGCACCGACGGATGGATCGCGCTCGGCGAAACCGTCGGCGACGTCGCGGTCGAACTCGGCGTGTTCGCGACCCGCCTGATCGCCTACTTCAAGCTGGTCTCGCGCGCGCGCCAGGCCAACCGCGAGATGAACGAGGCATTCTCGAACTGGGACTTCAAGGGCATGCTGTCCGCGGGCGAGAAGGCGCAGACCGATCTGGACGCGTTGCTCAACACGAGCGAGGGCCTGGTCGACAACATGCGCAAGAGCACCGAGGAAGCCAAGCGCCTGGCACAGGTGGCGCGCGAGATCGCGGCCGGGCCTGGCAATCAGTTCAAGCGCAGCGGCTTCGAGACCAGCGGGCTGCAAACCCTGCCGACGCCGACGCCCGAGGAAATCAAGGCAGCCGCGCGCGCCGCAGCCGAGGCCGCGAAGTTGCTCGCGGACGTGCGCGAAGAAGCATTCAGGGCGCGCGAGCAGGAAGGCCAGGATGCGGCGCGCGCCAACGCAGCGGCCGAGGAACAGCTCAAGCGCGACATCGCGCACTGGAGCCAGCTGCGCGAGGCGATGCTCGACGCCGACGACCCGGCACGCGTGATCCGCCGTCGCATGGAAGAGGTCGACGAGGTGATCTCGCGCACCTTCGACGACGAGAAGCGCGACGCGCTGCTGCGCTACCGCAACACGCTGGTCGACGACCTGGGCCAGGCCTTCAACAAGACGAAGGACCGCGTCGAAGAGACCAAGGATTCGGTGCAGGAACTGACCGAGCTTCTCAAGGGTGGCCTGATCGACTTTTCGAAGGACGCGGCCAGCCAGATCGTTGACGCATTCAGCGGCGCGAAGGTCGAAATTGACCAGATCGTCAAGTCGATCCTCGCCAGCATCGCGAAGGTGATGCTCCAGCGCGCGATCATGCGTGGCATCGACGCGTACATGAACCCGTTCACGCCGAACCTGACCGCGCCGTCCTACCCGCCGGCGGTGCCGTTCGCGCACGGCGGGGTCGTCAGTTCGCCGACGATGTTCGCCCACGGTGGTGGGGTCGGGATCATGGGCGAGGTCCCCGGCGTGTCCGAGGCCATCGTGCCGCTCCGGCGCACCAGCTCGGGAGACCTGGGCGTGCAGGCCTCGCCGGTCAATGTGACGGTCATCAATTCGGCCGGCGCGAGCGTCAAGACCGAAGAGTCGCGCGGCGCCAACGGCGAGCAGCAGCTGCGCATCATGATCGACAAGGCGGTCGAAGAAGGCCTCGGCCGCGGGCGCTTCGACCGCGTGCTGTCGACCTCCTACGGCATCCCGCGAAAGGGCCGGTGATGAGCATCGACGTCAACCTGCGCTCCCCGCTCGTCGCCGACGGCGTGGTGCCGTTCGACGCCGTGCCGATCGCCTGGCCGGCCGAGCTGCCGGATTGCCCGGACTCGTGGAGCGAGCAGGCCGAGCCGGTCACCGTGCGCACCCAGGTCGAAGAAGGCACGCCGAAAGTGCGCCGGCGCTTCACCAAACGGCTGGTGCGCGCGCAGGTCGGCATGACGATGGACATCGCGCAGCGCAACGCGCTCGACTCGTTCTTTCATGTCTCGCTCGACGGCGGCGTGCTGCGCTTCGACTTCCGCCATCCGTGGCTCGACCAGGTGGTGCCGTGGCGCATGGTCGAGGCGCCGGCGTTCTCCAACATCGGCCCGCTCGGCGTGGCGGTCTCGATGGTCTGGGAGCTGGCCAATTGACCCGCGCGCTGTCCGTCCGCGCGATCCGCTCGGCGCTGGCGCACGAGTCCGGGGACGCCTTCATCCTGCTGTCCGAGTTCACCGACCCGGCGCCGCCGAACATCGTCTACCGCGCGGCCAACAACACCGAGGACGTCCTCAGCAACGGCCACACCTACACCGCGTGCTGGTTCAACTTCACCCTGCCGGACGATGACGACGAGGCACCGAAGGGCGTCAAGATCCAGATCGACAACGTCGACCTGCGGCTGATCGACCTGCTGCGCGGCGTCATCGCGCCGATCGACTGCCGGCTGCTGGTGGTCATCGCGGCGACGCCGGACGTCATCGAGATGGAGCTCACCGACCTGCAGCTCGTGCAGGTGACGTGGAACGCGCAGACCATCGAGGGCACGCTCGCCAGCGGCGACCCGCTCAATCAGGTCTACCCCGGGGACATCTATGAGCCGCGCACCTTCCCCGGCTGTTTCTGAGTCCGTTGGCACTGAGCTCGCCGGCTACGTCGGCGTGCCGTACCTCGAGCATGGCCGCACGCCGGCCGGCTGGGACTGCTACGGCCTCGTCTACTACCTCAGCCGCCGCTACCTGCACCACGCCGTGCCGTCCTACTCGCTGTCGTACACGGACGCGAACTCGGCCGACGACGCGTTCGCCGAACACGTGCCGGAGTGGCAACGCCTGACCGTCGGCGAGGCCGAGCCGGGCGACGTGCTGGTGCTCAACTGCATCGGGCTGCCCGTGCACTGCGCCCTGGTGGTCGGCGCCGGCACCATGCTGCACTGCATGCGCGGACGCGCGACCGTGCTCGAGCGCTTCACCTCGGCGGCCTGGTCGCGTCGCATCGAGGGGGCGTATCGATGGACGTCGTAGTCCGGCCCCACCTTCTGAGCGAGCGCGAGCAGACTGTCATTGCGGTCGCTCCTGGCGCGACACTGGCCGAGATCGTCGCGGCCTACCCGTGGCCGCCGGGTGTCGCGGCGCATGCGGTGGTGCTGCTCGACCGCCAGGTGGTGCCGCGCGAATGGTGGCCGCGCATCCGTCCGCGCGAGGGTGCACGCGTCGACCTGACGCTCGGCATGCACGGCGGCGGCGACGGGAAACAAGCGCTCGCGCTCATCGCGGCCATCACGATCTCGGTGATGGCGCCATGGGCCGCGGTGGAAGTGTTCGGCATGGCCGCCGGCTCGGTCGGCGCCGGCGTGGTCGCCGCCGGCATCGCTGTCGTCGGCAACCTGGCGCTCGCTGCCCTCTTCAAGCCGCCGCCGACCGCGGCCATGGGCAGCAACACCGAGATCAGCAAGGCGTATTCGTTCCAGGGCCAAAGCAACGCCTTCAAGCCGTACGGCGTGCTGCCGCGGGTGCTCGGCATGCACCGCGTCTATCCGGACGTGGTCGGCGTGCCTTACACCGAGGTGCTGCGCGAGGCCACCGACGACCCGAACACACGCGAGGACGTGCAATACCTGCGCGCTCTCTATTGCTTCGGTTACGGCGGCGTGATCGTCGACGACATCCGCATCGGCGAGAACCCGCTGTCGGCCTATACGACCGATTACGAGGTGTACCCGGACTTCAAGCGCGGCGACAAGCTGCGCATCTTCGTGTCCGACGTCGCCGTCGACCAGTATTCGCTGGCGCTCAAGCAGAACGTTCCGATCTCGGTGCGCTCGCGGCTGGCCACCGACTCGGCGGTGGTCGACCTGTATTACCCGATGGGCCTGGGCACGCTCAACACGACGACCGGTGGCTTCAACGACTTGACGGCGACCAACCGGGTCGAGTTCCGCGACGTCGCGCTTGGGAGCAGCGCGGCGTGGTTGCCGGCCACCGCGGGCAAGTCCTGGTCGGTGAGCGACGGCACCATGGGCGGTGTCTTCGAAGGCGGCGTCAAGCCGAGCACCGCGCCGCGCGGCGCCTGGGGACTGTTCGCCGGGCAGCAGGACTTCGACGTCATCAACTGGTTGCCGATCGGCTCGCCCGGCGGCTGGGTGCAGTTCGGCAACATGCGCCTGGTCATCGAGGCCGCGACCTCGACCTACCTGCGCACGACGACCGGGCTGCCGCAGGCCTACTCGATCCCGATGTGGACAGCCGGCGGGCACATCGCCGACCGCATCCCGTTCAACTACGGCACGGGCGGTGCGGCCGACTGGGTGCTGACGCGCCACCAGCCGACGCCGTTCGCCACCTCGGTGACCATCGCCTTCCCGTACAGCGGCCAGTGGGAGATCCGCTTCACCCGGCTCGACGCCGACTCGACCGGCACGCAGGTGCTGAACGACCGGACGCTGAATACGCTGCGCTCGTTCACGTCGGGCGACGAGCCGCCGATCGTGCCGGATGTCTGGCGCGACGCGGACGGCAATGACGTCTACCAGACGGTCGCGCTGATCGAACTGCGCGTGAAAGCGACCGACCAGTTGTCCGGCACCATCGGCAACTTGAACGCACTCGTCACGACCAAGCTGCCGAAGTGGAACGGCGCCGACTGGGTGCCGCCGGCCGCGACGGTCGACGAGACGTGGAGCAATCCGGCCTGGGAGTACCTCGAGCTGCTGCGCGGGCCGGCCAACAAACGTCCGGTGAAAGACGAGCGCATCGACCTGCCGGCGTTCAAGGCCTGGGCCGACCGCTGCGACCGCATCGAGGCCGGGCGCAGCGAGCCGAACGCACGCTGCAACTACGTCGTCGACAAGCGCTACACGCTGTGGCAACTGCTCAACTCGGTGGCCGCGTCGGGACGCGCGATGCCGGCCATGCGCGACAACAAATACAGCGTGATCGTCGACGACGCCACCAAGCCGGAGGTGCAGATTTTCTCGCCGCGCAATTCCTGGGGCCTGTCGGCGACGCGGCGTTACCTGCCGATGCCACACGCGCTGCGCGTGAAGTGGATCGACCCGGCAGCGAACTACCAGGAGGCGGTGCGGCTGGTCTACGCCGACGGCTACAACGAGACCACGGCGACGGTGTTCGAAGACCTCGAGCTATTCGGCTGCACGAGCTCCGACCAGGCCTGGCGCGACGGGCGCGTCTGGTTCGCGCGCGCGCAGCTGCAGGTCGAGGAATTCACCCTGCAGACCGACATCGAGAACCTCGTCTGCACGCGCGGCGACCTGATCGGCATCGCGCACGACGTGCTGTCGGTCGGCGGCTGGTCGGCACGGCTCGAGGAAATCAACGGCAAGCAGGTCCGCTTCGACTCGGAGCTCAAACCCTTCGAGCCACCCTGGGCGCTGCGTCACCGCGCCGACACCGGCGCAATCAGCAGCAACCTCGCGTTCACCTCGGTCGGTGGCGGCTGGTTCGACGTGCCGGGCTTGCCGCCGACGGCGAAGCTGGGCGACCTGGTGCTGTACGGCACCGCCGGCGTCGAGCAGGGTCGCTACATCGTCAAGGCGGTGATGCCGGGCAACGACCTGACCGCCTCGATTTCCTGCATCGAGTACGCGCCCGGCATCTACGCCGCCGAGACCGGCGCGATTCCGCCGTACGTGCCGCAGGGCCAGAGTCCGGAATCGTTCCTGCCGTCGGCGGTGATTGGCCTCGTTGCCAGCGTCAACGCCTGGAGCGACGGGCAGTTCCCGCACGCCAGCGTCTCGCTCGCCTGGTCGCCGCCGGCCAGCGCGCTGCAGCCGTCGCTGTACCTCGTCAGCGAGGTGCTGGCCGACGGCACCGTGCGCGAGCTCGGCCGCACCGCAAGCCTGTCGTTCGTCGCGCTGCCGGACGTCGACACCTGGCGCGCACCGTACGCCGGCGCGCTGGTCACCTTCTCGGTGGTGGCGCAGTGGCCGGGCGTGGCCGGGCCGGCGGCGACGACGACGGTGCAGCTGCCGACCGGGGTGGTGACGCTGCCGGTCGCGCCGACCGGGCTGGTCGCCACGCCGATGCCGCGCTTCGTGCTGGCGACGTGGTCGACGCCGAAGGGCGTGGACATCGCCTACTACGCGGTGCGGTTCGGCGCCGTCGGCAAGACCTGGGACCAGCTCGCCGCGAGCGAAGCGAAGGTGAAGGCCAACCACATCGAGCTCCCAGCGACGTTCCTGGCTGGTGATCACCTGGTCTTCGTCTGCGTCGAGGACGTCTACGGCGGACGCAGCGCGCCGGTGTCAGCGCCGTTCCACGTCGACGCGCCGCGCGCGGTCACCGTCGTCGGCACCGCGGTGCAGAACACCGTGTTCCTCCGCTGGGGCAGCTTGAGCGGCGTCCCCGACGGCGAATGGACGGCGCAGACCACGTTCCAGATCGAGTATTACGAGGTCGTCAAGACGCACGTGCCGGAGGCCGCGCGCGCCGAGCGGCGCCTCGCGCACGGCATGGGCGTCATCCCGGCCGGCGTGGTCACCGCGCAGGATCTGAACGAGATCCGGGCGAAGAACGTCGAGGCACCGCCGGTGGACTTGGGCCGCTACTCGGGCGAGTTCGCGGTGCTGTCCGAGCAGCAGGAGGGCATGTGGCACTACTGCATGGCCGCGGTCGACATCGCCGGCAACCGCGCTCCGCAGCAGTGCAAAGACCTGAAGGTCATCGCGCCCGACAACTACTTCCTGCTCGACGCGCTGTTCGACTTCCTGCCCGAGCCGGAGTGCATCAAGACCAACGCGGTCGCCAAGCTCGTCAGCGGCTACCTCGCACCGGTCAACACCGCGCAGACCTGGGCCGCGCACTTCGAGTCGCACAGCTGGGATCAGCCGGCCGACCAGGTGGCCTTCGGCACGCCGGTCTACGCGGCGCCGCCCGGCGCGACGCGCGGTGTCTTCTCGTGGTCGCACGACTACCAGCAGAACCTGCCGAGCCTGTTGCTGTCGACCGAGGTGGTCTACACGGCGATCGGCCCCGGCGTGCCGCTGGTGGTCGCGGCGCTGTTCGCCAAGACCAACGCGGGCGACGCCTGGACCGAGATCGCGCGCGGCCCGGTGCAGACCTCGGCGCTGTTGCCGCCCGGCACGCGCTACGTGCGCATCGACATCGAGGTCGATTCGGACGCGAACGGCAAGGCGATGGCCGACGTGTCGCGCGCCCAGTTCACGCTCGACGTGCAGTACCGCGACGACGGTGGCATGGTCACGACCGACGCGGCGGGCACTGCACACGTCACGTTCAACGTCGAGTTTCTCGACGTGCGCACCGTGCAGCTCACGAGCGGCGACCCGGAGATTGCCTATGCGCGGTATCAGCTGGACGTCGACGAGCAGGGCATGAGCATCTTTTCGGCGCGGCAGAACGGCACACCGAAGCCCGGCGTGGTGTCCTGGTTCGTAAGGGGAATCTGAAATGGCAATCGACTTTGCACACCCGGTCGTCGAAGACCTGTATGCGGGCGGCGCCGGCCTCGACTGGCCGACGGTGCTGAAGGACAACATCGCGGCCGCGGCGTCGCTGAACGAGACAGTCGGCGCGAACCTGCGCGTCGGCTTCAAGCGCGTCAACAACGGGCTGTTCGAGCGCTGGGACGGCGCGGCGTGGCAACCGTACCCACTCAACTACTTGGGCGGCGGCGGCGGCGCGATGACTGGGCCGCTCGGGTTTCCCGCTGGCACTGTCGGTGCGCCTGGGCTGTTTGTGACGGGCGATGCGGACACGGGGCTTTATTCGCCGAATGCAAACAATCTGGCGATATCAACGGCAGGGGTAGAACGACTGAGGGTTGACGCGTCCGGCAACGTCAATATCGGCATCGGCACCCCGACGAATTACGGCGCACCATTTCGCACCCTTCAAGTGGGCGCGGCGAACGGCGCAGCTATCGACTTGATGGCGGGCGGAAATGTAGTCGGCGAATTGTTCGCGACCGCGGCGCAAGTCTATCTATCGAGTCTCACTAATGTTCCGGTGTCCTTTCAAACTGGCGGCGCGGAGCGCATGCGTATTGACGCGGCCGGGGATGTGGGGGTTGGCGCGGCGCCGGTCAAGATTTTTGGTTCGCGCCGCACATTGCACCTGTCCGACACGGTTGCCAATGTGTCATTGCGTCTGACTGGGACGGCGGGGGAAACGTCGCTGGAAAACGTCGGGGGAGTAACGTACTTTTCGGCGATTGCCAATACCGCTGCAAACGCGGTCATGTCCATCCGAACCGGTGGCACGACATTCGACAACGCGAACGAAGCAGTCAGGATCGACGCGGCCGGGAATGTGGGGATTGGCCGGGCAGCGGGTTATAAGCTTGATATTCTTGCCGCGGGGCAATGCGTCGTGCGAGTCATCGGCGGCGCTGGAAGTAATCAAGGAGCGGCATATTACGTACAAAATCAGTCAGAAGCTACGGTAACAGCACTCGGGCAGCGCGGATCGATCTATGGCGGGACCCCCAACAATGACGCTACGCTTTTTTGCAGTGGGAATTTGACTCTTGGCGCCGGCGGGTTTGAACAACTGACAATCACCTCTGACGGAGTAATCAAAGATCGCGCGGGGTTGGAATTGGGGTGGAAGGGTATGCCGTCCGCTCAATATGTGGCAGTGCCGGACCGCACGCATCGTGGGAAAACAATTTACGCAACGGGCAATGTGACGATTAACCCGAGCCTATTCCAAGCGGATGACGTGCTTCGCGTGCTGAACTCTTCGTTCTCGTCGTCCATTCAAGTCGTGCAGGGCGGTGGGTTCTCGCTGATTTTTGCCGGTGCGGCAATCGGTGGAACTCGCACGCTGGCCGCGGCGGGAATCGCGGAGATTCTCTTTAAAGACGCGACGAGCGCGTACATCTACGGTCCCGGTGTTTCCTGAAAGGACAACCGAAATGAAAACACCCGAAGTCATCAATCTCCCGGTCACGCCGGCCGCGTGGAACTACATCCGCCGCGCCGTTGGCATGTGCCCGCATGACGAGGTGCACCCGCTGATCGTGCAGCTCGAGGCCGAGGTCAACGCCCAGGTCGCGGCGCAGAACGAGCAGGCGAACGCGCCGCAGCAGCCGATGCATGCGCCGCAGGCCGACATGCTGTCCGGCGGCATCCTGCCGGCGCAGGCCAAACCGAACGGCAGCGGCGCAGCCGCAGAACAGGAGACACCGTGAACGTCACCCTTATCAACCTCAGCACGCTCGAGGTGCCGCTCGTCTACAAGCAAGGCGGCGAGACGCTGGTCCTGCCGCTCGAGCCTGGCGCGACCCACGTGGTCGATGACGCGCGGGTCACCGTCGCGACCGTCGGCGACAACCCGAGCGTGCGCGAAGACATGCGCGATTTCGTCGACGACGTCGCCGACGCGTTCGTGCGGCTGGTGACGTTCTGGCGCGCGCATGCACCGAAGGGCGAGCCGAAGATGATCGGCGCGCATCCGGCGCCGGTTGTGAAGCTGCGCATCGACAACCGGCACGCGACGCACGGCCTGCGCGTCATGCCGGGCGACGACCGGGCGAAGGACTTCGAGCTGCAGCCGGGCGAGTCCTCCGAGGCGATCGGCCTGGACTACATCGAGCTGCGCGAGCTCGGCGTCGGCGACGCCGAGGCCAACACCGACCAAGCGGGGTGACCACCATGACCGTTCACGCGTTGCTTCTGTTCGCCGCCCTGATCCTGTTCGTCCTGGCGGCGATCGGCATCCCGGCCGGCCGGGTCAACCTGACCGCAGCGGGGCTCGCATGTCTCGCCGGCGCGCTGCTGCTGCCGGCGCTGTGACGCTGGTGCTGATCCTCGCGCTGCTGGCCGCCTGCGCCTGGGTATCCGGGCCGTGCGAGATCAGCAACGGACTCGACGGTGCGGCGGTGCGCTGCCAGGCCGGCGGGCGCGTGCTGGTGATGCCGGCCTCGAGCATCCGCGCACTCGGGGACGCTGCCGAGCAGAACACCCCGCGGCGGGGCCTAGGCGCTCGCACAGGCGGCGATCTGCAGTGGCCTGACCCGTAGGCACTCTCGACCGTGTCGATGGCCTTCACGGGCTCAGAAAAACGAAAGCCGCCCGAAGGCGGCCTGTGCGGTGCGGGTGCGGCTCAGTTCCAGCCGGTCACGTGCCGGCCGTCGGTGTAGAAGTATTCCGTCGGCATGTACCGGTCGGTCCCGCCGTAGACCCACTGCTTGCGCACACCGGCCGCGCTGGCGCTCTCGTTGATCTTGCGCGGGTAGCCGCGCGCGCAGATGAGCTCGACCTCGGTGAACCCGATCTTCACCTGGCCCGCAGCGACGGCCGGCCAGTTCTCCGGGTAGACGTCGACGCGCTCGGTCAGCGCCTTGCGCATCTTCTCGCTCTTGCTGTAGTGGTAGGCGTTGCACTTCGAAGTGGGCTGCGCGTTCCAGAGTTCAGCCTCAGAGAGGTGCTCCATTGCGGCTGGCGAGCCGGCGCAGGCAGCGAGCAGGACGGCAGACAGGGCAACGACGGCGGGCAGCAGATTCATGGTGGCGACAGTGGTAGAGCTCGGGGACGCACCGACTCTAGTGCCGCGCGGCCTGCCGTGACCGCGGTCTGCTGCCGCAGCGCGAACTGCTGCGCGGCCGTCCGTCACGGCCTCGGCGACTTCGTGGCAATGGGTACCATCCCGAGCTTGTGCGCGTCGCCGGCTCGGAATAAACCCGCGTTTGTCGCACCGGTTCCACTTGACGACCACATGACACACATGCCCAATGCGTTCGCACAGATTCCACGAGGAATCGTGATTTCCGTCACAGGGAAGACGCGCAAAAGCGCTGGACGGCAACGCATGAAACGGGTACGCGGCGCCCGCCCCCCCCCCCCGCCCCCCCCCCCCCGCCCC
>Ga0307503_10000317_pt1 | contig 10409 bp, 12 predicted proteins | sample 17_S_MG_FD_194514 | JGI IMG/M metagenome (GOLD analysis project Ga0307503, IMG submission 194514) | Soil microbial communities from Populus trichocarpa stands in riparian zone in the Pacific Northwest, United States - 17_S | ecosystem: Environmental > Terrestrial > Soil > Riparian zone > Trees... | reverse complement strand
ATCGTTGCACCTGTTGCACCAACGGTCGGAAATGTAACCTGAGGATACGTCGTCTGACGCCCCAGGTTCGTCGGACGTTCTGCGAGTGCTCCCCACGTTGCCGCTGCCAGGGTCTGCCTCGCATAGGACGTGTAGGTGGTCTCAGTGATGTTTGCGAACGTCTGAGCGTGTGTAATCACCGTTGTCGCTGTCTGCGACGTGAAAAGTGCAAGATTCAGCGGTGACGTGTATTTCGCTGTGCTAAGAGGAAATTGTCCAAGCCAAAGGTCAAGACCTTCATCTGGACACATCTGAGCTTGAAATAGCTGATCGTGCTCAAATGGAAGGTAGTCTCTGTAATGAATTCTCTCCATTACGAGTCATCCCCTTCATCATCCTCTTCTTCATCAACAACTGGCTCGACCAATTCCATGAGCGCAGCCTGAGCATCATCCTTGGTCAGTGGATCGTTTTCATCCATGACACGCGCATGAATTTCCTGATGAAGTTCGTCGTAAGGGTCTGTTCCCTCATGGGGGTCAGGCTCCGTGTGCGACTTCGTAGCCAATTCACCACATGACGGGCAAACACCTTCACCGTAATGCTCAGGCTCAGGGTCGCCCGTAAGAACAGTGATCTGTTCCTTGGTCGCCCCACCTGTGAATTTCCCAGGTGTCTTTCTTGTACCCAGTGTGCAAGATGTACTCTCGCACTCGTAAACTTTCATCCAACAACTCCCTTCGGTTCCGGTAGTGGCCCGCCGATGGCATGAATTGGACGCCCCGAGCATTGGTTACAGAAAACCGGCTCAGAATGCGGAACCCAAAACAGATTTTCACAACAGGCGCACTGGTGCAGCTTGTGAATTCTGGAATCGTAGATGATCCCGGTTGCCTCTAAGAGCAACTCTGCTGCGAATTCCTCTGTAACCACCTGTCGCTTGATCCGGTCATGCACACAGTGGACTGTGGCTTTTCCGCCGAGTGAAACATGAAATCCTGTGCCAGCACTGTGACTTCCCATTACCGCCCTCGCTAAGTAGGAGGCATCCCCTAAGCCGGTGAGCAAAGGGGATGCCACGCTTTTCACTACGGGAGTGTGATTTCCTCGACGCTGTTTGCAACGTCTGCATAGACGCCGCGCCGAGTACGACCGATGACCTGAGCCTCGACAAGACGTGAAATGTCGGGACGATCAGAGTCGATCAGTAGATCATGATGCACCAGTTCCAGCAGACGACGCTTCGGGAAGATCGCGTAACACTTGCCCGGAGTGACACCTGCATACAGATACGTTTCCGTACCCATTTCAACTGAGGCACCATCGTAGTACACGATGACATCGACCGGAACGCGAGCCAGTGCATTTCCCTGGGTATCGCGGATCGGCTGTAGCAACGCTTCCTCGATCTGGAAACGGTTTTGCTCCGACGCGAGAATTACACTCCACGTTCGGCCAATCGTCGCAGCCACACCTTCCTTGTACGCAGCCTGGAATGTGCGGAGCGTTTTTTCAGCCAGTGAAGCACCCGCTGTTGCATCGGCAGGGGTCTGATTGGCACCTGTGTAGGTGAACGTTGTGAAAACAGACAGGTGGGCATGGTTGAGGAAATAGTTGTAGGCGCGACCAAACGCCTGGTTCACCATTTCAAATTCCCATGTCGAATCCCACTGCTCCATGTCTTCAGTCCACTCAAAGCCTGCGGCCCACGTCTTGAGCCGAGCCGTCGCCGGGACGCCCTTAGCGAGCGTACCGAACTGAACTTCGCCGCCTTCCAATTTCTCGAAGAAGACCACGTTTGCGCTCAGAGTGTTTTCACCGATGTCTACCGTCTTACCAGGGAACGGCCCTGGAATTCGCCGGTAGATGTCTTCGTACAGGAGCGGTACTTCAGCCTGTCCGAATTCCACATCGACACGAACCTTCTCGACCAAATCCATCAGGCCGTCGGAGGTTGTAATCATTTCACCAATCGGACGCTCCAAGGTTGCGACTTCAACTTCAAAGCCGTTCTCGATGCGTTCGTTGCGAATGTCGTTGAAACTGACTAGACGAGTCACTTGTTATCCTCCTTTCCTGAATTAGATGTGGACGAGTCGCAGGGTGGCATAGCCGCCTGCATTTCGGACTCCCTCGACCTTCGCAACAGCGAGGACAGGGGTTGAACCATCTGCGGGTGCAGCAATTGCCTGAAGGTCTGTAGAACCCTTCTTGAAACCGGCACCTGTGGCCCAGTTCAGGAAATCACCACGCGCAGCAGCCGTTGCCGCCGGAACCTTGCACCGCCAAAGCGAATGCGTGACTTCCAGGGCGACGGACTTGTCTACTTCGGTAGCGTCAACCTGATCCATGGCAAATCCCGTCCACCCGTCGATCCGGTACAATTCACCTTTCTCGATGAGTGTGGCGGCAGGAGCCTGGACATCGACTGCGTTACCATCAGTGATCTTGCGGCCCATCTTCTATTTCCTCCTTTCCAATTACGAGTCGTTGCCGTCGCCGGAGTCGGCTTCGTTGGCTTCGTTGATTTCAGTCTGCTTCTTCTCGACAGCCGTAACGACCGTGGAATAGTTCTTGCCGGAATCCGCATAAAGCTCTGCGGCAGCGTCAAGCTCTTCCTGAGTCGTTGCAGCCTCAATCTGTGTCTTGAAATCAGCAGCCTTCATGTCTGAAGTGTCGTCTTCCTTCAGTGCGGCGACAAGATCCTTCTTCAGAACATTTCCATTCGCCCCAGTACCAGTGACTGAAAGATCACGCTCTTCAGCGAGAGTTTTCAATTCAGCAGGACTCATGGAATCGTAATTCGTTCCTTCAACCTGAGCACCATCTTCATCGCGTACAACATCTTCCCGAGCTTCATAGGCAGAAGTGCCATCTGAAAGGGGAAGCATCGTCTTCGCAATCGTTTCAGGGTCAGGAGAAGAAAACGGCGCTCCACCCAGTACGATCACATTGTCAGGATTTCCTTCCATTGCAGCCTCCTGATCCTCCATGGTTGCGGCGGGGAACATCTTGGGTTCTTGAACTGGCCCAGATGCTGACATGAATTCCTCCTTTCAGCTACGAGAGCTTGCGCTTGGTGATTGTCACTGAACCGTGGCGGCGTGTACCAGCGGCGTCGCTGAGATTTCCTTCACGACGCGCCCGACCAGCCCGAGACTGACCACCAAGTACCGTCCCGCTGCCACGCTCGCGGGTTTCACCGGCACCTTCAGTCTCAGCCCAACCGCCCATTTCACCGACGAGAACCTTGATGTCCTGGTCGTCTTCGATCTTCTTCTCGAAGGCGTCTTCGATTTCCTTCTTCAGATCATCCGTCAGAGGCTTGTCAGCGTACTCGGTATGCATTTCACCGAGCATACGACTGAGAAGCGCCTGTCCACGCTGAGTCTTGACCTTCTTCTCAACGAGACCCTTCACGAACGTCTTGATTTCAGAAGTCGCGCCTTCCTCAAGCTTCTCGATCATGTTGCTCAACTTCTCGATGGGGTTTTCACCCTCAGCGAGTCCGAGAAGCTCACGAACCTTCTTCGTGATTTCAACTTCCGGCTCTAGCGCCGCAATCTCAGCGGTCTGCTCTCCTACCTTGGTCTCAAGCTCCGTCTTCCCCTCGTCCTGAATTGCCTTGAAAACGAGCGGTGCGTGCTCTTTGACTTCAGCAGGACTAAGTGCAGCAATTTCACGCGGTTCCACTTGTAGTCCTCCCTTCGATGCCATTTCCCCCGCCAAAGAGAGAACACGGGTATTCATGCCCGAGCGACCCTTCCTGGCGAAGTCAAGAGTTTCCGGTTCAAATTTCACCACGTCGTATCCACCTTCACGCCGTGGTCGCATCGTTGTATTTCCAAACCAGGATACACCGTCAATGAGACCAAGCTTCAGGTACTCCCGAGCCTTGGCACCCTTGAGGACATATCCCTTGAATTTCCCAACTGCCTGACCGCCTGCCTCACGCATCTTCGCCGCAACCCACACAACATGCGGCTCTGGGAAATCACGCTCATAGGCTTCCTTCTCGATCAGAGGATGCCCAAGATTTCCTGCCATCCGATCCTTGTTCACCATGTCCACTACCTGCTTAACGTGCTCAGGCAACCAATTCAACTTGGAGCGAGACATTCCCGACTCAACCTCGACGGTGATGAACATTGGGTCGTCATCAGCTGATTTCACTTTCTCGAGAAATTCAGCAGGAACAGTTAGGCCATCATCAGTCATGGATTCAAGCGAACCCATTTCACCGATTCGGCCTACATGATCCTCGTAATACTCTCGTGTGATATCAGACATGATTTCCTCAGAACTTCTTGATGTTGCGGTTTGCCGAGCGATTTCTCAGACCCTTCACTCCACCACCAAACGGTGAAAATGCAAACCGCTTGATTACACCAGCACGAAGGATCTTCGGGTTTGGAATTGCAACCTGATTCGGCGTTGCGAACGGAACCGTGACAGCTTCCAGTCCACCAGTCAGGTTTGTCAGTGCCTGAGCAGCGACGACACCAGTTCCATCATTTCCTGATGCCAATTCCACCTTGTCCAACAGTGCCATTGCAGGTGCAGAGGCCATCACCGCAGCACGAACTTCGGCCGCAGTTGAAGTCGCAGCACTGCCTGCACTCGTTGCCACGTTCACAGTGATGTCATTTCCTGACACACCAATGGTCAACGGTGTAGAAGCACCAGCAACTACGAAAGCGACACGACGAGCATTCCCCACAGTGCCCTCAGGCTTTGCAGTGAATTTCAAGTCGTTGTTCGCACCAGCATGTGCAGTCGTCAGAGAGGCTGCAACTGCGGTCTGAACCTTCAGGACTGAAATTACATCCTTGTCAGTTCCGATGACACGATTGATCTTGTTCGGGTCTCGGGCAAAGACACGCTTCACACCGTCGATACTCACACGGTCGCGTGAAACCTTGTCACCAGTGAACCCGGAAACACTCCGCGAAGTGAAACCCGGAACGCCTGACTTGGTTACTCTACGAATTTTAGCCAATTTCCCCTCCTTTCTTTGATTAGCGAGCGCGAGGCCCGTTGAGCTTGACAGAGACATTTCTTCCAGAACGATACTTGCCTCTGAAATACTTGTCGTTGTACTTGGAAGTGTTGAGCTTGATCCGAACGGTTCCTGCCATCAGAAGATCCTCCAACGCTTCTTCACGTCTTTGATTTCCTTGACTCCCCGCTGAAGCCTTTGACGAGTGATGACCCGTGAATTCCCGCCGAGCATCACTACTTTACCCTTCACGTTACCGTCCTTTCAGCCGACGCAGCCGACCGCGAGCGCGAGCAGCAGCTAGGCGGGTTGGGTTCATCGCTGGGCGACCGAACCGCCGACGTTGAAATCGTTTCCGCATTCTGATCGAACGAGGCTTACTCATTCTTGCCACTGTCCGATCCTGAGACCGACTGCGCCGACACTACTGGAATTTCCTCATTGCTCTGAGCATCCTTCTGCTCTTCGCTGTCACTCTTCATGTGAGGAATCTTCCGACGCAAGCTGGCTCGCATCGTGCGATCTGAGATCACCTTGCGGGTGGCGAGCACTTCACCAGCCATAACCTCCTGTTGGAGCGCCTGAGCCTTCACAAGGGCTTCCTCGGGCGTCAATTCGTCCCAATGCATCGGGACTCGTACAGGAGGCATGAAATTGATTGCCAAGACCATCTTGCAGATGTTCTGGATGTCCTCTGTGAAAAACTTGCGCTTTCGATTGATCGCTTTGGAGAATGGCACCATTTCATCAACAGTGTCAGGGGTTGCAGCCATCAAGATCGAGCGCGGCGTTTCAGACGAGATTGCGATGCACTCAATCAAGAAATCAGCCAGAACTTTGGAATCACCCAGGACACTATCAGCCTGCAAGTAGTCAGCATCCTCTTCACTTCCCTGGAAGAACAGAATTTCAGTTCCCTTCCAGTTTACCTCTCCGGTAAACGAGTTTGGATCGACATTCCCGTTTTCATCGGTCTCAAACGAGTCTGGAAAGTTGTTGGCAAGGAAGGTGGTCAATTCGTTGACGTGGAATTTCGCCTTTGGAATCGAGTGTGCCTTGTGAGCAACGAGTGACTGAGCGATGACTTCGTGGAGCGCCATGATGAAGGGAAGCGGAGCCTCTAGATCGCTCTGCCCACCTTCAACTGAAGCATCGTATTCATTGGCGACTTCTTCCAACGGAACAAATCCCCATGAATTGTCCTGTTCAAACTCATCGAGCCATCGGCCCTCAGTCTGATCGAAGTAACGGTAGGTATCAGGTGTGATTTCCTCGATGATGACGTGTTCACGAATTTGCGGCAAGATGATCGCACTACCCGAGGTTTGCTGATCCTCGATGACGAAATCACGCTCATGCCTGATGTACGCCTTTTCGATTTCCTTGAAGTCGCCATTCTCCCGGTAGAGGATCGAACACTTCTCAGGAGGGACAATTTCAAGATAACAGGCTTCCCACTCTTCCGGTGTGACCAGTGGATTATCAATTCGATGACGACGAATTCGGACAATCGTATCCGCGTCACGCACTGAGTCACGGATCATCTGTTGCAGCACACCGGCCCAGAAGACATGAATACAGTCTTCAAGAAATTCATCGACAATCTCATCACCAGTAGCGGGATGAGGCAGTTCCATGAAATCCATCCGACTGTTGACGATCCTTCGTACAAGACCTGACCCAAGATTGGTTCTCGGGTCATCGTTGCGGTACATGATGCGTGTTCGGTCGTAAACGACCTTCGTTTTCGCCACAGGTGAATTCTGCGGCCAGAATGACCTTGTGAAATTCCGTGCTTTTGTGCGAAGCCTTCCGAAGAAGTTTCCAGGCACCATCAAACGTGAAATGTCGGTGTGGCCTCCACCGGAGACTGTTTCACCGACTCGTCTTGTGATTAGTGGTCTATCAAGTAGGCTCATCAGAGGTTTCCTCTTGCTTGCCTAGCAATTGTTCCACGCCTGACATGAACATTTCATGCAAGTCAGCAACGCCTTGCTGAACTTCCGGCGAAGCTTTACGCAATTTCACCATCAGACTTGGATCGGACATTGGATCACCGTCACCTTCACTCGGATCAGGTGTAGTTTCGATCTTCGATGACTTTGGAATTCCGAAGCGGTCAAACAACTCACCAGCCGCCTTGAGAACAATTGCGTCGTCAGTGCTCGTTCTCATGACGTGAGCAACAGCCTGAACAGCCTCGATCAAATACTGACGCCCAAGGTCAAGAGCCGCTTGTGGCAATTTCTCCTTGAGCGCGAGATACTTCTTCCGTACATTTCCATCTTCCAAGAAGATTTTGACTTGTCCTCTTGAAATTCCACAAATCATTGCGATCTGTGTGTTCGTGTAGTTGGCGAGCTTCAGAATCACGACCATATCTGAAACTAGGTCTTGCTCACCTTCGATGTCGAATTTCCGCTTTCGCTTGACATTGACCTTGTACCGCTTTTTCACCTTGTCAGTCTTGGCCTGCAACGCTGCGGCCTTTGACTCAGGTGATTTCGTAGATGGGTTTTTCCTAGGTGCCATTTAGACCGCCGCCGGTGTTCCGGCTTTTCGGAGTGCCTTGGACATGTAACCAGGAATTACGAGCATCGGCTTTTTCATGGTTGCAACGAATGCAAACATGTCTGCATGGTGCCAGTGGTCTGGGTTCTTGTTTTTTTGCCATCGTGCTCGTCCAATTCCTTTTGCATCTTCCTCTTCAACACGAACCATCTGGATCATGTGGTGGTAGAACCCGTTGTAATCACGCCTCGGCATTTCAGCACCGAGCATCCTGGCGTGACCCGGTAGGACGTACCCCCCGTTCATCATCTGAAATACCGTTGAGTCGAAAGCGAGTGTGCGGTCGATGTTGACCTTTCCAGCTTCACCGAAGCCAGGAGAATCGAATTTGGCGATTTCCTCCTGATCGGGCCTGTCCTTTTCAAAGCCCATCCAGAACCGACCACGGTATTTCACTGCCAGGGCGTTAGCTCCCCTCTTGTCGGGGTGGGCGTCACAGACTGCAACCCAAGACGTGAGCTTTGACAGCAAATTCTCATCAAGCCACTCCCAGGCCGATTGCCCAGGCTTGTCTTTGATGTGGTACATGTTCCAAAGACCGCGCTCACCATTTCTAAGCAGGTGATCGCACTTGACGTAAATTTCATCATGTCCTACGTCAATCCCGATGAAAACGCCACCGTTGGGAATTCCACCAATCTGATACGACTTTCGGATGCAACCATCGAGGATTTCAGGAGTAACCTGTGCGCCGGGGGCTGCATATGGTTCTCCGAGAGACTGGTTGAAGAACGCCTTGAGCTTCTTCGCATCCTTCTGACCCTCGAAGTAGTCCTCCATGATGTCGGACAAATCCATAGTCGGTGAATTGAACTGGTTGATGTGGTATCCTCTGAAATTGCCGTCCAATTGCTGAGGTTCCCAGTATCCGGTTGCATTCGCAGCGGCTCGCTCATGATCCTTCCAGACCCGAGAGCAAAACTGGCATTCCAACTTGCAGTCGAACATGTTGTCACCGATTTTCAAATTCTCTTCCATGGTGAGAGTTTGTGCCCGACCACAGCCAGGGCATTTCACAAACCATTTCATCATGTCGCTCGCGTACCACATGTCATCTGAATCGAGACCATGACCGGGTACGGTCGGCGTAGAGAGATAGGTGAGGCGCTTGATCTTGGAACCATCGGTACGATGCTTGGCGTCTGAAAGGAATTCTGTCGCCATTCTGTCGTACTCGTCGTAGATCACTACGTCTACGTTGGTTTCCTGCAATTCAGACTCGACATTCGCTCCACGAATCAGAAGAGCGATGTCATCGTTGGTTTGCTTGTGCATTCGGTTGTCAACCGTCTTGAATTTGTGCTGTAGCTCTGGACTCGACTTGATGATCGGGTCAACTCGCTTCTGAACGAAGGGCACAGCGCCGGTCTTGGCAGGCAAGAGGTACATGTGGTGCCAACCTCGTTCAGTGATCCAGTGAAATGTTCGGACTAGAAAGAGAATTGTGAATGCTGTCTGAGCACCCTTCTTCACGATCAGCTTCTTGGACGTGTCCCTGATGACGGGGATGACATATTCACGACCCTCCATGGTGAATATATGTCCATCTACCCTCAACTTCAATTTTTGTGCCCAAATGTCCGGCTTCGCCAGAAGTTGAATTCCATCATGAAATTCGTTCATTTGGGTATACGTCCTCGGGAAACGCGGTTTTCACGGCCAGGATTGGCCGTGGTTTTCATGCGTCCATAGGAAGTATACCCATTTCCAGGCGAAATAGAGAGAGGGGGCGGTTTCCCACCCCCTCATGCCCGAAGCTAACCATCCCGAAGGCGGCAGCTAGAACAGGTTACAACAGATCAGATACAGCCGCGCTCTTTCATGTATGCCATGTAACTTTCCATCGACCACTGGGGGTTTGGTTTCACATGAATTGTGATTCCCCACAAATGGGTCAAATTCATGGCCTGCATGAGAGCATCAGCCTGACTGAGAGGAACATTCTCGATTTCCTCGTTGAGAAAAGCTTGAACACGACGTACATTTAATTCAGCTTTTTCAGCTAACCAGTCAACCGGGCCATAGAAACCCTCTTTTTCATCTTCTTCCAGGGTCTCTGTGCCCGACCAACTGTTCTTGGGTCGTTCTCGCAGCCAATCCTCTGCAAATTTCTTTAGGATGACTGAAAATTCATGGGCATCAACTACTTCAGCCTCACCACGCTTCCAATTGACGTGATTTCCCTTTTGCTCAACTTCTACATCACGCAAGAGGTTCTGCATATCACGAAATAGGTCGGCACCCATCTGATTGTTCGTCTTGGCCCGTGAAAGTGTGCTTGGGAACCGACCTATCTTGCGAGCTACTTCAGCTTGAGAACCAACAATTTCAATTAGACGAGTCATCACAGGCACCCACTCGGCTCGGTCAACACGCCGTTGAGCAGGGTCAAGCCCTCGACGTGAGCGCCAACACTCAATGCACTCAGCCATCGGCTTTCCGGCCATGTGCCCAGATTTCAGCATGTGAAAATGTGAAAGAGGAAGCATTACCGGGTTCTCACGGTGAAGAAACCCGGAACACTTCTTCAATTCACCATTCTCTGAGTACCGATCTGACCTGAGCTTACGTTCTTTCACCCGTCTGCATCCTCATCCTCTTCGGGCATCAAACCGTCTTCAACAACTTCAATCGCAGTGTGAAATAGACCAAGTTGCTTGTAATACTCAGTGTCACTGCACCAACACCGAGTAAACGTCGCATCACCATCTGCGTTTTCAACCACACACACGACACCGACAGCAATAATCTTGCCTCCATCAATTTTGGAATCAGTTTCCATGTGGTCGAGAAGTTGCATACTCGTCTTCCCGATCAATTCACTGTCGATCATGTGGTTTCCTCAATAGTGATGTGAAAT
>Ga0307503_10000316_pt1 | contig 10437 bp, 13 predicted proteins | sample 17_S_MG_FD_194514 | JGI IMG/M metagenome (GOLD analysis project Ga0307503, IMG submission 194514) | Soil microbial communities from Populus trichocarpa stands in riparian zone in the Pacific Northwest, United States - 17_S | ecosystem: Environmental > Terrestrial > Soil > Riparian zone > Trees... | reverse complement strand
CTCGGTCGCCCTCGATGGAAATCACACGAATGTTGCCGCCGTCGAAGGCGCTGGAAACTGAGAGAGTCATATTATCCTTGGGACGAAGCGGGGTTGAGGGTCCGTATTCGGTACCGGAGGCGGCCGTGACGGGTTGGCATCTTGTCCAGCTAGGAGCGAGGAGGGAGCGATGTCAACGCATCGTGACCGATCGAGCGACGACGCTGGGCGGCAAAGGACAGCCCGCCGCTTCTCCGGCCGATCACGGCCGCCTCCGGTACCGAATACGGACCCTAACGCACTCTGATGGTGCGGCCCGACTCTCCGGGGAAGTCCCGAAACAGCGCCCAGGCGAGCTTGTCGGCGGCGCCGGCGCGGCTGGCCAGAGGCGAGCCGCCGCGCGCCTCGATCTGGGCCCGGCCCTCCCAGGCGACGGTCGCGTCGGAGCGGCGCTGGATGCGCACCGAAAGCTCGGTGCCGACCAGCATGTTCGGCCGGTTGCCGGTGACCGGGATGGTGCCGCCGACGCCGACTCCGACGCCGCTGCGGCGCCCGTAGCTGGCGCCTCCGACGCCGAGGCCGATGCTGAGCCCGCCGCCGCGGCCGCCGGGCCGCGCGCCCTGCGCGATCGCGACCACGGCGACCTGCTCGGAGCGGCCGTTGCGCGGCTCGACCGTCCAGCCCAGGCGGGCAAGCTCGCGGCCGACCGCATTGGCCACCTGCTCGAATTCGAGGCTGCCCGCGTCGGCGGGATCGGCCGGCTCGATCGCGATCGGGCCGCGCGCGATCTGCTGGCCGAGGTGGAAACGGGTCACCGATGCGTCCGAGCTCGCGCCGCCCATGTCCATGGCGCAGCCGGCGAGAAGGGCGAGGCCGCAAAATGCGCCCAGATGCGATGCGACTTTGTTCATGGCACACCTCGTTGCTAAGGCTCGTCCCGCACGGGCGAGACTGTATAGCATGTGTAACGAGTTTAACCGGTTTTTGCTGCATCGGACAGCGCGGGAGAAAGAATGACGGACGGGAATAAGCGGCTGCCCGTATTGGTGACGGGCGGGGCGGGCTATATCGGCAGCCACGCAGCGCTGGCTTTGCTCGACGCGGGCTGGCCGGTGGTGGTGATCGACAATCTCGTGACCGGCTTCGATTGGGCGGTGCCGGCCGGCGCGACCTTCGTCAAAGGCGACATCGCCGACGCCGGCTTGCTCGCGCGGCTGATCGCCGAGCACAGGATCGGCGCGATCATGCATTTCGCGGGCTCGGTGGTGGTGCCCGAATCGGTCGAGGACCCGCTCAAATATTATGAGAACAATACGGTGAAGAGCCGCGCCCTGATCGCGAGCGCGGTCGAAGGCGGAGTCGCGCACTTCATCTTCTCCTCGACCGCGGCGACCTACGGCATCCCCGAGACCGTGCCGGTGGCCGAGGACGCGCCGACCCAGCCGATCAACCCTTATGGCTGGTCCAAGCTGATGACCGAGCGGATGCTGAAGGACAGCGCCGCCGCCTATCCGATCAATTTTTGCGCCCTGCGCTATTTCAACGTCGCCGGCGCCGACCCCGCCGGTCGCTCGGGCCAGTCGACCAGGGGCGCCACCCACCTCATCAAGGTCGCGGTCGAGGCGGCGACCGGCAAGCGCGGCCATGTCGAGATTTACGGCAGCGATTACGACACGCCCGACGGCACCGGCGTGCGCGACTATATCCATGTCAGCGACCTCGCCGGCGCCCACGTCCATGCGCTCGAGCGGCTGATCGCGGCGCCCGGGGAGAGCCTCGTCATGAATTGCGGTTATGGCCGGGGCTTCTCGGTCAACGAGGTGCTCGATTGCGTCGACCGCATCACCAACCGGGCGGTCGACCGGCGGCCGATGCCGCGCCGCGCCGGCGATCCGCCGACCCTCGTCGCCGACAATCGCCGCATCCTTGCCACCCTGAAGTGGCGGCCCGAGCGCGACCGGCTCGACACGATCGTCGCCGACGCGCTCGCGTGGGAGCGACGGCTCGCCGAGCGGGGCTAGCAAAAGTCCACCCGATCGGGCGATCGGTTTGGAAGGAAGCTGTCGCCGCGCGGGCCCGGCGGGGCGCGATCGTGCAAAGTTGCGCGCTCCGCCGATCCTTCATTGCAGGCGGCGGCCGCTTTTGGTCTGTCTGGAGCGCCCATGATTCGAAAACAAAGGGGGAAACGCGCAATGAAACTCATCTCGACAGCCTTACTCGCGGCCGGCCTCGCGTCGCTCGCGGCCTGCAGCGGCGGCGCCGCCAACAACGCCGCCGGCAACAATGCAGCCGAGCCGGCGGCGCCGGTCGAGGAGCCCAACGGGACATTGCCGGAAGGCAATGAGCTGCCGCCGCCGCCTAGTGAGCTGCCGCCGCCGCCTCCGGCCGATGGCGGCAACGTCAGCAACGGCGCCGCGGGCAACAGCGCCGGCAACGCCGTTCAATAGCCTGATTTCCGCTGCGGTCTCCCTAGGTTGAAGCGGGCGACTAGGCCTCCGGAGCGCAAGCTCCGGGGGTCTTTTCGTTGGAGAATGGGGACAGTTTCTAAACTGTCCCCTAAATGGCGAGCGGATAAGCGGTGGTGCTCTTCACCCGCTCCATGGCGAAGCGCGAAGTGACGTTCTTGAGCGGCACCCGGGCGATCAGCCGGCGGTAGAAATCGTCATAATCGGCCATCGACCCGGCCGCGACCCGGAGCAGGTAATCGACGTCGCCGGCCATGCGGTGGACCTCCATCACCTCGGGCATGGCGGCGACCGCGGCGGCGAAGCCTTCGAGCCAGGCCGGACTATGGTCGGCCGCCTCGATCTCGACGAAGACCGAAATGCCGAGGCCCACCGATTCGGGGTTGAGGATGGCGACGCGGCGCTCGATCACGCCCTGCGCCTCGAGCTTTTGAATCCGCCGCCAGCACGGCGTCTGCGACAGATTCACGCGGGCGGCCACCTCGGCGACGGCAAGCGACGAATCCTCCTGGAGGATGGCGAGAATTCGAAGATCGGTGCGGTCCATCGCCCTGTCATGGCGGACTTGGGAGAATCTTCCAATAGGCGGGGGCAAAAGGGCCCGTCTGAGCAGGTTCTGCCCGTTCGCCGGCACCGGCACGCGCTTGACTTGGCCGGCGCCGCCCCTTAGGGAGCGCCTTCGCTTTTCAGCATCCAGCATCGCATAGAAACAGGCAGGCGTTCCAGGCCATGAAGATCCGCAACTCCTTGAAGTCCCTCAAGTCGCGCCACCGCGACTGCCGCGTGATCCGCCGCCGGGGCCGCACCTACGTCATCAACAAGACCAACCGCCGCTTCAAGGCGCGCCAGGGCTGACGAGCTGCGCGTGTCACGCGCGGATCGTCACCCCGGACTTGATCCGGGGTCCATCTTCTTTCGGCCTGAAAAACGAGGTGGATGCCGGATCAAGTCCGGCATGACGGTTTAGTGCAACTCATGAATACTGGCCCCAAGGCCGTCGTCTTCGACGTCGGCAACGTCCTCTACGGCTGGGATCCCGAAGCCTTTCTGGTGAAGCAGATCGCGGACGATGCGACGCGGCTCAGGTTCATCGAGGACATCGATCTCTACGGCTGGCACGAGACGCTCGATGGCGGCCGCCCCTATGCCGAGGCCGCGGCCGAGCTCAACGAGAAATTCCCCCAATATGCGGCCCTGATCGCGGCCTGGAGCGATAGCTTCGGCGAGACGATCAGCGGCCCGGTGCCCGGCGTCCATGCCATCGTCGAGGAATTGGACGCGCGCGGCGCGCCCTTGTTCGCGATCACCAATTTCTCCGCCGATTTCTGGCCGCCCTTCCATGACAAGGAGCGTGCCTTCTTCGCCCGCTTCCGGGACATAATCGTGTCGGGCGAGGTCAAATTGCTCAAGCCCGACCCCGCAATCTACTATCTCGCGCTCGACCGCTTCGGCCTGAGGCCGGCAAACGCCCTGTTCGTCGACGACCGCGAGATCAACGTCGAGGGCGCGCTGGCGGTGGGGATGGCGGCGCACCTGTTCACCGATGCGGACGACCTTCGCGCGCGGCTCGAGGCCGAAGGGCTGCTCTAGAACCTCCTCGTCATTCCAGCGAAAGCTGGAATCTCTTTGCCTGTCCGGCCGCCATTCAAAGAAAGTGAGATTCCAGCTTGCGCTGGAATGACGGAGGAACCTCAATCGCCTGTCGCGCTTTGTTTCGCCCGTGAGACAAAGGTGGCCCGAAAAGCTCTGGATCGTCCGCCACGGACAGAGCGCCGGCAACGTCGCCCGCGACGCCGCCGACGCGGCCGGGCTCGGCGTGATCGACCTCGCCCTTCGAGACGTTGATGTGCCGCTCAGCGATCTCGGCCACGATCAGGCGGGGGCGCTCGGCCGCTGGTTCGCGGCCCTGCGGGAGGCCGAACGGCCCGAGGTCGTGCTGGCCTCGCCCTATGTCCGCGCCCGCCAGACGGCCAAGGCGATCTGCGAGGCGGGGGGGGTCACCGAGGAGGCGCGCCAGCCGATCGTCGACGAGCGCCTGCGCGAGCGCGAGTTCGGCCTGTGGGACCGGCTGACCACGGCGGGCGTCCGCGAGAAATTTCCCGATCAGGCCGAGCAGCGCACCCTGCTCGGCAAATTCTACCACCGGCCGCCGGGCGGCGAGAGCTGGGCGGATGTGATATTGCGCCTGCGCAGCGCGCTCGACACGATCAGCCTGCACCACGCCGACCGGCGCGTGCTCATCGTCTGCCACCAGGTCGTCGTCCTGTGCCTGCGCTACATCCTCGAGGAGATGGACGAAGCCAGGATCCTCGCCATCGACAAGGAAGGCGACGTCGTGAATTGCGGCGTCTGCGAATATGATTTCGAGCCCGCCGACGCCAAGGACTGCGTGCCGAGGCTGGTCCGCTACAATTTCGCCGCGCCGCTGATCGAAGAGGCGGCGCCGGTCACCTCGGCGCCCGACGCGATGGTCGCCGCGCGATGAAGGATGTCGCGGCGCTCGACGCCGATCTGCTCGCCGCTTTCCCGCTTCCCTGTCTCGCCGAGGAGGGCGACAAGGAGGATCGTGGGCGCGCGCTGGTCGTGGGCGGCAGCGCCGAGGTGCCGGGCGCGGCGATCCTCGCGGGCATCGCGGCGCTCCGGGCCGGCGCGGGCAAGCTGCAGATCGTGACCGACGATGCCGTCGCAACGGCGATCGGCATCGCCGTGCCGGAGGCGCGGGTCATTGCCGGATCGCCGATAGAGCATGTCCGCGAGGCGCAGTCGGTGACCATCGGCTGCGGGATGGATCATGGACCGGCGCTCGATCGGCTGCTGGCCGAGCTGCTCGATTGCCGCGCCGAGGTGCCGCTGATCCTCGACGCCACCGTGCTCGGTTGTCTCCCCGATCTGGCGGACAAGGTTCGCGCCTGGCGCGGCGGCGCCGCCCTCCTCCCCCATTCCCGCGAGATGGCGAGCCTGCTCGATTGCGCGCCTGAGGAGGTCGAGATCGATCCGCTCCATGCGGCGCGGCGGGCGGCGGAGCGCTACCATGCCGTCGCCCTGGTCAAGGGCCGCTTCAGCTTCGTCGCCGCGCCGGACGGGCGTGCCTTCCGCTTCGAGGGCGGCGGCATCGGCCTTGCCACCTCCGGCTCGGGCGACGTGCTGGCGGGGATCGTCGGCGGCCTCGCCGCGCGCGGCGCCGACCCTTTGACCGCGACGCTCTGGGGCGTCTGGCTGCACGGCGAGGCCGGGCGGATCCTGACCCGCAAGGTCGGCCGCGTCGGCTTCCTGGCGCGGGAGATTCCGGATCTTGTGCCGGGGCTGCTGGAGACCGCAGCGTCATCCTGAACTTGTTCCAGGGTCCAGGTCTCCATCCGCACGGCGGCTCCCGGCTGGATGCTGAAACAAGTTCAGCATGAGGTGAAGGGCGTGCGCTACCCCGCTTTATGCCGCTCCAGCTCGTCGCCGATCAGGCGGGCGACGTGGACGACGTTGGTCGAGCCGGGCACGCCGAAGGGGACGCCGGCGGTGACGATGATGCGGTCGCCGGTCCTGGCAACGCCGTGCCTGAGCGCCATCCGCTTCGATTTGCCGACCATCTCCTCGAAGCTGCCGACGTCGCGGGTGCGGACCGCATGCGCGCCCCAGAGCAGGCCGAGCCGCCGCGCCGTCTTCAACGAGGGCGTCAGCACCAGCAACGGCACGGTCGGCCGCTCGCGCGCCACCCGCCGGGCGGTCGAGCCCGAGCTGGTGAAGCAGACGATCGCGGCGGCGCCGACGGTGCGCACGATGTCGCTCGCCGCCCGGGCGATGGCGTCGTTGGTGGTGGCGTCGGGCAAAGTCTCGGTGAAATGGACGCGGGCATAATGGCTTGGATCGGCCTCGACGCTGGTCGCGATCCGGTTCATCATCTCGACCGTCTCGGCGGGGAACCGGCCAGACGCGGTCTCGGCCGACAGCATGATCGCATCGGCGCCGTCATAGACCGCGGTGGCGACGTCGGAGACCTCGGCCCGGGTCGGCGAGGGCGAGCCGACCATCGATTCGAGCATCTGGGTCGCCACCACCACCGGCCGGCCCATCCGCCGCGCCGCCTCGACGATCCGCTTCTGCAAGGGCGGCACCTCTTCGGGCGGCATTTCGACGCCGAGGTCGCCGCGCGCGACCATGACCGCGTCGGCCAGCTCCAAGATGCCCTCGAGCCGGTCGATCGCGGCGGGCTTCTCGATCTTGGCGAGCAAATTGGCCTTGCCGCCGATCAGCCGCCGCGCCTCGGCGACGTCCTCGGGCCGCTGGACGAAGGAGAGCGCGATCCAGTCGACATGCTGGTCGAGCGCGAAGGCCAGATCGGCGCGGTCCTTCTCGGTCAAGGCGGCGAGCGGAAGCACCACGTCGGGGACGTTGAGGCCCTTGTTGTTGGAGATGGTGCCGCCGACGTCGACCTTGGTCTCGATCCGGTCGGCGCTGGCCGCGGTCACCCGGAAGACCAGCCGGCCGTCGTCGACCAGCAGCCGCGTGCCCGGCTCGACCGCCACGAAGATCTCGCGATGGGGGAGGTTGGCGCGGGTATCGTCGCCGGGCGTCTCGTCGCGGTCGAAGACGAAGGTCTGGCCGGTCTTCAATTCGGCCTTGTCGCCCGCGAACCGCCCGACCCGGAGCTTGGGGCCCTGGAGGTCGGCGAGGATCGTCGTCGGCCGGTCGAGCTCGGCCTCGAGCGCGCGGATCGCGGCGATCCGCCTGGCATGATCGGCGTGGGTGCCGTGGCTCATGTTGATCCGGAAGGCGTCGGCGCCGGCCTCGGCGAGGCGGCGGATCATAGCCGGCGTGTCGGAGGCCGGGCCCAAGGTCGCCAGGATCCTCACCTTGCGGCTGCGCGGAACGAACCGGCTGGTGGTCGCTACCTTCGTCGGCATGGGCAGGGCAATAGCCGCTCAGGGCGACAGTTCAACCCGCCAGGCCGCGTTCCTCGATATAGGCATTGTCGAAGACGGCGCGGTCCTTGTCGTCGGGCAGCACCGCGCGGCGCGCCTTCAGCCATTTGGCGACGTTGCCGTCATAGGCCTTGAGCACGCGGTCCCTGGTATAGGCGTTCACCTTGCCCCAATGCTGGGTATAGTCGATGCCGGCCGCCTCGAGCCGGTCGGCGGCGGCGGCGAAAAAGGCGCGCGAGCTCTTGCTGTCGACGCCGTCGATGCTGATCGCAAGCGTCGTCGGGAATTTGTTGAAGGCGAGCAAAGCGGGCGACTTCTGCACATAGCGGCAGCCCAGGACCAGCGGCACCGGGCCGATATCCCTGTAGAGCTGGATCAGAATCTCCAGCGCCTTGCGCGCATCGGGCAGGGCGACCGCGATGCTGCCGCTCGCGACATGAAGCAAAGGCGGCTTGAATCCGTAAATCTGGCCGGAGGTCCCGGTCTTCTTGGCGGTGTCGAACAATTGCTTCGCCGCCAGCGCCGAGAAAGCGGGGATGAGCCCCTTGAACGCGCCGAGGATGACCCCGACGGTGGACAGCGAATCGAAGCCCGGGCCGATCGCCTTGGGATCCTGGGTCAGGCCGTATTTCGGTTCGCGATCGTCGTCCTTGCGCTTGTAATTGGCGCTGAGCAGGACCTCGTCGGTGGCCGGATTGATCACCGCCTGGAAGAAATAGGGTCTGCCCTCCTTGAAGAAGGGGTGGGCGGTGAAATCGAGCGCGCCGATCGCCTTCCACAAATTCTCGTCGAGCTTCTCCTGGCCGGGCTGCGTGTCGAGCAGATAGCGGGGCACCGTCTCGATCACCACCGCCTGAATGATACCGAAGCTGCCGAACGCGACGATCGCGGCGTTGAACAGATCGTCGTCGTCGCGCTTCAGCGTGGCGCCGAGCTGCTTGACCCAGGCGGCCTTCATGACCGGGCGGCTCTTGCGCTCGATCCAGAAGTGGCTGTCGCCGGTGGCGATGAGATGGATGGCGACGATATGGTCGTGAAGGGCCTTATGGTCGAGCGCGGAGCCGTGCGTGCCGCAGGATGTGGCGCCGACGATGGTCTGGCCGTTGGCCGCGCCCGAGGTGAACAAGGAACGGCGCTGGTCCTTGCTTTCGAGCACCTTGTTCACATCGGCGACGGTGTTGCCGCATTGGAACAGATAGAGGCCCGCTTTCTGGTCGGCGGTGCCGGGAAAAGCGGGGTCGACGTCCGCGGCCGAAACCTTCAGCCGGCCGCGCAGCCGGTTGGTGTTGAGCGCCCAGCCGGTGGTCGTCGGCGCCCGCGACAGCGACCAGGCCGAACCGACCGCGCGTGCCTTCAGCCCTTTCTTGCGGGCGTCGGCGATCAGCGCCTGGAACTGGCGCGTCGTTTCCTTCATGTCCTCGATCGTGAGGCCGGCGCCCTGCTGGGGCATGAAGAGGTCATATTCGCCCTCGATCACCTGCTCGTAGCTTTCGTGGAAATTCTTCCACTTCCTGATCGGGTTGAAGCTCGGCTGCCGCGCCATCACTCATCCCCTCCCCCGCCGCTGCTGTTGCCGAGCGGCGGATCGCCGGCATTGGCGCAGGTGTAGACGATCGTCGCCGGCGCGATCAGGCCGAGGCTGATCCAGCTGACGAAGCCCTGCAGGAAGTCGCGCTTGACGAGCACGCGCGCCAGCTGCTCGCCGTCCTGGCATCTTTGCGCCAGCACATAAGGCGGCTGCTGGACCTCGGAGCCGAGATAGGATTTTGCCTGCACCGTCTGCGGGCTGCCGGCAAGGCTCGGCGCCGGCGGCTGCACCAGATATTGCATGCAGCCTCCGGTCAGGACGACGAGAAGACATGCGCCCGTCTTCATCATGCGATTCATGATCTCCCCCTCTATTTCCCCGAGTCTTTTCCCAATGCCCGGAATCGAGGCTAGGCCTCCTCGCTCCTCCTGTACAGGATCGGCGCGCTTGAGCCGTCTGGCGCGAGCCGCTAGAGCCCCCGCTCAACCCCGAATCCGAGGATGAGTGAATTGGCGGAAGGAAGCATCGCGGCCGACGAATTGAGGCTGCTCATCGAGCGGATCGAGCGGCTCGAGGAAGAGAAGAAAGCGATGTCGGACGACATTCGCGACGTCTATGCCGAGGCCAAGGCGCGCGGCTACGACCCCAAGACGATGCGCAGCGTCGTGCGCCTCAGGAAGATGGAGAATCACGTCCGCCAGGAAGCCGAGGCCCTGCTCGACACCTACAAGGCCGCTTTGGGGCTGGGCTGATCCGCATCAAGGGAAAGGGCGACGGCGATGGCCGGCCACAGCAAATATAAGAACATCATGTATCGCAAGGGCGCGCAGGACAAGAAGCGCTCGGCGATGTTCTCCAAGCTCTCGCGCGAGATCACGGTGGCGGCCAAGACGGGCGTGCCCGATCCGGACATGAACGCGCGCCTGCGCGCCGCCGTCAACGCGGCCAAGGCGCAGTCCATGCCCAAGGACAATATCCAGCGCTCGATCGACAAGGCGTCGGGCGCCGATGCCGAGACTTACGAGGAGATCCGCTATGAGGGCTTCGGGCCGGGCGGCGTCTCCCTTGTGGTCGAGGCGCTGACCGACAACCGCAACCGCACCGCGACCAACGTGCGCACCGCTTTCTCCAAGAATGGCGGCAATCTCGGCGCCTCGGGCTCGGTGACTCACGGCTTCGCGCGGCTCGGCCTGATCGAATATCCGGCCGCCGCCGGCGACGCCGAGAAGGTCTTCGAGGCGGCGATCGAGGCCGGCGCCGAAGACGTCGAATCGGACGAGGCGGGCCATGAGATCTGGACCGCCGTCGACGATCTCCACGGGGTCGCCCGAGCGCTCGAAGCGGCCCTTGGCGAGGCGGAGAGCGTCAAGCTCGCGTGGCGCCCGACCACGTCCGTCGACGTCGCCGAAGGCGAGGCCGAGCAACTGCTCAAGCTGGTCGACACGCTCGAGGAGGATGACGACGTCCAGACCGTCTGGGGCAATTACGAAATGTCCGACGCGGTCCTGGAGAAGCTGGGATGAAAATCCTCCCCGGGACGGGGAGGGGGACC
>Ga0307503_10000315_pt1 | contig 10444 bp, 13 predicted proteins | sample 17_S_MG_FD_194514 | JGI IMG/M metagenome (GOLD analysis project Ga0307503, IMG submission 194514) | Soil microbial communities from Populus trichocarpa stands in riparian zone in the Pacific Northwest, United States - 17_S | ecosystem: Environmental > Terrestrial > Soil > Riparian zone > Trees... | reverse complement strand
ATGAGCCAGTAACCGAAAAAGTGCCTGCATAACGATGCAGTGAAAATGGATAAAAATTCAGTGGCGAAAACCCTTGACAAACGAGCGCAAGTATGCATCTAACTTACCATTTCTTCTCTAAGGGGTCGCCACGCCCCGCAAATTTAAAAGTAATGTACTGGCATTACTTTGAGAATGTCTGCCCGTAGCGGGCTTCCTAGGGGCCTTGTAGGGCATTCACGAGGGAGAATGTCAGTGACTTACAGGTTGGGAGTTTATGCATGACTAAGACGCAGACCACATCGCTTGGGCGGGTAGAGGTTCGGGAAGTAGAGGGTACGCCCGGACGTTTCGAGGGTTTGGCGCTTCCGTATGGCGTCACTATTGATGTGCATTACGGGCGCGAGCGTTTCGTTAGAGGGGCTTTCGCAGACGCAGTGCGGGACATTAACGAGGGTGAGCGAGTTGCTTACCTTAATAAGCATGGCGTTGATGGTGGCGTTCCGGTGGGCGTCATTAACCAATTGCAGGAACGCGATACCGGGCTATGGTTTTTCGGAGACTTCCTAGACGTACCGGAAGCGCCACAGGCGCGGAGTCAGGTACAGTCCGGGCTTAATGGCGTTAGTGTGGAATTTGTACCGGGCAAGTATCGGCGCAAGGCTGACGTTGTAGAACACTACGCAGGCGCGAGGCTTGCGGCAATTGCTGGCGCTTATGCGCCTGCTTATCGGCAGGCGCGGGTTGCACTTAGAAGCGTGGCGCTGTCCACAGAAAGAGGCAAGATGCCTAACCTTACGGTTGCTGCGCTTACAGAGCGACGCGACGCTATCACTACTCAGATTGCCGCAGTGCGTGCAATCGCAGAAACTGAGGACCGGGGGCTAGAGGAAACAGAGACCCGCGATATTGACTCGCTTACGCTGCGCCTTACGAATGTGGACGCGCTTATTGAGAGTGCGCGAGTTGAGGAAACGAGGCGCGATGCAGAGCGGCGCTCGCTTCCCTCTCGCGCTGCCGGTGGTGCACCGGGTATCGTTACCCGCGCGGAGTCTGTTTATGGCCCGCAGTCCGGACAGTCTTACTTTGCAGACCTGATGACCGCGAACCGCGATAGCGGAGCGAGCGAGCGTTTGCACCGGCACAAGGCGCTTGTGCTGGATTTGGCACAGCAGATGGATAGGGCAACGGATAGCAGCGGTATTGCCGGTGCGTATCCCACTACTTACTATCCTGATTTGTATATTCCTGACATTGCGTATACCGGACCGCTTAGCGCGTTTTTCGCAGTTACTCCGATTGCCGCACCAAACCCGATTATCGTTCCCGCATTCGCTACTGTCACTGGCGATACAGCGGTGCAGGCATCGGAGAATGCAGCACTTGCAAACGTTGACGCGACAACCGCGCCTAAGTCTCTGACGCCTAAGACGATTGGCGGAGAGTCTATCGTTTCGCGGCAGGCTGTTGACGGGGCATCCCCCGGTACAGACGTTATCATTGGTAATGAGTTGCGCGAGTTGCTTATGCGCGACACAGAGCGAGAGATTGCGCTTGTGCTGGAAGCGCTTACATCGTCTGGCGCTATCGCTGATACCGCAGGTACTACCGCTGCTGCGAGTGGGCGAGACCTTTACAAAGGTATTGCTACTGCGCTTGGTACGTTCTATGCGGGTGCTGCTGCCGGTGGTGCCGGTGCGCGTATGCTTCCGGCAGAGGGTGTGTTTCTGAATAGCACCGATTGGGGCAACTTGGTTGCGGGCGAGGATACAGCGGGGCGCTCCCTCATGCCGTTTATCAATCCTGTTAACGCACAGGGTCAGACAACCGGGGCGGGTTTTCAGAAGGGCGTTATTGGTGGCGTTCCGGTTGAGCCTGCTTGGGCTATCCTCGCTGCTACCAATGAGATTATCGCGCGGCGCAACGATGCGCGGCAATGGAAGTCTGCCGTTCTGGATGTGCGCCTTATGGAGCGGAACGGTCCGCAGAGTGTCGTTTTCGCAATCTGGCAGTATTTCGGGTTTGCGGTTCTACAGCCAAAGGGTGTGCGACGTTACACCTACACCAACGTTTAGTGTAAGGGGCTTACAAAATGACTGAGCAGAACGTTCCCCCGCCCGACGAGGAAGGCACCACAGCGGAGCCTATCCCAGAGGGAGAGACCTTCGATAGCCCTACGTCTAACGACGTTGGGGAGCAGACCCTTACCAATGCTGATAAGGAAGCGGCAGACGAGGGCGACGAGGAACCAGAGGCTTCCTAAATGTATGGTCTGACGGGTGCCCAAATTCTAGCGTTTACCAGTGCTGATGCCACAGTGCCGGAAAATGTGACTTGGGCTGATATGGTCGCTAAAGCCCTTGTGTCTGGTCTCACTTACAGACTTAATGGCGCAGTGATTGCTAGCCCGTCGGGCGCAGAGGATGAGTTAAACGTTGCCTTGCTGCTTGGGGGGGCAGAGGGGTACAAGCGACGCGAGGCAACGTTTGGCTCAACTGGTTATGCAGACCTAGAGGGTAGCGCAACCAAACTAGCGCGGGATTATCTGGATGGGGTTAGGCCCCTAATCAATCGTTACTCTGCCGGTCCGGGCATCGGATGAGCCTAAAGGATAGCAGGCAGGCTTTGCTTACTGCCCTAGAGGCAGCGGGCGTAAATGCGTTCTATGGCATCGGGAAGTTTTCCGCTCCATGTGCACGCATTTTCCCCGCTGACCCTTGGGTAGACTTGTCAGGACTGGCTAACGGAAGGCGCACGCAGCGTTGGGAAATTTGGGTAGTTGCGGGTAAAACAGATAGTATCGCCACATTTGACGAGTTGGAAGCAATGGTAAAACAGTGCAATGATGCACTACTTCCGTTGCAGGGTTGGGCCTATCCTGCTTGGCGCAGACCCGCGATTACGGAAATGGGCGGTACGAAATACTTTGCTTGTCGTGGAGTGGTAGAGACAACACAAGAGGTTTAGATATGGCAACTATCCTGTTTATGAAAACCGCTCTCTTTAGTCTTAAGGTCGGTGCGGGTACACTTAAGACTTTCCAAGGGGACGCAGCGGACGTGCACGTTGAGGTTAGCGCGGGCGATGTGGTGGAGTATCCCACCCTTGACGGTAACGTTGCCTCTAATGTATCGCCAGAGAGTTATGCGCTAGTTATGCGTGCGGGCCAGGATTATACAGCAACCGGGCTTGCTCGCTTTATGTGGGATAATAACGGGTTGGTTGCTGATGTGGTGGTTAATGCCTTTGGGCAGACTGCCGTACCGGGAGCGGCAACCCCCGCAGTTAAGGGACAGGTTGTGCTTAACGCTGTCCAATATGGCGGTGAGGTAGGAACGTTCGCAGAATTTGAGGTTACGCTTCCGTTCGTTGCTAAGCCTACATTGGCTATCGCGTAGTGGTAGCGAAACTAAAGGTAGAGGGGCAAGCGGAAGTAGTCCGCGCTTTTGATAAGGTAGAGTCCGCTGTTAAAGATATGGCAGACGCGCACAAGGCAGAAGCAAATATGCTACTGCCTGATGTGCGTTCCGCATCCCGCAAGGGCGCGAGCGGAGACCTTATCGCGGGTTGGCAATCTGACGGTATCGCAGGCAAGGCGCAGTTTATCAATGATGTAGCCTACGCGGGCGTACAAGAGTGGGGTTGGGACGCGCATAATATTAGCCCAACCCATGCAATTATACAGGCGTTTGAGGCAAACAGTAGTAATACAGAGGCGCTGTATGGAGACGCAATCAGAGCCATTGGAAGCGGTATCGGGTTTCACGTCAAATAAACTTGACCTGTCACAGATTGCGCGAGAGCATCCGGTAAACCAAACTACCGCTGTCCTAGACCTTAACACTTTCGATGCATCGCAACTGACGCTGCTAGAGGTATTGGATATCTCAGAAGTAGCGGGAGTAGAGGCAGCGGAATTGGGTCTAGTTTTGTCGCGTGGACAGACTAGCAAAAAGATGCTAGTATTCTACTCTATGGCTTGGTGCATCGCCAAGCGTGCCAATCCGTTTCTAACGTTTGAGGAATTCCGTACCTACAAACTAGAGATTATCGGGCAGGTTGATAGCAATAAGGTACAGCGTAGCCAGAAGCGAGCGAGCGCGATTGTCGCTGCTGCTGCTGTAAGTGGCTTACACCCTGACGAGGCATCGCAGTTGACGATTGCGGAGTTGAGCGCCTATGGAGAGAGGCGCGGCAATCGCGCAGCGCGACGCAGGAAGGTTGGCTAATGTCGCTTGGTAAGGGCGTTTCTCTGGTTGTCTCTATCCTTGGGGATACGAAGGGGCTAGAGAAAAGCCTTGGTAGCGCCGGTGGTGAAGTCAAGGGTTTTGGGGGAGACCTGCTAGGCATCGCGGGTAAGGCTACTTTGGTTGGTGGCGCTGTCATTGCTGCCGGTGCTGCTATTGGCGCAATGACAAAAGCGGCAGCAGATGACCGCGACGAGCAGGCTAAACTTGCTAAGGTTATGGATAGTGTCGGTGAGTTAACCGACGAGAATACACAAAAGGTTAATGATGCAATCGCAGCGGGGCAGGATAAGGCATTCTCTGATACGGAGCAACGCAACGCTCTACAGGACTTGCTTACTGCTACAATGTCCGCGCAGGCGTCAACCGAATTGCTCGCGCACGCGCAGGATATTGCGCGCCTATCTGGTGTAGACTTGGAGACTGCTGCTAAGGCAGTAGCAAAGGCGCACGCGGGCAATGATGCCGCTCTAGTCAAACTCATTCCGGGTTTGTATAAGGGCGAAAACGCAATGGAGACGCTTGCTAACGCAAGCGAAATGGCAGCGGGGCAAGCAGACCTGTACGCCAAGTCTGCTGATGGGATGAATGCTCGCGCGGGCGATGCGTTCGGGGAACTTTCAGAGACGATAGGCGAAGTGTTTTTGCCTGTGTTAGACGCTGTGCTACCTATCGTTATCCAAATGATTAAGTTGTTCGGGCAACTAATTAAGGCTGTGCTGCCGTTGCTAGTGCCCATTCTAAAACTAGTGGGCAGTTACCTTACCATCGTTGGCAACGTTCTATCAACTGTGGTAGGATGGTTGATTAAACTAGTTACTTGGCTTACCAATGCCATTAAAACCATTGGGGACTTCCTCGCCAAGATTAACCCGTTTAAGGATATCCATTTGCCAAGCCTACCGTTTACCGCGAGCGCGGGCGGACGTAGTGTAAGTGGCTTACAAGCGGGAACGCTGGCAGCGGGCGGTAGCAGCGGTGGGGGCATTACGTTTAATATCTACGGAGACCCGTCTATAATTGAGGCGCGAGTTACTAAGGCGTTGCGCGATTACAAGCGGCGCAATGGCACGGAAGCGGTTTTCTCTATGGATAGGTTTTGATGCTTCCCCCGCTTAATGCTAAGGGCTACGGGATAGGCGCTGTAGGTATTCAGATTTGGGCACCAGACCCGGGCGCGGCAAAATGGGATGAGGCATTTTGGGACGTTGGCACATGGATGAGCAACACTTGGCAAGTGATTACCCCATTGTCAATGGCAGTGCGTGTGACTTGGGGAGCGGATGACCCAACAGGCGTACTGACAATTCCCGCAGCAGGCTCATGGGTTATTAACACTTATGACCCTAAGCGATTGCTAGACCCGTCTAATGGGCAATCGCCATACGCCACAGCGATTAGACCGGGTAAGCCTATTCAGGTTTATTACTTTGCCGGTACGGGCGTATATCCCTCAGTGCGGGCGGGTATCATAGATGAGGTAGAGTACGATATTGATACGCAGCGCGGTACGCTGCGCGGTACGGATATGGTACAATTTATGGTTAACGCTGTTCTATCGGCAGGGCAGACAGGCGCACCAACCACACTGCGAGCGCGTGCCGCATGGGCTATTGCTAAAGCAGGGTTGACAGGGCTAGTACCTGTAGAGCCTGTGCCAGAGGGCGACACAGACCCACCAGTTGGGCCAGTAGTAGCGGTAGAGGCGCCAGTATGGACGCACATACTTACTGCCGCTCTGGATGCCTTGTACGCTGTCTGGATGGACCGTACCGGGATGCTGCGCTTCCGCTCGTTTGGCAATCCGCGCGATGTGGGTTTGACGATTGGCGGACCGGATGGTATCCCCGTTAAAAACCTAAAGGCAGCGGGTACACTACAGGGCGTTTTTACGCACATTATCGGGTTTAATGCAAGTGCGCCTACGGTTGCAGTAGAGGCAATAGACGTAGAGAAAAAGAACCTATATGGGGATATCGCACTTAAAAGGGACCAACCCGTACCGGATGCTCGCGTTTGGGTAGACTCCGTGCTAGCAGACCGTGCCGGGGCGTCGCTGCAATATTCGCCCGGTACGCTCTATCCGCGCACGATAGAGGAATTGGAAAGCATCCTAGATTTGGGCATGATTGATATTGCGCATATTAGCGTGCCGTCTGTTGACCCTGATATAGATATTGCCCCGCGCGTTTTGGGGGGTACGATTATTGCGGATACTGGTACCGGGTGGACAGCGGAATTGACTACCTATATTCCTGCTACGGAGTGGGATGAGGCAGAATTGCCAGTACCGCCCGTTATTGAGCCACCAGTACCGCCCACCACAACTACAGCAACCCGCACATATACTTGCGCTAAAGACACTAGGCTAGCGCATTCATCGTCTTTGGATGCCGGTAACGGTACAGATGTGCAGTTGCCCATCGGGTATATTGGCGGTTATCGCAATCGCGCTATCTTGGGCTTTGCGTCTATCCCATTTGGCGATGTGGTAGAGGTAACTAAAGCAGAGTTAATGGTTGTCATTGGGTCTAATTCCTGTGGTGCTTTTGGCTCTGACCCAAAGGTAGTGGTATCCCGATTGACAGGCAGTTTTAGCGAGGGTACCTATTCTGCTTCCTGTGGGTTTGGCACGTCAGGACAGACAGGGACTAGCAGGTATCCCGGTCCCGCTATTACTTCCTCTGGCGCTGTCACTGCCGCTGTGCCAAGCGGGACAGGTAGCGCTAAGTCAATTGACATTACCGCGATTGCTCGCGCATGGTTGAGCGGTCAACCACAGTACGGACTTATGGTAAAAAGCGCGGGCGAGGATAGCAGTAAATACACTACCTGTTTTTATAGCAGGCATCATGGTACGTCAGGTAATCGCCCGTATCTAAGGCTTACGCTAAAGGTGAAGGTATGAACCTACAGACGATTAAACGCATTCTTGCCTTTATCGCATTGATATTGGCTGTTGCGTCTTTCGCTGGTTTGGGACCATCGCTATTGGCTGTGGCAATTGCCGCGCTTGCGCTGGCAGTGGTTTTGTAAGTGACTGACAATTTCCCCCGGATGCGCCTACCGCGCCCGGACCGTATCCCCAACCTTAGCAATCTGCGTACCGTCCCTGAGATTGATACAGGCGCGGGTTTTCGTGCTGACTGGCGAAAGCAAGCCCCATCATCAGACCCAAAGGAACCTTACGGAAGTGAGTCGGGCGGGACTGGCGAGGACCATGCATGGTCTAATTGCACAATGACAAGCGCTGCGCTCGCCTTTGCGTATCAAGTAAGGGACCAATCCGGGCCTTGGGGCGGGAATATGCGCCACAATCAGGATGATATGAGCGGGGGCACGGATTTAAACGACGCGAAAACCGCTTGGAAAAGGTACGGTAATCAGACCCTTACCATTAAGACTGGCGCGGGATGGGGAGCGGTAAAGACTGCCCATAATGAGGGACGCGCCATTATCATACAGGGTGAGGGGAACGTACCCGGCAGCGAGTCTTTTGACGGTGGGCACGCTTGCTGTATCGCACCGGAAACGCATTCTGACGGGCGATGGTTGTTCGGAGACCCGCTCGCGTCTGGTTGGCAGTGGGTTAAGGTTGCGGATATCGAAAAGTGGGCTAAGGCGCTATCTAGTAGTATCTACTTTGCAGTCACTAAGTTGCCGCCCACAGAGCCACCCCCGACAGAGCCACCCCCGACAGAGCCAGAGCCAGAGCCAGAGCCGCCACCCTATGTGCCACCCCCGGAGTATGTGAGGTTACAGGCAGTGGACTTTAAAGCAATTGAGGCTAGCGCTGTCGCTGTCGCTGACTCTATCACACTTTCCGATATCGCGCTTTGGATGATGTACCCGGACGTTGTGCCCCCACCCCCGCTAATCAGGGACGCGCAGAAGATGCTTGCTAATCCCAACGGGGGTATTTGGGATATGGGCAAATGGAACCAAACCAACTGGTACATTCTTCCTGATGTGGGACGGTGGGGCGTCTCCACTTGGGGCGATGAAAGCGTTTGGGCCTAGTTGACAGTTTCGCATTAGATACTGTATACTAGTATCCGGTACCGGGTGTCGCTCTCGCACAGTCTCCGCCCGGTACTAACTAAAGTGTAAGTAACTTACAGACTGTGCCGGAGAGAATGTGCGAAAAATAGAACAGGCGTTATCGGATGGTTGTAACCTATGCCATACCACTAAGCCCTATCTGTGGATACCGGGTATGCATTTTTGCATTGATTGCCGGTCATGGGCAGATGGTATACTTTATAGGCGCGAGCCACTATTAGACCAGACGCCTACTGATACGTCATTTATCAATGAGGCGAGGAATTCGCCAGAGGCTTTGGAGCGTTGGCGTAAGTGGGTCAACAAGTAGCGAGCGCACCAGTAGAGCGGGCAAAGCCTCTTTTGGTGCGTCAAACCTTGGGCGGTCCTGCTGCTACGTTGCGAGCGTATCAGCACTGGCACCCGGACGCAGCAATTTACAGTGTAACCTATCGCGGGCGTACCGTATGGATGACCAGTAGGCAACAGGCTATCTGGCACGAAGTACAGAAATACTGGAAGCGTGGCAAGCGGGATACGCTAGCGCGGATTGCAACCATTGTCGGTTGTCATCGCTCTACGGTATCCCGCTTTTTGCGTCGCCTAGACCTATGGCGTTTTATTGACTTGGCAACCATTCGTGGCAAGGGTGGTGGGGTTTACATTTTCACGCGCAGAGACCCATACAATGAAAAGCCTAGGCGATGGACTATGAGTATGCGCGAGCGGGTACGCAATGCGATTGCACAGCGTATCCGGCAGGGGGCGCTAGAATGGTTGCAACCATTGCTAGACGAGTATAGACAGGCCAACCCGCGCAGGGCAATAGACCCTCTGCAAAGGGTCTGGTTAACTGGTAGTACGGATGCAACTTATTGGATACCAATTGATAGTAAGCGGAGACCAAATGTAGATACTTACGGAAAACCGCAGAGGAACCGCTAGTTGCGGTTGCTTAACCATACCGTAACCTTGCCTTACTTGACTTGTAAGTGACTTACCGCTAATGTAGTGGTTGTCAGGGAGCGTCAGAAGCCTTCCTAGCGGAAACGTTAGCAACGCACGCTGTCTCCCTGACATAAAGAAAGAGAGTGTGCGCAATGTGGCGAGAGCGGAACCAGAGACTTACGAACAGGCGTTGCCCGTTCTGGCAGTATGGTATCCAATGCCGCTATCATTGGGGCCACACACAGGGCCATAGCGGATAGGAGAGACAGTGCAGAAATTCCCGATTGAGGACCGCATTACGATTGCCTCACGGCAGAAAGCGATTGACGCCCTAGCGGTTGATATCGTCCTGCTAGAGTCCACAATCAAGATGCTAGAAATTCGCGGATGCTTGGCGCGTACCCGTACAGACCTTGCGCGGATGCTGAATGACTGGCAGATGCAGATTGAGGTTATGCGGGACCACCAAGCAGCGGTAATCTAGCAAGGTTAACGTTTCGCAACTTACTTGACAACACCACAGCGAGGGTGTAAGTTACTTACATCAGAGAAACAGAGACAGTGCGAACCAGAGCCAACCTAGCGCTCTGGCGCACAGTCTCCAAATCTGAGGAAAGAGGCAAGAGACTGTGACAGAGGAAATCGAGACTGTGAGCGGAGAGGTTATCGCTACATCAGAGGGTAGCGCGGACGTTAAGGCTCAGATGCTTAAGGAAAACGAGAGCATCATTAAGCGCAATTGGGCCAAGGCTGAGGAAAAGGTTGGTAACGTCTATCGGGCGCTTACCCTCATCCACACTCACGACCTTTGGAAGTTGCACAAGGACGACAAGGGCAAGCGCAAGTACACCAATTTTCAGGATTACCTGAGCATGGAATTTGGTTGGGAACTGACCCGCGTGCGGGCGCTCCAAATCATTAAGGCCACGCGAACCGCGATGATTGAGAGCGGGGAACTTCCTGCTAGCGCTGCTGAGCCGCGCAAGCGAACCGCCCCGGAAGTCACGAGCGAAAAGGCAGCGAAAGTCACTGCTGACCAGTTGGAAAAGGCGCTTACCGCATTCGGAACGCGAACCGCGAATGTCGATGAGGGAGACCCGGACCGCGCAGAGATTGTGCGTATCTACAATGAGGCTTACGACCTGATTGGTGGGGTTATCGGAGACCTGCGCGAAATGGTGGCCCGGATTGAGGCAGAGACCGCTAGCGAGAATGAGCCTGCTACCGCT
>Ga0307503_10000314_pt1 | contig 10447 bp, 19 predicted proteins | sample 17_S_MG_FD_194514 | JGI IMG/M metagenome (GOLD analysis project Ga0307503, IMG submission 194514) | Soil microbial communities from Populus trichocarpa stands in riparian zone in the Pacific Northwest, United States - 17_S | ecosystem: Environmental > Terrestrial > Soil > Riparian zone > Trees... | reverse complement strand
TGGACCACCCCGGCAGCAACCTGTCCGAGTACGTAGACGCCATGATCGAGATCGGAGCATTGTGATGGACGAGACAACCGAGTGGACCACGAAGCAGATGCAGGAGGAGTTCGAGGTCATGGGCTTCGCGCTGGGGATGTGCGTGGTCAAGCGCAAGAGCGATGGAGTGGTGGGGTCGCTGACCTTCCACGCCACGCAGGACGAAGAGGGCCACCTCGGCCAGCGCATCTACACCGGCTGGACGGAGGACAAGTGAGGACGACCTGCGAAGAGTGCGGCACCGCCCTCACTCTCACCACCGTGGACGCCGACGGCGTGCTCATCGGTGACGAGTGCCCGAAGTGCGGGTACTACGTCACTCGGTACATGCCGGGGCAGGAGCCGAAGTGAGCCTAGAGGATATGGAGGACGACTTGGTCAAGGTCATCGTCCACAGGTCCATCGCCCACGCCGAGAACATCCTGGTCATGCTCCGGCAGCACGAGGTCGCGGGGCTGGACCACGGCACCAGCATCCGCATTCTCCACGGGGAGTTCATCGCCAAAGGAGCGGAGGGTTAGGGCTAGCCTAGCGGACGTCCGCCATGCTAGGCTAGCCGTACGGCAACGCGGGGGGTGGTCCTCCGCAGAGAGAAAGGTATCGCAATGAGACTGTCAGACTTCCCCGACCAGGGACGCCCCGGCTACGTCGTGGTCAACGCGTCCATGGCCGAGGACCGCAACCTCCCGGTGAACCTGGGACCGGACGAGTACCTCATCGTCCGGGACTGCACCTTCTGCGGGAAGGGCACCGCCACCGTGGTCCCTGCGCAGGGGCTCTGGGACTGGGAGCACGGCAAGTTCGCGCAGGTCGCGTTCCCCAACCTGACCGCCGGTGAGCGCGAGCAGGTGATGACCGGCACGCACGACGCCTGCTACGACAAGTTCATGAAGGACCCGGATGAGTGACAACCCGGTCTACCGCGACGGTGTGATTCACGTCTGCGCTCACAAGTGCGCGACCTGTATCTATCGCCCCGGCAACCCGATGTTCTTGGAAGAGGGGAGGAAGGACCGCATGGAAGCAGAGGCTGTTGCCAACGAGTCCGTCATCCCCTGCCACAAGACGCTCGGGCCGGGGGCTGCGATCTGTCGCGGATACTGGGACACGCAGCGGGGCAACGTCTTCGCGCTGCGTCTTGCTCAGGCGACAGGAATAGTCCGTGAGTTGGACCCCGACAGTAAGGAAGTTTCGTGACCACCGATCAAGCGCAGGCCGTGTACGCGGCCGAGGACCTCTGGTCCAGCAAGGAGCCGCAGGCCCGCATCCGCTTCGGCGACTGGAACGAGGTGTGGCCGTTCTACTGGACGTTGGCTGAGCGATGCCGTGAGGCCGACATGGGCGACGTGAAGATGCCCGCCGTGAAGCCGCGGAAGGGTGCGCTCCAGGCTCACTACGACGCGACCACCGCCACCGTCTTCATCCCGCCGTACGACAAGGGCGGATCGTGGGCGCTGACCGTGGGCACGGCGGTCCACGAGTTCGCGCACCACGTCTCACCGGGCGCGGGCCACGGACCCGCGTTCCGGCAGGCGATGGTTGACCTTGTGTCGGCCCTCGGCTGGGACGGAGACCTGCTGGCCGACTGCTACGCGCAGGTCGGTCTGACGACCAGCGACAAGGCCGAGGGAATCACCGACAGGGTGAGCACACTGCTCACGCACGCGGACGGCAAGGGCCGCACCGCCGAGGAGAAGAAGACGTTCCTGGAGAAGGCCGAGCGGCTGGCCGCCGAGCACTCCATCAACCTCGCGCTCGTCCGGAAGAAGGCGGCTGACGCCGGGGGCCACCGGGCGGAGCGCCCCATCACCGGGGAGATGTACTCGTTGATGGCCCTGCCCAGCGTGACGTTTCGCAACCTCGCGGTGGAGTTGGGCAGCGCAGTCTGTCGGGCTCACGGAGTGCAGTGTACGATCCGCGGGAAGTCCTCGTACATGACGTTCTACGGTTTCCCCGAGGACGTCCACCTGACGGAACTCATGCTGGCCCGCGTCACGCCCATGATGTTCGAGGAGAGCGAACTCTACCTCCGTACGCCCGAGCACCGTACCTCGGGGGTGGCAGGGGTCAGCGCACGGATCACGTTCTGCCAGAACTTCGCGTACGAGGTAGGCCGCCGCTTGAGGGAGGCCGTGAGGCAGACCGAGAAGACGGTGGGGGAGACACTGGCGATCACCGACGGCACCGTCAGCACAGAACTCGTGCTTCGTGAGAAGGCGATCGAGGTCGCGGACTACGTGGCCTACGAGTTCAAGCGGCAGGGCGTGAAGGGATCCTGGTCTGGATCACGTACGTCCAACTGGAGCGGGACCGCAGCCGACGCGGGCAAGGAATCAGCGAAGAGGGCCAACCTGTACGGACGAAAGGAACTGGAATGACCGAGCACCTGAGTGACCAGCAGATCGCACGAGTGGAGGCGCTCCACGCGGCGCGGGATGTGGGGCGCAAGATCCCCAGCGCGTTCGGCGGAGCCACCCCGCCCGACGTGCCCGAACTGGTGGACCTCGCGGAGTACATCCTCCACGGGATCCACCCGATGGACCGCTACTACGAGGACCAGCAGGCGAAGGAGGTGGAGACCGATGAGCACCCCGATGAGCACCCCGATGCCTGAGGCACTCCGGGGACGGCAGACGGGCGGGGAGGAGGCTCGGTTCACGTGGGCGTTCAACGAGTGCCTCCGTCTGTACCCGGACGAGGCACCCACGCCCACCAGGATCAACATCCTGCTGGAGAAGCCGCCGCCCCTGAACATCCTGACGGGACGCAAGTCCGTGCTCCGTCGCCGGCTCCTGATCGAAGCGGGCTTCGTGCAGGAGAACAAGTGGGGACGGTGGCGCAAGCCTCACAACCTCTACCGTCTCCAGACCGAGGACGGGGAGTCGTACAGCCCGAGCACTCGGGACAAGATCAACGCTCTCATCGAGAGCGGGGGTGCCGAATGGGTCGGCACCGATTTCAACGAAGAGGTGGGCGCGTACGTCCACTACGCAGACAGGAGATGACCGAATGAGCCGGAAGAGAAAGCCGCGCTACACGCCAAGGAATCATCCGTGGCAACCGACCGATGACCAACTCCTGTGCCGAGACCTCCAGCACTCGTGGGCTCCGCACACCGCACACCGCGAAGACGACGGGTACGTCCGCACGCTGGTCTGTGTCCGCTGCGGTGGCCTGAAGCACCAGACCCTGGACTCGAGTGGGTACATCATGCGGACCAGCATGGTCTACCCGGTGGGGTACGTCCGGCCGGGCGAGGGACGCATGACCCGCGACGAGCGGGCCAGCCTGAGAGTGAGGAACCTGTGATGACGTGTCCACACTGCGGCCAGGACGAGGTGGTCACGGTCAACACGGACTGCCCCAACCCGGAAGAGCCCGGCGAGACGCTGGCGTTCGGGGTGTGCCGGAACTGCGACTACGGGATCAACGAGCACACCGAGGGGGTGTGTGACTGTGAGAAGGGTTAGCATCGTCGTCACCTGCGACGCCTGCCAGGAAGACATCCAGGAAGAGACCGAGGGGGCCAGTACGCTGTCCTTCACCGTGCGCGGCGAGCAGCGGGAGATGGACATCTGCGACGAGTGCCTCGGCGGCACGTTCTTGCAGGAGGCCCGCCCCGTGGCGAACCGCAAGAAGCGGAAGGCCACGGCCAAGGACTTCCCCTGCGGCGACTGCGACAAGTCGTTCGGCACGATGCGAGGGCTGAACCACCACCGGACCAAGATGCACGGATGAGGAGTAGTCATGACAATCGACGAACTGATCGCCGAACTCAACGAGATCAAGGAGCGTAACCGGGAGCCAGAGGTTCCAACCTTCGACCCGGGAACGATCCAAGTCAAGGTCCAGTCGGAGGAAGGCACCTACGAGTCGGACATCAAGGACTGCGAGATGGTTGCAGATGTGTGGCTCATCGTGGCTGAGCCGAACTACGACCTGTGAGGGAGTACACGAGCGCAGTGAGAGAGCCACTGATCGATCCCCTGGATGCGCTGCAACTCGCGCTGGATGTTGCTGCCGTTCCGCACCACCCGCTGGACGAGCGGCTGCACGATTACCAGAAGGACTCGGTGGCCCACCTCCACGCACACCCTCGGGCGGGGTTGTTCCTGGTCCCCGGTCTGGGCAAGACGGCGATCGTCCTGTCTGCTCTGACGGAGGTCCATCTGCCTGCGCTGGTCATCGCGCCGAAGCGGGTGACCGAGGAGGTGTGGCCCGAGGAGATCGCCAAGTGGAGACCCGACCTCACCTACTCGCTGGTGCGTGGTAGCCCCGAGCAGCGGAAGCAGCGACTCGCCGAGAACACCGACCTGCACCTGATCACACGGGACACCTTCGGCGGTGACCTTGTCAGCAGGAAGAAGCCGAAGTACCGCACCATCATCCTCGACGAGTTGTCCGGCTTCAAGAACCGGGCGTCGCAACGATGGAAGCACGCGAACCGGCTGACGAAGGACATGCCCTACGTGTGGGGACTGACCGGCACGCCCACGCCGAACAGCCTGCTCGACCTCTGGCCGCAGGTATATCTCCTGGACAGGGGCGCACGGCTGGAGCGCACCCTCACCGCGTACCGGACTCACTACTTCGCGCCGGGTGGGCGACTGCCCAATGGGATCATCACCAACTGGACGCTCCGGCCTCATGCCGAGGGCATCATCCAGAACTTGGTCAAGGATCTATGTCTGTCGATCGACCAGAGCCACGCGACGTACCCCGTGAAGAACGACGTGTACCACCGCTTCGATCTGCCGGCGAAGGCGCGCAAGGCGTACGACGACATGAACCGCCACTTCGTAGCCGAGGTGGGAGAGACCCTCGCCAGCGTAGAGCACGCCGCCGCAAAGACGAACAAGTTGAGCCAGATCGCCAGCGGCTTCATGTATCACAGTGGGCTGGTGGGTGCGGAGGAGTCGGACGAAGGCGACATCACGCACCACCACATGATCCGCATGGAAATGCTCCAGGAGATCCTGGCCGACGCGCAGGGTGCGCCCGCTCTGGTATTCTACCGCTTCAACGAAGACCGGCGCAGGCTGCTCTTCCTGGACGGAGCGGTAGACATCAAGACGCCACACGCCATTGATCGCTGGAACCGGGGCAACATCCCCATCCTGCTCGCGCACCCCGCGAGCGCAGGTCACGGGCTCAACCTCCAACGGGGCGGCAGCCTTCTCATCTGGTACGCGATGGACTGGTCCAGCGAACTCTACACCCAAGGAATCGGTCGTCTGGTGCGGCAGGGTCAGCCGTCTCCTGCCGTCGCTGTTCACCACATCATCGCACGCGATACGGTGGACGAAGAGGTGCTGGATGTGGTGCAAGGAAGGATCACCCGACAGGACGCACTACTCAAAGTGCTCGAGAGAGGAAAGCGGAAGTGACTGGATACCCCAACGTTCGCGTCATAGAGACGAAGAGCGAGCCGATCCGCCTCTACCTGTCCGGACCCATGTCCGGCTACGAGGAGTTCAACTACCCGGCGTTCAACGCCGCAGCCGCTCGTCTGCGCGAGGCTGGATACAAGGTCGACAACCCCGCGGAGATCGGCAACCCCAGCATGGACTACACCGACCTGATTCGGGGGGACATCCGTGTCATCCTGGAGTGCGAGGGGATGGCTGTTCTCGAGGGGTGGTGGTCCAGTCGGGGCGCGAACGTGGAGGCGAGTGTGGCCGGGATCCTCGGCCTGCCGATTCGCTCCGTGGAAGAGTGGCTGGCCCGCAAGTTGATAGACGGCTAGGGCTGGTCGGCCGACTAGCCGCACGTTAGGCTAGGTGGTAGGCAACGCGTCGGGGAAATCCTTCGGCGGGTCAGAGAAAGGTACGAATCATGATCATTGTCATTATCCTTCTGGTGGCGGCGCTCGCCCTCATCTCCGGATGGGCTGCACGTCAGATGCAGGCCGACCGGGAGAACACCGCCACGATCGAGCAGCAGCGGATCGAGAACGAGAGACTGGTGCGGGAGAACGAGAGCCTGCGCCACGACAAGGCGGACCACGAGGTCAGCCTCAAGATGGTGCTCGACGAACTTGACACCTCCGCCTGACCACCCCCCACCCCCGAGGAGCAGCACCGTGACGTCGATGACCGACGAGGAATGGAAAGACGTACAGGAGGCACTCGTTGTCGGGGGGCTCCAGGATTGCATCAACAACATCCTCGCCAGCCGGTTCCTGGACCCTTGTCCCGTGCTGCTCAACGACGCGAACCGCCGGATCATCGAGCAGGCATACGACGACGGCGACGGCAACACCGTCACCCTCGTGCCGACGAACGACTGCCCGTGGTTCGCGGGGGTGTACGACGGCTTTGAGGTGATGCAGGGCATGGAGCACAACGGCACGCTCTACGCCGTCGTGTCCCTCAGCGGTGGGGGTCCGATGTCGGTGATCGTGGGGCGCGGTCTCATCGATAACGAGATAGGAGTTGCGTTCCCCGGCGTCGTCGAGGCCAAGGCGTATGTCAAGGGCCTGACGGCGAAGTGAACTTGATGCCCGCACCCGTACCAGATGCCCCGACCCTCTGTTGGTCGACGGGGCGCTCGAGGACGACCGCGACTTGGTCACCGATCCATGACCAGTCGTGGTCGTCCTTCGTTCACTGGCTGAAGCCCGACCAGCCAGCGTCCAGCAAAGAGGTCCGCCCTTATGTCGGTGCCACCCTCCAGCACGGGCGACGCACCATCCGTACCGTGGAGCAGCGGTACTTCCTCACGCTAGACGCGGACTACGCCGACGCGCTCTTCCCGACCGACGTGGGACTCGAGTTTCTCGGCGTGCCTTACCTGATCCACACGACATGGAGACACACTGTCGAGGCGCACCGCTACCGGCTGATCATCCCCCTGTCCAGGGGTGTCGAACCCAATGAGTACAAGGAACTCGCCTGGACGGTGATGAACCGGCTGGAGGGGGAACGGTTCGACGTGACCACCGCGCAGGCGGAGCGATTCATGTGGGGACCGTCCACGCAGAACCCGAACGAGTACTTCTGGGTGTCGGCCAACGCTGGCAGCCCGTACCTACACGTAGACGAGTGGCTAGACGGGCACCACGGCCCTTCTGACGCTCCCGCAGCGGGTGGGCAGGGTACAGGCACCCCGGCCAATCCCGCGACGTCTGAGAGGGCGCACACGGCTCCGGCTACCGCCGAGGACAAGGAGCGGGCGCTCGAGATCCTGGCTCAAGCCTGCGACAGCGTGGAGCACGTCCTCGAGAGGGACGAGTACGCCGGTAGGAACGAGGCGGTGTTCCACCTGATGCCCCTGCTCTTCCGGTTCGCCGGGGCAGGGGCGTTGGACGAGGACACCGTGGTGGACGCGTTGTGGACTGCCGCCCAGCGAGTGCCCGCTGATGAACCGTACGAGCAGTCGGAGTTCAACGCCAGTGTGAAGTCCGCCCGGCAGTACGCCGAAGAGTCCGGCCCCGCCCTGCCCGAGACGACGCCGACGAAGATGGCGCAGGCCGACTTCGAGGACGTGGACGTAGACCTCGAGGTTGACATCTGGGACAAGACCGATCGCCTCAGGCACATCAAGCAAGCGGCTGAGAGTTTGAACCGGAACCCGCTCGCACTACTGGCAGTGACCATCGCTCGCGTTCTTCACGAGGTACACCCATCAGTCTGTCTCCCCGGCATAGACGACGGGTACATCGGGGACAAGGCTGCACTCAACCTCGGGGTGGCGTTGATTGGGTCGAGCGGACAGGGCAAGACCATGATCACCTCGATGAGCATGAGACTCCTGGGCCGCAAACAGCACGACAGCCACCCGTCTACCGGACAGGGGTTGATCCAGTCGTATCTGAGGTGGGATACCGAAAGTCAGAAGAACGTGTTGTCTGACGATCCACGGGGGTTCTTCTACGTGGACGAGATCGACACGCTCGGGGCGCTCGGAAAGGACACCGGGAGCACCCTGTTCGGCGAGATGCGGACGTTGCTGACGGGCGGGGCTACGGGCAGCCAGAACGCCACGAAAGAGCGGCAGCGAGAGTTGCCCGCTGGATCGTACAACTTCCAGATCGTGGCGGGTGTGCAGCCTCGGAGGGCGGGTGTTCTGCTCGACGGACGTGACGCAGGTATGCCGCAGCGGTTCGTCTGGGTGCCGGTCACCGACCCGAATAACGCATTGAAGGATCGAAAAGATCGTCCCGAGTGGCCGGGATCTCTTGACTGGGACAGTGAGTTTCTGGCGGTGTTCGACTTTGAGATGGACCCGATCGTCCGATACCCCGATTGGCTCTTGGAGGAACTCCTGGACTACGATCTCAAGGTCGCCCAGGAAGGTGTGGACGGTGGGGAGATGAGCAGACACGGCCACCAGAACTTGCTCCGCCTCAAGATAGCGGCAGGCATCGCGTTCCTCCATGAGTCCACTGTCATCGAGGACCTGCACGTCGAGATCGCAGACATGATCATCACAGTGTCCAGGCGTATGCAGACGGTGTGTGAGCGAGCCGTAGCCAATGCCACACACGAGAAGAAGAAGGCGTCGAAGAAGAGCGACGAGCGGGTGAGCGAAGAAATCCGCGATGAGCGGGCGGCGAAACTGGTGGGGAACGCTCGTGGCAAACTCCTTCGGGAGAATGGCGAATGGGTCAACTGGCATGATCTCCGCCCGGCACACCGCGATCGCGATGCATACGAGGAAGCGGTGTGGGACGTGCTCGTTGAGATGGAGGATGTCGAGTGCGAAGAGAAACAGCATGGACAACGGATTCGACGACAGGCAAGGATCACAAGTGAGCAGTGACAGGCTGGAGTTCGTTGCGGAGTTGACCCTGCTGGGGTTCAGCCCCGGCAAGATCGCGGAGAGGCTGGGCGTCAGCGAGCGGGTCGTCAAGAGCGATCTCGAGCAGGTCCGCATCAAGTGGCAGGAGAACCGCCAGAAGTCCTACACGCAGTTCATCGAGGAGGAGTTGGCGACCCAGCGGATGTTGATGCAGGCGTTGGAGGTGGGCATCGCGCAGGGGTCGTGGAAGCACGTCGAGACGGCCCTCAAGATCACCGAGCGCCGTGCCCGCGTGATCGGCCTAGACCACACCGACCGCATGGAGCAGGCGCGGGTGGAGATCGAGGCGCGGCAACTCGACATGATCAGCCACGCACTCGAGCGTGTGATGGATGTGCTGGGGCTGAACGACGAGCAGCGAGAACTCGCCACGAGCACACTGATCCTAGAACTAGAGGAAGGCGACATTGAGATCATCGAAGAGTGAGCCATTGGTCTACGTACCGACGTACAAGCGGGACGACCTCCTGACGTTGGAGAGCCTGAAGGGGACCAAGATCCTGGAGCGGACCGCGCTGGTCGTACACCCGGACGACGTATCGAGATACGCTTCCTACGGGGTGCAGATCGTGCCCTGCCCCGCGCAGGGAGAACTTGGTGCCGTGCGTCGGTGGTTGATGGAGAACCACGAGGGCGACTACATGGTGCAGATGGACGACGACCTGCGGTTCGCGGTACGCCGGAAGGACGACCCCACGAAGTTCCGCCAACCGGAGAGCCCGGACGAGGTTGACGAGATGTTCGACCGGATCTTCGCGCTGCTGCGGGAGGTGCCTCTCGTGGGAGTACGGCAGCGGGGCGGAGCCAACCGCTCCACACCGCCCGTCGAGGTTGCGACTCGCCAGTGTATGCTCCACGCACTGGACCTACAGGCGGCGAGGGAGAACGGGTGGGTCTACAAGTCATGCGTCTTCGAGGACTTCGACTACACGCTCCAGGTGTTGACCTCGGGATACGAGAACGCCGTCCTGAACACGCACGTCATCGACCAGCGAGAGGCGCAGGCACCGGGAGGAGTCGAGGGCTACCGGACGAACGACCTCATGGCCCAGGATGCTCTGGAACTCGCAATGAACTTCCCGGGCTTCGTGCGTGTCGTGGAGAAGGCAGGCTGGCGAGGCATGGCGTCCCGCACAGACGTCAACGTCCAATGGAAGAAGGCCCTCTCGTCTGCCGGGGCGAAGACCATTCTGGACATCGGGTTCTACGAGGATTTGTGGTGGTCGTGACGCAGCCGAACGACCGCAAACCCTTGTGCGTTGATAACCCGCACGCTAGGCTAGCGGTAGGCAACACGCCGGGGGGAGTCCCCGGTGAAACCGAGAAAGGCGAAGCCAGATGGCAACCATCAGAGCCGTGATCGTAGACCCTGACGGCACAGTCCGAGACACCGAGATCGGGAGTGACCTTGCGTCCTTCCAGGCCGTCGTCGGCGGCTACATCGAGGGCGTCCTCGGCAACGTGGCGACAATGTACGTCAACGAGGAGGGCCTGCTCAGGGCGCTTCCACCCAACCCGCTCGCGACTCAGTTCGCGCAGTTCATCCTCGGACGTAACGTGGTCCTGGTCGGCACGGCCTTGATCCTGGGACCGCCCGATGATGTGG
>Ga0307503_10000313_pt1 | contig 10453 bp, 11 predicted proteins | sample 17_S_MG_FD_194514 | JGI IMG/M metagenome (GOLD analysis project Ga0307503, IMG submission 194514) | Soil microbial communities from Populus trichocarpa stands in riparian zone in the Pacific Northwest, United States - 17_S | ecosystem: Environmental > Terrestrial > Soil > Riparian zone > Trees... | reverse complement strand
CGAGGAAGTCTCCTGTGCCGAGGCGAAACTGTGGGCACCAAAGCTAAAACGAAAGGCTTTCTGGATTTTCGATGACGCTGATTGGCGCTCTACTCAGCAAGCCATGAAGCTCATAGAAAGCTACGGATTCAAGGCGGTCAACGACGATGAGAAGTATCGGGTGTTTCAAAGGACATGAACCGTCGAAACTTCCTTAAGAACTCAGCACTCGCTCTATTTGGATTCTCCGTACTTCCACCGGCTGAGACGTATCAGCGCATCTGGAAGGCGACGAGAAAGCCAGTGATTGCTAAATACGCTTACAACCCAGCGGATTATCAAGGTGAATGGGTGTTTAAGCGATTTGTTTGTTCTCCTGATTTCGGAATGGCTGTTCCAGTGTCTTCGTCATATAAATTATCAAGCCAAGAATGGAAAAACGGAGCCGAGTTGGTTGCTTGTGATATGGACTACAACATAGTTGCTACCATAGATAGGATTGGAAACCCATTTCCTGAAATTCTAGGAGATCGAGACGGCTGGAAAATTATTCCTTCTTGACAGCCTCAATCCATAGGCGTAGTTCTGACTTCAGATTGACGGAATAAAAAAGACGGTCCTCCGGTCCTGACCAGACCTTCCGCTAATCAAGGCTCTTAGAAGTCGCAGCCTGAGCCGACTGCAAACGGCCACATAGTCTTCCCGGCCACAAGACAAAAACTCCGAAGGTCCACGTCGTGCGTGTGCATTCCGTTCAAAGACTTTCTCGCAGTTACCTTTTTGTCTTATGTCTTGCACAGCAATTACAGCCGTAACCGTTCAGGAGAGCGGACGTTACATGGCTGATGAAATTTACCGTCGTCACTTTGCCTCCTCCCCAATCATCAAACTCGTCCAACGCGGAACCGTCCCTGAAGGCATGGGCGATTCATGGAGCGTCCTGACCTACGAACGGTCGGCACCGCTCGAAGCTGAACCTTCGTGGCACAACGTCCTGCTATCCGAAATGGACGGCGCTGAGGGCGGAATGTGTTTGGCACCGGCTACCAAGGTTGGCGTAGCATCCACAACCCGCAGCTTCAACATGGTCCGACGCTTCCTTGAAGGACCGGATTTCTGCGCTGAACAGATGCGCGGCCCGTTTGAGTTGATGCAACAACTCAACGCGATCACCAATATCATGGGCCAATATGCCCGATTGGAATGGGAGATTCGCTATCGTCACAACTACTTCAGGCTCGTTAAACGCAAAGTCGTAGCGGGAGCCACACCAACCGAATCCAATACTGGTGCCACCACCTATCCGGCTGTGTGCGCAACATCAATCCTGACGCAAGGATTGCTGAATCGGCTCGCGGTAAAGCTGCTTCGCGACGGCGCGGATCAGTCCGCCATGATGACTGATAACGGTCGTCCAGTGCTGACGCTCATTACCTCATCGGAAACCTCCGACAACCTGATCTTCCTGAATGCCGACATTCGTCAGGATTTGCGCTGGGGTCAACCTTCGGAACTCCTGAAGCCGTTTATTACGGACAACCGGGTTTATCGCGGGTTTATTCACATCATCGACCCGTATCCCCGTCGGTTCACCTGCGCTGCTGGCGTTTACACGGAAGTTCCGGCGTTCAACACCGCTGCGGCAACCAAGGGCATCAAGGCGGAAATCAACCCGGCTTACGAAACGGCTCCTTACGAGGAAACGGTCATCTTTGACCCAACCGTTTACAAGAGCCTGATCCCACGGCCAATCGGCACTGTGGCTCCGAAGTTCAACTTCGACCCGGTGACGTACTCCGGCGTGTTCGAGGTCAAGAACATCATCGACCGCGTTTGTAACCCGGACGGCACAATTCTGTATCACCGCGCAATCTTGGCGGAAGCGGCGATGCCAATCAGCCCGGAAAGAGGCGTGGCAATCGTTCACTTGCGTTGCGACCCAAGCATCAATGCCATAACCAGTTGCACAAGCTAATCGTTATTTGGAACCAATAACCAAGAAATAATATGGCAAAACACAACACTCTAGCTCTGCTGGGCGAGACAGTTCAGACCACGGACGCGACAGTAACAACTGTTTCGACGTTCTCAACCAAGCCTTCGACGGTTTATTTCATCCGAGCCTATGTCGTGGGGATGAACACGCTAGCCCTCACCGAGGGCGCGGGATATGTCCGATATGCGGCGTTTCGGACCAATGCGGCAGGCACATTAGCCCAAGTGGGTGCTACGTCAGCAGCAGTAACCATTGAGGACAACTCCGGGTGGGATGTCACCGTGGTTGCATCTGGAACGGATATTCTTGTCCGCGTGACTGGCGCTTCGGCGACAATCAATTGGCGGGCCGACGTGACGATTAACAAAGTCGGAGTCGGTCCCGAATTTTCGTAAACTATTCAACGCGGGGTTGGCCTTGAGCCAACCCCGCTGAAAGATACTACGCCGAGTTATTTTCCAGAGGGTAACGTGGCACAGCCATTCGATAGCGAATGGAGGTCGTTACAGAAATGGGCGAGTCTTCTTTACGCATCTGGAGGAAATACCGGTTGTGCATTCTTTCCAGAGGGTAGCCAGCCACTTCCCGGAGACGACGAGGATCGCCTACTGATCAAAATCGACGCAATGTCTAACTAATATGCCTGCCACCTTTTATCCTGAGTCTACAACTGCTTTACCATTCGACCCGCCAGAACGGAGCCTAATAAAGATTGTGGCTGGAGGTGGGAGCGGTGGTGGAGGAGGTGCCAGCGTAACGGTTGGGTCTGGAGATCCAGTTGGAACCGCTACGAATGGATCTCTTTATTGGGATTCGGTCGGAAAGTTTCTTTACGTGTATGATCAAGACGGCTGGAACGCTCATTAAAGTCGATGAAAAAACTATCCATCCTATTTCTCTGCTTATTGCCAACACTTCTGTTCGGAGCGGCCTCCACTACGACGAGCTACTTCAAGGGCATACAATCGTATAACGCTAAACTGACTCAGTGTAACCTAGGAACTATAGCCAACGCTGGAACGGCGACGTTGAGCAATCTTACCAATCTTTACACAGCGACATTCAGCGGGGCTACATTCAGCGTTAACCTTCCGGCTCCCGGCGATCTTACCAACGGGTATTTTGCGGAGATAATGTGGACCAACACGAGCGGAGGAACTCAGATAGGGACTATACAAGTTGCTACTGTTACGACTTCTCTAGTTCGTGAAGAACTTTCTGTTCTCGGTGTGCCGACTTTAGTTTCTTCAGTGACGAACGGAATAACCGGTGCTGGGACATTGAGGTTCTACACGGCCAATGGGGTTTGGAGCCGGGTAACATCAAGTGGGGATGCTGTAGGAGTTCCGACGAGTCTTTATGATGAGATAGTCTTCGCTAGAGGGGTTACTTCCACAGATGGCACAGGATGCACATTTGTAGTTCCCACAACAACCGCTCCTGGAGATACCTTTCAAGGAAGATTTTCAGCAACGGCAGCGACCAACGTGAATTACTGTTCTTATATGGGATATGTTCCGCTTAATTTAGATACAAACACAGCTTTGACCGCTAATGTATCCATTGTGCTTCAAGGTGGTGCTGATACTGCACAGCAAAAGTATGTGATGGGGGTATCCTGTGCCGGGAACTCGACTAGTGCTACTGGAACTTTTGGAAACTTTATTTTATGGAACTTCACCGATGCTGCGGGAGCTACTGGAGATATCGAATACGTGGATAACATTGCTCTTACCGGATGGAATTCAATTCTAGTTCCGGGCAGACAATTCATAGTTTTATTGGAACGGGATGGAGCAGGTGATGCCTCAACTGTTGTGAGCGAAACGAGAACATTATCAATTAAATATAAGAAAATCACACCGTGAGAAGTCTGCTTATCTTACTTTGTTTGAGTTTACCAGCATTTGGCTTGGATTACTATGTATCCAGCGCCGGAAACAATTCTAATGACGGGCTAACAACTGGAACGTCGTGGCTGACCATAGCTAAAGCTATTACGAATTTAGCTCCCGGCGTCACTGTAAACTTGAACGGTGGGGATACCTTCAATGAAGACCAATTATATGTCCGCACTTCGGGAACTGATTCTAGTCCTGTTCGATTTACTTCCTACGGCACCGGCCGTGGAATCATAAAGAGTCTTATTAACAGCAACAACGTATTTACTATTCTTTCATCCAGTAACGTCCAGATCGACAATCTAGTATTCACTGGTAGACCAAATATCCCTTATGTCACCAATCTGATTCAAAATATCTCGATAGGTTTCGGGGTGATGTTCGTCGTCACCAATACTTCTGGCCGATTTGATGGATGCACCGTAAGTAATTGTCTGGTTACGAATGTGACTAACGGTGTGGGATGGGATACTTCAAACACCAACGCCATATTTGCTAATCCTAGAATAGTTGGATGTTCAGTTTCAAATGCGCTTGGTTCTTGCGTATGGTTCGGAGCGTCTAGTGGGACCGCTTATGGAGCCATTACTAATCTCTACATCGGTAACAATAAACTTGGGGATTGTTCTGGAGACACTAACCTATGGTACGGCATTCCTGTCTTCGTTCGGCACAGCGTCAACAGTCTGATGGAATATAACTACCTATTCAATTCAGGTAAGAGCTGCGGTAACTTTGGCGGGGGTGCTGGGGGATTAGTGCTCCAATATTCTTCAGGATTTACGGCACAATACAACGAAGCCTATAAAATAGGGGCAAATGTTGCCAATGTGGACGGCATAGGATTCGACTTCGATACAGCCTGTACAAACTGCACTTTTCAATATAACTACGCCCACGGCTGCGACGGACCTGGATTTTATTTTTTTGGAAGCACTTATGGTGGGAACGTAGCAAGATGGAATCTATCTGTTAGTAACAACATTCTTGGACTCACTGGTGAGTTTCAGTTTTTCAACGCTAATCATGATTGGAAGGTCTATAACAACACGATTCGGGCCAGTGATGGCAAGTCTGCTATCTATTTTGGTGGTTCTCAGACTGGAACAAACTATCTCGTAAACAACATCATTTATTCCTCTGGAGGAAAGCTGATAGATTCTGTTGCTGCTCAGACCACAATCAATGTATCTGGCAACGACTACTGGCAGGACTTCTTTACGGTATGGGGGAATGTAACTAACACGACACTGGCTGGGTTCAGGACCACGAGCGGACAAGAGACTGGGACTGGATTAACAATCGACCCGTTATTTATATCCAACAACGAGGAAATGCTCAACGGTTCTGCTTACGTTACTACGCTCGTCAATCAACGGTTGAGACCGTATAGCGGCTGCTTGAGGACCGGACAACTCCTATCTAACTATGGGATTAGCTCTCCGGGTACCAATGATTTGTTTGGATTCAGCCTCTACACACCCTATCCTATCGGCGCATATGCTGGTCCAGATTCACCTTACGTAGATATCAACAATCAGTATACGAACCGAAGGATAGCTAAAAGGAGACCGTGAAACACCTGATTGTATTAATTCTTCTGTTTGTGGCGACACGTGGTTGGTGTGCGGCTCCACTCCTGCGCAATTATTTTACCACGAACAATGTTCCGCCATCGTTAATCCCATTCACTATTACGCCTGAACAATTTGGAGGAAGTCCATTCATCGTGGACAACCAACCCGCGTTTCAGGCGATGTTTAACGCGGCAAGCAGGAATCTTACAACCGGATCAAATCTCGTAATCAACATTGGTCCTGGAAACTACAACCTATCATCATCGATATTGATCACCAACTGCCGAAGCATTCGCGTGGTGGGATCGGGTAAGAACAATACTATTCTGACGGCTAATTTCGCAGGGCCGGTGATACGAACTGACGGCATGTGGTTTAGTTACTGGCAAGATATTCAGTTTGTTGGAACTGTGGGTCATGCCGGTGGTATTTTTGAATTGGACGGAAACCGAGCGCATGACAGCGTGAACTTCGGTGTCCAAGGCAATACCTTCAAAGATTGCTACTTTTACGGAAACAACGTTGTTGGATACGGATTATCGGTGACTCCGGTCGGAAGCAGTTTCGGTCAGGGTAGCGAGAATCTGTTTCTGAACTGCCATTTCCTTAGCTGCACCAATGCGGGGTACAGACAAACCGGATATAACGCACTTCAAAATACTTTCATCGGAGGCAATGTTCAGGATTGCAGGCTCTACGGCATCAAGAATGAGTTTGGTTCGCTGAATATTTATTCGATGGGATTTCAGAACGGATTTCAAACTCAACTTGGATACGACGTGTTCAGCACTGGCGCAGGACAACAGAGAGAGGTTGTTGAAGGATGCAGAACAGAATCTTTACGTGGAGTATTTTCCGATGGTAATACAGCAGTAAGAGACTGGTTTCATGCTGCCACTCCTCTAGTTTGGCAAGCGTTAACTGCGTACTCGGTGTCAAACATAGTCCAACCAACTGTTCCCAACGGTTACGCTTATCGATGCACTACCAATGGCACATCGGGCGGCTCACAGCCTAATTGGGTGGCTTTCGGTTTCGAGGTTAACGGGGTCAATGACGGGTCCGTTCACTGGGCTGTAGTTAATGAACGAATTATGGATGTTAGATCCTTGAGCGGCTCAACTGTTCCTTACGGGAAGGTCAACGCTGTAACTTTGACTGGAAACAGATTTTCCCGTCCTAACTTTTGGGATTTTGATATTGCTTACACACCATATGGGACAGCGTTCGCCAACGAAGTATTTACCAATTTGGTCAATGGTCAAATCTCATATTCGTATGGTTATCCGACAGATGCTGGGAGAATTGTAAACCTAACGCCGTTTGAAATGGGTAATTCTGTTTTCGTTTGGACACGCGGAGACGCCGGGGACCGGTTTAGGGATGTTGGCATCGGTCGCAATGACGGTTCCAATCAAGTCTTAACCGGAACGCCGGATTATTCCCACAATGTTGTTGGCGTAATAGGCTCCCTAGGAAAACTAAAATCGGTAACTGTTGGGGAAACCTTCAGACTCGTTGGCGGGATTGGGACCATTACGAATGGAGGAGGTCCGATAGAGTTTTGGACTCAAACTCTCGGCAGTGACAATGCCACGTTGAGAGCCTCGATATCTACGAACGGAAATTTCGTTCTCTCCGGGACCACGAATCAGATAATCTTCGGGGCGACAAATGTTCCACCTGCATCGAGTGCTTCGCCGACTAAATGGATATCCATTCAGGTAACAGGAGATTCAACGCAATATAGATTGCCGCTTTATCAATAACCGATATGAGTGCATACCCCGAATTCGACATTCCAGATGATTACATCGTGCCTGAAGGAGTGGCTGAAGGAGAGACATTCGAGGACATAGCCGAGTTCAAGCTGAAGCCGAACGGACAGGTATGCATCGTGAAAATTGGCAGTTCTCCGCTATTGGAAGACAAAGGTAAGAAGGAACCCGACGACTACGGAACGGCTGCTGGAATGGAATCACGCATCAGCGAAGCCTATAAGAACCGAGGTTGATATGGCATCCATCCTACCCTCACCCGATTCCTGCTGCTCTCCTTGCTGCGAAGTTCTCATCGTGGATCTACCGTCGGGTGGTGGAGGTAGCGGAACCGGAGTAAATTTTTATGATACCGTCGCGGTGCTTAGGCAGGAATCTCGCGTCACGATTCTAGTCGATGATATGCCCGCTCAGGTTTACGACAGGCCAAATAATGGAGCCGTCAATTCTGGATTCTACTTTTACGATGCTTCATCCACGGCTTCTGACGACGATACCAGCGTTATCAAACCAGATTCTGTAGCCGGTGGTAGTCCTGGGCGTTGGATAAAATGGAAGGGTTGACATGGCCTTACCTTTAAGAGTCTGCCTAGCAACGTCAATTCCAGGACCGGTTGGTGGGATGGGCATTCCCGGCACTGACGGATCGGACGGATTAAGCGCATCCACCTTCCTTACCGCCGCTTTTACAATGCCGTCTCAAGGCGGCAGCAACACGGCTGAGGTTGATGATTCAACCGTATTCTCTTTCGGAGAAATCATATACATGGCGGTGGCTGGATACATGCAGGTGATAGGCATTCCTGACGGGACTCACCTCGTGCTCCTTAATTTGCGCGATGATACTTCAGGCGGTGGAGGCGGAGGAGGTGGCGGCGGCGGTGGAGTGCCAGAGGTATTTTTTGGAGTTGGCGATCCCAACGGTGTCGTCACTGCTACACTGCCTGCAATCTTTTACACGGCTTTAGGTGAAGTTTGGGTCAAAACGGTAGCCGGAACAAACAACACCGGTTGGACGGAGGTTATCGCATAATGGGCCTTTATCCTGACAACGCAGATGCCGGGACGATAATCCCATCAACATCCAAGCTCAGTCCAGGTGGACTGCAAGGCCCGGTTGGGGATGTGACCGGAGTTGTAGTGGGAGGCGATCTTACTGGAGCACTACCGAACCCTACATTGGCTGTGATTGGGGTTGCTGGTGTGGTTGGTGACGCCACTCATTCGGTGGCAATTACAACAGACAACAAGGGTAGAGTGATCAGCGCGGCTGCGGTTCCAATAGCTTTTCCACCTAGCATAAGCCCCGGCGGTCCTGCTGGTGGCGATCTGACTGGGACGTATCCCAACCCTACGCTTACACTTACGGGTGCCACTGCTTCCACCTACGGGAATGGAGTTGCGTGGCCAATAATCACCGTAGATGCCAAAGGCAGAATCACCGCTGCAAATAATGTCACTAATCCAGCAATTCTAGAACGCGAAGGTTTGCTTGGATATAGAATTGGAGTGCAGATGGGAATCACAACGGATCAATCGATCCTTATGGCTACTAATCGTGCTCAGATTACGGCCATTGTTATGACCAATGCATCTTCGGATTTGAATGGAATTACAATCAACGGTGGAATTTATGATGCAGTTGGAAAGTCTGGTAATTTGGTGGTTCCGGTACAGCAATGGGGAACTGGCATGGGCCTTGTCGCTCCTCTGAACTGGATGTCTCCAACACTTAGTGCTTATGCGTTGTCCACCTTATTCACTACGCCTCTTATTTACTTCAGCTTGACCACTACATTTGCCGGAGCAGCCACCTCGGATATCTACGTATTTGGGAGGTCATTGTCATAATGGCCACACGCGATCCAAGGCGGTTGACCGATGGGTTCACAACGCTTGATGGGGGAGTGGACTCAGGTATCTCTCCTTCTCTGATTGGCCAGAATCAAATCGCTTCGGCAATCAATGCCCAAATGCGCGGTGGGTTCATTAAGCCACGTCCCGGAGTAAACAAGCGCACTTTACAGTTCCCAGGATTTGAAGCGTCTACTTTCGAGGATGGAAAGTTTCAGGGGGCGAGACGATACCTTACCAATAGTGGTGACGATGTGCTTATGGCGTCTATCGGTGGACACATCTTTAGGATAGATGTCGCTAACGGATTTATAGTTCAAGATGTTACCATTACAAAGTCCACAACTCCAACAGTGGTCTACGATCCTAATTCTTCCATTCTGGAATACGTATGGATGGAACAGGCAGAGGAGTTCTTTGTCGTCCAAGACGGCGTTAGTGCTCCATACATCTACAACGGAGCTTCGGCAAGGCGTGCAGGTCCAACTGAGATTCCCACCGGGACCGTAATGGCATACGTCATGGGAAGGTTGTGGATAGCCTCTCCTAATCGTCGTCAGTTCGTGGCAAGTGATTTGGTATATGGACCAAGCGGAACCGCTACATACGATTACCGGGATTCCGTATTGAAGATGACGGAGAACGCGCTTCTAGCGACCGGTGGGGCATTCAGCGTTCCAGACAACGCTGGTGAAATAACCGCGATGATCGCCCCGGCAGTCCTAGATACTTCCACTGGCCAGGGGCCGCTTCAGGTCTTTACTCGAACAATGGCCTTCGCCTGCAATGCGCCAGTGGACCGAACGATATGGAGGTTGGTGACTTATCCAATCTTCACCAAGAGCTTGATTAACTATGGCCCATTGGGACAACGAAGCTGCGTTCAGGTTAACTCGGATATCTGGTATCGCGCTCAAGACGCGGTGCGTTCATTCATCCTTGGACGGCGCAATTTTGAATCGGCTCAGTCATGGGCCAATGCCGGAATGAGCGATGAGATTCGAACAATCTTGGATTACGACCAGCAGGAGACATTGGATCGGGCGTCCACAGTCAACTTCGATAATCGCCTTTTGACGACAATCTCTCCTGTCTGGACGCCTCATGGAACTTACTTTCGTGGATTGGCGGTAATAGATTTCCATACGGTATCGGGAATGCGCAGGTCCAGCCCTCCGGCGTGGAATGGGGTGTGGACCGGGTTGAAGATCCTTCAAATTCTAACCGCTACAGTCCATAGCGTGGAACGCTGTTTCATGTTCGTTCTTTCCTCAGCTAATAAGATTGAACTGTGGGAACTCAGTCGTGCGGACAAATCCGACAACAATGGCAGCAAGCGAATAGTCTGGTCGCACGAGGACAGGTCGT
>Ga0307503_10000312_pt1 | contig 10457 bp, 9 predicted proteins | sample 17_S_MG_FD_194514 | JGI IMG/M metagenome (GOLD analysis project Ga0307503, IMG submission 194514) | Soil microbial communities from Populus trichocarpa stands in riparian zone in the Pacific Northwest, United States - 17_S | ecosystem: Environmental > Terrestrial > Soil > Riparian zone > Trees... | reverse complement strand
AACGGTGGCGACGGTCAGGATCACGTCGTTCGGCATCATCAGTTGCTCGCCGACCGCATAGCCGAGGCCGCCAACCGCCACGGCGGAAGCCGACACATGGTTGCCCGCAGGCGGCACATCGATGGTCGGTGGCGTGTCGTACCACGCGCCGGGCAGCTCCAGTTCGATAGGCCCGAGCTGGCCGCTGCTCATGCCGTAGGCGAAGCCCTGCGCCTGCACAGCGTCGGGTCCGCCGCCAGTGAACGTCACCGGGTACATGTGGTCGGTGACATAGTTGGTGCCGGGAGCAGTCCGCTCGATGGCACCGACGCCGTTGGCCATCTGGCTGGTGTAGCCCGGCGCGATCAGGATGCGCGGCGTGCAGCCGAGCTTCGACGGCGACTTGAGGAACGCCCACATGCCGGTGCCTGCCAGCGAGTCGCCAGCGATCTTGCTGATGGTTTGCTGCAGCTTGACCGCCGGATCAGGATCGACACCCTCCGCTGTCCGCACCACAACGATGCGCGCGGCGAACTGTGTCTCGCCGAGCTGGTCGTTGATGCCGCGCACAGCGTCAGCCAGATAGCCAGCCTCGCCGAGCTTCTTGGTTGTGCGTGTGTCGTTGGAATTGATCGAGACAGGCGAGTCGAGCGGGAAGGCCACCGGGTCGGCCAGCGGAGCGGGACCGATCAGGCCGATGGTGGAAAGATCGGCACCCAGAACTGGGCGCGCGCCTTCGTCAACCTTGCGAATGCTTATACCGAAGATCGGATCGGACACTTTACGTCTCCATAGTTGAGGGTCTGCGCGACCCTGGTGGGAAGCACACTGTGCTGGTTCGGATAGGAAGGTTCGTTAGAACGAGCTAGGCGGCGTGATAATCTCAAGCTGTTTGATGCTCAGCGCATGCAGCCGGACAGACAGCAGCAATTCCGGATCGGCACTGCCGACCGGCAGAGAGAATACGCGAAGCTCGCGGACATAGTCGCCGATGTTGGTATCTTGAATGATCGGCGTCACGACGATCTGGCCTACCGGGTTGCAGTCGATGCGCATGCCGAGGGTGCGCAGCGCGGTGCTTGGCAGGACCTCGTGGCCCGGTGGAATCTGCGCGGTCTGTCGGCCTTCAAAAAAGGCTTGGTCAGCCATGCTTTCGTTCTCCTGCTTTCTTGCGGGCAGCGTCTACCTTCCGACGCAGCTTCTCTGCGTCGAGGCCAAGCTCCTCGATGAGTATGTCGATGATGGTCGGCAGCGGCGGCTTCGGTTTCTTCTCGTGAAATGCCTTGCCGTCGAAGTGCTTGTTCCGAAACGACTCGTGATCCTCGATAACTCCACTGACCTCGATCAGTCTGCAACCAGCCGGAAACAACATCGAGGCATCGCGAGATGTGGCCATCACCACCGGATCGCCGTCCACGTCTATCACCGTCATCTTGACGGTGTCGGTGCCGCGAAGCTCCCGCAAAATCTCGTACCAATCTCGGCCATCCGAGACGCGCCTGCAGAACTGCACCTTGTGCAGTTTAAGCGGATGCTCTGTCGGGTCGTACCTAACGAAGTCGCCGTGGTCTTTGATGTTCATTTACAGCCCTATGCGTAGCTTGTTGTGTACCAACCGCCACCGATCTCGACCTGTAAATAGCGCCATCTGGTGCTGTTAGAACCGTAGCCGTAGCCGCTGTCCTGATAACCACTCGCAGTCACGATTCCTCCATCGAACTGCTCAGTCGTGTTAGGTGAGTCACCGGCGTAGACCAGTCGCGTGGACCGCACGACTTGGTTGTAGCGATAGTTCGCCGCGCTCCAAGCTTGGTTGCTCGCGGTGTTGTTGACGTAGTCGTGTATCCATCCATACTGCGGCGTCCACATGTGACCGGCGTTCGTGGTGTACATCACCCAGCCGCCGCCGTTGGACAGGAAGCCCATCAGGTCACCGTTGTGGTGAAGTGTCATCGGCCCCCAGTCGGTATCGTACAGCGTGATCGACGGGGCGGTCGAGTTGACTTGAAGAGAGTAACAGTTCAGCGAACTGTTGACTGTCATCGCGCCGTGCGAAGTCAGACCCCACACCGTCGCGCCGTAGCCATTGGTCGATAGCGTGTTGCAGTTGAGCGTTGCGCAGGACAGGTTGTTTCCGCTGGTGGTCACCGGACCGCCAGCGAGGATGTGAGAGGTGCCGTCGAAGAAGTGATAGGCGTTGCCGTTGCCGAGATACAGCACGCCGGTCGTGGGGGCGGCTGGCCGCGACGAACGGAAGTCACCCGATGCCGTGACGGTGCCGCCGAAGCTCGCTCCCTTTAAGACAGAAAGAGCGCCGGACAAGGCGGTGTCGCCAGTCGCTCGGTTGATCGTCAGCGCGTAATCGATGGCAGCCCCAGCGTCGCTGTAGCGAACGATGCCGAAGTTCGAACCGGCGTTGCCACCGCTCTCAACCGAAGCATCTCCAGCAACGATAGCCCACCGCTGCGCTCCAGATGAGCTAAGGCCAGCGATGGCCCGGTTTTGAGCGGTGCCGGTTGTGCGCAGGCTGAGAGCCGGGTTGACGGTCGCTATTGTCAGGTTGGCATTGATGATGCCACCGGCACCAAGCACGGCATCGACATAGGCCTTTGTCGTTGCATGCAGAGGATCGGTTGGCGGGCCGCTGAGACGAAGCGCTCCCGTCATGGTGTCCCCGGCACGCTGCACGGCGTTGGATGTGTATTCAATGATGCGCGCGCGCGTCCAACCAGTAGTCGATAGCGTCGCATCGTTGGAGCCAGCTGGCGGCACTACGCCCTGTTGCGGCCCCGTGAATGGCCGCGTGCCGTCCTTGCGCACGTAGGAGGTCAGGTCGAGTCCGGATTCCGCCAAGTCCTCTGCGGCCTGAATAATCTCGGCGTGCAGCGTCACGACCTCGGCATGGTCCGCCACGACCGTCGTGTGCATTGGCGCGATAGCGTCGTGGTAAATCTTGGTCGAGTCCGCCATGCCCGGCGTTGAAGACACCATCCAGTCGGACCACGGCCCGGCGTTGCCGTGGATCGCGGTGATGGTCACCTCAAGCAAGCCGTCGTCCGCGTGATAGCCGACCAGTCGCGCGATGGCGTAGTCGTCTATCGAATGCTCGATGATCAGATAGGGCGACGGCGTGAAGGCGTCACGCTGCGGACCCTCGTCCACGGTCATCGCCATGTAGCCCATCACCAACTGGTACGGCGTCGAGATCGGAGCGAGCAGGAAGCCGAGCTTGGTGATCGCGATGATGTCCTCGGTCGCCGGGATCAGTATCTCGTTCATCCGAAGCAGGGCAGCGGCGCGAATCTCCTCCGCCAATTTATTGACGACATCCTGGTCGGCCTCGATCTCCTGAAACCGGCCTTCGAGCGAAGGAAGCAGCCGCTGCATATACGGCAACAGCTGCGTCCCTGGCTTCAGGTCGAATTCCTCATCAAGCCGTTTCAGTGCCATGGCTTACTTGCCCTTGTCCTTTGCCGCGCTCGGCTGCGCGTCTGGGTCAACGGGAATGTCACCCAGCTCGACGGCATCGACCACCGCAGCGCTGATCTCGGTGCAGGCCGCGCCGACCATCTGATATTCCTTGCCCGGCGCGAGCGTGCGACCGGCGAACACCGCGCTCTTGCCGAGCTTGATCTGGTAGACCTTGGCTGGATCGTAGGACGCTGGCGGTGCCGCTCTGCCCTCGGCATGCTCGGGCGGTGAATCCTTCGATGGCGAAGCAGGCCCGCCCTGCACGATCACCCGGTCATCGATCCACGAGCCGGGAGATACTTGCCGCCTCGAACCCTTGCCGTCGGATGGTGCTGGCGGCGTAAACGGACTCGGTCCAGGCTGCGAAAGCATGCGAGCGCGCGCCGCCCGCACGGCGCTTTCCGGCACCGGAACATTGACGTTTTGGTTTGGATATTTCTCTGTGGCCATGTCGGCTCCTTGTTAAATGAACACACCGATATCGACTCGCTCGGCGACCAGATAATTGTAGAGTTCGTTATCGCTGGTGCCTTCGCATCTGATCTTGTAGGCAGATAGCGCAGTGCCGCCGAGCGCAGCCAAATTCCAGGTGCAGCGATAAATCATCGTGGTCGGATCGTCCGGATCGATTTCCTTCTCGATCAAAGACGGCGTGCGCACCGAGGTGTAGCCCGCGCCGGTCAATAGCCGTGGCAGGAACGTGTGGTACGGAGCGTCGCGCCAGGACTCCAAGCGGAAGTCGCAATAGACAGTGTTGACCGGCTGTCCCACCGGCATCGTCCGCGCGGTAGAGACATGGCGGTAGTCCTTGCGCGGACGCTCGGTCAGCGACCGGCTGTTGCTGGCAACGCCGATGCCGGGCATCTCGTCTGTGGTGCCGATGAACGTAACGCGAAATTGCATCAACGGCGGCAGCGCGTTGAGCGGGTTGGCGGAGTACCAGCCCAACGACTTCCATTCGCTACTGCCCTGCGGCTGAACCTCGAACGAGATCGTGGTGCCTGGAGGCCGCGTGGAGTCGTAGTTCAGGTCGATGGTGGCAATGCCGCCAACCAGTTCGAGCGGGATCAATTGCACAGTGCATCGGTTGGTTCTGAACTTGGCGAAATTCAGCCGGAACGACATGTCCGTTGTCAGATCGCCGGAGGCCCACGCACCGTCCGTTGAAGTGAACAGCGAACCCTGCGCAAACTTGTTGTTCTTCACCACAGCAACGAAGTGGTTGCCCGGCGTCTGCAGCACGACAGCGTAGCGCTTGCCCTTGGCCAGATAGGTCGGTAGGACGCCGACCCGAGTATGGTTCGGCGGCACGCGCAAGAGAGTCGCGGCAATGGTCGAACGGGCAATCACCCGCTGATAGTCCGGAGCGCCGATGTTGTTGCACTCGCAGATCATCACGTGAACGTCGCCGGTCGCCGCCACGCGCGTGAAGAACAGATCAACCGACGTAAGCCAGCCACCCTGCGAGTTAAGGAAGCTCTGACCGATGATCGATCCTGCGAGTCCTTCGACGGTGACGATCTGCCGCCAGTAGTAGCTGTCTATGATCTCATCGACCCAGAACTGCGCAAGCCGCAGCACGGTATGGCTCGGGTTGTCCATCACATCGAGAATTTGAAACGTCTCCGATCCTCGGGTCAGGATGTTGCGGATCGGGTCGTAGATCAGGTCGGTGTTCGGCGTGTAGCCGCCGAACTGCGGGTCCCACGCCGGGTTGGTGCCGTAGTCATGACCGGCTGGTGCGTACCACCAGACACCGTTGGAGCAGACCACGAATGGCGTTCCCCAGCGGATGCGCGTCCTGGTCTTGGTGCAAAGCTCCCACGAGATGGTCTGGAATTGATACTGCGATATCGATATTTCGCCATCAGTGCCGAGGACTTCGAGCCGGGCCACCTCATCGTAGGCAGGCAGCACGAAGTTCGCTTGGTTGAACACCGCAGGGTCCAGAGGATTGAGCAGGCCCATCTGCGAGTCGCGCTGCGCAGCGAACGGGAAGCGAATGCCCTCCTCGATCTTGGCGAGATAGTCGATGTGCGTCTTGTCCGACTCGTCATCGGTCAGATAGTGATCGGCACCCCACGCCGTATAATTGTCAGGCAAGCCGTCCTTCTCTTTGACCCTCGCTATATCGGAAGCGATCTTCAGCACGAACTTCATCGGTGCGGTGCCGTTCAACCGCGCCTGCAGCGCAGCAATATCGGTTGCCAGCGTGTCGAGCCGCGATCCGGTGCGCGTCCGCCACGCATCGTTCTCGTTCATCCTGTCGTCGAGTTCGGAAAGATTCGGCGCGCGGTTCTCGTCCACCATCGTAATCGAGACGATGCCGGTGGAGTCTAGCAGCACCCACGCAACGGCCAGGACGTTCGAGGCTATCGACGGCCATTGCGGATCAGGACTCTCGGCACCGACCACGGTCGAGACATTGGCCCAGCGGCGGTTCTCGGTGGACACCACGCGAGCCACGGTCGCGCGCGTCACCGGATCGGTCAGGAAGGTTCGCGGCTCGGTGTCCGTCTCGATCTCTTGGCCCCAGACAACGACACCGACGTAGCGACGCGTCACCACCGGCAGGACGCCGAGCAGGTCTAGCGATGAGCCGCCTTCGTTGTCGTTATAAAAAACGTGGCCGTTGTGGTAGAGCCGCCCGCTGCCAACCGTGACCACAGCCGGTGCGGTCTGCACCGTGGTAAAGCCGGTGAAGGCCATGCCAGGGATGAGAACGTCGCCGACGATGTGGTCGAACGAGTAGCGCGGAAAGAGTCCGAAGTTGTTGAAGTCCTCGACTGTGACCTTCTGCCAGTCTTGTACGTTAACTTTTCTCTCCACGGCTAACCTCCTTTAGAGCAAGTTCGGGACTTGCTGATCGATGGTTGTTTCGGTCCAAGCCCGCTCACGCAGCTCGATCAACCGGGTCGGATCGAACGCGACCCGCACGCGATCTCGCAGCGCCTGCGATGTGATCACGGCGCGGCTTGCTCGGTCGAAGTCCTGTAGCTGCGTCGTGCTGGCAAAGTAATTGTCGTCGATGGTGTAGCCTTCGTCAGCGAACCAGCTGAACGCATCGTCGTCGGTATGCAGGTTGATCATCAGGTCCGCCGTGTAGGCAGGCCAGCTCACGTAATCGACGCCGACGAATGAAATGCCACCAGTGATCTCGGCGACGATGGCCGGGTCGTACAGGAAGATGCGATCCGCAAGCATGCGGGCAGCGTCGTCGCCAGCGTCGGCGTAGAACACGACCGGGTCGCCGTAGTACGGCGAGACATTGGTCACCCCGGCAGACTGCGCAGCGAGATCACCGAAGCCGTGGATCGCAAGCACGCCGTTGTACAAGTTGCTGCCCTGCGCTCTGAGATCGCCCCAGCCCTCGACTGGCGTAGACGGCACCAAGATGTTGCGGCTGTCGGCCCAGTCACCGACGAAGAAGAAGCTGTTGCCCCAGCCGATGTCGCTGTTGCGCGTGTAGCGCACATCGATTGGCTCCATCGACGGCAGCACCATGTCGAGATGCAGCTGGCTCTGTTCGTGGTTGTAGCTGCCATCGATCCGCAGCGTGATCAGCTTCGGCACCACAAGCTCGGCGCAGACGAAGTACTCGTCGGTGACGAAGTCCTCGGTCGTGAAAGCGGGACCGGCAAGACCGGGGAGCGCGACGCGCTCGAAGTCTACCGAGGTGACGCCGTCGATGGTCTTGGTGAACGTGTATATCTTCAGCGGCTTGTCTTCGCCGCGCACCCGCAGATAGGCCTTGCGGCCATGCAGCTCCTCGCCGTCATCGAGGCCGACAAACCAGCCAGCACCGCCGTCGCCGCAGAACAGAACATCGACGCCGTCCCAGCCCACGCCCTCGTAGAACGTGATGCGCAGCTCCGGCATCTGCTCGATCCAGAAGTCGTATTCCTCCTTGCTCTGGCTCGGTGAAGCGAAGAACGACTGCGGCGGGCGGAGCGCCTGCACGATCTCGTAACCAGTCGGTCCGACGAAGTCGCGCCCCGAATAGTGGAGCGCCATCGAGATGCCGTCCTGCGTACCACGCAGGCTCTTGAACTCGAATTGCTTGGCGGTCCATTCGCGCTGCGTTGATTCAGACCAGCCGTCCTCCCACAGCAGCGTCCCCATGGCGTAAGCCAGATAGGGCAAGTTGTTGTAGCTGATGCGGTACGGGTCCCACTGGTCAGCGATGATCTCGGCATAGGTGCCGATCAGCCGCTCGCCATCGACATCGGCCATCGCCCGTTCGAGGCCGCTGGCGTTGCGATAGAGCAGCTTCGAACCAGGACGGCTGATGATGCCTTCCGTGGCGATATCTGGAAACGGCGGCCCCTCGCTCACAGCGAGCGCCCGGCGATGTTCACGGTGATGTTCTTGACCTTGACGACCCAGTCGAGCGGCACCGCAACATCTTTTTCCGGCTCGACAATCTCAACGTGATGCACGCCCTGAATGGCGCAGGCGGCGTGCATCGCGGTGTGGCTGTGGTCGTGGCCGAGCCAGTATTGATCAGTCACCAGCGCCGACAGATTGAACGCGATCTTGGTGATGAGCTGATCGGGACTCGCGCCTGGGTATATCCAGACGTTGACGTTGTAGTTGATCTCCATGACCTTCGGCGGATTGACCGAGATCACGTCGGTTAGTCCCTGCCGCGACAGCGAGCCGATGTACGAACGGATGCGAAGCAGCTGCTCCTGCGGCGGCTTCGGGTCGTCGTAGTTGGTGTTCATCAAGCAGGTGATCAGGATGGTCGGATAGTAGTCGTGCGCGACCTTCCTGATCGCGGTGACATCGCGCAGCTCCGGGTATGCAGTCAGCGCCCAGTATTCGTAGGCCTCAGCCGTGCCGTGCGGCGACAGCGTGTTGGGCGACAACCAGATGCGCCGTCGATAGCGGTCGTCGCTCTCGCCTTCGAGACGCGGCACGCCGCCGGGATAGCGCGAGCCGATGGCATCAAGGTCGGTGCCGATGGCATAGGCCAGCGTGATCGAGCGCGCAGCTTGGTTGATGCGGTCCCTGATGAGCAGCTCGAAGTAGGTGCAGGCTTCCTGGTTGATCTTGATCGGGTCGAACTCAAGCATTTCGACATCGTACTGCGCCGCTGTCGGCGGATCGTAGCTCGCCCACAGAGTCTTGAGCCGAGCCATCCTGTCGGCGAGAATCGTCTCGGCGTCGATGGCTTCCAGCACGACCATCGGCTGCAGGTTCTCTGGCAACAGGATCGCGATCCGGTCAGTCAGCCGGTCGGCCATTGCCTGTCCGCCAGTGGTGTCGCTCATGGGACGCTCCCCGGTGTCGTGCCAATGCCGAGCGGCGGAGCGCCAGCAACCAAGCCCGGCTGCCGCTCCCACAAATTGTAGCCACGCGAAACCAGACCAACGCCGCGCCGTTGTTGCGGCTGGTCATTGCCGAGATGGCCGCGCGGTCGGTAGACGCCTTCCATCGACGTGGTCAGATGCCCGGTGCGCAGTTCTTCAGTCGAGGTCAGCTGTGAACCATCGGCGCGGTTGCCGACACGCACACGCTGGATGCGGTAGTTCGGCTCCCACAGATCGATGCCGGTCGCTATCGCCCAGTAGAACCGCGCGATGGTGTTCTCGGTGGCATTGTTGCCGATCAGGTGCGGCACGAACGAACCAACCCATCGCCGCAGCACACGCTGATGAAAGCCGGTCGAGAAGATCAGCAGCATGGACTGGACGACGTGGTCCCACCCCGTGAGCATCTTGCCGGTGTATCGGTCCATGCCGATGCGCACGGGGTTGAGAACGATGCGGCCCTGTTTTAGGTCGGGCCACATCTCCAGGGTCGGATCGTAAACGGCATAGTTCGGCACTTAGCGACTGCCGCCCGGAATGCCGAGGATGCTGCCTTCGCCTTCCTTGCGAGTCTGCTTCTTGGCGACCTTGTCGCCGTTCTTCTTGTTCTTCGCAGCCTGCGCCTTGGCGCGTTGCCGGGCCGCAGATGATGCCGGTGTTGCAGCGAATGCCCGCTCGCCAGACTGTGTCGCCTTGTTGTACCTCGGCACGCGGGTCGGCCTTGTGTCGTTGTCTTCGCTGCGCCCGCGCGTGATCTGCGCCAGGAGCTTCTTGCTCTTGTCGCCGAGCTTGTCCAACGACTCGCTGCCGAGCAGTCCCTGGTCGATCCAGTACTGCACCATCGGCAGTGTCGCCAGCACATGCGCGCCGCCGTCATCGCTGATCACGCGCAAGCCGCCAAGCTCGTCGCCTTCGTTGACGCCGGGATCGTAGACGTAGAACTTCTGCAGAATGGTTTGCTTCGTGAGTCCAGGCATGGCTTCGCTCTCCTGTTGAAAGGTGTTTGATGCAGTTACGTTCTCGGGAAGTGTCAGGCGTCGTCGTTGTCGATGGGGTCGCGCTTGATGACCGGCGGTCGCGACAAGATGATCTCGTCCTTCTTGACCACCACCCAGTCCTTGTCCCACCGCATCTTCACAGCCTCCTTGTGAACCATCACCCGCGAGTCAGTGCCGACACGGTTGGTGATGCCGGTCGAGGCGTTCATGCGCGTCTTTATCTTGGCCTTGCCGCCGCCCACGTGGCCCTTCTTCTGTTGCTGACCGCCGCCGCCTTGCTGGCCGGATTGCTGACCTTGCTGTTCCTGCTTCTTCTCCTCGTCCTGCAGCCACATGTCGTGGCCGTCCTTCGTCTGCTTCGCGCGGTACGATTCAAGCTGGTACGATTCTTCGTCCTGGCCTGAACCGTCGGCATGCTCCGGCGTCTTGAAATTCTTGTTCGGCGCATACGGCGTGATCATGCCCTGCGAGACATCGCCGCCAGGGCAGAAGATCGAAAGCGTTTGTCCCTTCTTGTAGAAGCGCTGCTCGGTCGCGCCGCCTCTCATGTTTGCGGTGTTCAGCCATGGCGACAGCACTTCCTTGCCCTGCTTGTCCTTGCCCAGGACCATGCGGAGCTTGGTGCCTTTCACCTCATGCACGGTGCCGACCTGATGCAGGTCAGCGATCTGCCGCCGCAGGCTGGATATTTGTT
>Ga0307503_10000311_pt1 | contig 10548 bp, 20 predicted proteins | sample 17_S_MG_FD_194514 | JGI IMG/M metagenome (GOLD analysis project Ga0307503, IMG submission 194514) | Soil microbial communities from Populus trichocarpa stands in riparian zone in the Pacific Northwest, United States - 17_S | ecosystem: Environmental > Terrestrial > Soil > Riparian zone > Trees... | reverse complement strand
ACACTCCGTGCGCGTGACTGTTCCACGTGGCACACCGCACGTTGCAGCAGGGTTCGTCATCAGCGACCACAACGGGCGCACCTATCAGCCCTGCGCCCTGTGCGCGGTCGCGCTGTCGTCCAAACCTACCGGGTCGCGGCACGCGCTGCGGCTGTTTGCCACCGGTGAATGCGTCGGCACTCGGTGCCCAGGCACTCGACCAGGCCAGGCGGCCGGCACGGCGGCGCCGAGACTACACGCGTGAGTGCCTCACCGCCGCGGCCCTGTCCCACGCCTCACTGTGGCCGATTGGTGCGCAGCGGGTTGTGCTCGCGCTGCCGCAAACGACGCGACGACCTGCGCGGGTCGGCATCGGCGCGCGGCTACACACCCGAATGGGCGGCGCTGTCGAAGCGGTGGCTGTCCCACTTCCCGTGGTGCGGTCAGCGTCTCGACGGTCATCGACACGCGGAGCACAGTCGCTGCACGCGCGACGGGCGGCGCGTCAGAGCCGACGTGACAGACCACGTGGTCCCGCTGCGGTCGGGCGGTGCGCTGCTCGACCCGCAGAACTTGCAGTCCCTCTGCACCGGCTGCAACGTCGCGAAGGAGAAAACCAAATCGGACCACGCCGGGCTGGACGGACCCGCGCCCGCGCGCGGCAGGGACGGGAGGGGGCTTCAAAATCGCCATGCCGGGTTGACGTTCAAACCCCTCTGGACTCCGCCGGTCGCACCCGCGAAATTCTCGGGGGGGTATCCACTTGGCACGACGTATCCGCGCAGGGGCAGGCGCCAACGCGCAGGTTTGACCCCTGCGACGAGATCTCGGGGCCCCCTTGACTGGGACACCCCCTGCGACCCCGACCCGGGAGGGGTCAAACGGTGACGCGCAAGCGCGCGACCGCGCAGGGCGCGTCAGGAACGACGACCCGCGCCCCGGTCACAAGACCTCGACCGGCCCGGTCAATCGCCCCACAGCCGGTCCCAGACGTGCTGCCGGTCAGCCCTGCCGCTGTCGCGCCCGACGACCCGCCGCCCGCCCACGGTCCTGTCGATGAACGTTTCATGCGGCATCACTACGGGGCGAACGGTGTCGCAGCTGAACCCAACGACCCGCGCACGCTGTCAGACCTCGCCAACGACCCGCACAATCGACGCAAGCACAATGCGCGCAACGTCGCCATGATTGCCGCCGCGCTGCAGCAGGTCGGCGCCGCGCGATCGATCGTCATCGACGAACGAAACGAAGTGCTCGCGGGCAACGGGGTGCTCGAAGCGGCGCGGCAATCGGGGCTGACGAAGCTGCAGGTGATCGACGCCGACGGCGATACGGTCGTCGCCGTGCGCCGTACAGGCCTGACCGACGCACAGAAGCGCGACCTCGCCATCTACGACAACCGCACCGCTGAACTGGCGGAATGGGATCTCGTCCAGCTGGAGGCCGACTTCCAGAACGGCGACGACCTCAAGCCCTTCTTCACCGACGACGAACTGCGCAAGCTGATCGGGCCGAGGACCGGCGACGGCGACGATGCCGCCGACCAGGTGGTCCCCGGCACTTATCTCGTCGTCATCACCTGCGCCGATGAAGCGGAGCAGGTCCGCATCCTCGATCGCTTCGCCGCCGAGGGACTGTCATGCAAGGCGCTCGTGTCGTAGTTGGGTCACCCGTCGAGCGCACCGCGCGCGTGCAGCAGCTCGAGGGCCTCTTCGCCGTGCCGCCGACCGCGCACAGCGAACTGACGTGGGACGTCTCGTTGCCGCTGGACGAGCGCCCGTGGTCGATCGGGCTGATTGTCGGGCCCAGCGGCAGCGGGAAGACGACGGTCGCGCGGCACTTCTGGCCGGCGGAGCTCGCGCACACGTACGACTGGTCGCCGACGCGCAGCGTGCTCGATGCCTTCCCCGCGACGATGGGGATCAAGGACATCGTCCTGCTGCTGTCGAGCGTTGGGTTCAGCGACCCGCCGAGTTGGGTGCGCCCGTTTCGCGTGCTGAGCACCGGCGAACAATTCCGCGTCACGATGGCGCGCGTGCTCGCCGATCATGCGGGCGGGGCGGCGATCGCCGTCGTCGATGAATTCACCAGCGTCGTCGATCGCACGGTCGCGCAGTGCGGGTCGGCGGCGCTCGCGCGCACGATACGCGAACGCGGGCAGCGGTTCATCGCCGTCACCTGCCACGAAGATGTCGAAGCGTGGCTGACGCCTGATTGGGTGTACCGACCGGCGACGAATCTGTTCCACTGGAGGGAACTTCAACGACCACCCGTCATCGAGCTCCAAGTGGGTCGGGTTCACCGTGCGGCCTGGCTGCTCTTTCGTCACCATCACTACCTCGACACGCAGCTGAATCCGGCGGCGCTGTGCTTCGTCGCGCTGTGGCAGGACCGCCCGGTCGCCTTCGTCGCCGCGCTCGGGTTCCCGCACAAGTTCGTCCCGGGCTGGCGACTGCATCGGCTGGTCTGCCTGCCGGACTACCAGGGCGTCGGCATCGGCGTGGCGGTCGCCGACTTTGTCAGCAGCGTCCTGCGTTCGACCGCGCCCCACGTCTTCAGAACCGCCGCGCATCCGGCAGTCGTCGCGCACTGCGCGCGATCGCCGTTGTGGAAGATGCGCCGAGAGCCGTCGATGTCGCCGGCCTCGAGCCACGGCGAGTCGCGCGATCGCGGCATCGGGAACATGAAGCGCGCCACGTCGCGACTGACGGCGGGGTTTGAATACGTCGGGCCGCCCGCCGACAAGGCGACGGCGGCGCTGCTGCTGGGCCCGCCACCGGCGCGGGCCAGTACGGGCTGGAGGCCGAGCGCGGCGGCTAAGCGCGCACGCGACGGGGTGAAGTGAAGTGCAGCACGACGCAGGGCGCGTCGGCAGGGGCGAGGGGATACAGCGCGCGATAGGCGCGCAGGAAGGCGGCGCGCGACGGGTAGCCCGCTGCACGCGCGTCCGCGACGGTCATCGTCTCCAGCGTGCAGCAGACCACGCGCGTCAGGCGGGTGCTCACGCGCCCGTTGAACAGCAGCGTGGCACCCCGTCGCAGCGAGCACCGCTTCCACGGGCGCACGGTCGCCGTCTTCAGCCCGCGTTCGATGCGATCGAGCGCCGGTCCCTTCACGAAGATCAGCACTACTTGGCCCGCCTTCGGGGTGGCGCGGTCATTCGACTGCGCACGAGCTGTCGCTCGAGGTCGGCGATGTCCTGATAATGGCTTTCGATCTCGCGTTCGAGTTCGGCAGGCGTCAGCTTGCTGTCGCGCTGCTGCCAGCGCCACGCGCTCGGGCCGCACGTGCCATCGAGCTCGCGATCGACGTGCCCGCCGATGACCGGCTCGCCACAGCGCGCACAGACTCGGCGCGGACGGCCCGCGCGCTGCGCGTTCTGCGCACGGGCGGCGTTCTGCGCCGCCGTGTTCTTCGACCCGCCCAGGCGCCCGAGGGCCTGCGCGGCGCTGTTCTTCTTCGGTGTCGTCTTCGTCATATTCATACCGCTCCGAATTGTCTCACACTGGCAAACAAAAGGGGCACCGCGTCAGACGGTGCCCCTTCGTCGCTACGCCGCTTTCGATCCCTTCTTCTTCTTCGTCGCGCGCTTCGCCGCCTTCGCGAGCTTCGCCGCGGCCCGCTTCGCCGCGTACTCCGCCGCCAGGTTGCCCCGCCGCCACGCGTCCTGCGCCTTCACGTACTCGCTGTGGAACGCAGCGCGCCCACCCTGCACGCGCCCGCTGGCATCGACGCGCGTAGCCAGCGCATCGAGTCGGGCGCGCACGTCGGGACTGAGCGTCGTCGCGTGCTGCAGGAAGAACTGCAGGTCATAGAACGGCGCCGTCCGCTTGTAGTACGCGAACAGTTCCGGCGCCGTCATGCGCGCGATGTATCGCCCTCCGTGGGCGCGACGGGCGCGGGCGGGGTCTTCCGCACAGCCTTCGCGCGCTTCGCGGGAACGGTCACAGGACCGGCTGGCTTCGCGCCCTTGCGGGTCGGCGCGGGCGCTGCAGTCTTACCCTTGCCCCGCTTCGCGGTCGCGGGAGGGGTCTTCCAGACGGGCAGCGTCTTGCCTTCCCGCCGCGCTTTGGCTTCGGCGCGCTGCTGTCGCACCGTGATCCCCGCCGCCGCGTTCGCTTCGCGGGCGGCGGCAATCTTCACCGCCCTGGCCGCCCAGTCCGGCTCCGCCGGCGCCGCGACCGGCGCCTGCTTCGCGGTCTTCGGGGTCTTCGCGGGCGCGCCCTTCTTCGATGCCTTCGGCGCGGACTTCTTCGCGGTCGTCGTCTTCGCCGCCTTCGCGGTCGTCTTCGTCGTCTTCTTAGCCATGTCAGTTCTCCTTCGCCAGAAATGCGCGCGTGCGCGCGATGAGTTCCGCGTGTTCTTCCTTCACGCTGTCTTCTTCGTTGTCCCACGCCGTGTCGTGGTCTTCGAGCAGGTCGAGCAGCTCGCGGCGGTGCGCCTCGAGGTGTTCGATCACGCCTTTGATCTCCAGCTGCTTCGCGATCGCTTCGAGCGCCTTCGCGATGCGGTTCATGGTGCCGTCGTAGAACTGCTGCCCCATCTTCGTTTCAAAAAACTGAGCCATCGGTTATTCCCCTTTCGTGGCGAAGTGGTCGAACATCGGGTGGCGATACGTCCCTGCCGGGGTCTTCTCCTGAAAGCTGATGACGACGCGCCGCCCGATGAACGCTTGCGGGTCGGCGGCGAGGTCGCGCAGCAGCGCGTTGTCGAGCGTCTTCACGGTCGTTTCGATCCCCTGCGTGTCGCGCAGCACGATCGACGCGTACGGGCCCAGCTTGCCCGCCTGATACCCGACGATCGTCAGCGTGGCGGCGGCGTGCTGCTTCACCTTCAGCCAATCGAGCGACCGCGCGCCCGGGCGATACAGCGAATCGACGCGCTTGAGAATCACCCCTTCGCCGCCGCGCTTCCAGATCGCCTGCACGCCCTTCCAGCTGGGCGGGTCGCTCAGCACCGTGCTGACCGATTGCTGACCGTCGGGCAAGCGGCGCAGTTTTTCGAGCAGCAGATAACGCCGCGTCTGATAGTTCACGTTCGTGACGCTGACCCCGTTGCAGGCGAGGATGTCGAACGCGACGAAGACGAGATGCGCGCCCTTCACGACCACGTCCCACGCCTTGCCGTTCGGCGCCACGAGCTCGCCGTCGTAGATGCCCCAGCCCATCGTCACGAACTGCGCGACGATCGCCGCAGGCAGATCACGCAGCTTGGCGCCGGTCCCGCCTGCGCGCGGTCGCGAATACGCGCGCACGCTGTCGTCTTCATCGACGACGACCATGCAGCGGTGCCCGTCGAGCTTTTCTTCCTGCACGTAGCCGGTCGCGAAGCGACGATCAAACGCCGCCCCCGTGACAGGGTCGGTCATCGCCGATGCCAGCATGGGCGCGGGCGGTCGCGCGTCGTCCAGCGCCGCGATGACCGTCGGGGTCACCATGATGCGCGTCTGGTTCCCCTTGACGATCGGGTCGGGCGCCTGCCGGAACGTCGTGTGGTCGGGGCCCGGATTGAATTCGAGGAACACGAATTCGCCGCGCGTCACCACGGGGTGACCGTTCGCGACGAGCTTCGTGTGCTTGCAGTGGCGCGCTTGCGTGCCGCGCCGCATCGTCCAGCCCTTGCAGTTACAGAGCAGCTTGCCGTCGTCGGCGAGCACGGCGGTGTAGTTGCGCGTGCCGTCGGAACTGGGGTAAGTGAAGGTCTTCATTGGCGTCTCCTGTTCGTCAGTGAAAGAGGCGACCGCGCGGCGTTGCATCGTCGCGCGGTCGCGCGGTCATCAGTAGTCGTCGTCGTCCATCGTGTCGTCCGGGGTCAGGTCGTCGTCGTCGTCGTCGTCGTCGTCCACGTCGTCGCGCGGGTCGTCAGTGAAGACGTGCTTGCACTTGCCGCAGCGCGCGACGAACCCGGGAACGACGGTGTCGGGCACGCGGTTCTTCTGACCGCAGAACGAGCAGGCGATGATGGTGGTCGTCATAAGTCACTTCCAGTTCTTCCAATCAATGTGTTGATTCGGCGCGACCGGCGCCGTCGGTGCGGGCTGCGGAGCCCGCGTGGTGATCTGCTGCTGATAGGTGCCTTCCGCCCACTGCGCGAGACGGTCCATAACGTCCGTCCAGATCAGCGCGTAGTGCCGCGCCCACGTCCACGCGGCGTCCTCTTCGACGCGCTGCAGACTTGCGCGGTCACCTTCGACGGCGCCCCGGATCGATCCGGTCGGCGCCGCCAGGTGCCCGAGTTCGTGCAGCGCGATGGCATACGTCGTGACATCCACGATCGTGCTGATGACCGCCAGCTGCAGGTGCGGCAGCGCGAACGCTTCTTCCGGTCGCAGCTGCGACGATTCGATCAGCCGCTTCTGGAACCCCTTCGCCAGCGCGTGCGCGTGCGCCTGCAGTTCAGGCGTGTCGGGGATGCGGGTCATTTACTTGCTCCCCGCATGACGCGCGAGCGCGGCGGCGATCGCGGCGGTCAGGTCGCGGACCGCGTTCGTCTGATCGCCCCACTGGATGTGCGACGACGGGGCGGGCTGCACGACGACGACGGGCACGACGACGACGGGCACGACGATCGGGCGCACGATGATCGGCGGCAGGTCGTCGTCGTCGATGCGCGCGTCCAAGTCGTCGCGGTCGCACAGGTCGAGCGGTCGCTGCCCGTTCGCGAGGTCGCGCAGGGCTTGCACTGCGTTCCGCTGCGTGTTCGTTTTGCCTGCGCCACCGTTCGGCCCTTCAACGATCCAGTGCCAGACGATGGACTGCCCTTTCGAGGTGCCCTTCGCGCTCCACCAGACGAAGCCCAGCGCGCGGTGCGTCAAGCTGTCGGTGACCGTGAAGCGGGTCGGGCCGCAGGACTTCAACGTGGCGCGCAGCGACGGATAGTCGGCGTTCATCACAGCACCGTCACTTTCAGCGCGCGGGCGACCGCGACGAATTCAGCGCGCGACAGGCGACCGTCTTCGACATACAGCCCCTTGTCGAGGTCGTTGCACGTACTCACGATGGCGAGTTCGTCGCCCGTGGGCGGGGCGATGACGCGCCAGTACGTGTTCCACGGGAACTGCCCTTTGCCGCAGACCCACTGGTCGCGCGGGATGCGAAAGATGCGCAGCGTGGTGCGGGTCATCACAGCCCTCCGATCGAGAGGCGATACGCGATGCATTCGGGGTTGCTGCAGGTGTCCCACGTGCCGTCGTGCCCGGGTTTGTTCGCGGGCGTCGGCTGCGTTCGGCGCGGGAATTCGCACGCGATGACGCGCGAGGACTTGTCGTCGCAGCGGCGCATCCGGGTCGAAACGAATTCGCCGTTTGAATTCAGACGGAACCCGCCGCTCTGTCCCGCGAGCCAGAAGATGATCTGGGCCGCGTAGACCGCGCGGGTGTCGCGGTAGCAGGTGAACGTGAATTCAACGGGCGACTGACCGACGACGACGACGCCGTGGAAGCGGGCGCCGAGTTCGCGCGCTGCGCGCTGTCGCGCACGGTCGGACGGGAACGCGAAGAAGTGGTCCGAGAGTCGAACGTGCGGCACGCTGACGGGCAGCGCGCTGGTGAACGGTGAAGTGGTTCGCATGATGTCGTGTCCCTTCAAAGTGAAGGCGGGGGCCCCGAAGGGCCCCGCGCGCTGTTAGTTCGTGCCGTCGCCCAGCAGCAGGCGGATGGACCCGGTCAGCTGTTTGGGCTGCAGCAGGTCGGTGACGCCGCACGTGCCGCCCGTCAGCTTCGCGAGGGCTGCGCAGAATCGCGCGCCACCGTCGTTGCCGTCGCCGATGTAGAACACGTCGATCGCGTTCCCGAATTCGCGCGCCGCAGCGAACGCGGCATCGGCGTCGTCGGGTTCGCCGTCGGTGACGATGACGAGATGGGTTGCCCCTTCGCGCGTGCCGAAGGCGATCGCGTCGTGGAGCGGCGTGCCGCCCTGCGGCTCTGGAATGTCGGTGACGACTTGCACGGTCCGCGTGCCGTCAGGCGTGTAGAAGAGCCCGAACGCGGCGACCGGGACCGGACCGCCTTCGCGCAGTCCATCGACGACCGCGCGCAGCGCGTCGATGCGGCGCTGTCCGGTCTTCAGCGGGCGGGTCATCGACACCGACGTGTCAACCAGCAGCAGGGACCGGCGCGCGGACTGCAGCAGGTCATCGAGGCCGGACTTCGCGAGCGACTTGTTCAGCCGGTCGAGCGCCTTCTTTTCGATCGTCGCGATGTCGGTGGTCGTCGTGGTCGTGGTGGTGTCAGACATGGCAGTCTCCAGTTCAGAATCCGAGGGTGATGAGTTGAAGGGCAGCGCGACGAAGTGCCGCGTCCGCTTCGTTGCGGGTCGCATCGTTCGCGGCGGCGGCGAGTCCGCCCATCGCGATCGCCTTGACCTTCGTGTACTTCGCGTAAGCGGCGCGCATGTCGTCGGTGACGTTCGCGCGGTGTTCAAGCAAGAACTGTCGGAACGCGTCCTCAATCGCGGCGAGGGCGACAAGACGAAGCGCGCGGAGCGAGGGCTTCGGCTGCGCGAAGATGGGCGCGCCGTTCGCGGGCGGAAGATTCGACGGGCGCGTGGTGCTGCCCGCGTTGAACGTCCCGGCGAACGGATTGAAATGACGGCGACGACGGGTCGCGGTCGGGCGCGCCACGCGCGGGGCGCGGACGCGCGGCGCGGGCGGGGGCGGCGCGGGCATCCCGGCTTTGGCCGCCTTCGCCGCTGCGCGCTGCTGTCGAACGGTCAGCCCGCCCGATGCCTTGCGCGCAGCGACCGACGCCGCGCGCTTCGCGGCGGCATCGGCAATCTGCTGTGGGGTCTGGGTCTTCATTGTCGTGTCCTACTTGCGACCGTCGAGCAGGCGATCCACGTCGTCGTTCCACCAGCGACGATTGATGGTCGCGATCGTGCGGAGGTCGCGAACGGTCAGCCCCGTGCGGGCGTTGCGGGCGCGGGCGGCGGCAATCTTGCGGGCGCGGGCGGCGAAGAACTTCGTTGTCTTGGTCATGGTCGTGTCTCCTCAGAATCCGAACAGCAGGGCGAACCACGAACGGCGCGGCGTCATGCCGACGACCGTGTGATCCGGAATCAGTCCCAAGCGGCGGGCGCGACGTGTGCGGCGTTGCAGTCTGGTCATCGACGTTTACCGGGTGACGAGGTTGAACAGGGCGCGCGCGGTCAGGTGCAGCACGCGCATCGCGGCGAGGACGACGGCTGCGAGCGCGAACTGCAGCGCGGCGACTTCGATGAACAGGGTCAGGTTGCTGATGAAGGCGGTCATTGTTGGCTCCGTTAGCGGGCGACGTGGACGACGTGCTTGCGGTCGTCGTTGCGATGCACGAAGGGAACGTCCGCGTCGGCACCGTGGGTCGTCAGGGACAGCGCGAACAGCACGGCGTAGAAGAGGGTCGTCGCTGCGCGCTTCGTCGTCGTCGTCGTCGTCTTGAACATGAGACAAGAATATCGGACCGGTCTGATTTCCGGCATAAATCCCACGGTCCCGGCATCTTTTTTTGGCGGTCGTCGCTGACCGCTTGCAGCGGGGTCAGCGCGCGGGGCGGTCGCCGACGGTCGGGAACGGTCGGAACGCGGTCGGGCAGGGTCAGCGGGGGACGGGCGCGCGGTCGGTACGTCGCGCAGGACCGTCGGGAAGACAGCTGGCGTTGCGCAGGTTCGACGCGGAATCGCGTTCGATGCGCCAGTCTGCGGTCGGTCGAGAAGACCCAGCAGGCGCAACGCCACGCGGTCGCGTGTTTTCCTTAAGGATTTCGTGGGTTTTTCCAGCGGGTTCGCGCAGGTTCAACGACCCGCGCGCCCACGCTGGGGTATGGGTCACAACGAGAAGACCCGGCAGGGGGCACGCTATGCAGTTCTGCAGGGTTTATTCAGCAATCCCGTGGGTTTCCCTGCAGGGGCGCGCGCCCCTGTCAGAACTGACAGAGGGGGCAATGTGAGGGGACGAAAGCCGCGACCGACCGCGTTCCGTGTCTTGAACGGGAACCCCGGGCACCGACCGACGAACGATCGCGAACCGGAGCCCCCGCCCCTTGACGACTTTGAAACGCCGCCCGACGTGCTGTCGGCGATCCCTGACGCGGTCGCGGAGTGGCGACGACTGGCGCCGCTGCTCCGTCGCTGCAAACAGATCACCGAAGCGGACCGTACCGCGCTGCTGGCGTTGTGCATCGAATGGGCGCGGTACCTTGAAGCCCAGACGAAAGCCTTCCCGCGCGTGGTGAAGGCGCCGAGCGGCTACGCGATGCCGAATCCGTGGATTGCAATTCAGCGCGGCGCCCTCGCGGCGTGTCTCAAGCTGTGGCCGGAGCTCGGGCTGACGCCGTCCAGTCGATCGCGCGTGCAGACGGCAGACGGCCCGGGCCCCGACGGCGATCCCTTCTCCGAGTTCGATGAACCGCTGCCGCGCCGCCCGTTGCAATGACGAACCCGATCGACGCGTATGCCCGCGCCGTAGTCTCGGGCCGAGTCCTGGCGGGCAAGTATCACAAGCTCGCCTGCGCGCGGCATCTCCGCGATCGCCGCCGCGAGGGGTCGCGCGACTTTCCCTACGTCTTCGAGTACGCGCGCGCCGAGCGGTTCTTCCGCT
>Ga0307503_10000310_pt1 | contig 10634 bp, 17 predicted proteins | sample 17_S_MG_FD_194514 | JGI IMG/M metagenome (GOLD analysis project Ga0307503, IMG submission 194514) | Soil microbial communities from Populus trichocarpa stands in riparian zone in the Pacific Northwest, United States - 17_S | ecosystem: Environmental > Terrestrial > Soil > Riparian zone > Trees... | reverse complement strand
GCTTCGCCGTTCGTTCTGCACAACTCGAGCGGCGTCGAGCTCGTGACGCAGTGGGAGCGCGTGACGGGCGCCGGCGATGACTGGCGCAGCGTGCGTGTCGCCGAACTGATCGCGGTCGATCCGTCACCGCCGTCAGGCACGGCCAGCTACACCGTCCATCCGCGTCCTGCCGGCTCGCCCGTGCGCGATCACCCTGCCTCGCCCGGGCCCTGGGCGCGCACGCTGGCGGCGCCGGGATCCTTGTCGCTGGTGATCGACGGCGTCTCGACCGCGTTCACGCAGGGCCCGCGCTATCGATCGGGCGCGGCCGCGGTGACGATCAAGCTCTACGCACCGCACGCGTTCGGCTGGCTGACGGTGTTCGAGGGACTCAACATCGCCTGGCTCGACTTGGTGATCCACAACGCGCTGCCCAACACGCCGGCCTGGTTCTTTAACGAACTCGCGCTCAGCTGCTCGACGCCGCCGCTGCACATGATCACAAGCTCGCCCGAGTGGGGCGTTGGCCTGCGCGCGGGCGGCGGGTTGATGCTCGTGCCGGCGCGCACAGATGGAAAGCTGCACGGGCTCGAGCAGCGCGGCTGGCGCGTGTTCCAGGGCGCGTTGCACGACGGATCCCCAAGCGACGTCACCAAGGCGCAGATGATGGTCGACGGCGCCGGCTGGGGCGTGTCCGACGCCTGGTCGCGCGTCGACGCCTACCAACCGCAGGCGCTGCGGCTGCCCGACCTCGCCTACCGGGCGAGCGAGATGCGTCAGACCCTGCGCGCAGACGCCGCCTCGATCGCGCACGCGCTGCAGACCGGGATCCCCTACGGCATGGGCACGAACCAGGGCGGCCGGCTCGACTGGCGCCACCCCTGGGGATCCAAGTACGGCGGGATCACCGGCGGCAGCTACCGGTTCCAGTGGTCGGGCGTCGAGGTCGCGAGCACGGGCGAGCCGCAGGGGCTGTACGAGCTGCGCGCGCGCCTGCGCATGCTCGCCGACCGCTCTCCGGTCGCGATCGTTGACCACGACGGCGCGCCGGCGTTGCTCGAGGACTGGATCGACTCGCACGGCGCGGCCAAAGGAGGCTGGCGCATGTCGGCCGCCGATGCGTTGTTCCACCAAGACGGCGCCTTCGGCTGGTCCAAGCAGACCGCGATGCCGCCCGCGGTGCAGGTGCCCGACGAGTACACCGAGCTGCAGACCTACAGCCCGGTCGACTTCCAACACTGCGACGTCGCGCAGAAGGCAGCCGAGTCCGCGATCTACCTGTCGAACGACCCCATCGCCAAGTGGTGGGTTCGGATGTCGGCCGAGCTGTGGCGCATGTCGCGCTTCACGGACAACCGCCTCTTGGGCGATTGGAACCAGGCGAACTCGAACCCCGGTCAGGGCGCGAGCGTCGGACGCGCCGACGGCCACAGCTGGTCCAACGCCGCGACCGCATTCGCGGTCGGAACCCAGGCGCACCGCGATCGTTGGATGCCGGCGATCGAGCGGTTCGTGGAGACGCTATCCAACTGCCAGATGCCCAACGGGCTCTTCCGGCGCGACTACCTGAACAAGCAGGCGAAGACGCCACCCTTCGGCGATGGCACGCACGCGAACAACGCGATCTCCAAGGGCACCGAAGAGGCGTTGATCGCGTACGCGCTGTTCGGGCTCGCGCGCAGCTGCTTCGGCCAGGTCGAGGCCTCGACGTTCTTCGACTGCGTCGACCGCTGGGCGAACCACGGACTGTGGGACTTCTTGACCGGCGCCGGCGCGGTGTCGGCATTTTCGAACTACGTCGGCACGGTCCCGGTCACCTGGACGATCGATGCCAACGGCGTCGTGCACTACACGCTCGGGCAACCGGTCACCGACATCCACGCGGTGGTGCGCGACGGCACGGACCGCACGGAGATCGCTTCGCCGCTCGGCTGCGCGATGTTGTGGCGCGCGATCAATGGCCAACCCTTCTCGAGCGAGCAGTCGCACGCTCTGCAGCTGTGGGCCGGCGGCTCGCCCGATCCGTTGACCTGGATGAAGACCCGCACCCTGTACGCACTGCAGCTCGACGATTGCGCGCCCGCGCACGCGGCGCTGCAGTTTGTCCCCTGATGGAGTACTCGATGAACCTGCCTGGACCGCCGTTCCGATTCTTGATGCTCGTCCTCGTCTGCATGCTCCTCGCCGCCTGCAAAGGGCTAGGAGGCGCGCCGGGAGGCCTCGGGGCGGTTGGCGAGGTGATCGCGAGCTCGGGCGATCCCGCAGCTCGGCCGCCGCTGCTCGTGCGCTACGACGGCGACCTGCTCGTCGCCTGGGCGGTGGGCGACGCCGAGGTGTCCATGTACTGGGCAACGGACGGGATCGAAGATCCCAAGAGCTACGTCTTCCCGCCGCGCAAGATCAGCGGCGGCAAGTGCATCGTGCGATCGCGCTCGGCCAAGTTCGCCTGGGAGGGCGGGATCAACGATCCGCTGCCAGGCATCGCGAGCACGCGTTTCTCGAACGCCGAGGTCGTCCAGTGGCACCTCGCGTTCTTCGACCAGCCTGCTCCGTAGCTGGCCTGGAAGGGACTGATTGGGGAGCGGCCCGGGCTCGTCGCCCGGGCCGTTTCGTTTCAGCGACCTCATTCCTGGTCGTAAAAGCGGACTACAGATCCAGACGCAATAGGACGCGCTGTGGCGAGGCCTGGCGCCGCGCGTCCCAGCGTGCGCGCACGGGTGGGATCGCGCAACCGCGCGCCAGGCAGCTGGGGCCTTGGTGTGTCCATTTCGCCTCCGCGTTGGCGAACGGGAAATGGACACCGACGCGCGGGCTATTTCCTATTGCCTAAGCAAGACGGGCGAGGCACTGTCGAACCGCGGGCAATCCCGCCCGCAATCACACTCGAAAGGTGAAACATGGAAGCGCAGACATCGATGACCGGCGGCCAACGCTGGTTTGCAGAAGAGGACTCAGACCTGCCCGGTGGAAAGAAGTTCGTGATCCGCGACGAGAATCGACTGGTGGTGGCTCTCGTTCAGGGCGACAGACCGGACGAAGCCACGCTGATCGCGGCGGCCCCGCAATTGCTCGACGCCTTGGTGTCCGTCAATTGGGCATCTTCGCACGGGCTCGCGTCGATCGGCGCGCCGGGCATGCTCGACGACTTGCTCCGAATCGTGCGCACGGCGATGCACGCTGCGAGGGCGCGGTCATGAGCAACCTCAACAAGTGCCCGACCGACGACCTCGGTTCGGTGCAGCTGATGGAACTGCGCCGGCTGATCCGCGTCGCCTATTCGAACGCGATCGCGCTCGCGACCGATCCTGCCGCGCGGCACATCGACCGCGCGATCGCCGGCCACACGAATTACCGCATCGTCGACGTGCTCGAACACTTCGAGAAGCTGTTTCAGTTCTATTCGACGGGCCCGGGGCGCGAAGCGTTGAGCGACGAGTACACCGATTGGCGCAACTTCGGATTCAACGCGGTCCCGGAACCGTGGAAGGGCTATGGCGGATCCACGGGCAAGGCACCAGAGCGTCTGTCGCCGCACGAACGCGAATCGACCGGAGGTGGCGCATGACGCTCGACCGCCCCTGCGACGTCGCGTACTGCGAGGTCTGCGGCTACGAGTTCGAACCGGGCGACGCGCGCCACCGCGCGTACGACGGCGAGATCGTCTGCGAGGCATGTATCGAAGAGTTCGATCAACCCGATCCCTTCGACGACCGCGACGAGAACTGCCTGATCGACGGCGTCGGGTTCGCCGATCCCGGTGGCCGCTCGTCCCTGCGCGCGGCGACGGAGACCAACCCGCGCAACCTGCCCTGTCCGACCTGCGGCGCCGAGAACGTGCTCACGCCGCTCGACCGCGCCGCCGGCTACCAGTGCAACGCCTGCGCCGACGCGGCAGAGGGAGTTGGCCCGTGAACATCCCCACCATCTACGACGTCCTGGTCGCACTGGAACCGTCGATCGCCGACAAGGTGAACGTCACGGGCGAGGACTTCGCCCGCTACGCACTGCCGTTCTTCGGCGGGTGCTTCGGCTGCGGCGCGTCGCTCTCCGCGCACAACGCGTGCATGGGGCGCAACGGGTTGCTCGTCGGAACCTGCTGCAGCGACGTGCACAACGCGTTTGCCACGATCCCGGAGTGCCTGCGGCACCACGCCGAGTTCTGCAGCGATCGCGCCGAGGAGTCGGCCGAGATGGCCGCCGTCCAGATCGCGGCGGCGCAGGAGATCATGCGAGAGCTCTTCGCCGCGCGCGACGACCTCAACTCGCTCAGCCACGATCGCGCCGGCGTTTGGACGCGGCCCGAGAATCCGAACTGGGCATCGGCGTTCGACGACGCCTGGCAGCGGTTCACGGACGCGCTGACCGCGCTGGAGGGCAAACGATGACGCGCAAACCGGAGTCGACGGAAGAAGCGTTCGTGCGCGCCGATCGCAGGATCAAGGTGCTGGCTGGCCGCGTGCGCCAGGCGTTCTACTGGCCGCCGCTGACGCCCAACTGGGTGTCCGCGGTCTGCGTCACGGGGCTCGCGCTCGCTGGCGGCATGGCGGTGCTCGCGTTCGTCTGGCTCGCCTGGCTGCTCGCCATGGGCGCGGAGGGACTCTGATGGAGGTCGAACTCGACACGATCTACGAGGTGCAGACGGACGTCTTGCACCCGAAGGCGCTGTTCGAACAGATCGTCCGGCGCATCGTGATCCGCAACCTCGCGCCTTGCCCAGCGATCGACGCCGGCGTGCGCGCGGTCGAGAGCCTGGCGGGCATCGGGTTCTGGCGCGACGCAGAGTCGTGCCGCGACGGTGGCAACGTCCACGTCGTCCACCGCGACACAGGCGACCGTTGCCTGTTCTGCGGGCGTTTCTTCTGGGTCCAGACCCCTACCTCCGCGCCAAGAATCGAGGCACATGAAGAGCCGAACTGCTGACCGACTGGCGCTCGTGATCGCCCTGGGCGCATACGGGCCGTGGATCCTGCTCGCGATCGCGTGGGCTGCGTTCGTCGGCGCGCTCGCCGGCTGGTGGACGCCATGACGTCACTGAAAGACACGATCATCGACGCTCTTGAAGGTGATCCCGTCCGAGACGTCGTCGCGTTCGTCGTCCGGTGTCTGGCCGCCGGCGCTGCGGTCGCGATCGCCACTGCGATCGTGGTGCTGACGCTGCGCGCCATGGCGGTGATCCCTTGAGCCAAGAACCGAGCTTGAACGCCGCGATGGATGGCTTGCACGACGTCGTGCGCGAGTTCAAACGGGCCTGGGTGGACTCCGAGGTCCAGTCAGGTTCGCGACCGCACGGCGGCAAGCGCGCGCACCAACCAGGCCGGCCGCCCGTCCTGAAGGACTCGATCGTCAAGACGATCACGTTCGACGCCGAGCTGCGTCGCCGGATCGAGGTCTACGCCGCGGGCGCCACCGACAGCGGTTCGTTCAGCGAGGCGGTTCGCCTGCTCTGCACGACCGCGCTCGACCGCGCCTGACCGCACCCGTACGCGTCTGTCCGTAGCTAGCCGCACCGCGCGCGCCGGGCCCCGAGGCCGGCGCGCGTTTGTATCGATGTCCGATACGTCGATACTTTCCCAACGCCGGGCCACGTGCACGGGCGGTGGAGAACACCGCGAGCGCGCGCTGAACTTGCACTCTTCCAGCAAGAAGGTGGAAGGTTGAATGACCGAGCAACCGGGCGCGCGAAAGAAAACCGGGCGGTCACTTGCTTCCAACGCGCGACCGCGGTCGGTAGAAAGAGCGAGGCCGCAGCACTGGTGCCGCGGCCTCTCCTGCTCGACGCGTTTCTAAGGACGCTCGTGCCGGCGACCGACTCTCACTCGGATCGCACATGCAGAATATCCGGCCGCAGCCCAGCGAACACGCGCCAATTTCGGCGCTCGACGAGCTCGCCAGCAGCTCGCATCGCCTGGCCAACGTCGTCTCAGCCACCTCGCGCCGGCGCGACGTGCGCGACGTCCGCGCCAACATCCTGACGCTGCTCTTACGTCTCGCCGTTCCCATCGCTGGCACACCGCGCAAGGCCTGGTACGTGGCCGGCGGTGTTGCACGCTTGGGTGCTGAGGGCATCCGCCGAGCCTGGAGAGGCTTTTACGGGGGAGAACCGCCGAGCCTGCGGTCGATGCGCAGTCACCTGGGCGAGCTCGAACGCGGTCTGGCGTTGATCCGGGCCCCAGGCGACTGGATGCCGGTCAAGCGCGATCCCGACCATCCCGAGCACCGGCCGCGCTACCCCTCGACCTTCTTGCTGCTCGAATCCGACGAGGACGCCGAGTGGTGGGCGCGCGAGGGACTTGCGTTGCTCGACCGGCATCCCGAGGTGCGCGCGAATCCTGACCAGTGGCGCCGGCTGTTCGGTCGTTGGCGCGAGCGCGCGGCGCGGCTTGCGCGCGAGCCCTTGCTCCCCTTCGAAGAGCCGCTGCCGTCGCACGCGAACGTGGCGCGTCCTGCGCCGCGCGTCCACGGGCGCGCAGAACCCACCGAGGCGGCTGTCACGCTCGCCCGTTCTATAAGTGGCGCTGCCGCCGCAACCGATCGCGGGCCGCTCGAGCTCCTACTACGAATGAGGGAGCTGGGCGTCGACGTCCGTGGTTTGGCGGTGCAGCGCCGCTTACTCGTAGATCCCGATCGCCTCTTCGGTGCCGCGCGACTTCTGGCCCGCGCGTTGGCACGTGGCGACGTGGTTCGCAACCGGGCTGGATGGCTGGTGCGAGCGTTCCAGTTCGCGCCCGAACTGAAAGCAGACAGATGATGAAGAACCGAACTCGCAAGAGTCGTCTGCAATGCCAGCTGCAGGGAACGGTCGAGCTCCTCGACGGATGGTTGAACCATCGCACCGGTGAAGGATTGAAATGCGTGTTGCGTCGTCGGGGCACGGGGCCAATGGTGTGGTCGTTCGTCTGGCGCTACGGGTCGCGCGAGTTTCGGACGACGCAACTCGCGATGCACTGGATCCAGGGGTTGACGGACGGATTCGCGTGTGCGTCGATACCCAAGGCGCCCAAGCAATCCGCGCCGGCGAGACGAACCTACAAGCGGCGCGCTCCGAAACCGACGACGGACGCGGCGCCGGACTCGCCCGCCGCGCAATCGAGGTTCGCCCGATGAGCATCACACTCTGGTACTTGGCCGGGTTTGCTTCAGGCTTTCTCGTCCGCGAAGTGATCGGTTGGTTGGCGCGGGCCGAGCTGCGCCGGATCCAACCACCGTCGCGCCGCACCGCTAGAGAACAGGACGAAGAGGTCACGCGACTGATGAACCAGCGCGAGGATGCGCTAGAGGCGTTGCAGATCGCGCGAGGTCACCTCGCTCGCGATGAGTCCACCAATCGCGAAAACGCGCGTCTGACCAACGCGATCGCGACGCAACAGATGCGCTACGAATTGCTGTCGCGACATGCTCGCACGCTCGCAAACTGCGCTGAACTTGTGATCGATGAGATCAATGCGCTCTGGCCGCTGACGTTTTCCCAATACCCAAACCTGTGGCACAGAATCACGGCCAGTGAACTTGCCATCGGGTCGTTGCGATTTGGACTTGGCCAACCGCAGCGCGGCGCCCCTCCGGTGATCCCAGGCTCGCAGTACTGCAGTCGCGTCAACGATCCCAATGGCGACGCGCTGGAGGTGTCCGAGGAGTACTCGACCAAGGACGTCGCACGGCGGCCGACGCTACGCGAGGCGAAGAACCCGCCGCCGCCCGAGGGCGCGCGCCCGTCGCCGACGCCACCACCGCCGCGATGGCCACACACCGACCGCAGTCAGTCACCGGAGACCAAATAGCCATGTGCTACGGCCAAATCCTCGAGTCGGGCCTCCGCAAGACCCGCAAGCAAACTCGCTGCGACGACTGCAAGAAGTTGATCCCGGTGGGCGAGCTGCGCGCGCGCGTGGTCGGCGTCGACGACGGTGAGTTCGTCGCGAACAACTACTGCCTGCGCTGCGAGGCGCTCGCGAAGCTCGCGTCGGTCGAGTCCCAAGGTGAATGCTGGGTTGGATCCGTGCGCGACCAGTTCCGCGACACGGGCCACGGATCGTGGCGCGAGCTGCGCAAGCGGTTGCGCACGACGATCGCGAACATGCTCGAGAAACACGCCGCCAGCCGCGTGATCCGGCGATGAAACGCGGCAAGCGGCCGGTCGAGAACTACTGCGGCTGCTGCGGGCGGCCGGCCGACGATCCGTTCTGGTGCACGGACTGCAAGACGCACTTGCGCGACGCGCAGTGGGGATGGGACCGCACCTGGTCTGCGCAGCACGGCGGCGAAGACTGCCCCTACAAACCGACCAACGCCGTGACCAACCCGAAGAAGAAACGGAGACCGATCCCATGACAATGAACCAAGTCCCCAATCCCAACGACCTGCTGCAGGATCCCGCGCAGCCGCGCCCGAAGATGTCGCGCACAATGGCTGCGGAGCTGATCCGCGTCTGCATCGACGTCGCGCATGGCGAAGGCCAAGGGAGCGATCTCGACTGCGCTGCCCTCGACGTGCTCCTCTCGCCAATCGAACAGCGGCCACCGATGCCGGAGCTGCCACCGAATCGCAGTGTGCAGTGGATGTTCGGATCCACCTGCTATCGGTGTCCGTCGTGCAAGACGGCTTTTTCAGGCTGCTACGACGGTCCGGCAGACACCTGGATCCTGCACTGCATGTGCTGCGGTTTGGAGATCTCGGCGGTGGCCCGCGGAAAGCTCAGCTGCGATCGCATCGCGATGATCAGGACCGAATGACCGGCCGCCCGTTCTTCTTCGTGCCTGGCAAGGCCAGACCCCAGGGATCCAAGCGTGCGCCCAAGGCCGGCGTCGTGCGCGAGACGACCAAGGGTCTGCACGCCTGGCGCCGCGCGGTCGCCGACACCGCGCTCGCGGCCGGCTGGCGCGGCACGCCGGAGCCCGGCGCGTTCGCGGTCGCGCTGATCTTCGTGCGCGCGCGGCCCAAGTCGCACTACGAGCGCGCTGGCCGCGGTGGCAGGCGCGCGGACGCGCCGCGCGTCCTGCTCGCAGACGCGCCGGCCTATCCCGAGTCCAAGCCAGACATCGACAAGCTCGAGCGCGCGATCCTCGACGCGTTGACAGGCCGCTGCTGGCCCGACGACTGCAAGGTCGTCGCGATCCGCAAGTGGAAGCTCTACGGCGCCGAGCCCGGCGTCGGGATCTTGGTCGCGCGCACGGCGCCCGTTCGTCCAGGCGCGGCCGACCTGCCGGCGACGCTCAACGAGCGCGACCGCGACGCGCGCCTCGTCCAAGTGTTCAATTGGTGGCCCGCGAGCATCGCACCGGTGTAACCATGCACGAGATCCAGCTGGGCTTCGAAGCGTCCGAATCGATCCACGAGCAGGCGGCCGCGCGCTTCGACGAGCGCCACCCGCAGGTCTACAAGCTGGTCGAACGCTTCGCCCTCGAGGCCGCCGCGCGCGAGGGCTGCAACCGGATCGGCATCGGCGCGATTTGGGAGCGCATTCGCTGGTACATCCACGTCGAGAGCGACACGCGCGAGAACTTCAAGCTGAACAACAGTTATCGCGCCTATTACGCTCGACGCTTCCTGCGCGACCATCCCGAGCACCAGGGCCTCTTCGAGACCCGCCGGCTGCGCTCGCGCACCTGGATTCCCGCCTGAGGAGGCACGCATGGCGACCGAGAAAGCAGCGACCAAGACGTCCGATCCCAGCACGACCAAGGACCCGCTCGACTTCGGCCTCGGATCGCCGGTCGAGTACTGGCTCGTGCGCTCGGGCGGTCAACCCGAGAAACGCGACGGCGTCGTGACCGCGATCCACAAGCCCGTCGCCGGCGTCGACGTGCTGCAGTCGATCAACCTCGAATGGTCGTTCAAGATCGGAGCGAACACCGCGACGCGCGAAGCGTTCTACATTCGCCGCGGGCGCGGCAAACAAGACGCGCCGTGCTGGTGCCCGATCACAGAGGGCGCTCGCAGCTAGGGCTCGGCCAAGCGATACTGCCGCTGTTCTTTCGAGTGCCCCAGCCGGGCCGGCGGCTTCTGCTTTCACCGTCGACTCGGCTGGGGTTTGCCCATGGAAGCTCTCCCCAAGCAGATCATCTACGTCCACACCAACGCGCGCGCGATCGGTGAGGCGTTCCAGAAGCTGGCGGTCGATCAGCTGCCGTTCGCGACCGCCGTCGCGCTGACGCGCGTCGCGCAGGACGCTCGAGACACGACTCGCGGCCTGTTGCACAAGACGTTCACGCTGCGCGCACCGCGGCGCGTCAAGGCCGGGATCTCGATCAACCGCGCCGAGAAGAAAGACTGGCCCAACTGCTTCGCCGAGGTCGGCATCAAAGACGAGTTCATGGCCAAGCACGTGCTCGGCGGCAAGAAGATGCCGCTCGCGGGCACCGACCACATCGCGATCCCGAGCCGGCTTGCAGCTGCGAACCGCGGGCCAGGCGGCGGGATCATTGCGTCGCTGAAGCCCAGGCGCCTGCGCACGAAGAAGACCGTGTTCGTGACGAGCGGATCGGGCGATCCGGTCGGACCGATCGGTCAAGGGCCGGGCATGATCCGCGAAAACGTCTCGGGCAAGATGGACAAAGCCTCCGTGCAGCGTGGCCCGTTCGCTGGCCAGGCGGTGATCTCACCCGCGAAGGCGGCGAGCATCTCGCGCTTGGGCACGGTGACCTGGTTCCTGTTGCGGC
>Ga0307503_10000308_pt1 | contig 10704 bp, 10 predicted proteins | sample 17_S_MG_FD_194514 | JGI IMG/M metagenome (GOLD analysis project Ga0307503, IMG submission 194514) | Soil microbial communities from Populus trichocarpa stands in riparian zone in the Pacific Northwest, United States - 17_S | ecosystem: Environmental > Terrestrial > Soil > Riparian zone > Trees... | reverse complement strand
TCCACGAGCGCGACGGCCGCGTCACCGATCTCGGCGGCCAGGACTGGGAAAGCGTCTGGGGCCATGCGCTGAAGGAGTGAAGTCGCCTCAAGCGCCCCGAAATCGGCACTTAAAGTGGCGCAAGTCTGGTAGATCCGACTTGCGTGCGCCAGCGGTGCTGGAACGCGTGCGCGTTGGCCGCGTGGTGGAACGGTAGACACAGCAGACTTAAAATCTGCTTCTGGGAAACCGGAGTGCCGGTTCGAGTCCGGCCGCGGCCACCACGAGCCCGACGACGTCCATCCCAAGCAACCGCGATCAGGGCGAAGTGGAGCCGCAATGTTCAGAAGCCTGCGCAATCGAACGGTTCGCATTATCGCACCGATAATCATTACCCTGTGCGCCGCGAGCGCTGGTGCGCAAGACTATCCCAGTCGTCCGATTACGTTCATCGTGGCCTTCGCGCCCGGCGGCTTCGCCGACAGCGTGGCCCGGCTCATCGGCAGCAAGCTCAACGAACGCCTGGGCCAGAGCATCATCATCGAGAACCGCGCGGGCGGCGGAGGAAATATCGGCGCCGCCGCGGCAACGAAGGCCACGCCCGACGGCTACACGCTGCTGGTGACCACGACCGGTCTCGCCATCAACGAGACCCTGTCGAAAAGCAAAGGCTTCGCCGTCGACGATCTTGCCGTGGTGGCTATTTCCGCCTGGGCGCCCGAAACGCTTTCGGTCAATCCATCCTCGCCGGCCAAGAGCCTCGCCGAGCTGCTGCAGATCGCCAAGACCAAGCCGATCAACTACGCAAGCCCCGGCGTCGGCACGTCAGGGCATATCGCCAACGCCTACCTGTTCCAGGAGCTGGCCAAGGTGGAGGCCGTCAACGTGCCCTTTCAGGGCGGCGCGCTGGCCGTGAACGCGCTCCTCGGCGGGCACGTCGATGCGCTGGCCGGCGCCGTGACCGGCTATGCCGGCCAGCTCAAGGCGGGTTCGATTCGCGGCATCGGTGTCGCGTCGGAGCGGCGGCTGGCGCAGCTTCCCGACATTCCCACCTACACCGAGAGCGGCTTTCCCATCGTTGCATCGACCTGGGTCGGCATCTTCGCGCCGGCGCGGACCGACGCGGCAATCCTGCAAAAGCTGAACCTGGCTGTGAACGACGTGCTGCGGGAGTCCTCGACGCAGAGCCAACTGGCAGCCTTGCAGACCGAGTTCCGGATCGGCGACCGCGCCGACGCCGCCGATTATTTCCGCCGCGACGTGGCGCAGTGGAAGACGATGATCACGCGTATCGGGCTGATGCCGCAATAGCGTCCGGGGTGCGACCGTTAGGTCGGACACCGAACCGCTTCCACCGAGTGTTGAAACGCTCTGCCGTCATTCCGGGGTGCGCCAAAAGGCGCGAGCCCGGAATCTATAATCGCGAGCGGTGACTATGGATTCCGGGCTCCCTCGCTACGCTCGGGCCCCGGAATGACAAGAGCGCCACCAGCGTGATCGCGTCAGATCCGCACCTCGAACGACACCTCTTTGGGAAACAGCTCCTCGCAGGCGAGCCGGCGCCGCGTCACGCCCTGCTCGTGCGCGTAGGCCAGAAATGCCTCGAGCGTCGTCCGGTTGGGCGCCAATCCGTAGGGCCAGCAATCGCCGTCGGGGAACAGCAGCTTGTGCACGCGCTCCATCTCGTCGGTGGCCCACGCCGACGGCAGATGCGAGGTCTGGATATCGCGCAGGCGCGCCAAGCCCGCCCGCTTGGCCGTTTCGAAGGCGTCGAGCAGATTGCGCGCGATCCATGGATTGGCCTCGTACACGGGCCGCCGCATCGCGATCACATGCATGATGGGAAATATCCCGGTCCGGGCGAAATAGCGCTCCTCCTCCTGGCGGAAATCCGCAAACAGGCGGCGCACGCCGGGCGCTCCCTGCATGAAACACTGCGGCGGGCGGGCCGAAATCACGGCATCGATCTCGCCAGACGCCAGCAGGTCGCTCAAGGCCCGCTCAGGTCGCGGGGTGACCGTGACGCCCTCGGGCAGATACGACTGCACCCCGTCGCGCCGTCCCGGCTGGTCCACGCCGGCCTGCACCCAGCGGATCGAGCGCAGCCGGACGCCGGCGTCATGCGTGAGAAAGCCACGCACGTAGACGGTGGCGGTCTGCGACCACTGCGGGATGCCGACGGTGCGGCCGGCGAGGTCGCCCGCATCGACGATATTTGACGCGTCGTTGACGTAGATCGAGCTGTGACGGAACACCCGCGATGTGAACACCGGCAGCGCCACCATCGGCGAAGGTTTCGGTTCGGCCAGATGGGCGCAGTAATTCGCCAGCGAATATTCGGCGACGTCGAACTCGAGATTGGCGCCGAAGCGCATGGCGACCGACTCGAACGGCAAGCTGACGATGGTCAGGTCGATGCCGGGCGCGCGGACGCGGCCATTGGCAATATCGGCCGTATGCACATAATCGTTGAGAGCGAGACTCAGGTGGAGGTCCGGCATGGGATCACTCCGCACCGGCGGACGCCGGAACCGGAACGCCGAGCGGTTCGATCATGCGCTCGCGCGGCTTGAGCACCACCTGCAGCACGCGCGCGACATCCTCACTCGCCATTCCGCCCTCCCGTGAAACTCGCGGCAAGCAATTGCACTGCCGCGTGGCTAATGTCCCGTTTTCGACGTTGGCATCATTTCGGAGCGCCCGCATCTACGAACGTCGGAAACAAAGGGACACTAGCAAGTCATGAACCTAGTGTGGCTTTGCATTTGACGTTCCAATGAAAAGACTCGCCGCCAACACTGATAGGAACGTCAAATGCGCAACACTATCCAGGGTGGGCTCTTGCTCCGACTGCCGATTGATTGAATGATCCGGCTCGCTCGCGCTCCGGCCAACCGCAGGTGGAGAAGCTCCGATGAAGCAATGGATGATGATCGCGGCCGCCATTGCCGGGTTTGCATTGCAACCGGCGGCATCGGCCGTGGCGGCGGATTATCCAGTGCGTCCGATCACGCTGATCGTTCCGCAGGCGCCCGGGGGCGGCAACGACGTGATCGCCCGTATCCTCGCGGAAACGATGAGCCGCACATTGGGCCAACAGATCATCGTCGAGAACCGTCCCGGAGCCGGCGGCACGATCGGTACGCGCCAGCTCGCGAAAAGTCCGCCGGATGGATACACGCTCGTCATGGGCAGCACCGGAACGGTGGCGATGGCGCCGTCGGTGTTTCCGAATGTGGGATACGATCCGCGCAAGGACTTCGCACCGATCGGACTGATCGCACGGAGCGCCATCGTCCTCGTGGTCGGCCCTGCCGTGGCGGCGCAGTCCGTGCGCGAGCTGATCGAAGCCGGCAAGAATGAACCGGGCAAGCTGACCTACGGATCAGGCGGCATCGGCAGCGGCAATCATCTCGCCGGTGCGCTGTTCGCGACCATGGCCGGCATCAAGATGACACACGTGCCGTTTCGCGGCGCCAATCCCGCGATCAACGACGTCATCGGGGGCCATCTCGCAATGATCTTCAGCAGTCTGCCGCCCACGCTCGGTCACATCAAAAGCGGACAACTGCGCGCTCTGGCGATTGGCAGTCTCAAGCGCTCTCCAATTCTCCCGGACCTCGCGACCATCGACGAATCCGGATTGCCTGGCTTCCAGGCGCAACAGACCTATGGCCTGCTGGCTCCGGCCGGCACGCCGGCAGAGATCGTCAAGCTGCTCAACGGCGCATTGCAGGAGGCGTCGGCCTCGGACCTCGTGAAGGCGCGCATCGCCGCCGACGGCGCCGAGCCGGCGCCCGGATCGCCGGAGGATTACGCCCAGGATATCGACCGGGAGGAAACCAAATGGTCGAAAGTGGTGGAAGAGGCCGGCGCCAAGGAGCGGTGATCCCGATCCCCGGATCATCGTCCGTCGATATCCGAACGCAAAGAGGTAAGCCCCGCGATGCAGCGTGACCCGCAGGTCGATCTGATCTTCTCGCACTTCATTCCACGTTACGAGGCCACCGGCGTCGACCCGAACGATCTGCGCGCGCTAATGCCGCGGGTGACGCAGTGGCAGGACTGGTGCCGCCTCTGGTCGGAGGAAGGCGCGCGCCATGAGGCGCTGGGCGAGGAAGCGAAAGCGAAGGGCTACCGCAGGACCGCGGCGGAATCGTTTGTTCGCGCGGCGATGTACTACCACTACGGCAAGCACCTGTTCGCCGATCGGGCGGAGGCATTTCAACGCGCGCACGAGGCCATGCTGCGCTGCTATTCCGCCGGCGCGGCGCATCTCGATCCGCCGATCGAGCGCGTCGAGTTTCAGTACCGGGGCGTGGCGATGCCGGGGTGGCTGCGCAAGCCGCGCGGCGTCGCGCGGCCTCCGGTCGCGATCATCCTGCCGGGGCTCGATGCCTGCAAGGAGGAGCTGCATGCCTGGGCGGAGGGCTTCGTCGATCGCGGCCTCGCCGCTCTGACGCTCGACGGGCCGGGCCAGGGCGAGACCTCGTTTCATCTGCCGGTGACGCACGAATGGGGCGGCGTGATCGGCGCCGTCATCGATGTGCTGGAGCGACGCGACGACGTCGACGGGTCGCGCGTCGGCGTCGTGGGGCAGAGTCTGGGCGCGCTCTATGCGCCGCTCGCCGCAGCCGGCGAGCCTCGACTCAAGGCTTGCATCGCCAATTGCGGTCCGTTCGACTGGGGCACCGTGCTGCCAAAAATGCCGAAGGTCTCGCAGGAGGTCTTCCGCGTCCGCTCGCACTCGAAGACGATCGAGGAATGTCACGAGCGCGGCAAGGCTTTGACGCTCGAGGGGCGCGCACAGAACATCAGGTGTCCGTTGCTGGTGATCTTCGGTGCCGGAGACCGCCTGATCCCTCCCGCCGACGGCGAGCGGCTGGCGCGCGCAGCATCGGGGCCGTCCGAGCTGGTCGTCTACCCAGAAGGCAATCACGTCTGCTTCAACATCAGCTATAAGTTCCGCCCGCTCTCCGGTGACTGGATGGCGAAGACGCTGGGACAGGCGTGAAGACCGCGCGCATCGGCACCGTTCGGTCAACAACCGGCGATCGTGACGAGCGGCGTGAGAATGCGAAGGATGGCGCTCGCTTCGCGCTTTGCGACCATGCCGGCGCGGGTTTCAACCGTCACCTGCGGCCGGATCGTGTGATTGCGACGCGGTGGAGCGGAGCGCGGATGATGCTTCTACCTGGAACACGTTGACATCCGTCCGACGCGGCCTTCATCCTGACGGCAAAAAGCATAATGCCATTGGGAGGATGTCTTGCGCCGATCAATCGTCGCCGCCCTGGCGGTCACCGTCTTCACTCTTGTCGCTCTCGTCCGCGCCGATGCGCAGACACCGATCCGCGTAGGTTTCATGACCACCAAGACCGGACCGCTCGCGGCCATCGGCCTGCAGATGGAAACCGGCCTTCTGCAGTTTCTGAAGGAGAGAAACTACCTGCTCGCCGGCCGCAAGGTCGAGCTTTACACGGTCGATACCGCCGCCACGCCGGCGGTCGCCAAATCCAAGCTGCAGGAGCTGATTCAACGCGACAAGGTGCATGTTGTGCTCGGTCCGCTGGCGGCGTTCGAAGCGCTCGCCATCGACGACCAGATCCGGGAAGCCAAGCTGCCGATCATTTCCACGTCGGCGGCGGCCGAGGACCTCACCCAGCGCAACATCAATCCGTGGTTCGTGCGGGCGACGTCGAGCTCGGCGCAGCCCAGCCATCCGCTCGGTGAGTATGCGGCCAAGGTGCTGGGCTACAAGCGGATGGCGATCTTTGCCGACGACTTCGCCTATTCCCAGGAGGTCAGCAGCGGCTTCCAGCGCGTGTTCGAGGACAACGGCGGCAGGATCGTGCAGAAGATCTGGACCCCGATCAACGCCACCGACTACGCGCCCTATCTGTCGCAGATCAACCCAAAGATCGACGCGATCTTTCTCGGCTCGGCGGGATCGAACAGCCTGCGCTTCCTCCGGCAGCGGGCCGAGTATGGGCTGAAGGTGCCCATCGTCGGCGCGCAGACGGTGAGCGACGAGGCCATTCTCCGCAACATGGGCGACGAAGCCCTCGAGGTCATCACCACCCGCTGGTATTCCGCGACGATCGACACGCCCGCCAACAAGAAGTTCGTCGCCGATTACGTCAAGGCGAACGGCTACGAGCCGGGCACGTTCGCCGCCGGCGGTTACAGCGGCGGGGTCTTCCTCGAGCAGGGACTGATCGACGCCAAGGGCGACATCGAGAACAAAGAACAATTCATGCGCCACCTCAGAACCATGAAAATTACCGGCGACCCGCGCGGCCCGCTGCGGTTCGATGAATACGGCAATCCCATCGAGACGATGTTCATCACCAAGGTCGAGCGTGTCGGCGGCAAGCTGGTGAACAGCGTCGTCGCCACCTACCCGGAGACCAGCCAGTTCTGGACCTACGATCCGAAGGATTTCCTGTCCAAGCCGGTCTATTCCCGCAACTCTCCGCCCGCCCGCTATCTGGAGTGAGCCGGCAGGTCGGCCCGCAACGCAGCACCGCGCAGCGACGGCGCGCTATTTGCGCCGATAGGACTCCAGGGCGCGTTTCAGCAAGGTGCGGGCGGGTTCGCTGCCGTCGAGCGGTCGCAAGGTGCGGCGCTTGATCCGCCAACCCTCGTCGGTGCGAACGAGGTCCCAGCGCGTGGCCACCACGCGATGGATTCGATAGCCTCTCGAAGTCCCGTGATTGACCAGCTCGATTTCTTCGGCAGTTGGATGCGGATGAATGATCTGCAGATAGGACGTGACCGTTGCCGTGTCGCCGTTGAGCGCGATATGCGGCAGGCCGGCAAAATGCGCGAGACCGCCGGAGATCGCGGCCTGATGCCCCGGCGACTGCAGCATCGCCGCGATCTTCTTGCCGCCGGCCGCTCCAGTCAGGTCCTCGCCCCGGTCAAAGACGCCGTCTTCGGCGTACACCGTCTCGGCGTAATAGTCGGCCCCGGTATCGGCGCTCGGCGGATGGCCGGCGATCAGGTTGTAGATTTCCAGCCGGTCTTCTATGGCACGGATGCGATCCGACACCGTTGCGCGGCCTTCAGCGGTTTTACCCATTTCGCATCCCTTTCGATCGCGTGATGAGCACGGATCCGCACGCTCAGCATCAATGATATCGAGGTTCGACCGCATGTACGAGCAGCTTGTGGAGATCGCCACGCCCAGCGGCGCGATGGAGACTTTCATCACGCGTCCGCAGGACGGCGGCCCGTTCGCGCCGGTCATCCTCTACATGGACATCTGGGGCGTGCGCGAGGAGCTCTACGATATCGCGCGGAAAGTGGCGACGGTCGGCTACTGCTGTCTCGTGCCCGATCTCTATCACCGCCAGGGCCGGGTACGACACGCCTTCTACGACGACAACGGCCGGATGATCACGCTGGAATCGCTCAGCGAGGAGCGCAAGGAAATGGTGCGCGCCCCCGGCCGCGCGCTCAGCGACGACATGGTCGTCGAGGATACCGGCGCGATGCTGAAAATGCTGGCGCAGGATCCTTCGGTGCGGCCGGGACCGGTCGGCGCGCTGGGCTACTGCATGGGAGGCCGGCACGTGTTCCGGGTGGCGGGCGCGTATCCGGACCGGTTCAAGGCGAATGCGTCACTGCACGGCTCCGACCTCGTCATCGCCGGCAAAGACTCGCCGCATTTGAGCGCAGCGAAATCGCAGGGTGAGCTCTATTGCGGCTATGCCGAGCACGACAGCTACGCCACCAAGCCGATCATGGCCGCCATCGCGGACGCGATGCGCTCGAGCCAGGCCGTTTACCAGCCCGTGGTGCACATCGGCGCGGAGCACGGCTACGCGCTGCCGGATCGCGACGTCTATGCCAAGCATGCCGCCAATCGCGACTGGGAATCGATCTTCGCGATGTTCCGCCGGCAGCTGGACCGTTAACCCAGCGTGACCATGCCGCTCCAGAACTGCTGACCTTTGGCGGTGTCGACGTCGTATTTGCGCACGAACGTGAGCCGGCCGTCATCGCCGATGCGATAGACCATGATGCCGGTCGTCAGTGTCTTGCCGTCGCGCAGCGGCATCGGTCTGATGCTGGTGGCCACCAGCAGGCGCCCGCTCGGGTCGATGCCGAAAGTTCGCAGGTGGATGCCGTGACCATCGATGGTCTGGATCAGCTTCGGCTCGCCGGTCTTGTCATCGATCGCGAACACCGCGACGTTGTTCTCGCCGCCGTTGAAGACCTTCTTGCCCTCGACGTCGACCTCGCCCTGGTTGCGATTGGTGACATAGACGAAGCGGCCGTTGGGATGGACGTGGATCGGACCCGCGCCCTGGGCCGGCTTTTCGTTGCCGGGATCGGCCAAGGTGTCCTTGATGAATATAGGCTCACGGCCGAGCCCGCCGTCCGGTTGGAGCTGGTAGACATAGAGCTTGTTCTGCCGCTCGATCGACACGTAGACCCAGGGCCGGGTCGGGTGAAAATCGAGATGCCGCGGCCCGAAGCCGAGCCCGTTTCCGGGAGCGACCGAGGCGAGATTCGTCAGCGCGCCGTCCTTGAATGTGTAGAGCTTGAGCGCACCCGGATCTTCCGGCTTGCCGCTGGCGGCATTGTTGCCGCGGCTCACCAGGATCGCGGTCTGATTTGCCGGCGTGGTGCGGACCTGGTGTCCGTAGATGCCGGCATCGGGCTTGCTCGGCTGGCTCACCGCATCGCCGAGGGTGCCGTCGCTCTTGATGCGATGCACCGTGACGTTGCTCGGATCGTTGTAGGCGGTGAGCAGATACTCGCCCGATTTGTCGACACTGGTATGGATCGGGCGCGATGGCAGCGCCTGCGGCTCGCCGTGCGGGGTCAAGGCGCCGGACGCCGGATCGACGCGGAAGGCGCTCGCAAGATGCTTATCGCCCGCGACACCTGGGCCGCCGTTGCTGGACACGACATAGAGATACCGCCTCGACGGATGCGGCCACGCGTATTGGATGTTGGCCGGAAGCGTCACCGCGCCGCGCTTCTGCAGCGCGGCGTCGGCAACGTCGATGTCGAACAGCGTCATGTCGGGTCCGACGCTGGTGTAGAAAACAGTCTTTGCTGTCACTGGCTCACTCCACGCACGCTTGGGGGCTGCGACCGTGCCGGCAAGGAGCGCGGCAAATGTGCGGCGATTGATCATGGGGTTTCCTCCGCTGAGCTTCTGTTTGTTCTTGCCGACAATGGTAGCGCGGACGGCCGCTGGGCGAAATCGGGGAATGCCGGGCAGGTCCGCTGACGTGCCGGCTATTTCCGCGTAATATCGCGGCATCGCGAACGGCCGTCGGGCGGATTGAGTGATGCCGTCCGCACCAAGACATAAAGCGGGAGGAAGCGATGATGCGCAGGCTCGTGATGGCAGGCGCCGTCCTGCTGCTCGGCACGTGCGGCACGGTGCAGGCGCAGCAGGCGCCCAAGCTCTACAACACGACAAAGCAGAAGCTGCTAGACGGCAAGCAGGTCGTCGGCGGAACGGTGTTCTCGCCGGACCCCGCGATGTACTGCGCGATGGCGAGTGCCGGGTTCGATTTTCTCTGGATCGAGATGCAGCACAGTCCGCTGACCTATCAGGAGGTGGCGCGCATGATTTTCGCCTGCCGGGGATCGGCGGGGATGCCGTTCATTCGCGTGCCTGACGCGACCGAGGGCGACATCCAGAAGGCGACCGACATCGGCGCCATCGGCGTCATCGTTCCCACCGTCGATACCGTCGAGAAGGCGGAGGCCGCGGTGAAGTGGACCAAGTACCCGCCGTTCGGACGGCGCAGCCAGGGCGGCGGCCAGTACCGCGAGCTCTGGGGCAACGACTACCGGCAGACCGCCAACGACAACATGATGGTGGTGATCATGATCGAGACGCCAGAGGGCGTCGCCAATGCGCAGAAGATCGCGGCGGTGCCGGGGATCGACGTGATCTTTGCGGCCTCGACCGATCTCGGCAATTTCTCCGGCCACAAGCAGGGCGAGCCGGCCTACGAGGCGCTGGTCACCGGTATCAAGGACGCCACGCTCGCGCGCGGCATCAAGCTGGGCGGCCCGCTGGCGTGGAAGGATCGGCCAGGCTTCAGCTTTTTCCAGGCGCCCGGAGAAACCGTTCTGATCAACGCCGGCGCGCAGGTGATCCTCAAGAACGCACCGGCGCCGGCAACGCGATAGTGCGTGATCCCGAAAAGTGGGCACCGATTTTCGGAAAAGATCACGCACAAACAAAAAATCAGAGTGGCGTGATAATTGAGCGCTTCGCCCGTCCTGCGGGCTTAGTCCAACACGATATTTGAATTGCGGATTACGCCTGCCAACCGCGCGCTCTCGTCGCGGATGAAGGCGCGGAATTCCGCCGGCGAATTCGCGATGACGTCGGCGCCCTGTTCGACGATTTTTGCGCGCACGGCCTGATCCTGGAGAATGGCGACGGTCGCGCCGTGGAGCTTGCCGATGATGCCCGGCGGCGTCCGGGCGGGGACGAGCATGCCGAACCAGGTGCCGGTCTGGTAGTCGAGGCCGCTCTCCTTGAAAGTCGGCACGTCCGGGAGCAACTCGGAGCGGCGATCGGACGCGACCGCAATGGCCTTGAGCGTGGCGCTGCGGAGCATGCCGAGCACGGGCAGCACGCTCGAAAAAAGCGCCTGCACCTGGTTGGTCATCGCGCCCAGCGCGGCCGGACCGCCGCCGCCGTAAGGTACATGCACCATCCCGGTACCGGTCATGTCCTGG
>Ga0307503_10000307_pt1 | contig 10751 bp, 11 predicted proteins | sample 17_S_MG_FD_194514 | JGI IMG/M metagenome (GOLD analysis project Ga0307503, IMG submission 194514) | Soil microbial communities from Populus trichocarpa stands in riparian zone in the Pacific Northwest, United States - 17_S | ecosystem: Environmental > Terrestrial > Soil > Riparian zone > Trees... | reverse complement strand
CGGACGATTGCATCGAGCTTCGCGAGTCTCGGATCTCCGCTGTGACCCGCAACCGGAACACCGCGCTTCAGACTCGCCGGCGATGGCGGCGCCGACCTGTGGACACGGTCGACGTTCGGCACAATCCCGGCGGCAGTCGGCGTCGGGCTTGCTTCGAGCGCAGCCAGCGCAGCGCGTACGGACGCAACGCCAGCTTGTTCCTTCGGGTTCTTTTCGAAGTTCCAAATGATCTGACGCAGCTCAGTAATCAACTTTTCTTTTGGTGTTTTTCCCATGTCCTCAAGCATACCTCCGAGCTCGCGACGCTTACAGCTGCACACGCCCCGTGTTGGCGCCCGTTCGCATCGCCGGTTTACAATGGTAAACCAAGCCCATGAAGCCGCTCGTCATCAAGCGCCGACCGAAGCAAGTTTCGAAAAGCGAAGCGCGCGCGCAAGCTCGCTTGATTGCGAACCCTGACCCCGAGCTGCCACCCATCGAGCCGGCGACACGAGCCGAGCTCGACGAGAGCATCATGCTCTTGGGCAACTTGATCAGCGCCGAACGCAGCGGCGCCAAGCTGCGCGAGTCGACACGCCAGCGCTTGAAGCAGCTCATCGGCAAGTGCCCCGCCAAGGCGATCACCGCCGCCGCTTGGAAAAGCGGCCTCAAGCGCGTTCGCGACGACGAAATCTTCGACGACCCGGACGCGTAGACCCTGCCCCACGTCCCGAGCGACCACCCACGCCGGCCCAGCACGCCGACCCTTCACTAACTAGCTCTGCTAATCCGACCAGAACACCGCGACTCGAGCGAGCACCTCGAGCGGACGGACGAGCTCGTCTCTTAAGATCTTCCTTCCTTTGGAAGGTGCCATCGCAGGCACTACATGCATATACGGATGGTTTGAACGCTATCTGGCAAGCCTCGACTCCATCGACCGGCGTAAGCCAACCCGAACGGCTTGCGCCCCAACCAAAACCCCGCCTCGAGTACGCCTCTCGACTCGTCCGACGCCTTCGACGAGCCGCTCACACTGCACAAAAGCACGCGCAAACAGGCTGCAGACGCAGCTTGGCATCTGCAGCCGTTAGCTGCGCGTCGTCCCTGCCGCTGTGTACGCCTCCTAGTCGGGCGCCCGTGCACGACCGGGGCGTAACTCGCGCCACTTGCCGGCGAGCGTTCTAGGAGCACGTCGCACGAAGCTCTCGCAAAGCTCCCACCCAATCGCATGCAGCTTCGCCAGGTCGAAGCCGTGCGTGCTCGCCGTGTCCTTCCACGTGAGCCAATACCTGTTGCTCGTCCTCCACACGCCGTTACGGTCTCGGTACTTCTCGAAGTCGGCGACGCCACCTGCATGCGCTGGCACTTGCGAACGCCTCACGAACCCGACCGCCTCGAGCCGGCGCATGGCGCCTTGTTCCCAATGCCGTTTCCCCCACTGGCCTACGAGCCACGACAGCGACCGCGGCTCGTCTGAATCATCCTGCGCAGCCAACGCGCACAGCGTTTTGCGCACGACGCCACGCACACACAACGTCCACTCGCCACGTCGAAGCCGCGGCTTGCCCATCATCAGCAACGCCAAGGCCACGACGAGACAGCCTCGAGCGTTCGACTGGCGCCAGTCGTAGCGACCACGCCCGTCCTTATCGGTACACAGCGCAGCGCTCATTATCAGGGCGAGCGGAGCTCCGCTGAACATGCCTCGAGACCAGCGCAGCCACTGGCGGCATACCTCGCCGGTCTTGGAATGGTCGCTCATGATGGACCACGCCATCACCCACACGCGCTTCGGTATAAGGACGCGATCCTCGCCGGTGCCCTTCTCGCCGGACGCCGCGAACTCCGCTTCACACCTAGCCTCGAACCGACGACCCCACGCAGCCTCCTCAGCTTCACGCTTCGCCTCGAGCTGCGTCCGTCTCGCTCCACGACGCCGGCCCGTGCCGAACCTTCGACGCCGGCCTCGACCCTCGAACACCTCGACCGGTGCTTCGACCACCTCGACCACCTCGACCGGCTCGACCACCTCGACCAGCTCGACGATCGCCGGCAACCCAAAATCCCCCCTCGAGCTCGCCGCCCTACCCTCCTCGAATTGCGCCGGAGCCGCCGGGACCCTCAGAACCGAGCCGACCGGCGACGGCTTTTTGACCTTCGCTTCCCGTGGATCGAGCCGGGCTACGGCGACCGGCCTCGGCTTGGCCGTTTGCTGCGCGTGTACGGCTGCGTACGCCGCGAACTGTTCGACGGCCTCTTGCCCGTGCCCCTCGAGCACGACGGCCCGAACGCCCGGAGGCATCCTCGCCAGCACGTCCAGCTCCGAAGCCGAGAGCGCAGGTGTCGCCGCACCGTTTACACCGGTGTGCTCGCCTCGTTCTCGTTTTTGGTTTACGTTTGCTTCCACGTTGCGGCGCATTCCACGCGCTAGCGATGAGGCTCACCGAGTGGACACAAAGCCACTAAGTGCGCCGACCTGAAACCGTCGACCTCTAATCGGCGGTTTCGCCCTTTTAAAAGGGCTCGAAAAACTGCACTCCAAAGAACCGGCGACTCGCGCGACAGCGCCGAACCGCGTGCTGCTCATGACAGCCGCACTACGGTTGACGCACAACCGGTTTCCGCGTCGAACCGTTCATTCACCTCGAAATTCGACCTTCGACGCCCCGTTTTGCGCGGTTTCGACCCTCGACCACGGCCCCTCCGCGAATTGCTTTGGCGTTCTAGGGCGATCTCGAGGGGGCGTTTTTCGGTCCGACGCACGCCTTCGAGCTCGGTTTCGGCCGCGACTTGCACAGCATTTTAGGGAGCGCAGCCGCCAGCTTCACAGAGTCTTGGGTATCGCCGCCCACCCTCGAGCCGGCTTCCCGAGAACCGCCGCCCTCGAGCCGCCCCCTCGAGCCGAACTATTTTTGTTCCCCTTCGGGGTGAACACCCGAATGAACAGAGGTGCCAGGCGAACGGCCGGACCGCCTGTGCTCAGCTCCCAGCCGGCGACCCGGTGTAAACCTTCGGGGTTTACAAACGAAACTACAGAAGGGCCAGTCGAACAGCCGGAACACACGTGGTCGCCTCGCAGCTCAGGAGGCAACGCCCATGACACGACGAGCCACACACACCACGAAGCCGACCACGAAGCCGACCACGACCACGAAGCGCACGCCGGCACTGACACCCACGCCGACGCCGGCACCCACGCCGGCACGCGTGTTCGAAGTCCCGTTCGTTCCGACAGCACGCCAGCTCTCAGAAATCGCAATCGCCTCGAAGTACCGAAGCGTTCAGTCCGCCAGGCGTTGCTACTTCGGCAAGGAGTCAGTCTCGGAGGTTTTGCACGAAGCAATCTCCGACGCTGCGCGCTCCATCGGGCTTCCGCCGCCGCAACGCTTGAACGTGCGCGCGCATCGCTCGAGTAGCATCGGGCGCGCGCTCATCGCCGCCGCCGCTGAAGCTGCGAAGTCGTCGACTGAGCAAACCACACCGCCGCCGTCAGCCGCCTAAAAGACAAACGCCCCGTAGCCGGGTCGGTGGCTACGAGGCGCAATCCGCTGCACGCGACGCACAGAATACCACGCCCGATCTAGCGTGCACGCGTCGCGCGCAGCGAACCGGCTTTCTCGAAGGGGGAGTTTGTGTTCGCCGATGCCGCCGCCTGCACGCGCACCATGGCTTGAAGCTGCCCGACGGATCACGACTGCACGCGCAGCCGTGGAGCTCGGTCAGCTCGTATCGAAGCGCGTCGCCGAACGCTGCCCGTGCTGCAGCGTGGTGCGACCACGTGACGGACGTGGCCGGCTCGCTGCAAGTGGCGCGACCGGCGTCGGACTATCCGACGACCTTCGCGGATGGAAATGCTTCGCGTGCTCCGAGAGCGGCGACCCCATCGACTTCGCAGCGCTCGCCATCACCGGTCGCCGCCTTCGAGAATGCACGCCGTCCGAGCGCGACGAGGTTCGGCAGTTCTTCGCCCGGATCACCGGCGAAGCCGCCTCGAGCTCGCCGGACGGAACCCCCTCCGCCTATATAAGGACGGGACCGGTCCGGCCGGCCCCCTCCGACCACTCCGACGTCGACTACGACCCGCCGCCGCCGCCCTCACCCACGCCCCCCTCGAGCTCGCCGGCCTTCGAGCCGGAGCCGGAACCCGAGCTGCTTCGACCGCCGCTCGATCAGCTCCAGCACCTATGGCGCCAGTGCACGACACGCGTCGACGCAGCCGACCGCGACGACGACATACGAGCGCGTCGAATGCCCGCTCTCGAGATAGTCGCCGTGCGCCAGGTCGCCGATTACCTGCGCAGCAAACGCAACCTCGACCCGACGCTCATCGCCGATGCGAACCTCGCCGTTGCGCTCGTACGCGACGACAGAGCGCTCGACTTCATGCGCATCGGTCGGCGCCGCTGGTTCGATATGGGTTACGGGTTACTGCTCAAGCTCTACGACCATCACGGCGTTGCGCGCAACGTGCTGGCGAGATGCGCACGAGAGCTGTTGCCCAAGATGCCGAAGTCGACATCGCCGCAAGGCGACGGGCAAACCTTCAAGCGCTCGCGACTCTGCATGGCGAACGCGCTCGGTCGGCAAATGCTGCAGCACGGCACGCATCCGTCGAAGTGGCCCGCCGCTGTGAGCGGCGACCCGTTCCCGCTCGAGTCTGCATGGTGGCCCGAGGGTGAACCGTTCTGGCTCGTCATCACCGAAGGCGAGCTCGACTATTTGACGTGGGCGACTTCGCCAGCATGGCCCGAGTCGAACCCGTTCGCACCGGCAGTGCTTGGCATCGTGTCCGGCAGCTGGCACCGCTGCTTCGCCGAACGCATCCCGTTCGGCACGCACGTCATCATCAGCGAGCAAACCAAGCCGGACGGCTCGCCGGACCCTGCAGCGCAGGAATACACGCGGAAGATACGCGCGACGCTCGAGGGTCGCGACGACCTGACAATCGATATCTGGCACGCGCCAAGCGATGGCGCGCGCGACGAGCACGACGACTCCGAGCACGAGGGGATCTAACAACCGTGGATGCAAACGACTTTCGACAACGCGGCGGCATAGTGGACTTCAATCCGGCGAACCTCACGCGTGTTCAAACAGGCGTGACGCACAAGCCGCCGCCGACCGTCGAACCTTCACCACCACCATCACCGCCGCCGACCGCTTCGACGACGCCCCCCTCGAGCGAGCCGCCGAAGAAAATCGTCGTATCGAAGTCGGTCGTCGTGTCGCACTTCGAGCGACGACAGCGACGACGAGCCCAAATCGACGCCATCAACGAAGCATTCGACAGCTGGAAAGACAAAAGCCCAAGACGCGCCAAGGCAGACGAGAAACGCAAGGCTACGCGTCTGGCCAACCGTGCGAAGAAAACCGCGGAGCGCGAAGGCAGACTCGAGCGCATGCGCGCCGCTTCGACGACGACGACGGAGACGTCGACCGAATCACAACGCCCCCTCGAGCACGCGCATCCTTCGACGACGACTTCGACGACGACTTCGACGACGACATCGAGACCACCACCACCACCACCCAACACACCACGCCCCCTCGAGGAAGCTTCACCATCGCCCGACGACAAGCCTAGCAACGTCGTTCACTGCCGTGTGCCGATACGCGTCGAACCGGGTCGTTCCGACCTTGCGCTCGCTCGAGTCGAAAGCGTGCTCGGCTTGAGTGGCAAGGTGTTCGAGCGTGGCGGCAAGCTCGTGTCGCTCGGTTCGTTCCGTGGTCGGGTTCCAAAGGCTTATCGATCTGAAACGGCCGTTGTTCCGCAGGCCATCGCAGCGCTGTATACGAGCTCGTCACTCGCATGCAGAATCCCAGAACACGCCGACGTCGAAGTCTGGAACACTGTCAGGTCAAACTTCGGACCCGGCCTCATGCCGGAGCACATCACGACGGCATTGCTCGACTCGCCATCGTATCCGTCGATCCCACACCTCGCCGGCATCGTCGAAGTGCCGACCATCGACTACGACGGAAGAGTCATCGACACGCCCGGTTACGATGAAGCCACGTGCCTATGGTACGAACCGCGCAGCCGCGACCACAACGCCGAACCTCTGACAGTCGGAACGACGCTCGAGGATGCGAAGGCAGCGTGCACAACGTTGCTCGACTTCGTCTCAGACTTTCCCATGGTCGCAGGCTACGACCGCGCTGCATGGCTCTCATACGTGCTCACGATTGTCGGTCGACATGCCATAGAAGGCCCGACTCCTGCGTTCACATTCTCGGCTCCGTCGAAGCGCACCGGCAAAACCTACCTAACGGAAATCGGTTCGATCATCGGCACCGGTCACAGCGCCGCCGATGCTCGACTGAATGAGTCGGGCGATGAAACCGGCAAGTATCTAACAGCTCTCATGCTGCAAGGCGCGCGCGTCGTGCGCTTCGACAACTTGCCCAAGGGAAAGCCGTTCATGTTTCCGCAGCTCGAAAGCACACTCACCACCGGCGTATGGTCCGGCCGCTTACTCGGAAAGGGCATTGTCATAACCGGCCCGTGGCATGCGACCTTAGTCGCGACCGGCATCGATCTAACTATTGGAGTCGAAATGTCCGGGCGCTGCGTTGCGTGCGTGATTGACGCGAAGATGGAGCACCCCGAAGACCGTACCGACTTCAAAGAGTCAGACATCATCGCGGCAGCGCTACGCGATCAGCGAAAGCTGCGAAGCGCAGCTCTTACGATTCTGCGCGCGCATGCCCTAGCAGGTCGACCGACGCCGACAGCCGCGTCGAAGGAACCTTGGGGGGATTATGCAGCGTGGCAAAAGGTTGTGCGCAGCGCTGTGCTGTGGGCTTATGAACACGACCCGATAGGTGGGCGCACTGCGCTTCGACAACGTGTCAGTGAGAACGACGACGAGACGCTTCTACTGAAAGCGTTCGACGCGTTTCAAGCCGTACGCGGCGGCGAAGCGAACGAAGGAGGAGCGGCATGGTGGACCGTCAAAGAAGTGCACGACGCATGCTGCTACTCGAAGGAGTCGGCAGACGCGAAGGACACTCCGCCTCGAGATGAATACCGCGACCTGCGTTCCGCCCTGTCGAGCGCTACGAGGTTCAAAGGCGAAGGCGCTCCGTCACGCCAGCGCATCGCCGTAGTGCTGACCAGCCTAGTCAACGCACCTCGAGCCGGCATCGTTCTGCGCCGGTACGAAGCCGACAACGACCGAAAGCTCGGAGCCCTGTACCGCGTTGAGAAAACGCGAGCCGGCGACTTCGTTCACGAGCCGAAAACGCAGCCATAGCAAGCTACCCGCGAAGACTAAAACGCGGATGGCGCGGATGCCGCGGATGGGTCCCTTATCGCTCTCCTTACATGGGAGGAAGGCAAGTAGGGACCCACCCGCGGCATCCGCGCCATCCGCGTTTGTCCCCAGATGGCGCACTCGAGGGGGGCGTTTCGTTCGACCCGACGCCAACCGGCCCACCGCCACGCCCACCAAACGCCCCCCTTCGAGAAAGCCGCCCGTCGTCCTCGAGCCGGTCGCCGACCTTGCGACCCGTGCCGACCCACGACCCAGCGCGCTACCGGCCCGTACGCGACCGGGCAGCCCGCTTTACGCCGGCCCGCCGGTCCGGACCGACCCTGCACCAGCCCGACGCCGGGCGATCCATCGCCCGGGGATGTAGGACAACACCCCACTATCCCACACTCACACGCACCACCTCGCACACGTTGGATTACGATTGTAATCCAGAATGAACACTCATGTATCTCATAGTCTAACAGTAGTCTAACGTAAGCTTAGTGTTAGACTTACACTTACAAACGACTTCGATTGTAAGCTTTACGTATGCTATCGTAGTGCGATACGGTTGATGCACGATTGATTTACGGTTGGATTACAGCTCAAGTACGCGGCTCGGGCATCGAGTCAAGGCGACTTCGACCACCCTCGAAAGTCACCCGGCGGCGAACCGGCTCGAAGGGTCGGCGACCCCTAAGGAATCCTTAGAGGTTGCCGCTCGGCAACGGGTCAGCCGCCAGTCACGCCGGCGACACCCAGCGCCCGCGTTGATCGTATATGAAGTCTATATACGGCGACTCGTGTGCGTACGTGTGCGGCTCGGTAGGGCTGCGCGACCGCTCACTCGGCCAGCCGTGGTCACGCACCTATGCCGGTCGCGAGCGTACTGTCGGCGGCATGGCGCACGGCGACCACGGCGACCGTCACGGAAAGAATCCTTCCGTCGGCGACCACGGCATCGGACGAGTGTTGACGGTGCTGGTACGTGCTCGGATAGCGCCACGACTGCGCGCGCTCGTTCCGGAACACGAGCTCGTTCGGCTCGCCGATCGCATGCTCGTCGCGCACCACCTCGAGGCGGAAGTCGTCGACCCGTGCGGCAGCCTTCGGCGGTTCCTGCAATCAGCGTGGGAGCTCGGTCAGGACGACGCGCAAGCACTCGCTCTCGAGCTGCTTCGGTTCCGCCGCTTCACTACGCGCGACGTGCTCGAAGCGTACGAAGCTACGTGAGCCGGACGGCGACCGGCGACCCTACACGCGACCGCTTCGACGACGGCCGTACTGGTTGCCGGCATGCGCTGCGCACGTCGTTTTGCCAACTCGAGCGGGGAGCTTGCAGCGGAAGCAGCGACCCTCCGCCCTGTGCTTCAATCGCCGCCCCCTCAACGAAGCGGTATCGCCTGCGCTATGCACCGGGCATCGGCGACGACCAAGAGCCGGCGCAGCCAAGCACCCGGCGCACGTAGTCAGCTTTTGCAGGAATGCTGCGCGCGCGTGGACCGACTCGAACGCGGCGCACTCGAGGCAGCGCGTTCGACCCGCTCGCCTAGGCTGCTTACGGCATCGGAAACACGGCGGCGTAGTCGGCGGCGGCGGATTCATCGGTTGAGCTCCTTCGACTCCTTCGAGATGGCGCGCATTCTCGGAGAGCACGCTAGGCAGTAGCCGGCGACTTCATCGCTCAGCGCTTCGAGCTCGACGACAGACCGTATGTCGAGCTCCGCGCGCTTCGCCGACACGCCCTCGAGCACGCGTTCGAGCCGGTCGCGGATCACCTCGAAGGTGAGCGGCTTCGCGCGACGCGCTCCACACGAGCGGCATGCTGCAATCACTGTCGGCGGCGGCGGCATCTGCACTTGGTTTACACCCGGCGAGCCCCGGTTTACAGCGCGCGCGTCGTGTAAAACGGGCCTCGCGACGCCGGCTCCGAAGTCGCTCGAAACCGCTTGAATCACCGTCCCGAAAGCATTTTGCCTCCGAGGCTCCCGAATCGTTTTTTGGGGGCTTGCCAATGGGCTTCCGGCTCCCTCCACTGTGGAGCCCCCCGTATTCATTACAGAAAACGGCAGCCGCTAAGTAACGACTATCGTTCAGCTTTTCGTCACCCCATCAAAGGGCGCTGCGCGCAGTGAGGAACCTAGAGGAAGGCTCGACCCACAGCGCGCAGCTCAGGAATAGGTAGACATGAATCGATCCAACAGCTCGAGCATCGCACGCCCACGCAGCGCTTGCGACTACCGAACACTGAGCCGCGCAACCTCAGCCAGCGCAGCCACCAGCGCCACCGCTGCACCACCACCGCGAACTAGCCGCATCGCGCGCTCAACCGCTTCGAGCAGCCCGTGCGGTGCGCTGCCCATCGGCGGCGTTGCCGATACCGTCAACGCAAACGTTCCACACGCCAGCGCGCAAGCCGTGGTGCCGAGCTCCAGAACCTCGCGCTGCTCAGCGTGCATAACATGCGCCATCACCCCCACCGCATCAGCGGGTGAGCCACTCTCGCAGAACTTGGGCCAGCTCACCACGAGTGCAGCGACCAGCTGCTCTTTGATCTCGCACGTCAGCTGCTTGCCGAGCTCTTGAATCGACGCCTCGAACTCCCGCCGTCGTATGTCTCGCTTCGCAGAAGCATCACTCACCGCCGCTTTCAATCGGTCTAACTGTGCCGTCTCCTCGCGTTCGAGCGCCGTTCGCTTCTCCTCGATTGCTTCAACACGCGCATCGGCTCGACGTGGCCAACGATACGCGCCTACCTCAACCATATCCACGTTGCCGCCAACAGCTGCAGCGACACGAGGCTTGCTTACGACTGGTTCGCTACGGGCACTAAGCACCGCATCGCGCAACGGCTCCCAAAGAGTCATCCTTCACCACACTTTCTCGTTCAGTTAATGCGACACGGCCCCGCCCGCCGGGTCGGTGAATATCTTCAACGCACGATTCACGCCGCGCAGGTCGCGAACCACTTGCGGCAGCTTCGCCGCGGCTTCGGCCGCATCTTCACCACCGGAATCGATAGCAGTCACGAGTTCGGCCCCATCCTCGACAAGCTCACGGGACGCCGCAAACAGCTCGTCGATCACCGCTCGCATCTGCTCCGAACGCTGCGCCTCGTCGCTCTCATCACCCAACACTGCCCCGAGCGCTTCGAGCCCACGTGCGACCGACGCCAGCCCTCGATCGATCTCCACACGCCGCCGCCCATGGGCTGTTGCGCGTTCGGCTTGGAGACTGCGCGCGAAGGCTCGAAGCTGCGCGACCGCATGCTGGTCGCCGCTCACGTGCCTTGCCCCTCGAACGGATTGTAATCCTCGGGGACGCCCGCGAACTGCCACGCGCCGCGATTCACTGTGCCCAGCTTCTTGTGTTGCCCGAGCGCGTTGCGGACGATTGCATCGAGCTTCGCGAGTCTCGGATCTCCGCTGTGACCCGCAACCGGAACACCGCGCTTCAGACTCGCCGGCGATGGCGGCGCCGACCTGTGGACACGGTCGACGTTCGGCACAATCC
>Ga0307503_10000306_pt1 | contig 10769 bp, 18 predicted proteins | sample 17_S_MG_FD_194514 | JGI IMG/M metagenome (GOLD analysis project Ga0307503, IMG submission 194514) | Soil microbial communities from Populus trichocarpa stands in riparian zone in the Pacific Northwest, United States - 17_S | ecosystem: Environmental > Terrestrial > Soil > Riparian zone > Trees... | reverse complement strand
CATTCTTCCTCTCTTTCCACCTCCTTTTGTGCCTTTCTTCGTGACCACCAACTAAGTACCCTCCACACCGTAATGAATACCGCAACAAACGTAACAAAGGCAGCACCCATTGGTGTCATCACATAAGAACTCATTAATAAGAACAAACCCCTCACGGCGGCGTAAGGGGCTTGTTCTGGAATGAATACCTTTGCTGGCACGTGGGTATTCATTCCGGCAACGGATATGAATGGTTCGGGGCCGGATTCACATCCTATCAGATCAGGTCATCGTCCCTACTCTTTGTCTTATCGGAACGATCCCGAGAACGCTTTTCCGGGGTCTCCGGTTCGTCCTCGGAATCGTCATCCCCGTTGTTCTTTTCCGTTGTGTCTTCAACACCCTCAGGACCTTCCTCAGGGCTTGTATCTTCCTTAGACTCTTCTGGCGTCTGCATTGCCTGCCATTCTTCATCGGTCATTCTGGAAACGTTTCCGTCCGCATGTCGTACTTCCCAGTCTCCTTTATGTCCCTCAACAACTCCACGGGGAGTAATAATAGAACGGTCCTCTTCCAACTGTTCCGCCACTACAGCCTTTGTGGGCTGGCCTGCGTATTCTCCGAACGCCACTTTACGTCTCCTCATTTGTAATACTTGACATGTAGTTGTGGACGTGGTCCGCCCTCATTAGCACTAGCTACCATTCTGTATCTAGAATCACCAAAGCCACTAGCGCCAACCTCAGGCCCGATAATAAAGCCTTTAAAGTATCCTGTTAGCATGCTATCCACGATACTACCTGAACCGGACCCATCGGCTTTAAGGTCCATCCAGAAACCGCCGATATTAGGTTGGAAGTATTCTTCCCTCCTTCCCACTCCGCCACCAGGTTCTGAGGCTCCTAATGATGTAGAGTTATGATATCCAATCTGTGGCCATCCGGCACCATTAGCCCAGCTAATGGTGTTAATGAATAGTTCGCAGGTATCTACATCTGAATATGGTATCCCTACCATATCGGCAATCAGCGTCCGATCGCTAGGGCTAAATGTAATCCATGTTCGTCGGAATCCTTTTCCATCCAGGAAGTCACCCTGTACCGTTTTGTCATACAAATAGGGATCGATGTTTTCTATATTGTGATCCCCTCTGTAACTGAAAATGGTATCACCACTACAGTAAATCTCTTTCAGAGTTTTACCGGGTGCACTCGTCCCTATTGAACCGTACTGTGGCGGTGCTATTCCCATATCATATACTGAAAGGAATGCGCCAGCACCCGGTGCCCATGACCTCACATTCTGTCCATCTAGTGAGTTAATTGTGGCGATAAGTTTTAAGCGCCCTGTGTAATTGGCTTGCCACATTGCACGGACGTTAGCCATCTCGAATTGTGAGACTCGCAGCGAAATAGCGAATACAGGTGAACTCGTATTAGGTGTGCTACCGTCTGTAGTATATCTGATATGAAATTCACAAGCTTTTGTGTTACCGATATCGGGGGTGATACTAATAAGGTTAATGTCGTACCATCGTCCATTTACTACGTCTACTTCCGTTGACATGAGTTTAGCGCTTGACGTTGTTGCCACCGCTGGATACCCGTTTATCCATGCCAATATTCCTTTAGGCATGGAGTTAAGTTGTCCCCCTAAATCCCTTCCACCAAGAGTAATAGTTGGTACCCACAGATTGCCACGCAATCCGAGGTTATCAAATTCAGCGGCGCCATTTGACGCAATCCGCCATCCACGTACACCAGCAAGATAATTGTCGGACCTAATTCCTGTACGCTGTAGTTGTTCCCCAGCAAGGATAGGATTAGTAAACACTATTACCTCACAGACGTTCCCTGTACTAGAAACGATGCATGAGCACCTATAGTTCCACCCACCCATACCACAATGAGTCTGTCCAACGTCTGCAAAGTTAAATCCGTTTCATTAAAATCTCTGTTCCCTGACCACGTTCCCGCAACCAACCGTGAGTCTATTTCAGAATTTAAATAAACCCGTGCGTCACTGTCCAACGCACTGTCACTAGTGACGGTCATGCGTCTAACGCGCCAACTTTCGCCGTACACTGTCGGGCCAACCGTCACTCTTGCCGTACCGGTAGCGTCGAATGTCACCGTACGGTTGGTATCCAATGGGCGGACCGTAGTCATGCTGTGCAGGATTACTCGGGGTCGGAGAACTCGGACAACACGGCGAGGGTAACAGTCCCGGTGTCTGCGATTCCGTAGACTTCCGCTTCGCCCGTGAGAATAACCTCATCATTACCACTTAAAGGATACCCAGTATAATTAGTAACGTTAGCGTCAGAACCAATCCAAACGCGGGCAGTACCCACAGTAGAAAAGTTACGAATGCGGAGGTTTTGCCGGCCATCCTTACGGCTAGCCACCATAATAGCCGATACCGCATTAAGAGTAATTTGCCACGTGTGGAATCGTTGGTATTCGTGGAGGGTACCCTCAACGATTCGTACAGGTACGGGATCAATATCCGGCGTGCGCGGTTCGTAATAGGACGTGTCAACTTTCCCGCCCTCTGTGTCTTCATCGGCTACCTGTGCAACGTTACCGGGATCTACCCCGTGTGTTTGTGTCCCTCGGTACGGAAAGAAACCAACGCCGTAACCTTCCGGCAATGGGGCCCGGTATGTAGGCGGCCCCACTACCTCCTCATTAGTATATGTTGTGTACGCGCTTTCTCGTGGCGACTCGCTAGGCATATGCTTTACTCCTTAAAGCGTATTCATACAGCACCACAAGTCCACCGCATGTAAGTAACGCCACAACCGACGGAATGGCAGAACCGGTAAGGGCACTGGTCATTCCTCCAATTCCCAACGTCATGAGTACGGCTGCCAACTCCCCTAGCCGTACATCCTGCACAACGTCACTGTCTTTATCTGGATCGGCCCGACCAATATCCGAGAACTTCGGCAGGAACGATCCGAACAATGCCAACGATTGTGTCATGCTGAGAGTGGCAGCACCGACAACGTTACCGTCTACCGCCATCACTTCCCCCCAGTTGGTACCGGTGCGGGTGCAGGTGCTAGGGCATTCAACGGTCGTGCGCCATCTAGTGATTTCCCTTGCAAAGAGAATTGGATGACATCCAACGGGTGTTTATTCTTAATGGCGCACCACACCAAAATGCCACCGACAACACCAGTGAGTACACCCACTAAATCCACAGTATTATTCCTCACGCGCCGGAGGGCTGGTCAACCTCCACTAAGCCCTAGTTTTTGAGCAATTGCCACAATGGTTGGCGTTCCACCCTTTACCCCTTCCGGTCCTAGGCAGGCCATAAAGAACACCATTGCTGAAAGTTTCGCAGCTATATCAGCGTCAATATTAGATACTATTGACAGTGAGACAGCATAGGCACCAAGCCCTACCACAAGCTTAATATCCAACGGTTTTGCATTTGCCCATCGTCCGGCAACAACAATGGCGCTAGTACCTACAGCCCATACTGAGGCATTCATAATGGAATTGGCACCTTCGCTACGGCCGTTACTATTTTCTCCGCACCGGTAAGCTTAATTAGTGAGACAGCAATCAATAAAGAACCAACCACAAACGCACCAATCCTTAACCAAAAACCACCAGACAATAAAGTGGTTATCGTCGTGGTAATGGTATCAGTTAACGTTTGTAATGTTTGGACGGCAGAACCGAGCGTATTGATTACCCCATCTAGCGGACTACTAGGGGTGAGAACATCCCCCTGAGCGTCCGTTAAAGGTTCCCCCTCTGGTGTCACTAAAGGAGGTTTCCACCCTGTAGCGGCAGGTGCTTCCGGTTTCGCCGCACCCGCAGTGCCCTTTAATAACTGCGCACGATAAGTGCCGCTTTTGTAAACTGACCACGGTGTCCATTTATTACCGGCACCCTTAAAGACAGTGAGCGCCATTTTTGCATTGTCAAGAGGGTTGAACTTATCCCCTTGATTCAGCAGGGGGCCGTGAACCGTATTGATCTGCCACAACCCATAATCATAACTACCGTTAGTATTATGGTTAGTGGCGGCCGGATCACCACCAGATTCCGCCAATGCCACGGCGGTCGCCGTAGCAATTTCATTAGGCGGAAAGCCTGCCGCTAATGCATAACCGGCGATTTGAAACTCGTTAAGCCTCGCCATCGGGAGGACTCTTCTGCGGCAACATAGCCTTTAGCATTTCTAGTTCCTCATAAGGAATAAGGTTAGGTGCCAGAGGGTTAGCCACCAAGCCAGCGAACAGAATACAGAGCAATGTATCTATCCGCTCGATACGCTGTTCTAGCGTGAGGTCTTCTGTCTTAAAAATCACGGACAATAGATTCTCCATCCTGCGTAGATAAGGTTAGGGTTCTTAATCATCCCTGTACTGCCATCGGGACGCCGAACACCCACCCGATTGGCGTTATACAGAGTAGGCCACTTGGTACCGGTGCCGTAAACCACCGACGAAATACCCCACAGGGTAGAGGTTTTTGTGGGCCACGGTGTCACGGTAACCCATCTAAGATTAACCGAGGGTTGCGGTTGTGGCGGTGGCGGTGGCGGTGGCGGTGGTGGTGGCGGTGGCGGTGGTGGTGGCGGTGGCGTTGGGATAATCGGCAACGGCGGAGCGTCCGGCAATAACACAGGGGGTGCGCCGTATTTAGCTAGCGCAAGATTTACCAACGCATTCTCAGACAATGACAATTGTTTAGACTGTAGATATTTCCGAATTGCCGTGTCCGCTAATGCTGCGTCATATCCCTGTGCAATGAGGTAGTTAACACACGCGCGTGCCCATTCCTCATTAGTGTCAAACTTTGCATCCGCAACCGTGACCGGGGGTGCGACGTTAGCAACCCACAAACTTTGTGCGCCTGTACCTACCCCCGGTGTTCCGCTGGTGTCCTCGGCTATTTGTTGCTTTGGGGCAGTGTTTCTGGTGGTATACCATGCAATGCCGAGAGCACCGCCGACGACAACAATCCACGCACCGAGGGGTAAAGGTCCGTACTGTTTTGCCAATCCAGACGATGCGCCAGACGGTGGGGATGGTGCTGGTGATGGAAACCGTGTCGGTGCAGTCATTCACAACCGCCATGTACTATTAGACATCGGTGGCAATTCGTACGCGATAATGCGACCGGGTGAGTAGGACGGTGTATCCGCTGGCCTATCCACAATGTCTGTATCCCACGGTACCGGCTCGCTTCGGTACGTGTTCCGACGGTACGGCGGTGGATTCATCCCGAGAATGGGATAGTTACGTCGGTGATCCGCCATGGAGAAATGTTCACCCGTGTAGTACCGTTCCGTATCCTGTGCAAACGGTCGGGTGAAGAGGAAGTTATGCGGACTCAAACGGTTAGTAGGCCGTGGTTCGGGTGGCGGAGTCTCCCGAGGATTCCGAGCCTGTAGCCGTTTTTGTGGTGCCGCTACTTCGATGCCGTCCGCGTCAAGGAACTCCTGACCGTGGCGCTGCATGTAGTCAACGCCAGGACCGTGTGGGCCCGTCCAGAAGTACGCGGGAGCGTGTCGCGGGTCCGGTCGGTAGTCCCTAGCGGGTAGTGACAGTTCCCGCATGGGGTCGGGAGTACCACCAGGGACGGCGTCAAGACGTGGCGCGTAGGCACCCGTGGGCGAGTCTAGCCAACCCGGTGCGTCTGTTCCCTCAGTGGGTACGGCAAAGGCAGAGTTACCCGCACCCATGGCAATTGCTGAGGGAATACCGCCAGGCTGAAATTGTGCGTGTGCGCCTGCGGCCGTCATTAGTTTCCGAGGGCAGCGCGGATGCTGCCAGCGAATGCGTCACCCATTGCCTTGATGACCTGTGCGCTAGTTGGTCGGCTAACAATTGTGGTGACCAGTGCCACCGTTACAATTGCGCCGGCCACATTAAACAGACCTTCACCCATGGCGTTTAGTCCTTAGTTACTCGGTGTGGCAGAACGAGAAAGGAGTGCACGCTGAACCCAGGGAATGACGAAATACGCCACCAGTAGGCCAACAACGAAACCTTTAAGCTGGATGCCAAACATAAGCATTTTATGCCCTCACCAGTCCGCCGGTCGCACGGCTCACACTGAGACCACGGAATCCGCGACGAATCAGAATCAGACCCACAAGTGAGCCGAGAACGAGCGCCGCGCATGCTTGTGGAGTACCGAGCCCATTAGCGCCTACAGGGTTAATTGAATTGGCAGCCTGGCCTGTGTATGCGCCACCGGTGCCGTAGTTTTCGCCTGCGTATGCCATTAGAGGAACACCGGTCCTGCGATCGCAACGTCATTCGTCAGAACTGTCAGAGTGCCCGCCGCACCGAATACGCCCTGTAGCTCCACACGAGTAGAGCCAAGAGTGGGCAGCCAAAGGTCACGGTTTTCCTGCCCTAGCGACTGGTCGAATTCGTGAGTGAAGTCATACACGAACACACCATTATCTAGACCACCCGCGGAGTCGTTCGCGAGGGCAGCGGTAAGGACACCCGCAGGAGCGCGGGAACCGTACCCGGAACGTCGCCACATTTGCTCTGTCATGAGGGTCTTGGATGCCGTGTCGGTGGGACGGGCATCGAGGAATACCTGCATGGGGTCCGGCCAATCGGCCTGTCCACCGACGCGCCCGGTAGTGGTATTACGCAGAATGCAAAGCATGTTCCGAATGTAGTTACCCATTCGGGTGAATCGTACTGTCTGCTGACCAGCGTTCACATTGAACATCTGTGCAGACCAAAACTGAGTGGTATTCATTGCGGGTGGCGTTACCTGGTTTGTCATTCCGGCAACTGAAACCTCAGGCTGGTCCCATGCCTCAATGTAAACCTGCACGCGCACGCTCGGCAGAGTGGTGGGTGCAGTAGCGCCGTAAATACCACCGTTGACAGCGCCGGAACCCAACGTCATGCGTAGTTTGAACGTTGCCGCCGCATTCTGGTTCGGCAGGCAACCCAACCCATCGCGCCCGCTGATTTCAATGGGAATGCGCAGGACATACGCGAAACCACCAGTGGCAGCGGTGGTGGTTGTCGGGGAAAGTTTGGGGTCCCCCGCAATGATATTCGCGTACCCGCCCCACTTGTTCGCGAGGTAAAGGTCATATCCGCTGTTGAACTGTGCGATAACGGCACCGTTAGGTTCCGTCAAAGCAATGTTCGTGATGGCGGAGAAAGGAAAGTCCTCGTGGAAGGTAGGGGAGCCAGCGGCGCTGGACCCTGTTACCACAAGGACAATGTTACGGATGTAACCATATGCAGGGATGTCGAACACACCGAGGTCCTGAGGACCAGAGGCAAGGAGTAGCCGTGTGACGTCAATTCCACACGGCTCGCGGTGCTCCATACTCGCCCGAATAAACGGAACAAGTGGCATCACCTGAGCGTTACCCTTACCTCCTCTCGCATTGGCACCTGTGTCCTGCCGAGTTGCACCCGCAGTCTGTACGGTTGCCGCAGTGGGCATTGATAAATCTCCTTCACGAACTGGCGTTTACGGGGGTGGCTGCCAGTTGTCCGCAAAGGACACTTACCAAATTGTTGCCATTGCCTGTCCCCAAGGATTGTCAGACATTTTCGCTGCTGCCATTCGCCACAGGAAACCAAACACGATGACAGACATTCCGATGATGAGGACGTTGAGAGTACTTGGCAGGATCACGCGGTGTCACCTCCTCCGTATTTGTCGGTGTTGTCGACTGCCTCATTGAAAGGAGCATAAGACCTGTACAGGGCACCGGTACGGGTATTGACGTAAAGAAACTGGTGTTCCTCTAGCTGAGGAATAATCTCACGGACTAGGTCAACGTTTGCCCTGCCAAGACTACTGACACGACGCACGGCCTCATGCTCGACCATGCTCCACAGGAAAACGTGCCGCGATTCGCTATACATTTCGACAGGAACCCAGGCAGGCCGTTGGGTGCCCACAACAAAAGAAATATCCAGCGAGCGTGCCTGGGTCCAATACTTGCGCATTTGTGAGCCTAGTTTTAGTTCTGTGGCAACGTAGTAACCCTCATCGATGACTAGGCACCAATTACCTTCATCGTAAATGGCGTGGAAAGCGTCATTAAAGACTTTGCGTTGCTTTTCGTCCGCTTCTAGACTGCGAGCATTTGGCCACAGGATACGGCGAGGGGATTTCTTAGCGGGTACCTCTAGCCATTCGTGATATAAGTCGAAATTATTATCTGTAACTAGTTCCTCTAGTGTTCTGTCACGTGGTTTGGTTGCCATAAGAACAATAAAATCCCGCTCTGGCAAGAGCGAGATTAAAAGGTTTGTTTTTCCAGAACCGTTCGGACCGATAAGTGCGACGTGTTCGCTTTGTTTCCATTCGAGACGTGAGCGGAAGATATCCCACGGGACACGCGGTGCCTGTTGCGCTAGTACCGCGTCAAACGTTTCTCGCGACCGACCGGTGTTAACGGAGTGTAACCGCCGGCCTCGCTCAGGGTAACGCATCGCGCTTCACCTCGTTTGTCCTAGCGAAACAGGATTGACCGTTTCTGTACTTCCTTCCGATTGTACACCGTTCATTGTTGCTCGGATAGAGGGAACAAGCGTAACGGCGAGTGCCATCATGATTGGCATGTGTGCAATAATTACTTCACCCCAGACGCTGCCTTGGACGAGCAACATAAGGACTTTTCTAATTTGCTGATCAGTTTTTGCAGCGTTATCCAGGGCTTTCGCGCAAGGTTCCGCATTCTGGATAAATGCCGTTCCAACAGCCTTGTTAAAGGGGATAACGAGCGTACCAACAGTAACGTACATATCCCGCAGAGGCTTAACAAGGATGCCAGGGCGATACTCTTTGATTTCGTCGTCATCGGCACGAATAAATGTGCGAGGTGAAGACGTCTCGCCACCCGGTTTAGTACGGGTGCGTGTGGCACTTTGCCGCGGTTGCCCGCGTGGCCCCGTTTGTCGCGAGCCTGTCGGTGGACGGTCCCGAGGTTTAGAGGGTGGTTCTTCCGTCGTCGTTGGGGCACTGACACGCGCCAATACGGAGAGGTCGATTGGCGTTTCGGGGCGCGCATTAACCTGCGTCGTTGCGACTGGCGGGAAAAGGTCATCGTCTGAGGTCATGAGAACAGTTTGTTACCGAACCATTTATCGGCGAATGACTCGTTATGATTTGGCGGATTGTCACCGGTCCGGGCAGGCTCACCCGTTTTCTGTTCAGGCTCGGCAGGCTTTTGCTGTTGCTGTTGCTGTGGTGGTGCCTGTTGCTGGGGAGTAGCGGCCTCAATTGCTGACCGCAATGCGTGCACTACTTGTTCCGGTAGAGCGTGAACGGCAGTGAGCAATTCCTGGTCCTGACGTCCGGCCTCATAACCACCCGTTCGTGCCGGGGGTGTTGGTGGATCACGACGCTGGTTAAGTTGCTTCACCCATTCGGGTGGCTCGCTGTACCAAGTGGGTGGTCCGGTCTGGTCAGGTTGCGTCATTCGGGTCTCCTGCTTGGTAAAAAACGCAGTTATCCACAGGGGCCGCCGAGTTATCCACAGGTAAGGGGGAGTTATCCCCATACGGGTGGCGGTCGCCACGCCCTCGGGGAGGTGGAAGGCTCGGACTCGGGTCGGGGCAGCCAGCCGCACGCCGAGTCCGAGCCTCCGTTGGTCATTCTTCCACACGATCATGGTGCCGGCGGAATAGAATTGTTGCGGTAACAGGAAAGGGAACACTGTGGTAAACCGAAGAGCACTCCGCACAATTGATCCGGGAACGTTTAAGGATCGTGCGGAGAATGCCAAGAGCCTGCGGGCAGCAATGGATGACGGATTTGAGGACTACACCGTTGACGGTGTCGACCGACGCAGCGAACTAAAGGACCGTGAGATGCTCATCCTCGGATGGCAACTGCGGGCACGCGGTAACAACCGCGAGGTTGCGCGTGTGTGGGCACTGGTGGAAACCGACACCAGCGACGTCCTCAAAGTGAAGTTCTATGACGCCAGCGCGGGAAACATTCTTCACCCTGGTATCGCCATCACCCTGCGAGACATGGAGGACAACGGCACCACTGGTGATGTCCGTGTCGTTTTCCGTTCAGAGGACTACTCATTCTTTGGCGACGATGGTGGAACGGTGAACGCCACTCGCTACTGGATTGAGGACATCAATCCTGAGGACGAGTCGGCTCGGCGTGATGCTGAGGCCGATTCTCCCGACTTCTGAGAGGAGGTGGCAGCCAACAAATAAAGTCCCTGTTATGTAGTGCGTGCAAATAACAGGGACTCCCGAAAACCGGGTTCCGCTGCAATCCCCTCCGCAGTGGGCCCGGTTTTCCTCTTTTCTCTTCACCTCTGCCCGTATCCCAAACCTACGGAGCAACGGATGACACGTCCGCCTGACCGTTTCACCGACAGAATAACAACGTGGGAGCAATTAGCACAGACGATAGAGGCTGGTGAGGGACGCGATTTAGGTGAAGGTGAGGAGCGACGTCTTTATGCTTTGTTTACGAATTTTCTTCCCGAACATCGGAGTGATTATCCACGAGCGCCATTAACGCGATTAGAAGTGTGGTACGAACGCTTACAGGCATTTATGGATTTACAGGAATATGTTGAGGTAAATTATGGAGATTATGATCTATCAGACTTTATAGACGATGAGGCACATTGGCGTGAAAATTACGAACAGATTCCACAGTAAGCGTATCCCATGGCAGCCTATCACAAGGGATATACCAGAGAGCAATACAGAGAAGCAGATAACAAGCGTAACCGTGAGCGTAAGCGTGTAGAGCGTGCAGAGAAATCTACAGAAGCGATTCTGTCTAAGG
>Ga0307503_10000305_pt1 | contig 10773 bp, 10 predicted proteins | sample 17_S_MG_FD_194514 | JGI IMG/M metagenome (GOLD analysis project Ga0307503, IMG submission 194514) | Soil microbial communities from Populus trichocarpa stands in riparian zone in the Pacific Northwest, United States - 17_S | ecosystem: Environmental > Terrestrial > Soil > Riparian zone > Trees... | reverse complement strand
ACTTTCCTCCGAGCCCGTCTGAGGGGCCGGCAGCTCCCTCCAGCTGTCGGCCCTCAGGCATATCTGGGGACCGTTCGGCGACTCGCTGTCACCACCCATCGGGGCCTGTACCCTTCTCGCCGATGCGCGTCTTGATCATGGGTTGCGGTCGTGTCGGCTCCGAGTTGTCCCACGCGCTTGGCGACGCCGGCCACGAAGTCACGGTGATCGACAAGCGGTCCGAGGCGTTCGACCGGTACCCGCCCGGGGAGCACGCGCGCCGCATCGTCGGCCTCGGGTTCGATCGCGACGTGCTGGAGGAGGCGGGCATCCGCGACACCGATGCGTTCATCGCGGTGTCCAGCGGCGACAACTCCAACATCGTCTCGGCGCGCGTGGCCCTGGAGCACTATCACGTGCCCAAGGTCGTCGCGAGGATCTTCGATCCGCGCCGTGCGGAGATCTACGAGCGCCTCAACATCCCGACGGTCGCGACGACCACGTGGGGTGTCAAGCAGATACAGCTGATGCTCCTGCACACGGGAACAGAGGTCCGCGAGAGCTTGGGCGGCGGTGACTTGCTGCGCGTCCGCGTTCCGGTGCCTGCGCACCTTGTGGGCAAGCCGGTGACGTCACTCAATGTCGTGGGGCACATCCTCGTGGCCGGTGTGTCACGTGGCGGAAAGGGGTTCATCCCGGCCCCCGACTCCACGATGCAAGCCGGGGACTTCCTCATCGTCATGATGGGCAAGGACTATATGGAGGAGCTCGACGCGCTGCTCGAGGCGCCGGGGGAGCATCACTGATGAAGGTGCTGGTGACGGGTGGCGGCGCCATCGGACGGCACGTGGCGGCGGACCTCGTCGCGCGCGGCCACGAGGTCACCCTGATCGAGCAGGATCGCGCGGTCGTCGACGACCTGCGACAGGAGATCCCCGAGGTGAGCGTCATGCTTGGTGACGCCTGCGAGCCCTGGGTGCTCGAGGATGCCGATCTGACGCACACCGACGTGGTCGTCGCTGCGACCGGCGACGACGAGGACAACCTCGTGACGGCGCTGCTCGCCAAGCAGGAGTTCGCGGTCCCCCGCGTGCTGGCCCGCGTGAACCATCCGAAGAACGAGTGGCTGTTCACCGACCAGTGGGGGGTGGACACCTCGGTGTCGCCGCCGCACATGCTTACCTCGATGGTGGAGGAGGCCGTCACGTCCGGCGACCTCGTGCAGCTGCTCCGGTTGGAAGGGGGCCGGAACTCCATCGTCGAGATGAAGCTCGAAGCGGGTTCGCCCGCTGCCGGCCGGCCACTGTATGAGCTGCGGCTGCCGAGCGATTCGGCGATCGTGGCGATCCTTCGCGACGGCCACGTCGTGATCCCCCAGCCCGAGACGGTCTTCGGTCCCGGCGACGAACTGGTCGCCCTGGCGGCCGCCGGCGCCGAGCACGCGCTGCGCGCCGCGATCGTCGGCGGCTGACCTACTCCACCGGCTCGATCTGCCAGCGGTACCCCACGCCCGGCTCGGTGCCGATCAGCCGAGGATGCCGCGGGTCGGCCTCGATCTTGCGGCGGAGCTGGCTGACGAACACGCGCAGCGCCTCGACATCGGGCGCACCACCTTCGTCCCAGACGTGAGCCAGCAGCCAGTCGTGGGTGCGGAGCACGCCCGGCGCCGAGGCCAGCGCTTCGAGCAGCCGCCACTCGGTTGGGGTGAGGTGCATCGTCGCATCGCCACGTCGCACCACGCGTGCGGCCACATCGACGACCAGGTCCTCGGCGACGAAGCGGGTCCCGGCGGGCTCGGGCGCGGCCCGCCGAAGCAACGCTCGGACCCTGGCCAGCAGCTCTTGCGCGCCGAAGGGCTTCGTGAGGTAGTCGTCGGCCCCGAGGTCGAGCGCGGCGACCTTGTCCTCTTCCGACTCACGGACCGACAGCACCAGGATCGGCACGCGGCTGGAGCGACGGATCTCCCGGCAGGCCGTGAGGCCGTCGAGGTGGGGCAGATTGAGGTCCAGCACGACGAGGTCAGGAGGATCGTCACGCACGGCGCCGACCGCCGCGCGCCCGTCGCTCGCCGTTCGAACGACGAAACCGCGCGCCGACAGCGTCCGTTCGACGGCACGCAGGATCTGCGGCTCGTCGTCCACCACCAGCACGACCGGTCCGCTCATGGGGCGGTGGGAAGGCGGATGCCGAACGTCGCGCCGCCGCCGGGCGTATCCGTCGCCCAGATCTCGCCGTCCATCGCGACGACGAATCCCTTGCAGATCGCAAGCCCGAGACCCGCGCCCAGTCGAGGGGATCCCTCCTGCAGCCGGTAGAACGGCGTGAAGAGCAAGGCGTGATCCCCGAAGTTCAGGCCGGGACCGTGATCGATCACCCGCAGCACCACCGTGTCGCCCTCGCGCCGGCCCTGCAGCTCGATCCGACGGTCGGCCGCGCCGCGCACGGCGCGTGCGGCGTTCTCCAGGAGGTTCGTGACGATCCGTTCGACGAACAGCGCGTCGCCGCGGACGCGGCTCGCGTCCTCCGGGATCCCAACGTCGATGTCGACGCCCGGCCAGCGTTCGCGGACACCGTCGACCGCGGGCCCGAGCAGATCGTCGAGGTAGACCGTCTCGCGCGCGGCCACGAGGGTGCCCGATTCGATCCGCGACATGTCGAGCAGGTTCGTGATCAGCTGCTCCAGCCGGCTCGTCGAGGCGCGCACGTCCTCGAGGACCTCGCGGACGACGTCCGGGTCGAGGTGGTCGCGGCCCAGCACGTCGGTCACCGAGGCGGTGATCGCCGCCACCGGGCTCTTGAGTTCGTGCGAAGCCGCGGCCAGCAGCGACCGACGCATGTCCTCCGCCCGTCGATACACCTCCGCTTCCCGAAGCTCGGCCGCAAGCCGCTCGCCCGCCACCACGAGCGCCACCTCGTCGGCGAAGGTGCGCACGACCCGCGTCTCGGCCGTGGAGAGCGGCGGCCGGTCCCCGACGAACACGAGCGATCCGAGGGACGCCTCGCCGACCCGCAACGGGACGTCGAGCGACCCCCGGGTGGCGGCGTCCTCATCGCGCACCGAGGCCATCACGAACCCCAACCGCTCGGCGGCCCGGGCGAGCGCGGGCACCAACCCCTCCGCACGTTCCGACACCAACACATGACTGAGATCGAACAGGAGCCGAACCTCGGCCTCACGGTCCTCGGCCGCCGTCGCGCGCTCACGAGCGACACCCACCAGCCACGAGATCACGAGCGACAACGCGAGGAACCCGAGGAAGGCCCCGAGGTATTCGGGCCGTTCGAGGTCGAACGTGCCGTACGGGGGCAGGAACCCGACGTTGAACAGCGCCGACGACACGATCGCCGCCACCGCGCCCGGCACCACCCCGCCCAGCCACGACGCGGCAACGACCGGGATCAAGAACAGGAACGCCTCGAGCGTGTGCGTGAGATCCGTCCGCAACGGTACGAGGACGGCGGCGAGCGCGCCCGCCCCCACCGTGGCGATCAGATACGCCACCGGCGCCCGCCAGCCATGGGCGACGACGCCCAGTCGTCGGTTCGTCGGCGCCGCGGCGCGTTCCACGGTCGCCACGATAGCCGTCTCCTTACGGTTTCCGAACGCGTGGCTCCTAGCGTCGAGGCTGATGAGCTCCGACGTCGACGCCAAGAAACCGCCGACCGTCCGATCCGGCGGGCGGGGACCGCTGCCGCGCGGCCTCGGCTACGCGGCCAAGCGTGCGGCGCTGGGACCGGCCCTCCCGACCGCCAACCTCGCGCACGAGCGCCTCGGCAAAGTCGCGGCCCTCGCGATCTTCAGCTCCGACGCGCTGTCCTCGGTCGCCTACGCGACCGAAGAGATGCTGAAGACCCTGTTCATCGCGGGCGTCGGTGCGCTCGCTTTCACCCTGATCGTGCCGCTGTCCGCCGCGATCGTCGGCGTGCTGGCGATCCTGGTGTTCAGCTACCGCCAGACGATCAAGGCATATCCCTCCGCCGGTGGCGCCTACATCGTCACGAAGGACAACTTCGGGTTGATCCCCGCGCAGGTCGCCGGGGTCGCCCTGTTGACGGACTATGTCTTGACCGTCGCGGTCTCCGTCTCGGCGGGCGTTGCGGCGGTGATCGCGCTGGCGCCCGCGACCGCGCCGTTCCGCGTCGAGATGGCGGTGGCGTTCATCTGCCTGATCGCGTTCGGGAACCTGCGCGGAGTCCGCGAGTCGGGCAAGATCTTTTCGGCTCCCACCTACGTGTTCATCGCCTGCATCATGTCTTTGCTCGTCGTCGGTGGCATCCGGGTGTTCACGGGTTCGCTCGTCGCGCCGCAACAGGCCGTCACCGCCACCGGCGCCGGCCTCGGCTTCCTCGCCGGCGTGCCGATGTTCATCGCGTTGCACGCGCTCGCCTCGGGCAGCACCGCGATGACCGGGGTCGAGGCGATCTCCAACGGCGTGCCCGCCTTCAAGCCCGTCGAGTGGAAGCACGCCCGCCAGACCCTCGTCGTGCTCGGGCTCTTGCTTTCGACGATGTTCCTCGGGATCTCCTACCTGGCAGCGAAGCTGCAGATCCAGCCGGACTTCACGGGCACCTCCACCGTGGTGGCCGACATCGGGCGCGCGGTCTACGGGTCCGGGCCGATCGGCCACGCCGCGTTCGCGCTCCTGCAGATCGCCACGACGCTCATCCTCGTGCTGGCAGCCAATACCGCCTACGCGGACTTCCCGCGTCTGGCCAACTTTCACGCGGGGGACGATTTCCTGCCGCGGCAGTTCACCACGCGCGGCCATCGCCTCGTCTTCTCCAACGGGATCCTGGCCCTGTCGGCGGCGGCGATCGCGCTCGTGATCGCCTTCCACGCGGACGTCACCAAGCTGATCCCCTTCTACGCGATCGGCGTGTTCACGTCGTTCTCGCTGTCCCAGGCCGGGATGGCGAAGCGGCACCTCCGGCTCCGCGAGGACGGCTGGCGCGTGGGTCTGCTCATCAACGGAGCGGGGGCGGTCGCGACCGCGATCGTGCTGGTCATCATCGCCCGCACGAAGTTCGCCGAGGGCGCATGGGTGATCCTGGTGCTCGTCCCGTTGCTCGTCTGGCTCCTCGTACGCATGAACAAGCAGTACCAGCGCGAGACCGTCGAGCTCGAGCGGGACCTGGCCGCGTTCACGCCGCCCACCGGCCGCGCCCCGATCGCGATACTCCTCGTGGACGATCTCGACCCCAAGACCGTGCACGCCTTGCAGTACGCGCGCACGCTCCGGGGCGAACGCACGATCGCCGTGCATCGGGAACGCACCCCCGACCGAACCAAGACGCTTCGACAGGCATGGGACGTGGCTGGACTCGGCGAGATCCCGCTGCGCATCGTCCGCGGGGGTGGCGACGAAGCTGCCAGCCTCGCGGGCTTCATCGCCGCCTACGAGCGCGAGGATCGGGAGGTGATCGTGCTCGTCCCCGTCCCCCACTCCCGCACGGCGGCGGAGCGCCTCTCGGATCGCAGGGCGGGCGCGAGGCTCAATCGGGCGCTGCTCCCGTACCCGCACGTGCGCGTGACCCTCGTGCGCGACCATCCCGAAGGCGTGCATCCGTTGCAGCGGGATGCGGACGGCAGGCCGGTGGTACGGCTGACCACGCGCGGCACCCACGAGGTCGTCGTCCTCGTGGACAAACTCGACCGCGCGAGCCTGGAGGCCCTCTCCTACGGCCTGGCCCTCAGCGCGACGTCGATCCGCGCGGTGCATGCCGCCGCCGACCCGGACCGTGCCGCCCGGCTGGCGCAGCGCTGGATGGAACTGCAGGCCCCCGTCCCCCTCGACGTGATCGAGTGTTGGGACCGCGACATCCCGCGAGCGCTGGAGCGCTACGTCGTGGGGTTGGCGTCGGATACGAGCGAGGTCACGGCGGTCCTGCCTCGGCGCGACTACCCGAAGCTGCGGCAGCGGTTGCTGCACGATCGCACCAGCCGCAAGATCCAGCGGGCGCTCGGACGGTACCCGCACATCGACGTGGCGGACATCCCCTTCCACATGCAGGGACGGACGACCCCGGCGCCCGTACCGGCGCCGGCCCGGATCTAGGCGGTCAGTTCCAGACGTGGGTTGATCATCTGGACGTGACCGTGGTGCTCGCCGAGCACGCCTTCGACGACCACGCGCGAGCCCAGCGTGAGCCCGCCGATCGCGCGGCGCCCCATGAACCGGACGACCACCTCGCCCGTGCCGTCGGACACGACCGACTCCAGCGACTCGTTGTCCGCCATCGGGAACACGGTCAGGCGCCGGATCACGCCGGCGATCTTCACCCGCTCGCGAAGGGGCGCCTCACCGATGCGCACCGAGCCCAGGATCGACTCCGCCCACTCGCGGATCTCGGCGTCCAGGCGCGACTCGTCGGTCTCGGTTAACCGCACGAGCCACCGACGGAGCGCGCCCATGAACGCGCAGCTTACGCGGCGGGCGCGCCGGCTCGGGCCGCCGCGAAGTCGTCCTCGAGCCCGGAGGTGCGGTTCTTCGACACCCAGATCATCACGCCGAGGACGGCCGCCGACACGATGACGATCGCCGCGCGCAGCGCGATGTCGTCGGCATGCTGCACGACGACCGGCGCGATGAGCAGCGCCACCAGGTTCATCACCTTGATCAGCGGGTTCAGCGCGGGGCCGGCGGTGTCCTTGAACGGGTCGCCAACCGTGTCGCCGATCACCGCTGCCTTGTGGCTGTCGGAGCCCTTTCCACCGAAGTTGCCGTCTTCGATGAACTTCTTCGCGTTGTCCCAGGCACCGCCGGAGTTCGACAGCATCACCGCGAGCAACTGCCCGGTCAAGATCGCGCCGGCCAGGAACGCGCCGAGCGCCTCGGCCTCCAGGAAGAAGGCCGCGATCAACGGCGCGAGCACCGCCAGTAGGCCCGGCGTGGTGAGCTCCCGCAGCGAGGTCTTCGTGCAGATGTCCACCACCGCCCCGTAGTCGGGCTTCTCGGTGTAGTCCATGATCCCGGGGTGGTCGCGGAACTGCTTGCGCACCTCCACCACGACCTGCGCGGCGGCGCGCCCGACGGCGCGGATCGCGAGCGAACTGAACAGGAACGCGACACAGCCGCCCAACAGCAGCCCCACGAGTACGTTCGGCCGGTCGACACGGATGCCTTGGAAGTCGAACCCGACGGCGCGGAGCGCCTCCTCGAAGGATCCGAACAGCGAGGTCGCGGCGATCACCGCGGTCGCGATGGCGATGCCCTTGGTGATGGCCTTCGTGGAGTTCCCGATCGCGTCGAGGCCGGTGAGGATCTCGGCCGGCCGGCCCTCGAACTCACCCGACATCTCGGCGATGCCCTGGGCGTTGTCCGAGATCGGACCGAAGGTGTCCATCGACACGATCACGCCGACCGTCGTCAACATGCCCATGCCGGTCAGCGAGATGAAATACAACGCCAGCCGCGGGTCGTTGCCGCCCAGGAAATATGAGCTGATCATCGCGGCGCCCACGATCAACGCCGACCACACGGTCGACTCCAGGCCGATCGAGAAGCCCGACAGGATCGTGGTCGCCGGGCCCGTGACGGTCGCCTCGGCGATCTCCTGCACGGGGCGGTACTTCGTGTCGGTGAAGTACTGGGTCAGGATCTGGATCACCGACGCGAGCAGGAGCCCGATGATCACCGCGATGGCGGGCTTGTAGCTGTCCATGTACTGCGCCGACAGGAACAACACCGCGATCGAGGAGACGATCGCCGAGGCGAAGAAGCCGCGGTTGATCGCCTTCATGCCGTGCTCGTTCTCCGAGCGCGGCGTGACGGCCAGGATCCCGATGATCGAGGTCACGACGCCGATCGCCCGCACGAACAGCGGGAACATGACGCCGATGATCGCGCCCTGCGGCGAGCCCGCGTAGGCCGCGGCCCCCAGGATCAGCGAGGCGATCAGCGTCACCTCCGAAGACTCGAAGAGGTCGGCCGCCATACCGGCGCAGTCCCCGACGTTGTCGCCGACGTTGTCCGCGATCGTCGCGGCGTTGCGCGGATCGTCCTCAGGGATGCCCTGCTCGACCTTGCCGACCAGGTCGGCGCCCACGTCCGCCGCCTTCGTGAAGATGCCGCCGCCGACCCGCATGAACATCGCGAGCAGGGCGCCGCCGAACCCGAAGCCAACCAGCACGCTGGCGGCGTCGGCCTTGTAGATGATGAGGATCGCGACCGCGCCGAGGAGACCGAGCCCGACCGTGAACATGCCCGCGACGCCCCCGGAGCGGAAGGCGATCCGCATGGCCTGCTTCAGGCCGGACTCACGGGCGGCGTTGGCCGTGCGCACGTTCGCGCGCACCGCGAGCCACATGCCGATGTAGCCCGTGATCGCAGAGAAGAAGGCCCCCAAGATGAAGGCGATCGAGCGGCCGAACCGGATCGAGGCCTCGGAGTGGGTCGCGTTCTCCGGGACCGGCAGCACGAAGAAGATGACGACCGCCAGCACGACCAGGAACACCGCCACCGTGCGGAACTGGCGCGAGAGATACGCGCTCGCGCCCTCCTGGATCGCCTTGGCGATCTCCTTCATCTTGTCCGTGCCCTCGGGGGCGCGCAGCACCTCGCGCACCAGGTACCAGGCGAACAGCAGCGCGACGAGAGAGATGCCGAAGATCACCCACAACGCGGTGTCCTCGAACGAGCCGAAGACCGCTTGGATCGGTCCCCCCTCCTGGGCAAGCCAACCGACCATCGAACCTCCTACGTGGGAAACAACACGCTCATCGGGAACGTCCCCCGGCTCGGGGACCGGTGAAGGATACCGGACGGCGGATGCCCTGACCTGGGGCGGGAGCCCTCTCGGCGCACCCCGGCACCATCCCTGCGGCGCAGTACGATGCCGCGATGCGGACCGCTCTCGCGATCGCGATCGCCGGCGCCCTCGGGGCGCTCGCGCGCTGGGGGGTCGGCGCGTGGTTCGGGCAGCGATTCCCCTCCTTCGCCTGGGGCACGCTGGTGGTCAACGTCAGCGGCTCGTTCGTGCTGGGACTGCTCTTCGCGGTGTTGATCGAGCGCGCCGCGGGCTCGCCGACGATGCGTCTGGCGCTCACCACGGGCCTGATGGGCGCCTACACCACGTTCTCCACGTTTTCGCTCGAGACGATGCGGATGTTCGAGGAAGGGGCCACGGGGTCCGCGTTCGCGAACATCGGGCTCAGCCTCGTGCTCGGGCTCGCCGCGGTCTGGCTCGGGATCACGCTGGGACGGGCGGTCGTATGAGGATCGAGGGCGAGGCCCAGCTCGTGCGGGTCTTCATCGGTGAGAACGACACCTGGCACGGCAAGCCCTTGTTCGAGGCGATCGTCCTGCGCGCCCGCGAAGAAGGGCTCGCGGGAGCCACCGTCACGCGCGGCATCGAGGGCTACGGCGCGTCCTCACGGATGCACACGACGAGGCTGCTCGAGCTTTCGAGCGACCTTCCCGTCGTGGTCGAGCTCGTCGACGTACATGAACGCATCGCGCGCTTCCTGCCGCTCCTCGGGGAGATGGTGGGCGACGGGCTCGTGACGACCGAATCCGTCCACGTCGCCGCCTACCGCGGCTCCTCGTCCGAGGACTGAGCGCGGAAGAGCACGACGGCCAGCACGCCGCACACCGCCAGCGAGAGCAACACCCCGACCCGCGCAGCCGCGAGCAGCGTCGAGTCCTGCGGGTAGGCGCCCGACGCGACGAACAGGCTCACCGTGAACGGGGCGCCAGCCGCGACGCCCACGGCGACCAACATGCCGATACTCATGCCCTCCGGGAGCCGGGCGAGGCGCCAGCGTCCGGCCAGCAGCCCCGCGCCGACGATCCCGATCGCCTTGCCGAAGAGGCGGGCGCCGAGGAGCCCGACGATCAGCAACTGCTCGGTGCGCCCCGACCACCAGCCGCCGGAGAGGCGCACGCCGGCGTTCGCAAGCGCGAACAGCGGCAGCGCGAACAGGTTTACCCACGGTAGCAGCGCATGCTCGGCTCGCGCCAACGGCGAGACCGCCTCGTTCGACAGCCGCGCGAGATCGAGCCAGCTCCCCGCATCGGCGTCGGGCGACGCAGGCTCGTTCGGCGTCTCGTCGGCGATCTGTCGTGCGGCGGCGCCGACGGCGGCGGGCGGGTTGAATGGGTGCGCGGGCGCGAGCAGCCCCAGCAGCGCGCCGACCAGCGCCGGATGCACCCCGCCCTCGTACGCGCAGAACCACGTCAAGACGCCGAGCGCCGCGTACGGCAGGAGGTGCTGCACGTGCGCACGCTCGAGGGCGACCATCACGGCGACGAGCACCGCGGCCCCGAGGAGCCAGCCCGCCGACAGGTCTCCGGCATAGAACAACCCGACCACCGCGACCGTCAGCAGGTCATCGACGATCGCAAGCGTGAGCAAGAAGGGCCGCACCCCCGATGGCAGCGCGCGCGAGGCCAGCACGAGGATCGCCAGCGCGAACGCGAGGTCGGTCGGCATCGCCATGCCCCAACCCTCGCGCGCCGCGGTGCCGTGCGTGACCGCGAGGAAGACGAGCGCCGGCACGAGCATGCCGCCGATCGCGCCGAGGCCCGGACCGATCAGCAGTCGACGGTCGCGCAGATCGCCGGTTGCCAACTCGCGCTTGATCTCGAGCCCGGCCAGCAGGAAGAAAAGCGTCATCAGGCCTTCGTCCACCCAGAAGCGCAGATCCTCCACGATCGCCCAGCGCCCGAGCCGCAGCACCACGGGCGTGAGCCATACCTGTTCGTAGCTGTGCCACCACGGCGAGTTGACCCACACCAGCGCGACGCCAACCGCGACGAGCATCGGCAGCGCGCTCGCGGTCGATGAACGAAGGAA
>Ga0307503_10000303_pt1 | contig 10816 bp, 17 predicted proteins | sample 17_S_MG_FD_194514 | JGI IMG/M metagenome (GOLD analysis project Ga0307503, IMG submission 194514) | Soil microbial communities from Populus trichocarpa stands in riparian zone in the Pacific Northwest, United States - 17_S | ecosystem: Environmental > Terrestrial > Soil > Riparian zone > Trees... | reverse complement strand
GCGCCCATGGGAGATCGGGGTGTATGACGACACCACGAAGCGGATGGATGCCGACACCTCGACCGAGATAGAGCTCGGGTACACGGACACGTGGTGCTCGATCATCGCGGCTGACCGCAGCGGATTCTGGTCCTCGACGAGCTGCCCCTACGACGTCATGATCTCGGGCCAGCGCAACACGGTGCTCGGGATGTCGGCGCCGGACAGTCTGGCGATCGCCGACGGCACGTTCGAGCTCGGTGTCGGCTACGGCTACAACCCCAGCGGTTGCACCGTGGCGGACTCGACGGCACAGGCGCACCGCGGCACGCACTCGGCGCTGCTCACCGTCACGGGCTCGCCGAGCGAGATGACGTTCCGGGCCAACCTCACGCACACGGCCGCGCCGGGCGACGTCGTCACCAGCTCGTCATGGGTGTTCGTCACGACCGGGCGGAACGTCTCGCACCATATCGACTGGTACAACGGTGCGAGCTTCATCAGCCGCAACGGGACCACCGTCGCCGTTCTGGCAAACACCTGGACGCAGATCTCCGTCACGGCTACCGCGCCTGCCAGCACGACGCGCCTGGAGTACGGCCCGAGCGCGGGCGGCAGCCCGACGAACGGCACGCAGATCTGGGTAGATGATTTTGAGTGCACCCGCAGCAACAATCCGAACAGCCGGCAGCTCGCTCTCCTGGAGCGCGGCGTTGACGGTTTCGCCAAGATCCTGCCGGCCGATTCATCGTTCCGGATCGCTAACCCCTACCGTTACGGACTCTGATCATGACCGTATTCGCCGGCGATCCCGTTCTCGCAGCCGACATCAATGAGGCGCTCAACAGGCGCATGGGGACGTTCGAGGGCACCTCGGACCTGACGGCCACCAGCGGCACCACCGAGAAGCTCTGCGACGTCGTGACGGCCACGCTCAAGGCCGGCAGGCGGTACGTGGTCAGCGTGTTCTTCCCCGGTAACGGCACGGTGGCGGCTGACAAGTTCTTGATCCGTCTCCGTCAGGGTTCGACTACGGCCGGCACACAGGTGTCGTACGCTCGCTACACGGTCGCGGCGACAGGCAACAACGACCAAGTCAGCTTGAGTTACGACTACGTGCCCGGAGCGGACGGTTCGGTGAGTTTCTGCACTACCGCGCAGCGCGACAGCGGGACCGGAACGCTCACGCCCAAGGGCGCCGCTTCCCAGCCCCGCTACATCCGCATCGACATGGCTACGACTGCGTAATCAGCAGCCACGCGGCGGCACATGCCAGCGGCACCACGCCGTTGCCCGCGCCCTTCAGTGCCTCCGGTCTGGACAGCTCGTCGGTCAGCAGACCAGGACGTAGGCCCATCATCCACTCGGGCAGCTTCGGCGACAGGCGAGGCGCGCCCTTCGCTCCGGGTTCGGTCGGGGCCGGCGCCGATGCACTCGTGATCGCCTCCCACAGCGCGACCGCCTCGGCGTACTTCCCCCACACCTCGGGCCGGACGACGATCCCGGGCAGCAGCAGCTCGCCTCGGTTGTTCTCGCCATCGCCGTGCGCATTGCTCGCTGTGGGCGTCGGCAGCAGCTCGTGCACGGCCTGCCCAGGCTGCGGTCGCCAGCCTTCCGACGAGCGACGCCCCTCGGTGCCGATGTCGGTAGCCCGGGGCGTGGGTAGCAGGTTGGCTACAGCCGGAAGGTAGTAGTTACCCGCGCCGTCGCGCTGGTTCGGCCCACCGTTGCTGCCAACGCCGAACACGTCAGAAGCGGTCGGCGACGGCAGCAGTGAGGCGACCACATCATCGAGGTTGCTCGACCGCCGGTTGTCCGCGACCCGCAGGAGGGCCGCGCCAGGCGAGAGCATTCCGCCCCGGGTCGACATCGACGCGTCGGGCGTCGGCAGCAGGTTGACGGCGGCGCCGAGCGGCATGCCGCTCGTGCGGCCCCGCTGAGCGAGGCGGCGCTGCCAGTACTCGACGTCGCCCTCGCCGCGCCCGTCGCCGATGGCGCGCGACGGCAGTAGAAAGCGACCGCCCGAGCGCGGCGCGCCGCAGATCGCCTTCCCTCCGCCGACCCGCTGCGCGACGGGGGGTTCGCCATCACCGAGCCAGCGCACGGCGACCGCGTAGTAACGGTGCCGATGATGCGGCGCGCCCACGGCGCACGCGCCCAGTACCGTCCAGCGCACCTCGTAACCGTCGCGTCGCAAGTTGCTGTGCCGCTCAGCGAGCGTGCCCCCCCCGTCGTGGCTGACGATGTTCGCGACGTTTTCGAAGAACAGGACGTCGGGCATCACGGCTCGATACGCCTTCCGCACCCACGGCCAGAGGAAGCGGGGGTCGTCGCGACCCGCCTGCCTCCCTGCGATGCTGATGCTCTGACACGGATCGCCGCTGCTCATCAGCCCGACGTGCGGCGCCAGATTCCACGGCGCCGCTTTGATGTCGCCGACGTTCGGCACGCTGTCGTGTTCGCGCTTCAGCACGCGGCTCATGGCGGGTTCCACCTCGGCGAGCCACAGCGGAACGATCGGTATTCCGGCGATCTCGAGTCCGAGCCCGATGCCGTCGTAGCCGGTGCACAGGGACCCGTAGGTGATGGCCTTCATGCCGCCGTCAGGTCCCCGGTGCGCTCATCACGGTAGATTTTGCCCTCTGCCCGGAGAGCATCCTCGGCCTCCCACGCCTGCGAATCGGTCATGTCGTCCGGGTATCCCACGCCATCCCGGATGGCCTGAAACACCTGACCCATCCTGATGCACTTGGGGTCCACGCCCGACGCGATCAACTTCGCGTTCAGCTCTTCGCGGGAGGTCTTGTTCGTCATGTCTAAAACCTAGCAGGTTCCTAGCAGGTTCGCAACTCCCCTGCGAGTAGCTACGCTGGTCAGATGGTCACGGAGATTTTCAGCTTGCCGGCGAGCACCTCGCTGATGGACGAGTTCAACGCATTGGCGCCGGGGCGGCGCAGGACGCAGGACGGCACGATCGGTGATCGCGCTCACATGGAGCGCAACTCGGATCACAACCTAGACGAGATCGGCAATACCGGCACGCACCACGACACCGACAGCACCCCCGAGGTGCACGCCCGCGACGTCGATTCGCGCGGGCCGTGGCCGGCCGGCTGGCCCATGGAACGCGTCGTGCAGATCATCCTGGCACGTTGCCGCTCAGGCGCCGAAAAGCGCCTGCTCTACATCATCTACAACGGTCGCATCTGGGAAGCGTCGAACGGCTGGCGCGAGCGCGCCTACACGGGGGCGGACCAGCACATCGAGCATGCACACTTCAGCTTCCGTTACGGTAGCGGTAGCACGACGGCAAACCCCGAGAACATCACCACGCCGTGGGGTTTCTTCGCGGTCTACGAGGAGGAGAACGACATGGACGCCGCAGACGCGAAGGTTCTGCTGACCACCGACGGCATCATCAACACGCCGTCGAACGCCAGCGACTTCAAGACCAACCCCAAGCGGACGCTCGCCGAGTCGCAGACCAACATCGAGTACCACGTGCGCGCCCTGGAGGCGGCCGTGGCGGCGCAAGGCAAGGTGCTCGTGGACCTGGCGACCAAGGATGTGGTGGACGAATCGGCCCTCGCGCAGGCACTCGCGCCGCTGATCGCCGCGCTACTGCCTGCTGGCGTCGAGATCACGCCGGCGGTCATCGTCGCTGCGCTGCGCGAGTTGGCCGCGACCAACTGATATGGCGCCATCCACCTTGGCCGGTGTTGTGACCGCGAGCGGAGTGTTGTCGCTGCTGCTGACTTCGATCGCCGCTCTGATCACTGCCTGGGCTGCCCGCCGCACCTCTCAGCGCGTTGAGGCCAAGGTGACCGAAGGCAATCGCCAGATCGCTGAGGTGCACGTGATCGTCAACCATCAGCGTGATGTGATGCAGCAGATCATCACGGACGGCGCCAACTACAACCGCGCACTGATCCGCGCACTTGAGGCGCGGGGTATTGAGATCCCCGTGGATCAGTCCATCCCCAGCGCTCTGGCCTCCGGCGCTGGGACGAAGCTCCCCTAAGGCGGATCATGAGTGAGCACACGAGAACGACGCGGTCTGAGCCGGCTGGCAATCCCCCGGGATACCATCTCGTTCGCGGGCGGCTGGTATCTGATCATCTACCAGGCCCAATTCGCGCAGAATTTCAACCTGACAGTATTCGTGGGCGGGATCGTGATCGCCTGCGTGCCGGGCGGGCTGGCGGCCTGGGCGACGCGGACGGTTGGAGTGACGCCTACCGATCCGCCGTCATCAAACTCTCAGCCGCAAGCGTCGCAGGAGCCCTCCTCCTCGTGATCGCGGCGCGAGGAGGCGCACTGTGACAGAGGGGCCGCAGGAGGAGGAGCAACGTCACCGCGCCGAGGTGGCCGAGGCGCGGCCCGGCTGGCGCTGGTGGGCCGCAATGGTGCTGACGAGCGTGCTGGGTCCGGCCGTGGCCATCGGCGTGTCATCGGCCAGCAGGCGCCACTCTGAGCAGGCGTTGTGCGAAGTGATCGTGCTGTCGGACGATGCCTATCAGAAAAATCCGAGGCCGAGTTCCACGGTGCAGGAGCTGGCCGCGGCAATGACTCGGCTTCGTCACAAGTATCGATGCTAGGGCGGGTTACGCTGTGGGTATGGCTGTTACGGCGAAGATCATCTGCAACGGCAAGGCGGAGTCCGGCGAGGGGGACAACCGTCAGGCCAACGTGAGTTTCCACGCGGACTACGCGGACGGTCGCAACAAGGAATGGGCTCGCTTCACGCCCGGACTGTCGCTGACCATCGGACTTCGGGGACCCGTCGCCGACGAGTTCGAGGTCGGTAAGTCCTACACCCTGACCTTTACCCCGGAGGACTGACCATGTGGACCGTGAAGACTTCTACTCGACACAGCGTCTGTTCGAGTCAGGTCAGCAGCACATCGACCTGACCGGTGAGGGCTGGCCGGTCATCGCGCGGATCGGCAGCGTGCCGGCGGAGATCTGGCTTGCGCGCCCGGATCGCATGGTCGTGGTGACTGATCCGCACGATTTCCTCACCGGCTACATCTACCTGGCGCCGGACGGCCGCGAGCAACCGTTGCGCAAGCAGGATGTCTTCCCGATGCTGATGCCGAATCCCGCGGACCCGTACCGCGGGCTTGGTCCCGTGCAGACGATCATGACGAATGTTGCGGGCGCCAACTATTCGGCCGAGTGGAATGCGAACTTCTTCCGTAACGGCGCGCGCCCCGGCGGGATCGTCAAGCTGTCGCGCAAGATGTCGGACTCCGAGTTCGAACAGCTTGTCGAACGATTCAACATGAACCATCGTGGCGTCGGCAACGCGAACCGTACGGCGTTCCTGGAGGACGGCGAATGGATCGATCCGAAGCCGATGTCCCTGGCCGACATGCAGTTCGTGGAGCAGAGCAACCTGTCGCGGGACACGATCCTGCTGGCGTTCGGGCTGAGCAAGTTCAGCGTGGGCGTGGTGGAGGATGTCAACCGGGCGACGGCCGAGGCGTCGAAGGCATGGTTCGCCGAGACGGCCACCGTGCCCCGCCTGGACCGCTGGAAGGGCATGCTGAATCACGGCTTCCTGCCGCAGTTCCCCGGCTACGTGCCGGGTGATCTTGAGTTCGTCTACTCGAATCCGGTCCCTGAGGATGCCGACCGTGACCGCTCCGACCTGACGGCCAAGGCGAACGCGTGGGCCGTGCTCGTACGGGGCGGCATGGCGCCGCTCGACGCCGCGCGCCTGGCCGGCCTGCCGGAGGACTTCACCATCGTCGGCCCGCCCACGGCTACTCAGCAACTGGCCGGCGTGTCGTGACGCGCGAGGATGAGGCGTACGAACGCCTGAAGCAGGAGATCGGATGGCACTGTACGTGGAGTGATGTGGCGTTCATCTGCTGCATGATTGCGCTGGTCTGGTTCACGATTGCTGTCGCAGCATGACGCGCCTGCGCGCACTGCCCGAGAACGCGCAACGGTGGGTGGCGCGGTGCGAGGACGACGAGAATTCGTGCGCACCGTGCAAGAACAACGGTGGCAGGACGTATCGTAATCGCCAGGCTGCCTACACCCTGACCTTTACCCCGGAGGACTGACCATGTGGACCGTGAAGTTTTGGAAGCAAACCGCCGAGCGTGCGATCAAGAGCGCCGCTCAGTCCCTCGTAGGTCTGTGGACCCTGGACCAGTTCAACGTGCTGCACGCTGACTTCGCGCTGGCGTTCGGCGTAGCCGGCGGCGCCGCGCTGCTGTCCGCGCTGACGTCGCTCGTGACCGTCGGCGTCGGCGAGAAGGACTCGCCGAGCGCCGTCAGTCAGTAAATCCGTCAGCTCACTTGAGCGAAGGGGTTCCAGGCCGGCGCGGGCGGCGCCGGGGGCTCACTCGCGGCCGGCGCGAGCTGCGCCGCGCCGGCAAACGTGGTCGTCATGGTGACACCCGGGATCGTCTGCGTCGCAGCCTCGGCGATCGCCGCTTCGTTCTCGGGGCTCGGCTCGGCAGCAGCCGCCTCGCGCGCCTTGTCGGCCTCGATCTCTGCTTTCGTGCGCCGCTTGCGGGGCTTCGGTGCAGGCTCGGTGTCGGGGCGCGTGATCTCCATTGCCGTGCTTCCGTCGGCTTCGTTCGTGGTCGCGATGACGAGCGTCTCGCCCGCCACGTCAACGGCGGCCTGCACGACTCGCTGCGGCTCGGCGGCGACTGCACGCAGGGCCGCGTACACCTCGTCGGACGCGTAGCCGATCAGCCGCTCGGCGAGGCCGGCAGCCTCGAAAAGCGTGCGTTGATGCGGCATGGCGGTGCCCCACTCGGGCCGCGAGTTGTTGTCGTCGTCCTGCTCGATCACGAGCACGCGATAGATCTTGCCCATTGGTCAGTCTCTCCTGTCGGAAGCGATGATGTGTGCGCCTGCAGATCTGAATCCGTGTGTGCGCACCTTGGTCAGGTTGTCGATCCGGACGACCTGGGAGTCGTCCGCGAAGAGTTTCCCCGTGCCGGCCCTGGCGCCGCCGAGCGCGTCAAGGGTGGCCCGGAGCAGTTTGTCGATGTCCGGCTTACCGATCGGCTCGTCCGTGCCCTCAGCGCGGCACTGATCCTCACCCACGAAGAACGTGAGGGACTCGATGGTCACCGGCACGCCGGTGCCGAAGAGCGGCAGGGACGTGGGCGGCACGCCGGCACTCTGATATGCGCGAAAGCACGCGATCTTGACCGCGGCTCGCCACGAGCGCAGATACGGCGAGGAATCCAGGAGCTGTCCCGCTCCGCCGAGCTCGTGAGAGCCCTGCGGAGCGGGACGTCCTGTTACGTCGATGACGATGAGCATCAGGCCAGCGGGCTCGGGAACGTCCCGCCCTGCACGAGACCCAGATAGCTCTGCGCCAGTTGCATCTCCTCGGGGCTGGCGCCGATGAGGTACCACGGGTCGTTGTTCGCCGGGCCAGCCTTGGCGAGCCTGCCGACGACGATGCCGGGTGCCTGCCCCGGCCCCGCGGGCAGCGACTCCTGGAGCTGCGAGATCAGCCGGGACTGCGTGATCCACATCGCCTTGCGCACGTACGGCAGCGCCTCGCGCTTGTCGTGCGCCTTGCCGCCGAGCTCGTGCGGATTGCCGCCGAAATCGATGTGGCCACCCGGTGGCGTGCCCGGACCGCTGTCGAGAACGACCACGGTCGCCACGAGACGATCCTGTTCCAGATCGCCGTTGCGGCGCTGCTCGTCCGAGATGAACCGTGCGGATCGCGGCTGCTTACCGATCGACAGCGGGAAGAGCATCACGAGCCGCGAGTACATGTCCGCCAGCTTCGCTCCGGTGCCGCCGACGACGGGCACGCCGGCTGCCTGCAGCCGATTGGGATCGAGCACCGCGACGGGGCCGGGGGCCGGGGCGGCGGGCTGCTGCGCGGGCCATTGCTGCGCGGCCGGAGCAGCGGCGGCCGGAGCAGCGGCGGCCGGAGCAGCGGCGGCCGCGGACTGCGGCGCCGAAGCGGCGAAGGGATTCATCGGGGCCGCCGGCTGCACCACCGGCGTGGCCGGCACGTGAGCCGCGAACGGGTTGGGCTGAGTCATGCGTTTCCTCGATTCAGTGTCGTGCGCCTGGTGCGCTGGACGTAGGTGAGCAGGATTCGCGCCTGCGTCTGGTACTACCGGTCCCGACAAATGACGGTTAGGGATTCCCTGTTCTGGGCTGCTGAACTATCACCTCGCTCGGCTGACGGACCGAGCCCGGCGGCGCTGGTCGCGAGTCGGATTACGTCCGTCAGAACGCGTTCCGTCCATCGCTTCTTTTGCCACCAACCGAGGGGCGGGCAGGATTCGAACCTACGACCAACTGCAAGTGAGCCCCGCTCTACCGCTGAGCTACCACCCCATTGACGCCCCGAGCCCTTGTGGGCTGGTTACCACATGACCTCGGGGACGTCCTTATAACCTAGCAGGTTCCTAGCATGAATGCTAGCCCGGCAACCCCGCAACCCACCCGCAAGCGCACTTCCCGTTACCGATGTGCAACGGCCGTTGCGGGCACTCGATCTGTCGCCGGCGCGCCTCAGCCGCCTCAGCCACGCGACCGCCCCATTGCCGGCCGCACACCTCCGTGTAGATCCGCCACACCTCACTCAGCGCAGCGAGATCCGTAGCCGTCCACACCACGTCGATGGCGCTCTTGTCGACCTCATCGAGCATGCTGCCGGCGACGGGCCGCCACTCGGTCATGCCGTCCGTCCGCGCGATCGCGACCTGCTCCGCGGTCGGCCGCGAGGGGTTGGCATACTGCGCCGCGACCGCCTGTTCCGTGATCATCTGCGCGACGGCGGGGCGTTTCACGCCGGGCACCTGCACGAACCACGCTCCCGGCTCGCCAAGCTTGCGCTTCGACCGGGACTCGCGCTTCGCCTGCGCATATGCCGCCTGCGCCCCATCCCAACCTTCGATCAGATTGATGAAGTACGGCACGGCCTCGCCGCCACCGAGGTGCACCACGACACCCACGTCCTGCCGGACGCACGGCGTCTGTACGTACTCACCGTTGGGCACCTCGATCTCGTCGCCCGAGGCGGAGTACTTCACCTTGACGGTGCCGCCGACAGCTCGCCACATCCGCGGCGCTCGCGAGTAGATCGCGAGCTGCGGCCCGATGTGCAGACCGTTCAGCCACGGTGCCGTTTCGGTCTTCACGTCAGCGATGACCGGCAACTCGCCGTCGTGCCCATCGTGCAGATGCTGGCAGTAACCAGGGCCGAGGAGCGCGGCCAGCCCTGGGATGAGGTCGATCCGGTCGAACGTGCCGGCCACCTCAAGCTCATCCGAGACAACGGTCCGCTCGATCTCCACGTTCTGCCAGCCGTTCTCGCGCCGCAGGAAGTTGTACGCGCGCAGTGTGGATGCCGCCCCGGCGGGCAGCCCGGCAACAAGCCGTTCGATATCCTCGCCGCGGTCGAGACGCTCGGTGAGATCGTGAATGGCGGTCCCCTTGCGAGCGCCGTCAGTTTGCTTGGCGGCCGTCATCGCATCCTTGACGATTCCGCCGAGCTTGCCCTTGGCCTCCTTAGACCAGCCCTCGACCGGGTCCGGCCGGCCCATCGCCTTCACGGCGAGCACCAGGTCATCTCGGATTGCGAGCCCCTCGGCGACCTGCCGCAGCTTCCATTGGTCCAGGTTGTAAGTGTCCGTCTCGACCATCTTGATCATCTTGGACACGCGGCGGAACTCGTTGCCCTCGTGGTCGCGATACCAGCCCCATCGACCGCCGGTAGGCATCGGTCCGGCCAGCGACACCGTTTGAATCGTCATTCCACTACCTCGAATCCTGCAGCGCGGAACGCCGCCGTGATGATCGCTCGGTACGTGTCGCGGGCGATGTCCCCGCCGTAGCCCGACGCGAGCTGGCCCGCGTTGACTATCTCTTTAGTCACCTGCACGCGGGTGGCTACTTCGATGGCGTTCTCGATGCCGCTCGTGCGCATCGAGAGACCGCGCATGTCATCCCAGTACGCTTCGCGGGCGCGCTGCCGCCGGTCGTCGAGCTCAAGACCATCGTTCACCACAACACCGGCGCCATCGAGAACGTGATGCCGGTGCCCGCGATCAAAAGCGAACCGATCATCAGCCACGCGTCTGCCAACCTTTCCCTCATGGTGGATCTCCCTTGCCATCGCTGCGCGCTTGGGGCATCCAAGCAGGGCAATCATGCTTTCCAGAACTCCGAAACTACTTCGATGTTGAAGCCACCGCCGATCAGCGCTTGCGCCGCGCTGAGCTCCGCCGTGACATCGGCCGACTGCACGATAGTGACCTCCGTGCCGCCCGGCGGGTACCCGGTCACCCGCGTGCCATAACGCGTCAGCGTGACCGCGAGAGCCGGCGTGTGAGTGATCGCCTCGACGCCCCAGATCTCGCGGTCATGACCTAGCACGAGGTCGCCGGCGTGCACTTGTTCGTAGGTAGCCACCTACGGCAGCGCGAGATAGTCCGTGGCAGCCTCCCGTGCCGCCGTGTACGTCTGCTGCGCAGCGTCGAGACGGCCTCGCAGCAGCGCCAGCACGGGCAGCAGGCCGTCATCGGCGCTGGCCACCCTGACGCGCACGAGGTTCAAGTTCGCCAGCATCCGATCCGCGGGCTCGGGCAGCGTGCCACCCCCGCCGACGGCGGCGCGAGCGAGCGCCATCGTGGCGTCGGACTGCGTCTCGGCCGTGACCGCGAGCCCCTCGATGACTTCCACCGCGGCGATCATCCGCGCGAGGTGCCCCTGTGAGCGGTCGATGCTGCTGATCGTCATGCTGACCATGCCCTTGAGCTGGTCGCGAGAATTGTCCACTTCTGCTCTCCCTAGGAATCCCCCGCCGACATCCATCGGCGCGGGCGGAACA
>Ga0307503_10000302_pt1 | contig 10819 bp, 10 predicted proteins | sample 17_S_MG_FD_194514 | JGI IMG/M metagenome (GOLD analysis project Ga0307503, IMG submission 194514) | Soil microbial communities from Populus trichocarpa stands in riparian zone in the Pacific Northwest, United States - 17_S | ecosystem: Environmental > Terrestrial > Soil > Riparian zone > Trees... | reverse complement strand
CGCGCCGCGATGTCCTCGGTGAAGGCGATGCGCGTATTGCCTTCGATCGTGATGTGGTTGTTGTCGTAGATCCAGCAGAGGTTGTCCAAGGCGAGATGGCCCGCAAGCGACGCCGCTTCCGACGCGACGCCTTCCATCATGCAGCCGTCGCCGCAGATCGCATAGATGTTGTAGCCAAAGATCTCGAAGTCCGGCCGATTGTAGCGGTCGGCGAGCCATGCCTCGCCAATGGCCATGCCGACGCTGGTGGCAACGCCTTGGCCGAGCGGTCCGGTAGTGGCTTCGACACCCGACACCAAATGGTACTCGGGGTGCCCAGGAGCCTTACTGCCGAGTTGACGGAAGTGCTTGATGTCGTCGAGCGAGACCGCCGGCTCCCCGAGCCGTTCGTATTCGGCGTCCACCGCGCGGGTGCCGGTGAGAAAGAGCACCGACCACAGCAGCATCGAGGCATGACCGTTGGAGAGCAGGAACCGATCGCGGTTCGGCCAGATCGGATCCTTCGGATCGAAGCGCATGACCCGGTTCCAAAGCGTGTAGACCAGCGGCGCCAGCGCCATCGGCGTCCCCGGATGCCCGGAATTGGCCTGCTGGACCGCGTCGATCGACAGCGTGCGAATGCAATTGATCGACAACTGATCCAACTGGGCGTTCGTCATCGGTGAATCCACCGCAGCGCCGGCGATAGCACTCATTGTTGCGCCTCCAATGTTTTGTCGTTCCCGATCCGCGCCGCCGCCGCGCGATCGGCGAGGACCAGCGCCGGATCCCGACGCACGTGCGACGCCGGGATGGACGGGTCGCCGTCGCGCAGGCGCACGAGCATTCCTGCCTTCTCGGCGCCCGTCACCAGCCACAACACGCGCCGGGACCGGTTGATGATGGGGAAGGTCAATGTCATCCGGCGCCTGCCCTGGTAGGGGCCGGTCACCGCGACGTCCGCGTCGGCGACATCGAGAACAGGATCTCCTGGCACCAGCGATGCGGTGTGGCCGTCCGGGCCGAGGCCGAGATGAACAAGGTCGAGCACGGGCGGAGACCCCGCCACCTCCCGCAACGTCTGGGCATATTGCTCGGCCGCGCGATCGAGATCAGCTGCCTCGACCGGCATCGCATGGACCTGATCCGGGCGCAGCGGCGCATGATCGAGCAGGCTCTCGCGCAAGTGAGCGAGGTTTCGGTCCGGATCGGCGGCCGGCGCCACGCGCTCGTCCACCTGAACCAAATGCACGCTCTCCCAGGGGAGTGGCTCGTCGGCCAGAGCGCGCAGCATCATCCACGGCGTGCGGCCGCCGCTCACCGCCATGATGAAGCGCCCGCGGGCGGGAACGGCCGCGCGAACGTCGGCGGCGATGATCGCGGCGGCCTTGCGGGCAACGCCATTATCGTCGGGCTCGACTTCGATCTTCACGCGACAGACTCCAGTACGGGAGATTCCCATCGGGGGTCACGACGGGAGCATGTCGGGCACCCTGCGCCGAGGCGCTTGGATGGTTCATGCCCTCAGCTCTTGGGTTTCTCCACGTGTCCACCGAATTCATAGCGCATCGCCGACAACAGCTTGTCGCCAAAATCCGCCTCGCCGCGCGAGCTGAAGCGCTGGTAGAGCGCGGTCGACAGCACCGGGGCCGGCACGGCTTCATCGATCGCGGCCTTGATGGTCCAGCGTCCTTCCCCGGAATCGGAGACCCTGCCGGCGAAGTTGGCAAGTGCGGGATCTTTCGCCAGCGCGGAGGCCGTCAGGTCCAGCAGCCACGATGCGACGACGCTGCCGCGCCGCCACAGCTCGGCGATATCGCGCAGATTGAGGTCGTATTGGTAGAGCTCGGGATCACGCAACGGGGTGGTTTCGGCATCGACTGCGTGCTGCCGCTTGCCGATATTGGCGTTGCGCAGCACGTTCATCCCTTCCGCATAAGCGGCCATGAGGCCGTACTCGATTCCGTTGTGAACCATCTTGACGAAGTGGCCGGCGCCGCTTGGCCCGCAGTTGAGGTAACCGAGTTCCGCGGTGCCGCCGATCTTCTCGCGTCCGGGCGTAGGCGGGATATCGCCCGGTCCCGGAGCCAGCGTCTTGAAGATCGGATCGAGGTGGCGGACGGCCGCCTCGGGCCCGCCGATCATCATGCAGTAGCCGCGCTCCAGCCCCCACACGCCGCCACTGGTCCCGACGTCCACATAATCAATCCCCTTCGCCGCAAGCTCCTTGGCGCGGCGGACATCGTCCACGTAATACGAGTTGCCGCCGTCGATGAGGATGTCGCCGCTCTCCAGATGCGGCACGAGGTCGGCAATGGACTTGTCCACCACCGCGGCCGGAACCATCAACCAGACCGCCCGCGGCTTCTCCAGCTTGCCCACGAGGTCTGCCAGCGAGGAGGCACCAACCGCTTTTTCCCGCGCCAGCTCTTCGACCGCCTTCGGCGACATGTCGAAAACCACGCATTGATGGCCGCCCTTGATGAGCCGCCGCACCATGTTGGCGCCCATTCTGCCCAATCCGATCATTGCGAGCTGCATGACATCCTCTCCGTTAAATCTGAGCCGCGGCCCGCAGCCGTTTCATGGCGTCGGCAACACCTTCGCCGTCATTGAATATCGCCGACCCCGCCACCAGGACGTTGGCACCGGCGGCAACCGCCAGCGGAGCGGTGGCGACATCGACCCCGCCGTCGACCTCGAGGTCGCACCCCGGTTTGATCCGATCGATCATCCGGCGTGCACGACCGATCTTGGGGAGCGTCGTGTGGAGGAAGTGCTGATGCCCGAATCCCGGGCTCACCGTCATGACCAGCACCTGGTCGAGGTCTTGAATGATTTCTTCCAGCACCGCCGCTGGCGTCGCCGGATTGATGGCGACGCCGACGCGTTTTCCCAAGGCCTTGATGCGTTGCACGGTGCGCGCGAGGTCGTTGTTGCCTTCCCAGTGAACCATGAATGAATCGGTCCCGGCCTGCGCAAACTCTTCGACAAAGAAATCCGGATCCGAGATCATCAGGTGTGCCTCCAAGGGCAGGCGCGTGGCTTTCCGCAGCGAGCTGATGATCGGCGCACCCATGGAAATGTTGGGCACGAAATGTCCGTCCATTACGTCGACATGGATGCGGTCTGCACCGGCTCGCTCAGCCTCGGCCACCTGATCGCCCAAACGGGCGAAATCGGCTGCAAGAATCGACGGAGCGAGTTTTACTGTGCCGGTCACATGGCATCCCTGAGCTTGCGATAGCGGCGGATGAGAGTGGCGGTCGAGCTGTCATGGTCAAGCTTGGGATCGGTCTTGCTCTCAAGTTCCGGGATGATGCGCTGAGCCAGGACCTTGCCGAGCTCGACGCCCCATTGGTCGAACGAGTCGATGTCCCAGATGGTTCCCTGGGTGAACACGCAGTGTTCATACAGCGCCACCAGCTTCCCCAGCGCGGCCGGCGTCAACCGATCCATGAGGATGGTGTTTGACGGTCGATTGCCTTCGAACACCCGGTGCGGGACCAGCCAGTCCGCCGTGCCTTCGGCCTTCACCTGCTCGGGGGTTTTTCCGAAGGCGAGCGCCTCGGTCTGTGCAAATACATTGGCCAACAGCATATCGTGATGCCGGCCGAGCGTATTGAGCGCATGTCCGAACGCGATGAAGTCGCAGGGAATGAGCCGTGTGCCTTGATGGATCAATTGATAGAACGAATGCTGGCCATTGGTTCCCGGCTCGCCCCAGTAGATCGGGCCGGTCTGATAATCCACCCGCATCCCATCCAGGGTCACGTGCTTGCCGTTGCTCTCCATCGTCAACTGCTGGAGATAGGCCGGAAAGCGTTTCAGGTATTGGTCGTAGGGCAGCACCGCGACCGTCTGGGCGCCGAAGAAGTCATTGTACCAGACGCCGAGAAGGCCCATGAGGACCGGCAGGTTGCGCTCGAACGGCGCGGTCCTGAAATGCTCGTCGATGGCATGGAAGCCTTCCAGCATGGATTGGAAGTGATCCGGGCCGATCGCAAGCATGGTCGAAAGGCCGATTGCGGAATCCATCGAATAGCGGCCGCCGACCCAGTCCCAGAACTCGAACATGTTGGCGGTGTCGATGCCGAACTCGGCGACCTTTTCGCCGTTGGTCGAGACCGCAACGAAATGCTTGGCCACTGCCTTGGCATCGCCGCCCAGGCCCCGGAGCGACCATTCGCGGGCGCTCTGCGCGTTGGTCATCGTCTCCAATGTGGTGAAGGTCTTCGATGAGACGACAAACAGCGTCTCCGCCGGCTCCAGATCACGCGTCGCCTCGACGAAATCGGTGCCGTCCACGTTGGACACGAAGCGGAACGTCATGGCGCGGTCGCTGTAGTACTTGAGCGCCTCATATGCCATCACCGGCCCGAGATCGGACCCGCCGATGCCGATATTGACGATATTGCGGATCCGCTTGCCGCTGTGGCCTTTCCATTGGCCGCCGCGGACGCGGTTGGCGAAGTCGGCCATCTTGGCCAGCACGGCGTGAACGTCCGGTACAACATTCTTGCCGTCGACAATAATGGACGCGCCCTTTGGCGCCCGCAGCGCTACGTGCAGCACGGCACGGTTTTCCGTGACATTGATCTTCTCGCCGCGAAACATCGCGTCGATCCTGGCGCGCAGCCCGGCTTGCTGGGCAAGCTCGATGAGCAGCTTGAGCGTCTCCGCATTGATGCGGTTTTTCGAATAATCGAGGTAGACGCCGGCGGCCTCCGCGGTCATCCGCTCGCCGCGCGCCGGATCGTCCGCGAACAGGTCACGCAGTTGCAGGCCTCGCATGGTTTCATAGTGGTCGGCGAGGGCCTGCCATGCCGCGGGTCTGCTTGTCGATCGGTTGCGGGAGGTCTGCGATGGTGCGGCCATCTGCGGCATCCTTTCTGATTCCTCAGCGCGTTCGTCCCGGACGGTTCCTGCTTGTCGGGGCAGCATCCTCGTCCTCCCACAGTCGAAATCCACCGCGAAAGGCGTTGCTATTGTCGCCGGCGCGACATTGCGGCGGCAGTACATCGAGTTTCGCCACGTTACCTCCTCCGATGACGGTATCGTCGGGTTCCAGCGCGGCGATCAGGCGCGCCACCACGTCGGCCACGTGACGCCGCCACTTCTTCTTGCCGAACCGTTCCAGGCCGGCCAGGCCGACATAGTCTTCATAGGTGCCTTTCTTGTAGGGCAGGTGACCGAGCTCCATCGGCTCCAGGATGCCCTCGACGACCATGGCTGTTCCCAGGCCCGTTCCCAGGCCCAGGAAGAGCATCTTGCCGCCCTTGTAGCTGCCCAAGGCCTGCATGGCGGCGTCGTTGACGACCTGCACGGGTCGACCGAAGGCCGCTGCGAAATCGAACCCGACCCATCCGCGTCCCAGGTTGTGCGGCTCCGCAACCGGTCGCCCGCGGAGAACCGGGCCAGGATAGCCGATCGACACCACGTCATGCGTCCATCCGACGGCGAGCTTCTTGACTTCGGAAACCATCCGCCTAGGGGTCAGCGTGGGCCCGGATGGAAATGATCGACGTTCCTGCTGCCCGCTGGCGAGGATCTTGACCGAGGTCCCGCCGACATCGACGACCAGCACATTCTTGGCCGAGGACTTCTTTGCGACCACGGATCGCAGCGGTCGCGCGGTCTTGCGCTTGAGGGCGAGCGACTTCGCTTTCACGGCGTCAGCTCGCTCGCTTGAGGACGTCTGACTTGGACCCGATCACGTCCATCAGCTCGTTCCACGAATTGACGAACGATTTGGCGCCTTCGTCTTGCAGCTGGGCCGCCAGCGCCTTGACGTCGATCTTCGCCGCGGCGAACCGCGCCAGCACGTCTTCGCAATCGCCGCCGTCCGCAGGCATCGTCGTCCCGCCGCCGCTGGCGGCGGCGGCGAGCGCCTTCAGCGTTCCTTCGGGCATGGTGTTCACGGTGAATGGGGCGGCCAGCGCCGTGATGTAAAGGGTGGCGGACGCCTTCGGGTCCTTGGTTCCGGTGCTGGCCCACAACAGGCGCTGCGGACGGGCTCCGGCATTGTACGCGCGCATCCAGCGCGGCGAACCCAGCAGATCGAGATAAGCCTTGTAGGTGCGCTTGGCGACAGCGATGCCCAGTTGGTTGTTCAGTGTCTCCGGGACTTTGCCCGCCACCGCGACGTCCCAGCGGCTGATGAAGACCGATGCCACCGAGCCGATATTGGGCGGCAATCCTGCTTCGATGCGCCGCTCGATCCCACGCATGAAGGCATCGGCAGCCGCCACATACTGGTCATCGGAGAACAGCAGCGTGACGTTGACCGGCACGCCGGCAAAGATGGCCTCTTCGATGGCCGGCAGGCCCTCAGGCGTGCCGGGAATCTTGATCAGAAGATTGGGACGCCCGGCCCGCGCATGCAGATCCTTGGCCACGGCAATCGTCGATTTGGTGTCGTGTGCGAGCAAAGGCGACACTTCGAGTGAAACCCAACCATCCACGCCACAGGTCCGATCGTGAATGGGCCGGAACAGGTCCGCGGCCTGCGTGAGGTCCTCCAGCGCCAGTTCGAAGAACAGTTTCTCTCCGGACTTGCCTTCCGCGAGCTTGCTTTTGATCGCGCTGTCGTAATCGCTGCTGTTCTTGATCGCGTGGTCGAAGATCGTCGGGTTCGACGTCAGCCCGGTGACCGACAACTCGTCGATGTAGCGGCGGAGCACGCCCGTCTTCAACAAGTTGCGCGTGATGTTATCAAGCCAGAGGCTCTGGCCCAGGTCGTGCAGGTTTTGAGTGGCTTTCATGTCTCACCTCATGGCGTCCCTAGATCAGATCATCATTCAGCCGTTCGGCAAGCCGCCGTCGTCATGGGCCGTTGCCGGCTGATGCGCTACGCTTCGGGTGTTGATGGCCGGAATTGATCGGCAGCCATGCACGCCCATCGCGGCCGAGCAGCCGATCGGCGGCATCAGGGCCGGCGCTGCCGGCCGCGTAATTGGGGAAATCGACAACGGGATCGCGTGCCCAGGAATCGAGCAGGCTTTGCACCGCGCGCCAAGCGGCTTCGACCGTATCGGCGCGCTGGAACAGACTGGCGTCGCCGATAAGGCAGTCGTAGATGAGCGTTTCGTAGCCGACCGCTGCGAGCGGGGCGAAATAGTCGCGGTATGCAAAGTCCATATCCACGCCGTCGATCTCAATCTCGGAGCCAGGCCGCTTGGCGCTGAAACTGATTGACAGTCCTTCGTCCGGCTGGATGCGGAGCGTCAGGATGTTCGGCGGAAGTCGCTCGACCGGAGTATCGCGAAAGAGCGAGTAGGGGGCTTGACGGAACTGCACCGTGATCTCGGTGGTGCGGCTGGAAAGCGACTTGCCGGTACGCAGATAGAACGGCACGCCGGCCCAGCGCCAATTGTCGATACCGAGCTTGAGGGCGACGTATGTTTCCGTCCGGGAATCGGCTGCGACATCGGGCTCCTGCCGATAGTTCAGCACTTTACGACCGAGGATCTCCCCGCTGCCATACTGGCCGCGTACTGCGTCCTCCGGCGAGATGGGATGGATCGCCTCGAACAATTCCGTCTTCTTGGCCCGCACCGCGTCGGCATCGAATGAGGTCGGCGGCTCCATTCCGATCATGGCGAGCAACTGAAACAAATGGTTCGGCACCATGTCCCGTAACGCGCCGGTCTTCTCGTAGAAGCGCCCGCGTCGCTCGACGCCCACGGTTTCGGCGGCCGTGATCTGCACGTGATCGATATGGTCGCGGTTCCATAGCGGCTCGAAGATGCCGTTGGCGAACCGCAGCACCATGATGTTCTGGACCGTTTCCTTGCCGAGGAAATGGTCGATCCGATAGATCTGGTCTTCCGACAGGGTCTTGAGGATTTGCGCATTGAGGGCTGCGGCCGATGCAAGGTCGTGCCCGAATGGCTTTTCGACGATCACGCGCCGCCACGCTCGTTCCGACTGTCGGGTCAGGCCTGCGCGGCCCAGCTGCTCGATCACCGGGCCGAAGAATCGATCGGCCACCGCCAGATAGAACAGCACATTGGTCGTATCGTTCTGCCGCACCTGCGGATCCATCAGCAGCTTACCGAGTTGGCTGTAGGTTTCGGGCAGCATAAAGTCGCCGCGCATGTAGTGCATGCGGCGGGTGAGCCATGACCAGGCCTTTTCGTCGATCGACGCGACCTGCTGTTCGTGTCCGCCGAGCGTCAACGCCCGCATCATCTCGGTCAGGCTTTGGCGCCATTCCTCGCTGGTCTGCTCGTTGTGATCGACTCCGATGATTTCGCAGTCGTCCGAGAGCTTTCCGGCTCGCACGAGATTGTACAGTGCCGGCACGACGAGACGTTTCGTCAGATCGCCGCCAGCGCCGAAAATCGTCAGGATTGCAGGCGGCGCCCGATGGCCCGACAGGCTCTTTGCCACGGTTGCCGCCGCTGCCGTCAGCATCGTCGTCACTGCACGCGCTCCCGGACTTGATGACATTTCGGGAGTGGTCCTGAGGTGGCCGGGACGCGCATGCCTTCTCGGTCCATGTTGGCTCTTTTCACTGCCATCGGCGGCCAGCTCTGGGACAATGATCAGACACGGCTCGCCAAGGCGATCCTGTCCACCAACGCTGTCCTATTTCAATCACAACCGTGTGATGCATGCTTTCGGTGTTCCATGAAATTCACCTCAACATACACCATTCCTGTCGGACAATTCGATACGGGGTTGATTGCTTTTGATGGGTCCGCGCGAAACCCATCGCCGCGCACAACTCGAACCTGTGGAGGCCCTGGTCTGAGATCGCGAGGCAGACGTCCTAGACCGTGCAGTGCGAGTGCCTCGGTTTTCCTCGCATATTCCGCGGCAGCGGTTGCGAACGCGCTATGCTTCGAAACGGAACAGCTGGAAGAAGTCGGTAGGATCGACGAAGACTTGCCGCGCTTCGCGAAAGCCTGCCTCGCGGCCGAGTTCGCACCACACGGCTGCGGTCTCGGGAAAGTCGCAGGTGGCGACGTGATGCCAAATCTGGTCCCACTCGGGTGGCGTCAATACCCGCCACAAGGGCTTGTTCGTTCGTACGAAACGATCGAGCCACGCGGACCGATCCTCGCCGGCCCGACGCGTCGGCTCGTAGAGGAGGAAGATCCCGCCGGTGCCGATGGCGCCGCGGATTGCCTTCATCAGGCTCAGCTTGTCTTGGGTCGAGAGGTGATGGATCGAGAGGCTGCACCAGGCCGCGTCGGCATGCTCCGGCCTCCGCATCATGGCCTCGACGAAATCGCGGTGATCGAGATCGATTTCGAAAGGGAGCCCGGCAAGATTGGCGGCGGCGAGCTCGAGCGCTGGTTGTGAAAGGTCGATGCCGTGATAGTGACGGACTTGGCCGGCAGCACGGCCTTCATCAAACTGGCGTCGCGGCAGGCGATGTCGAGGAAGCTGAAGGGCGATTTGAAAACGTCGTTCAGGGTTTCTCGAAGGATCGCCCCGACCTCGCGGTGAGCCAGGCAACCGCTTTCAACCAGCTTGCGGTACGTCTCCCACTGCTCCTGGAACTGGGCCAGCGCGGCCGCGTCCACCACTGCGCCGCCGGGCTGAAATTGATGAATATGAACGTTGACCAAGTCGCTGCCTCCCAGCAAAAAGGTTCAACCGAAAGGAAATGTCGGGCAGGAAACCCGCAATCCCCTCGATTTCATTTGTGTGGGGCAAACGAGGCCGACAGGAGGGGTGATTGCGATCGAAAATGGACGCGGCCTCAGCCCTTGCCCGATCGCCTGGGCCCGAGACTACCCCTTCCGCCGCTGTTTTTTAGCTAACTTGCGCGCCTTATACCGCTCATCGCGGGCGGCCTTCTGTTCGGCCAAGGCGGCGGCCTCACGCTCGGCTTGCTCGGCTGCGACCCGTGCCGCCAGTTCCGCGGCCTCCCGTTCAGCTTGTTCGGCGGCTGCGGCCGCACGGGCTGCTTGCTCGGCCAGTTCGGCTTCATGCGCCCGTTTCGCGGCTTCCCGTTGGGCGGCGCGAGCGGCTCGTTCCGCAAGCATGGCTTCTCTTGCCGCTCGACGCTCTACGACCGCCGGATCGTCGGGGCCGGGGCTGGCACGGAATTTCTCCAGCATCGCCTTCTTTGCGTCCGCGGAGGCGTTCTGCCGATCTTGCAGGTTGGGGAGCACGTTCCTTCTCATTTTCGAATCTCGTTTCCTCTGGTTCAGATAGGGGCCGGCCGGTGATTGGATGGATCAATCAGGGCCAGCGCGCAAGCAATCTTTGCCGTTACCGATGCCACGGGGACGGCGTCTGGCAAGCGCGTCACGTGGGCCGGATCAAGGGAGGGGTTCGATCATGAAAATCGATGGCGGCTGCCACTGCGGCTACATCACCTACGAGGCGGAGGCTGACCCGGAAAGACCACCATCTGCCATTGCACGACTGCCAGCGTCTCTCCGGATCGGCGTTTCGCACCGTCGTCCGCGTCGCCGGCGACACATTCAAAATCATCGCTGGCGACCCAACCATCTATGTAAAGACCGCCGAAAGCGGCGCAAGACGGGTGCAAGGATTCTGCCCCCGATGTGGAACGCCAATCTACTCGACTGCCGAAGGAGACGAGCCGAAATTGTACTCCATCCGTGTGGGGACTGTACGCCAACGTGCTGCGCTTGTCCCGAAGGTGCAGATTTGGACTCGCTCGCAACTGCGCTGGGTCACCGACCTGGCCTCCGTTCGTAGGCTGGACAGGCAGTGAGCTGCGGCGCCTGATAAGGATGCATGGAATCAGTTCAGCTGCCTGTCGGTTTCTGCGATCGAGAATTCTGAATGCATTGCCCTTAGGCAACAGAGCTTAAGAAGAGAGCACGTGCCCCGAGGTCAGCTCGCCCCGCTC
>Ga0307503_10000301_pt1 | contig 10831 bp, 12 predicted proteins | sample 17_S_MG_FD_194514 | JGI IMG/M metagenome (GOLD analysis project Ga0307503, IMG submission 194514) | Soil microbial communities from Populus trichocarpa stands in riparian zone in the Pacific Northwest, United States - 17_S | ecosystem: Environmental > Terrestrial > Soil > Riparian zone > Trees... | reverse complement strand
CCAGCTCTTCGAGTAGCTGCCGGGTGGTGACCATTAGGCGGTCCTCCAATCGGGCTGAGTAGCCGTGTAGACGGTGATGGGCGAGATTTCCTCGGGCTGCGTAACAGTGGGCCAGTCGATCTTGAGGGCACGGTAGGGCTTATGCGCGGTGTCCTCCATGACATGACGCGGCGCATGGTCCCTGTCCTCATTTTCACACAGAAATGCGAGGGCGACGCGCCCCGCCAAAAACTCTGCGTCGTCGTCGCTCACCTTTTCCGCGCGCTCCCTCAGGATGCCCGCGATGACGGGGCGCAGGACATCGCGCCCCCTCTGTGCAGCCTTTCGCGCTGCTGCGGGCGATGATCCGTAGCCACTGTGCGCCAGGTCGGCGCTCTTGGCTACGGGTGCCCGTAGGGAAGAAGTGATCGCGGCCATGCAGGCGTCTTCGCGCTTGCCTGCCACCTGGGCGAGGACGCGCGCGCCCTCTCTCACCTGCGGGTTGAGCAGGTCGGCACCCTCTGCGGCGTCCGCCAGGTAGGGGTCGCGCGGACCCTCGGCGGCGGCCTCGGCTTCGCCCATCAGCTCGGCCAGGTCGCGATCGGCGTCCTGCTGGTCCAGCGCGTCGCCGGTCGGTGCGGCCTCGGCGGCGAGCCCGGCGGCGGCGGCGTCCCCCCTCATGGCGGAGACGATCAGGCGCCGGGCGGAAGCGGTTAGGTAAGCGAGGTCGGGATTTTCGTGCCCGTCGTGGTCACGGCCGAGACTGCCTACCTTCGGCATCGTGCCGCCGGTCTTCGCCATCACCTTCATGACAAGCTCGGCGGCGACGGCCTCGACGGCCTGCGGCCGATTCCAGTAGCCCTTCCCGGCCTGACCGGCGGCCTTTTCGGCGAGCGCGAGGAATCGACGGGGCGGGTAGGTGCCGGCTCGCTCGACCTCCAAGCTCTCGCGGTCCCCGATGCGGCGGCGCCAGTAGACGGCCTTTCCGCTCGCGTCGGATTTCAGGATCGCCTCGATGGAGGCTTCACCCTCGGCGCGCTGCTTGCGCTCAGCCGCAGCGCCGATCTTGGCCGCTTCATTGTCGGCCAGGTCGGCGGCCATTTTCCGGCCTGCCTGCTGGGATTTCAAAGTTACGTTCATGCCGTTGCCCCTTCGCTCGATTTGCTAACGGATACATGCCAGAGAGTAAACCCTGACGCGCGTTAGTAAATAGTTCATTCGTCCATGCGCGAGTTTCCTCGGCTTGGCTACCCCTTCCACGGCAAGCTGTGACCGGGGAGGGTGCAGGCCGGGACGGCTGTAGCGGGTGGCGCTCGGCGGTGGGGCGTCGGCATTGATCCGGCCGCCGTGCCGTCTCCGGCCTGCAACCCCTCCACGGGGGGCTGTGACCATGCCTGATCCGTGCCTAGCTGGGGGGAGCCGGTCACGGCCCATCGTGGAGGGATTACACAGGCAGTCAGCGCCGTCTACGTGCGGCACGGCTGCCGCACACCTACACACTGGAGCGTGCAACGCATATGAGCAACGCAGCCACCGCGCCGAAAAGCGCGGACCTGAAGAAGCTGGCCACGCAGGCCAGTACGGACGCCAAGAACGCGCAGCGCGCGTCGGGCGGCACCGTCGTCGCCGGGCCTTTCGAGGTCGGCGAGATCGGTCACGTGCAGGTGATCGAGCGCGAGCTGGGTCAGTCGGGCACGAAATACCTGTACGCGGAGTTCACGGGCCAGGGACGCCCCGCGCGGATTCCGCTCGCGGCCGTCTCAGTCCTCGCGGAGAAGATCGCCTAGCGGCGGTCTTCTTCTCGCGTGTTCGCGTAATTGCGAACGAACGCGCGAGAAGAAGGCCACGCGAACGAACTGGAGGGAAGGATGAACAACGCCAACGCCACATATACGAACGGGCGTTACAAACTTCCCAAGAGTGCGCGCGGTGTTCTTTTCCCGACGCGGATACCCGTCACTCGGGGCGCTTCGCCACGTTCGCGGAGCGTTGACGTGACGGTACTCGCGCCGGGCCGAACGGCGCGGTTCAAGAGGCGGCTTCACTCCGTCCTTGCGCGCCTATGAGAGAATCGCTCTAGCAAGCCAACCTCAACCTCCCGAGAGGAGCGAACATGAGCAGCAACGTAGAACGCGCGCAGCGCTGGATGGATCGCGCCCTCGGGCGAGCCAATCGCGACCTGGCGGCAGATGGCACCCTCTTCTATGAGGGCGACACGGTCTACAGCTACGGCCACCACTTCCCGATGGCCATCGTCATGCGCGAGCGGCCGAACACGCACTACGCCTGGCGCGAATCCTCGCCCACGATAGGCGAACCACAATGGGTTCTCGTGAACGGCGACAACTTCAGCTCCACGACTTCGCGGCATCAGGCAATCGTGCGCAGCGTGATTGCGAACAATTTCATGCCTTCGCTCATCGTTCCCTTCACCGCGCTGGATGCGGCCGGGATCGAGCGAACCTCGATCGAGATTCTTCAGGTCCGCGAGGACCGCGTCGAGCGCTGGACTGAAGAGGTCGAGCCGAAGGGCGCGAATCTCCGCTCGATGGTCTACGGCGACGACAACCGGCCCATGCCCTTCGAGCCCGGCGTCACGCGCCTGGGCGCGGGGCAGCATGGCGACGGCAACTACAACTACGTCTACGAGGAGGTCCCGAACCGCCGCTGGGTCCGGGCCACGAACAACGGCGCGATCGCCGAACGCGAGACTCCACACGAGCCCTGGCGGGTCGAACGCACCCGCCACTGGCTCGGCGACTCGCTCTTCATCGGCAAGGCCCACGGCCGCCGTCGGCGCTTCCTGTCGAGCTTCGACTATCAGGAGTCTCGACCGCTCTATTTCCTCTGCGAACTCCCGCGCAGCTCGCGCGCGACCACGGTCGAGCAGGCTTACGAGGACCTGAAGCCAGACCTGGTGAAAGAGGCCGAGCGCGCCGGGATGGAGGTCACCCGCCAGGGGGACATGTTTGCGGTGCCGACCGAACTCAGCACCCGAGAGGCCAAGATGCTGACGCCGCACCGCAAGGGTCGGATCGTCAAGCGCCCGCGTCGAGGGCTGCTGGGGACGAACCACACCGCGAGCGAGGTCCTGTTCGGAACTTGCGGCCGCGTCTACGCCAGGGGGCTGCTCTACCATGCCCCCGGCCTGCGCGACCCGGATCATGCCCGCCGCAAAATGGGCGACGGGCGAACGTGGCACCTGCTCGTCAAGAACACGGTGCCGCAGGCGAAATCCCAAACCCGAACGAGGGAGGTTGCATGAACGATCTGGTGGTCGAGCGGCCGAAGGTGGCTGTGGCGACCAAAACCAGGAAGAAGGTAATCCCGGCATCGGGCGAGTGCCCGAGCTGCGATTCCCCGCAGTCCGTCAGCGGCAGTTCACACCGCTGTACGAACTGCAACCTGGTCGCGCCCCGAAGCGCCTTCCTGGCGACCACGGGCAGCTCGAACGCGATGGATGGGGTAGCCCCCAGTCGCGCATGGACCCTCGGAGGCCGCGTCGATTAGGCGCGGCCTCCGGGCCTAATACTTCCCCGGCCGAGGAGGCGAACCTATGACGCGCGTCAGAGTTTTCCTGACCGCAGCGCTTTTGTCCCTCTGCCTCGCTCCGGCGGCGGTGAACGCCGCGCCCTTCACCCCCGAGCTGAACTTCGCCTACCGGCTCGCCGTCGAGCATTGGGGCGAACCGACCGGCTGCATCACGGTGGACGCCGAGATCGTCCCCGATGCCTTCGGCAAAGCGAACGAATTCCGAGGCTGGGCCACGATGCCCGCGCCCGGAGAACAGACGAACTGCATCCTCGACATCATCCGCGAACTCGCTAAGCCAAGCTACTTCGGCGCGGCCTGTGCGGTGATCTTCCACGAGGTCGGTCACCTGACTGGCCACGATCATTCGAACGATCCACACTCGATCATGTACCCCGAAGTCACCTTTGCCCCCAGCGCATGCTCGCGGGCAATGCTATGGCTGATGAACCACGAGAGGAGATTCTGATGACGGACTACATCTTCAGTGAGCGCGCGAACAACTACTTCCTCGGCAAGGATATGCACATCACTCGCGCCGAGGATGGCAGAGTCGTAGTGGTCAACCAAAAGGGCGATTGGTGGGGGGTCAACGTCAAGGCCGAGTACATCATGGGCCAGCGCTCGCTTGCGGTCCGGGTGGCGGCTTCGAACCTCGCTGACGGCACCCTAAGCGGCCTCGAAGAGCATGCCAGAGAGTTCTTCTGGCGAGAGGTCGAATACCTGGCCCTCAAGCATGGGTTCAGCGAGGTTTACCAGGAGGGCCGTAGCGGTGGCTGGGCGTGCGTCGCCGAGACGCGCAATTTCGAGTCGGCCTCGCCCGCCGAGCCGGTTGATGACGAGAAGGAGCGAATCGCTCGCTGGATCGACTTCTGCTTCGACGCCGATGACCTGCGTCTTGCCGCCGAACGGAACTTCGATGAGCGGATTCTGAAGGCGAACCACGAACTCCAGGTCGAACTGAGCGAGTACGCCGACTGGGTCGGCGCCGACATCCGCTCGCTCGACGGTGACATCGCACACGTCAGGAAGCTCGACATCGTCACCGGCCAAGCCGCCCTGCAAACGGACGGCGGCTGGTTTTCGATGGCGAAGGAGGCCACGCTGATCCGCAAGGCAGACGGCAGCATCCCGCCACGGCTCACCAGCGAACCGATCATGGAGGAGGTCTTCAACATCATCGAGGCACGGGGCAACATCCCGCGCGAACAGCTCGATGCGTGGCTCGAAGCCGATGACGATCACGATCCGGTGAGGCTGTACGAGGTCCACATCGTTGACGGCGTGAACGAGATCGAAGACCGCATCCTCGGGAAAGATTCCGACTGATGGCGCTACTCAACACCCAGCACGACGACCCGGCCAGCGCAGCTCTCACTATCACCCACAAGCGTGCCGAGAAGGTCGCCAGGCTAATCGACTCAGACATGGCGAACATCGCACTTCGCCACGCTGATTCTCTGGTCGCTGACGTTCTCGACTGGTGCGTCAACACGCCCGGCAGCGGCCGGAAGGCGATGATGGCCAAGCCGGTGGCAGAGATAGCCCTCTCATGTCGCCAACGCGCACTCGTTGCTTACCAAGCGGCGCATCGCCTGTAGGCCCGTCGTACACGGCCTGCTATACTTCCTAACGCACGTCACAAGTTCCCACCCTTCGACAAAGGAGCGAACCCAGCATGAGCGCCACGGACTCCGTAGCGAAACTACGCGACATCCGCACCCAGATGAAGGCCGAAGTGGTCGAGCGCGGCGTGGAGATCGACCTCCTGATCGCCGCCATCGTCGCCCGCGTCCACATGATCTTGCTCGGCCCTCCGGGCGTGGCCAAGTCCCTGATGGTCGATCAGTTCCTCTCGCACATTGAGGGAGCAACGCTGTTCAGCCACTTGCTCAACAAGAACACGCCCCCCGAGGCGCTGTTCGGCCCGGTCTCGATGATCGGGCTGAAAGAAGACAGCTTCCGCCGTGTCACCACTGGCGCTCTCCCCGAGGCGAACCTCGCCTTCATTGACGAGATCTTCAAGTCGAACGCGACGAACCTCAACGGGATGCTGAAGATCATCAACGAGCGCAAATTCGAGAACGACGGCGGGATGGTAGACGTGCCGCTGTGGTCCGTGATCGGCGCGTCGAACGAGCTTCCCACCCACGACCGCGAGGACCTAGTGGCCTTCTCCGATCGTCTCGGTATCCGCCGGATCGTCTCCCCCGTGCGAACCGATGACGGCATCACCCAGGTCCTCATGGGCCAGCTCGCCCGCAACCAGGGCGGCGGCCTTACCGAAGAGCACACGATGATCACGCGCGACGAACTGGAAGCACTCCAGGGCGCCGCGACCCAGATCAGCGTGCCCGGCCGGGTTCAGGCGCTCATCGTCACCCTGTACCAGAAGGCCGAGCAGGAGAACCTTCACCTGTCGATGCGACGCATCGGCGAGGGAGTGAAGCTCTGCCAGGCGAACGCGCTCCTCGCAGGCAACGGCGAGGTCAAGGCCGAGGACCTGCGGCTCTTCGAGCACATCCTCTGGAATGACCCGGAGGAGATCGAAATCGCGCAGGGGCTCACCCTCGACTTCGCTGGCACCGTCGGCAAGCAGGCCGCACGAGCCCGCACCGCTTATGAAGAGCAGCGCAAACGCCTCAGCGACGCCCAGAGCAAGATGCCAAGCGACGTGAACGTCGAACCCGAAAAAGACGTGGTGAACGACCTGACCACCGTCTCCGCTCAGCTCCGCGCGCTGGACGAGAAGGTCGAGAAAGACATCGAGCAGGCGACCGAGGAAGGCCACGACCCCAGCGAGCTGGAGTCCATCCAGGCCGAAGTCCGGCGCTCCCGCCAGAGCGTGCGCGAGACGATGGGCATGGACTTCTGATGGCTGACCTCGGCGATCTCTTCGGCAACACGAACCGCATCGACAGGCGCGACACGTCCACGGTCAAGCGATCGAAGCTGGACGACGGCATCTTCGACTCCATGCGCGAACGCGCGAAGCTCTTTAGTGCCGCCGTCGAGCGCGTCCCCGAGCTGAAGGCCGAGGACGAGGACGGCAGCGAGGAGTACGTGCCCCACTGGCAAGACCTGGTGGGCGACGTATTCAAGTCGCTTCACACCTACGAGGAACCGGGTGTGCTCGACGCGACGAAAGTCAAGCCCTCTCGCGAGGTCAACCGCCGCGTCATGCAGCAGATACTCGGCTCCGACCACTTCAATCAGTCCCGCCCGGTCACCCGCCACGCGGAGATCGAGGCCGCGTTCGCGACGATGGGCCTTACCGACAAGCTCAAGGACGTGCTCCAGAACGAGATGAAAGAGCTGGCCGAAGAGGCCAAGAATGCGGAGCAGCAGGAACAGACGATGCAGCGGCAGGAGGAAAAGGCCGAGGAAGTTCGTCAGGAAATCCGCGACCAGGAAGGTCAGGTCAGCCCCGAACAGCAAGCCGCGCTCGAAGACGCGGTGAATCGCAAGGGCAACGCTGGCGAACGCCTCGCCCAGAGCGTCGCGTCTATGGAACAGATGCCGATGACTGTCGGCGCGGCGAACGGAGTCGAAGAAGCCGCGAAGCAGGCGAAAGAAGATGCGAAACTCTTTGTCTCGATCCCCGGCCTGGGCAAGGGCGACAAGAAGTCGCTGTCGCCCGACGAGGCCATCCGCCTCGCGCAGATGTTCAAGGACAACCCGCGCCTGATGAAGGTCGCCGACATGGTGGGCCGCATCCTGCGCGACATGCGCTTCAAACGAGCCCGGAGGATCACGGGCGGCCACGAGGAAGTGGTGGACATCGAGCTGGGCAACGACCTGGAGCGCGTCTTGCCCGCCGAGAAGATGAAGCTGATGGACCCGCTTCAGGAACTCGACTTCATGCGCCGCTTCTTCGAACGGTCGTTGCTTCAGTACGAGTACCAGGGCACGGCCGAGGTCGGCTATGGCCCGCTGATCGTCGCCCGCGACGAGTCGTCTTCGATGAGCGGCCAGCGCAACGTCTGGGCTGCCGCAGTCACCCTCGCGCTGATCTCGATCGCGCGGAAGGAGAAACGGGATGCTGCCGTGGTCGCCTACAGCTCGGCGAGCCAGCAGGAAACCTGGGTCTTCCCCCACGCCGAACCGCTGGACCCCGACAAGATCGTGGAGATGGCCTCGCACTTCTTCTCCGGCGGCACCGACGCCACCCCGGCCCTTGCCGAGGCAGTCAAGCTCACGCAGGGGGATTTGAAGTACGTGAAGGCCGATCTGGTTCTGATCTCAGATGGCGAGGACTACTACCAGGAGGACGACGAACGCATGGCCGCCGAACTGAAGGGACGCGGCGTGCGGATGCACGGAGTGATGATCGGAGACGTGCCGTCGGAATACCTGACGGAAATGTGCGAGACGCTTGTATCGGCGTACGACCTCGCAGGCGCGAACGAGGCGACTGACATGCTCGCCAACAACATCAGCTAACCCCGGAAGGAGGAGTTCATGTCACCGAAAATGCCACGGAACGTAGTTGCGGTCACCCCAGGGGGCCAGATCACGAAAGACATGATCCTGGGGTTCATCGCGATGTGTCAGGTCCCGAACGCCCCGCAGTCGATCGCGAAGCTGCGTCGGCTCTGGCTCGCCGAGGGTCTGGACGACAGCCTGATCCCGAAGGAACGCAAGCCCGTCAACATCTTCAAAATGGCCTGCCGCTCCGTCGAGACGCGCAGGTCAGAGGCCCTGAAATCGACCGAGGTCAAGGTCGATGAGGTCCTGGAGAACGAAAACGAATGCGTCTACCAGGTCACTCAGCTCGTCCGCAACAAGGACGACAAACTGATCGAGCACCCGAAGGCGATGCGTCTGACCTTCAACAAGAGGACGGGCACGATCGAACACGACGCCCTGGACAAGAAAACCTACCGCGCGTTGAAATTTATCGCGCAGCAGGTCCAGGACGACTTCGAGCGAAATTCTTCGAAGGTGCCAGGTGCGAAGATTCGCAGGGCGATCCGCGCCACCCTCCGCGACCAGCACGCGACGCTCATCCAGAACAAGGGCGTCTTCTTCGTGCCGACCGCCGGGAAGGTCTCGCTCGACTCGATCGACAACGTGCTCAAAGGGCTCTACGGTGATGGCGGCGACGCCGAGCTGTTCGTGATCCCCTGCGCCAACGACGACGGCGAGCGGGCGATGATCGCCCGACACTTCCAGGGCAACGTCGCCGATCACATCGACGGCCTACTCGCCGAGATCACGATGCGCCTGAAGGCGGGGAAAGAGGTCCGGAAGGATCGGCGCGAGAGCTTGGTCACTGAACGCCGGAAGCTCAACGAGGCCGTTGAGCGCTACCGCGACATGCTGGACGACAAGCTGCTCGTCGTCGGCGAGAAGATCAGGCTCCTGGACAACGGACTGGAGGAGTTGCTGGGCATGTAGCCCACCGGACCTGTGTGGGTCCGTCATACACTACCGAGAGGAGGCAGCAATGAGCGAAGCACCCAGCCTCAGCGACATCGGCATCGAGCGCGACCAGCTAAGGGCGCGCGATCGCGATCTGGCAAAACGCCAGCGCGAAGCTGCTGCCGTGGCCGCCACTGAGCCGCCGAAGCCGGTGAGCGCCACCGAGCGCTCGCAGAACCGCCTGCGCCCGGAACGCCTCACCGACATCATCGGCCAGGCCGAGGCCGCCGAGCTGATCGGCGACATGATCCGCTCGGCCCAGAGCCGCAGCGAACCGCTCGACCATGTTCTCCTGCTCGGCCCGGCCGGGACCGGCAAGACCACCTTCGCCAACGTCATCGCCAACGAACTCGGGACCAGGTGCTTCCAGATGGCCGCGCCGGTCGCGCTCGACATGCTGCTCGAACTGCGCGACGAGATGAACGAGGGCGACATCCTCTTCGTGGACGAGATTCACCAGCAGGCAATCATCGAGCGCCGAGGCAAGGAATCGATCTCCTCGCCCGAGGTCTTCCTCTCGCTATTGGAGGACTTCACGCTGGCGACCAGGGATGGCGTTCTCGCGTTCCCCCGTATTACGGTAGTAGGAGCTACTACCGATCCCGGCCGCCTGCCCGACCCGTTTATCGATCGATTCCCGATCGAACCAGTCCTCGCGCCTTACTCGTGCCGCGCGTTGGAACTTATCGCGGAGTCGAATGCAACGCAGCTCGGGCTCACCCTGATGCCCGGAGTCGCCGAGCTTTTCGCCGGGGCCGCGCGGGGCACTCCCCGCATCCTCGGCAACTACGTCCGCAACGCGGAATCGCTCGTCGGCTCCGACAGCTACGTCGTGATGGAGATCGCCGAGCGCGTGCTCTTCAAGCTCAACCGCGTCACCCGCGACGGATTGACCCGCGATATGCAGGCGATGCTGCTCTTCATGTACGAAAAGTGCGAGCGGAAGATGGGCGACGGCGAGGTCCGCTACCAGGCCAGCATCAACACGATCGCCACCGCCATCGGCCTCTCTCGCGACACGAAGGCGATTCAGCTTCGCGTCGAGCCCTACCTGATCCAGGCTGGGTACGTGCAGCTCGGCAGCGGCGGGCGCATACTGACCCACGATGGAATCTGGCGTGCCCGCCAGCTAGAGAAAGGAACCTAATGGCCGCAGCCAAGTGCCCAACCTGTCACCACTCCGGAATCAAGGTCGGAGGCGGTCGTGGATGGTGGTGGTGCGACTTCTGTCGCCATCACTTCCAGAGGAACGAATCGCCCAAATGACCGAGATGGCGCGCATGACCACCGTCACCCAGACGTATCTCGTGGACGGCGAGGTCGAGAAGGAGCAAACCTTCCTCATCACCGACATGGCCCGCATCGACGGGATCGGCTGCCCGCCGGTCACCATCAACGGCTTCGGCAGGTCCACGCTGGAGGTCCGCTTCACCTTCGACCCGCCGTTGATCGTGCCGGAGGACGGGGGCAAAAGTGCCGGGCGTTGAGTCGAACTACGGGAAGATGCGCTGCAAGGGCTGCGGCTCCGTCTTCGACCTCTCTGACGAGGAGCCCAAACTGCCGCCTTGCGGATTCTGTGGGGTCCTCAACTACGAGCGGATCGTCGTCATCCCCGTATGCGACTTCTGCTCCGACAACCTGCCGCTTGAGGGGGAATGCTGGACGTTCCCGTGCGAACCGTTCACCTACCCCTTTCAGATCGCGGGCGGCACCGGAGAAGCGAGCGCCGACGATTGGGCTGCCTGCGACACCTGCCACGATTTGATCGAGGATGGCGACCTCAAGGCGCTGGCGAAACGCTCGGTCGAAAAGGACATCGAGCGCCACCCCGAGGCCGCAAAAGAGCGCAACGTTCTATATGCCATGACGCGAGCCATGCACGCCCGCTTCATGGAAA
>Ga0307503_10000297_pt1 | contig 10932 bp, 6 predicted proteins | sample 17_S_MG_FD_194514 | JGI IMG/M metagenome (GOLD analysis project Ga0307503, IMG submission 194514) | Soil microbial communities from Populus trichocarpa stands in riparian zone in the Pacific Northwest, United States - 17_S | ecosystem: Environmental > Terrestrial > Soil > Riparian zone > Trees... | reverse complement strand
TCCGGGATGACAAAGCGCTCAAGGTGGTCGTTGGAAATGCAGCGGGAGTCTCGCTAGTTGTCAACGGCACTAACGTCGGGTCTCCCGGTGCGGCTGGTCAGGTCGCTCATCTGACCTTCACGCCAAACGATCCCGAAGGCTCCGCTGGCTGACGTGACCACTCGCATTTCGCTTGTCACCCTTGGCTGTGCACGCAACGACGTAGACTCGCAGGAGTTGGCTGCGCGGTTTGAGTTGGCGGGCATGGAACTGGTCGACGAACCAGAGCTCGCAGATGCGGTGATCGTCAACACGTGTGGGTTCGTCGAAGCCGCCAAGAAAGACTCGGTCGACACGCTCCTGGCAGCGGCTGACCTCAAGGTCGCTGCCGCTCCGCAGGATCAGCCTCAGACCGAACCCCAGGGCAGGCCCCCGCACGACGCGGGTGGCGGCCCCTCGGCCGTCATTGCGGTGGGGTGCCTGGCCGAACGCTATGGCGGGGAGCTGGCCGCTTCCCTGCCAGAGGCAGACGCCGTGCTCGGGTTCGACGACTATCCCGACATCGCAGCCAAGGTGCGGGCGGTTCTGGCTGGCGATCGCCCCGCGCCGCCCGTGCCTCGGGACCGGCGGTTGCTGTTGCCGATGGCTCCGACTGATCGTGCGGGCTCCGCGGTCACGACGCCTGGACACGATCTACTTCCCGAAGGCGTTGGCCCGGCGTCCGGACCGCGCGCAGTAAGACGTCGACTCGACGGTCGTCCAGTCGCACCGTTGAAGATTGCGTCGGGCTGCGACCGCCGATGCTCCTTCTGTGCGATCCCAACATTTCGGGGTGCCTTCATCTCTCGGTTGCCCGACGATGTGCTGACTGAGGCGAAGTGGCTCGCCGAGCAAGGCGTGAGTGAGTTGTTCTTGGTCAGCGAGAACTCAACGTCTTATGGCAAGGACCTTGGCGACCTGCGGTTGCTTGAGCGCCTTCTGCCGTCGCTCGCTGAGATTGACGGCATCGAACGAGTTCGAGTGAGCTACTTGCAACCGGCGGAGACGCGTCCCGGACTCGTTGAAGTCATGACGAGTACTCCGAAGGTTGCCGCATACTTCGACCTCTCCTTTCAGCACGCAAGCGGGCCAGTACTTCGTCGAATGCGTCGTTTCGGAGATGCCGATCGGTTTCTAGATCTCATTTCGCAAATCAGAAGCCGCAGTGCGCACGCGGGTATCCGATCGAACGTCATTGTTGGGTTTCCTGGGGAGACCGAGCAAGATCGAGCTGAGCTCGAGCGTTTTCTCGTCGAGGCAAGGCTCGATGCAGTCGGCGTTTTCGGCTACTCCAATGAAGATGGCACTGAGGCGGAACTTTTCGAAGCGCAGCTAGACGCAGTCGAAATCGCTGACCACGTCGAACGCTTCGTGCGCCTGACCGAACAGCTCACCGCCCAGCGAGCGGAAGACCGCGTTGGCGAGTCCGTCCGACTGCTCGTAGAGGAGTCATCTCCGGAAGGCGCGGTGGCACGTGCCGAGCACCAAGGCCCCGACGTGGACGGCACTACTTTGGTTTTGGGTTCGGCTAGGGATTCGGCCGGGGAATCGGCAAGGGAATCGGCTAGGGAAACCCATCTTCCGATCGGCACCTGGTTAGATGCCCGCGTGGTGGCCAGTGAGGGAGTTGACCTCATCGCCACAGCGAGGTTGTGATGCAACCCCGTCAGACTGACCACATGGCTGACCCTGTCGGGTCGGCGTCTGCTTGGAACCTCGCGAACGCCCTCACAGTTCTACGCCTGGCGTTGGTTCCTGTGTTCGTGCTCGTCGCCGTTCCGGGGTTTTCGGGCGACGACGACCAGTTGTTGGCGATCGCCACTGCTGTCTTTCTCGGCGCCGCGTTCACCGACCTGATCGACGGCGAGATCGCACGGCGGCGTCATCTGATCACCACGTTCGGCAAGGTCGCCGATCCCATCGCCGACAAGGCACTCACCGGTGCTGCGTTGATCGTGTTGTCGGCCTTCGACCAACTGCCCTGGTGGGTAACAGTGGTCATCATCGGCCGGGAGGTGCTGGTCACCGTTCTTCGCCTGTGGGTGATTCAGCACGGTGTGATCCCGGCCAGTCGAGGTGGGAAGCTCAAGACGGCGCTCCAGATCACCGCAATATCTCTCTACTTGCTGCCGCTTCCAGCAGATGCCGATGTCCTGCCGATCACAGTCATGGCATTAGCGGTCCTCGTGACCGTTGTCACGGGCTTCGACTACGTGGCACGCGCGCTCCGACTGCGCCGAGCTGCGCTCGCTGTCCAAGCATGACCGACGTCACCGCACTGATCAACCGACTCGCCAGCGCCGGGCAGACGGTGGCGGCTGCCGAATCGTTGACGGGCGGGTTATTTCTTGCGGCCCTCACCGAAGTGCCCGGCGCGTCGCAGGTGGTTCGGGGAGGGATGGTCGTTTATGCCACCGATGCAAAGCATCTATTGGCTGGGGTTCCGACCCAACTGCTCCTAGCTAGGGGTCCGGTGGACTCGGAGGTGGCGCGAGCCCTTGCCATGGGTGCCAGAGACCGGCTGGGCGCTACGTACGGCGTAGGAATTACCGGGGTGGCTGGCCCGACGAAACAGGATGATCATCCAGTTGGCGAGGTTCATTGCGCGGTGGTTGGTCCGATGGGTCAAACCTTGGTTAGTCACGACTTTGCGGCCTTGGGGAACAGACCAGAGATTCGACGGGCTGCTTGTGAGGCCGCCGTGGCGCTGCTCGACGCCGTGAGCCGGGAATCGACTAGTTGATTACATAGTTACACTAGGCAGTCAGCGGACCAGACCCGTCGCTGTTGCCCCAGGTGCGGGTCGAGGGTCCGGTCGGACGTTGGTCGGAAGGCTGGGGGTGGCGACCGCTAGGGTCGTCACCACACCGTGAGGAGAATTCATGATCGTGCTGCGTCAGCACCTGGGTGACGAACTGCGAAGGCAGCGGCAACACCAGGGACTCACGCTGCGCCAAGTTTCCGCCTCGGCCCGCGTCTCCCTCGGGTATCTGTCGGAGGTCGAGCGCGGCCAGAAGGAGGCGAGCAGTGAGTTGCTCGCCGCGATCTGCGGCGCCCTCGACCTTCCTCTCTCGCAGCTGTTGCGCCAGGTCAGTGACGATATTTCGTTGGCAGAACTCGCTGCCGAGCCGATCGTTCCACCGTTGGCGGGGACAGATCAACGCCCCTCGCAAACCACCGGCAGCGCGTCTGGATCAAGCGACGATCCGACCGCTACCCCGGCTGGCGTGGGTGCTGCTGCCTGAGCGAGCCGAGCAAGCTGGCGCGGGCGGGCATTTTGCAAGGTGCACGCACCACGATCGTCGATGGCGGTATTCGTCGGATGACCATGTCGGAAGTCGCCGAACGCGGCGGGGTCGCGAAGGCAACGATCTACAACCACTTTCGAAGTCGCGGCGAGTTACTTGACGGCGTGCTGGCCGAAGAACTTCGCGTGCTCAACCTTGCTGCCGACCAAGCGATGCCGGACAAGACCGGGGGAGTTGGCCCACAACTTGCAGTAGCGGCACAACTCATCGCCACTAACCCGCTACTGGCTGCTATGCGACAACATGAACCGGAGTTGCTGGCGGATTTGGCGGGATTCACGGCGGGTGAACTTGACGGACGGTGGCTGGTCGTCGTCGACTCAGTGCGCGCCCGCTTGTTGCGTTCCGGCTGCCGCGCCGACAACCCAGCAGTCAACGTCGTGCTGCGTTGGTTGATCTCAGTGGCGGTTGCCCCGACCCATGAAGATGAGTTAAGCCAGGAGGCGTCGCTCATGGCCGCCGCAGTTTCAGAACCGCGGGACGTGTCATGACTCGTCACGCGGCGTAGGGACCTCGCTACCCCTAGCGGAAGTTTCAGCATTTCCCGTCGGAGACCAGCGACCTCTTCTAGGCTGCAGTTGGTGGTTGGCGCTCGGCGCCGGCTCGTCCGAGGGGTCAGAATGCGATTCAGGCGAGCCATTTCTGTTGCGGCAGCACCGGCAATTCCGGCAGCCAGTCGTACCCGAACCGAGGTCAAGTGAACAACTCAACTCGAGGATTCAGTCTGCGGACGACCTCATTGGTAACAGTGCTCGTGATCGTCCTCGGCACGGCGGTGTTTGCGAGCGTCGCTAGCCGCAACTCTGTTGCGGCTGCTGATCCGGTGCCAGCAGGAAACTACTCGTTGAGCTTGGTTGCGAGCGGGGTTCGGGAACCCGACACGCTTCGCACGGCGCCAGACGGACGTATCTTCTTGCTTCAGCAGTCTGGCCGGGTTCGCATCATTGCCCATGGCAAGCTCAAGACAAAAGCTGCGCTCAACATCCCAGACAGTCAGATCATCGCCCTCAACAACTCTTCAGGACTCCTCAGCATTGCCTTCCCGCCAGGTTTTCGCTCCGCAGCAACGCAGTACGTCTACCTGCTGTATACGCACCCACCAATGGCTGGTTACAACTACCGACACAATGTGGTGAGCCGTTGGCAAATCAACGGTGACGTGATCGACCCATCGAGCGAACAGATTCTGGTCCACCTTGACCCGCTCGTGAACTCGACGGGTGGCTTCGCGACGAGCCACTACGGCGGTGATATGGAGTTCGGACCAGACGGCAAGCTCTATGTCACAACTGGTGACCTCTACAACGCAACAAACGGACAGTTGCTCAGCAACCGACTTGGGAAAGTGCTGCGCTACAACCCGGACGGGTCGATCCCGACCAGCAATCCCTTCTACAACTCGACTACGGGCGAAAACCGCGCCATTTGGACCTACGGTTTCCGCAATCCCTTCAAACTGGCAAAGGACACGCGGACCGGCGATCTGGTTCTGGGTGACGTCGGGAGCAGCAAGTTTGAAGAAGTTAACGTGCTCAGTCCGGATGCGGGTGGATCCAACTATGGCTGGTCGCTTGCTGAGGGTTACACAACCGACCCCCGCTTTATCAGTCCTATCTATGCATACCCACACTCGGGAACCGGTTCAGAAGTCTATGGCTGCGCCGTCATAGGCGGTGATATCTACCGACCGAGAACCAAGACCTTCCCGGGGATTGCTGGAGACTTCATCTTCGCCGACCACTGCCAAGGTTGGCTGCGCACGATCGACCCTGCAACGGGGCAGCTTGGGCCAATTCTGGTTACCGGTCTCAGTCTGCCGGTCGACTCGGCCGTGGCTCGAAATGGATCGATTTACATTATTGAGCGGAATGTGGCGGACGGCGTGCCTGGCGCGATCCTTCGGCTGGACTACGCCGGAACCGCCTCCACCCCGGTCATTAACTCGCAGCCGGAGCCTGTGACCACGGCCATTGGCGGCTCAGCCACGTTTACGGTGTACGCCTCAGGTGCCGCGCCGATGAACTTCCAGTGGTACCGCAACGGTGGTGCGATTAGCGGCGCAACGTCGTCGAGCTACACGCTCGCCAGTGCAGCATCGAGCGATGATGGCGCCAGTTTCACCGTACGAGTGAGCAACTCGTCGGGATCAGTAATGTCCGATGGTGCCATGCTTGATGTGATTGCTGACTCGGCTCCGCTGCCGACGATTACCTCCCCTCTCGCGGGTGCGACCTTCGCCGCCGGAGATGTTTTGCACATCAGTGGCGTTGCCACGGACGCCGAGGACGGCGCCCTACCCGCCAGCGCCTTCTCCTGGGATGTCGACCTTCACCACAACACCCACGTACACGATGTGGTTGGACCCATCACTGGTGTCAAGTCGCTCGACGTTGCACTGTCGCGCACCGATGAAACCGATCCGGACGTCTTCTACCGCGTTCTACTGACGGTCACGGACAGCTCCGGCTTCAGTACCACGACGGTACGAGACGTGGCACCACAGCTCTCGACATTCACGGTGGCTTCGCTGCCGTCGCCGCTGGCGGTCGACCTCGACGGTGTCTCAACGGCGACGCCAACCACTGTCACTGGCGTTGTGGGTACAACCAGGACGCTGAACGCATCCGCGGTATCCAAAGGCGGAACCACCTGGGTGTTCGACTCGTGGCTTGGCGGCGTGACGAATGAGTTCCGTTCGTTCAATACGGATGCAAATCCACAGACCTATACCGCGGTCTTTCGTCCCTCGGGAGGAAGCGTAGGGACAGGCACTGGCTTGAGTGCCACCTACTACTCGCAGCCGAACTTCACCTCGCCCGTTCTCAGTCGGATCGATCGCATCATCCACTTTGACTGGCCGACTGAACCAGTACCTGGTGCGCCCAAAGACAATTTCTCGGTTCGCTGGACGGGACAGGTTCAGGCACAGTTCAGTGGCACGTACACCTACTCGGCGCACATAGACCGCGACGAAACGCTCACGATCACTGTCGGCGGGCAGACCATCATCGACGCTTCGGGTCAGGCGGGAACGTTCACCGGCACACGCCAGGCTACGGCCGGACAGAAATATCCCATCGAAATCTCGTACTCGGACGGTCACGGTGGTGCAGGTCTCGAACTTTCGTATGGCCTAACGTCTGCCACGATGGCGCCGATTCCAGGGAGCCAGCTCTACCCGCAGTGAGTCACGCTGGTGACAGTCGAAGACCGCGTGGGGTTAGCCGAAATCCTGCACTTTGCAGGACTGCGGCGACATCGGACTGGTGTGCTGGGGTGCCATCGATCCGCTCGACATTGAGCTTGCCCAACTGGCCGCTGCGCACGACCCGAACAAGTGCGTCAGCTGCCAGTCCGAGAAGTTCGTCTGACGGCCAACTCAGAACGGTCCGGCCACCGCGTTCGACGTAAAAGACCAGTTTGCCCTTGACGATGACGACTGCTGCACCCGCCTTTCGGCCGGGTTGGTGAGCAGTGGCTGCCTCGGGTCGGTCCGGCCACTGGATGGCTGCGCCGAAGGGGTTTGCAGGATCTGTTGCGGCCAAAACGATGCCGCCTGTTTTGACCGACTTCGTGGGGGTGCGGAGCTGATCGACAGCTGACAGCGATCCAAACTGTGCTGCCCCGAGTCCCTCAACGAAGTATCCCCGCCTAGTGTGACCGACCTCCTCGATGGCCGACAAGACCGGATAGACGGCAGCAAACCCACCCGGCCGGTGCTCTGCCATCACTGATCCGCGCGTCACAACCCCATAGCGATCGAGCAAGCTGGCTGCCACCGCGTGTGCTCGGCTGGTTGGTGATGGGTCGCGTTCGGTTACCAAGCTCCATCTGCCCTGTGTGCCCGCGACGGCGATGCGGGGGGCAGCTTCGCTTCGGAGCGCTGACGGGCGCGCATACCTTGGACGCCGAACTGGCATGGATCGCTTGCGGCCAACGAGTGGGGTCAAGTGGGTCCGGACTGGAGCGAGGGTGTCGTTGGTGAGGTGACCGGACCACACCAAATCCCACATTGACTGGGCGAGGACAGTTTCCTCAATACCCAGCAGGTCCGCGAGAGCTGGAAAGAACATCGCGCCACCACTGGTCAGCGCCTCGATCACCTGCCGGTGGTGATCCGACGCGAGTACGTCGTCGTCGGCGTCCGGCAGGAGCAAAGGTGTCTGGTCGGCAAGGGTGAGGGTAAGCCATCCGTCGTGAGCTGCGATAGCGCCTCGACCCGACCAGTGCACCTCTCCCGCCGCTGTGAGTTCGTCGAGAAAGCTAGGCGAGTAGTCGACGACGCGACTGGCGAGGACGAGTGACTCGAGAGTTGATGCCGGGACGTAGCAGCCCTGAAGTTGCTCGACGACGCGAAGCAGACCCTCCGGGCCGCGCAGGCCGCCACCAACGTTCTGCCAGCTCGGTAGGAATCCTGCGTACGCGTCGGGAGAGACCGGCTCGACCTCGTGACGCAGGAGCGCCAAACTTCGTCGCCGAACCTGTCGAAGCACATCTGCATCGCACCATTCGACACCGCTGCCGCCAGGACGGAATTCGCCGGAGCTGACACGGCCGGACTTCGCCAGACTTCGCAGTGCGCCCTCGATCACGGCGACGCCGACACCGAGTTCTGCGGCTAGGTCGATGACCCGGAACGGACCGTGGGTCCGTGCATAACGCGAGACCAAGTCACCGATCGGATCGGCGACAGCCTCAAGAAACGCAGTCGCGACTCCGACCGGTGGCGGAACGCCGACGGCGTCGCGCAATCGAGCGACATCTTCGACTGATGCCCAACGATGCCTTCCCTGGATTCGGACTTCAACAATGCGTCGCCGCTCACCTAGTTCGCTGAGCCAGCTGGGATCGATACCACGATGCTGTGCCGCCTCGGTACTGAGCGGGCCAAGGATGCGCAGGAAGTCGGCTGCATCCTCAGCGTCGCGAGCTCGGCGGTCGGGAGTTAGCCGCTGCAGTTCATTCTCAACCTGCTGCAGCGCTCGCGGGTCGAGCAGCTCTCGAAGCTCTGCCTGACCGAGAAGTTCGGCGAGCAGCGTGCTGTCCAACGCGAGCGCCTGAGCACGTCGTTCAGCAAGCGGTGCGTCGCCTTCGTACAAGAATGCGCCGATGTAGGAGAACAGGAGCGATCGCGCGAAGGGTGAGGGACCGGAGGTCTCAACCTCGACAACGCGAATGTTTCCGAGCGCAATGCCATTCATGAGCTCGCGTAGCCCTGGGACGTCGAAGACATCTTGTAGGCACTCGCGCATGGTCTCTAGGACGATCGGAAACTGGCTGTGCTCGCTGGCGACGCTCAACAGCTGCGCAGACCGCTGGCGTTGCTGCCACAGGGGGGTACGACGATCTGGACTTCGCCGCGGGAGCAGGAGGGCTCGTCCGGCGCACTCGCGAAACCGTGCAGCGAAAAGTGCCGAGCCGGACAGCGCATGGGTGACGGCCGGCTCTACGGCATCAGCGTCCATGACGACGTAGCTCGCTGCCGATGGTGGTTCGTCGACGGTTGAATCGATGTCGGGCAACCGCATGACAATGCCGTCGTCGGACGGCATTACCTGTACGTCAACTCCTAGGTCGTCGCGCATCCGCGCGGCTACGGCCAGAGACCATGGGGTGTTGACGCGTCCTCCGAACGGCGAATGGATGACCAGTCGCCAGTCGCCAATCTCGTCGCGAAACCGCTCGATCACGATGGTCCGGTCGTCCGGTAGGTGCTGACAGGTTTCGCGCTGCTCGCCCAGGTAGCGGAGAAGGTTGTCGGCGGCCCACGTGTCGAGACCGCACTCGACGAGTCGAGTGCGAGCCTGCTCATCGCTTTGCCCAGATAGTTCGCGGGTAAACGCTCCGATGGCCTTGCCGAGCTCTGCCGGTCTGCCCACGGCGTCCCCGTGCCAGAACGGTAGTCGACCTGGTTGGCCGGGTGCCGGCGAGACAAGTACTTGGTCGTGCGTGATGTCTTCGATCCGCCATGACGTCGCGCCGAGGGCAAAAACATCGCCAACCCGAGATTCATAGACCATTTCTTCGTCGAGTTCGCCGACTCTTCGACCGCCGCGGTTGTCGTCGCTACTGCCGACGAGGAACACTCCGTAAAGACCGCGATCTGGAATGGTCCCTCCGCTGGTGACGGCGAGTCGGTGCGCGCCCCTTCGAGCGGTCAGGGTGTCGGTGTCTCGATCCCAGACCAGGCGGGGGCGCAGCTCGGCGAATGCGTCGGATGGATAGCGTCCAGCGAGCATGTCGAGTACTGCTTCAAGCGCTGAGGCTGGTAGCGCTTGGAAAGGAGCAGCGCGACCGATGAGCTGGGATAGCTCGGCTACTGTCCACTCGTCCATGGCGACCATGGCGACGATCTGCTGCGCAAGTACGTCGAGTGGGTTTCGTGGAACCGACAACGACTCGATGTCGCCCGTACGCATGCGTTGCACGGTGACCGCGGTGGGCAGCAAGTCGCCCCGATGTTTGGGGAATATCACGCCTCGTGAAACACCATCGACTCGATGCTCTGCCCGTCCAACGCGTTGGAGTCCGCTCGCGACGGACGGCGGAGACTCGACCTGGATGACGAGGTCGACGGCACCCATATCGATTCCCAGCTCAAGACTGCTGGTTGCGACGACCGCGGGAAGCAACCCCTGCTTGAGGTCTTCCTCGATTCGTTGACGCTGCTCGCGCGAGACTGACCCGTGGTGAGCCCGCGCTATCTCAGTGGTGGGATCGTGACCTCGGGTTGCCCCAGACGCTGCCATGACAGCGGCCGGCGCGACATCGCCTGCGGCAGGCAGTGACTCACCGCTAGAGCGTTCAAACCATTCTTCGTTCAGGCGGGCCGAGAGTCGTTCGGCGAGACGCCGAGAGTTTGCGAAGACGATGGTCGACCGATGTTCGGCAACGAGGTCGACAATGCGAGATTCAACGTGTGGCCACACCGAGGTACTTGGTCGCGACTGCTGACTCAGATCACTTTCCGGTTGGTCGTCAGGAAGGGCCGCGAGGTCCTCGACGGGAACCACGACTCGTAGGTCGATCGACTTGGGGTTATTCGGCTGCACGATCTGGACCGGGTGCTCTCCGCCGAGAAAATGTGCAACGGTCTCGACTGGACGAACGGTGGCCGACAAGCCAATGCGTTGTGCCGGAGAGGCCAACAGCACGTCGAGTCGCTCAAGCGTGACCGCCAAGTGCGCGCCTCGTTTGGTCCCTGCCACCGCATGGACCTCGTCGACGATCACCGTCTCAACGGACGTAAGTACCTCTCGCGCCCTGGAGGTGAGCAAGAGATACAGGGACTCAGGCGTGGTGATCAGGATGTCGCTGGGCGCTCGTAGGAAACGCTGGCGGTCCTTGGCTGGTGTATCGCCGGACCTCACGGCGACCGTGACCTCGGGAAGCTGCTCGCTTAGGCGCCCGGCGATTGCTTGAATGCCGCTCAGTGGCGCTCGCAGGTTGCGCTCGATGTCTACAGCCAGCGCCTTCATCGGGGAGACGTACAACACCCGGGTGCGGGTGAGTGGTTCTGGAGGGCTGGGGGCTCGCATCAGCGAGTCGATGGCCCACAAGAAGGCGGCGAGCGTCTTGCCGGAGCCGGTCGGGGCAACCACCAACG
>Ga0307503_10000296_pt1 | contig 10934 bp, 6 predicted proteins | sample 17_S_MG_FD_194514 | JGI IMG/M metagenome (GOLD analysis project Ga0307503, IMG submission 194514) | Soil microbial communities from Populus trichocarpa stands in riparian zone in the Pacific Northwest, United States - 17_S | ecosystem: Environmental > Terrestrial > Soil > Riparian zone > Trees... | reverse complement strand
AATTCGCCAAAGAAACCCTTCCGGTAAGCCTCGAAGCGGAAATGCGCCGCTCCTATCTCGATTACGCCATGAGCGTGATCGTCGGGCGCGCCTTGCCGGATGTGCGCGACGGTCTGAAGCCGGTGCACCGGCGCGTGCTGTTCGCGATGCACGAATCGAACAACGTGTGGAACCGGCCGTACGTCAAATGCGCGCGCATCGTGGGCGAGGTGCTGGGCAAGTATCACCCGCACGGCGATTCCGCCACCTACGAGGCGCTGGTGCGCATGGCGCAGGACTTTTCCATGCGCTATACGCTCATCGACGGCCAGGGCAATTTCGGCTCGATCGACGGCGATTCGGCCGCGGCCTATCGTTACACCGAGTGCCGGCTGGAGCGCATCTCCTCGGAGCTGCTGGCCGACATCGACAAGGAAACCGTCGATTTCGTCGCCAATTACGACGGCAAGGAGCAGGAGCCTACGGCGCTGCCGACGCGCATACCCAACCTGCTGATCAACGGCTCGTCGGGAATCGCGGTCGGCATGGCGACCAACATCCCGCCGCACAACCTGGTCGAAGTGGTGGATGCGGGGCTGGCGCTGCTTGGCAATCCCGGCATCAGCATCGACGAACTGATCGAGATCATCCCGGCGCCCGATTTCCCCACGGCCGGCATCATTTACGGCCTGGCCGGCGTGCACCAGGGCTACCGCACCGGGCGCGGCCGCGTGATCATGCGCGCGCGCACCCATTTCGAAGACATGGAGAAGGGCAATCGCCAGTCGATTATCGTCGACGAACTGCCCTACCAGGTCAACAAGAAGAGCCTGCTCGAACGCATCGCCGAACTGGTGAACGAGAAAAAGCTGGAGGGCATCAGCGAAATCCGCGACGAGTCGGACAAGTCGGGCATGCGCGTGGTGTTCGAACTGAAGCGCGGCGAGCTGCCCGAAGTGGTGCTCAACAACCTGTACAAGCAGACCCAGCTGCAGGACACCTTCGGCATCAATATGGTGGCCCTGGTCGACGGCCAGCCGCGCCTGCTGAACCTGAAGCAGATGCTCGATGCGTTCCTCAAGCACCGGCGCGAGGTGGTGACGCGGCGCACCGTATTCGAATTGCGCAAGGCGCGCGAGCGCGGCCATATCCTCGAAGGCCTGGCGGTGGCGCTCTCGAACGTCGATGAGATCATCGCCCTGATCAAACAGTCGCAGACGCCGCCTGAGGCCAAGCAGGCGCTGATGGCGCGACCCTGGCGCTCGCACCTGGTGGCCGAGATGCTCGAGCGTGCCGCCGCAGATGCCTCGCGCCCCGACGGGCTAGGTGCGAATTTCGGCCTGGGCGAGGACGGCTACCACTTGTCCGATGCACAGGCGCAGGCGATCCTGGAAATGCGTCTGCAGCGCCTCACCGGACTGGAGCAGGACAAGATCGTGTCCGAATACAAAGAGGTGATGCTGCAGATCGCCGATTATCTCGACATCCTCGCCAAGCCCGCGCGCATCACCGCCATCATCGTCGATGAAATGAACGCGATCAAGCAGCAGTACGGCGACAAGCGGAAGAGCGAAATCGAGCACAATCCACAGGACCTCGACGACGAGGACCTGATCGCGCCGGCCGACATGGTGGTGACGCTGTCGCACACGGGCTACATCAAGTCGCAGCCGCTCGCCGACTACAGCGCGCAGCGCCGCGGCGGACGCGGCAGGCAGGCGACCGCGACCAAGGAAGACGATTTCATCGAGCGGCTGTTCATCGCCAACACCCACGACTATGTTCTGTGCTTCTCCAGCCGCGGCCGCGTGTACTGGGTCAAGGTCTACCAGGTGCCGCAGGGCAGCCGCTCCAGCCGCGGCAAGCCCGTCGTCAACATGTTCCCGCTGCTGGAAGGCGAGAAGATCACCGCGATCCTGCCAGTGAAACAGTTCGACGACGGACATTACATATTCATGGCCACGGCGCAGGGTACGGTGAAAAAGACGCCGCTCTCGGCTTTTGCCAATCCGCGCGGCCGCGGCATCATTGCGGTGGAACTGGACGCGGGCGATATCCTCATAGGTGTCGCCATTACCGACGGCAAGTACGACGTCATGTTGTTCTCCGACGCCGGCAAGGCGGTGCGCTTCGAGGAAGACGACGTTCGGCCCATGGGACGCGTGACGCGCGGCGTGCGCGGCATGTTGCTGGACCTGGGCCAGCGCGTCATTTCGATGCTGGTGGCGGAAAACGAGAGCCAGACCGTGCTCACCGCCACCGAGAAAGGCTATGGCAAGCGCACCCCGATTTCCGAGTACACTCGGCATGGCCGCGGCACCAAGGGGATGATCGCGATCCATACGGGCGAGCGCAACGGCAGCCTGGTCGGCGCCGTGCTGGTTGAGGAAAAAGACGAGGTGATGCTGGTTTCGACTGGCGGCGTGGTCATCCGCACCAGGGTGGCGCAAATCCGCGAACAGGGACGCTCGACCCAGGGCGTGACGCTGATCAATCTGGATGCCGGAACACGGCTGGCCGGCATCGAAAAAGTGCTGGAGTCGGACGAAGACAACGGCGTCGGCAACGGCCACGCGAACGGCAACGGAAACGGCAACGGAAACGGCAACGGAAACGGCAACGGCAGTGGCAATGGCAGTGGCAGTGCCAACCGCAGCAGCGTTGCCGATGGCGGTCGCGACGGCAATGGCAGTGGCGATGGCAATGAGAGTGGCGATGGCGAGGGGAAGAACACTACTGAAGGCGAGTGACGCGGAACGCCATCCATCACGCGTCCCCCATGCGAAAGGATAAACGTGGCACGAATATTTAATTTCAGCGCGGGCCCGGCGGTATTGCCGGAGACGGTGCTGCAGCAGGCCGCAGCCGAAATGCTCGACTGGCATGAAAGCGGGATGTCGGTGATGGAAATGAGCCATCGCGGCAAGGAATTCATTTCGATTCACGCCGCGGCGGAAAAAGACCTGCGCGAACTGCTGGCCGTGCCGGCGAATTACAAGGTGCTGTTCCTGCAGGGAGGGGCGATCGCCGAGAACGCCATCGTGCCGATGAACCTGTTGCGCGGCCACAAGGTGGCCGACTACGTCAACACCGGCGAATGGTCGAAGAAGTCGATCAAGGAAGCGAAGAAATACTGCAGCGTGAATATCGCGGCCTCGAGCGAGGACAGGAACTTCACTTATATTCCGCCGCAGCCAAGCTGGAAGCTCTCGCCGGATGCGGGCTACGTCCACATCTGTTCCAACGAAACCATCGGCGGCCTGGAGTACCAGTGGGTGCCCGATACCGGCGCGGTGCCGCTGGTGGCCGACATGTCCTCGCACATCCTGTCGCGTCCGGTGGATGTTGCGAAATACGGACTGATCTACGCCGGCGCGCAGAAAAACATTGGTCCGGCGGGGCTGACGCTGGTGATCGTGCGCGACGACCTCATCGGCCAGGCCGCGGCGTTTACCCCGTCGGCGTTCGACTACAAGCAGCAAGCCGAGGCCGATTCCATGTTCAACACGCCGCCGACCTATGCCATCTACATCGCCGGGCTGGTGTTCAAGTGGCTGAAAGCGCAAGGCGGGCTCGCCGAGATCGAACGGCGCAACATCGCCAAGGCCAAGCTGTTGTACGACTATCTCGACCAGAGCCGGTTCTTCGTCAGCCCGGTCGAGGCGCGCGACCGCTCGCGCATGAACGCGCCGTTCAAGCTCAAGGATGAGGCGCTCGACGAGGAATTCCTCAAAGGGGCGAGAGCGCACGGCATGGTGCAGTTGAAAGGCCACCGCTCAGTCGGCGGCATGCGCGCCTCGATCTACAACGCCATGCCGATCGAAGGGGTGCGGCAACTGGTCGCGTACCTGCGCGAGTTCGAGGACAGGCATGTTTGAGCGCGAAACGTTTGAAATACTGGTACTGAACAACATTGCCCAGGTCGGTCTGAAACGCTTTCCGGCCGAGCGCTATCACATCGACCAGGAAGCGGCGCAACCGGACGCCATCCTGCTGCGCTCGCAGGATCTGCACCAGATGCAAATCGCGCCTTCAGTGAAGGCCATCGGCCGCGCCGGCGCCGGCACCAACAACATCCCGGTGAAGGCGATGAGCGAGCGCGGCGTGCCGGTGTTCAATGCGCCCGGCGCCAACGCCAACGCAGTGAAGGAACTGGTGCTCGCGGGCATGCTGATCGCGGCGCGCAATCTGGCGCCGGCGCTGCAATTCGTGCGCGCGATCAAAGGCGCGGACGCGCTCATGGCGCAGCGCATCGAGGAGGGCAAGAAGCAATTCGCCGGCATGGAACTGCCGCAGCATACGCTCGGGGTCATCGGCCTGGGCCGGATCGGAAGTCTCGTCGCCGACGCGGCGATCCGTCTGGGCATGAACGTGCTTGGCTATGACCCGGAGATCACCGTGGACGCGGCCTGGAGCCTGCCGTCTCAGGTGAGGAAGGCGCATTCCATCGACGAGGTGCTGAAGGCGAGCCACTTCGTCACGCTGCACGTACCGCTCGTGCCACAAACGCGCAATCTGGTGAACGCGAGCAACCTCGCGCTGGTGCGGCCGGGCACGATCCTGCTCAATTTCTCGCGCGAGGGCATCGTCGACAGCGCCGCCGTGGTGCAGGCGCTCGCGGCGCACAGGCTCAAGTACTACGTGACCGATTTTCCAGACAACGAACTTGCCGGCGAGCCCGGCGTGATCGCGCTGCCGCACCTGGGCGCCTCCACGCGCGAAGCCGAGGACAATTGCGCAGTGATGGTGGTGGACCAGGTGCGCGAGTACCTCGAACACGGCAACATGTCCAATGCGGTCAATTTTCCGGACATGAGCATGCCGCGCGAGTCGCCCTACCGCATCGCCATCGCCAATGCCAACGTGCCCAATATGGTGGCGCAGATTTCGGCGACCATCGCCATGGCGGGCCTGAACATCCACACCATGCTGAACAAGTCCAAGGGCGAGATGGCCTACACCCTGGTCGACATCGACAGCGCGGCGACGCGCGACCTGGTGGCGCAACTGGGCCGGATCGCCGGCGTGCTGGCGGTGCGCTACCTGCCGCTGGGGGATTGACGCGGCAATGAGCACGGATCTGGCCAGGCTGCGCGCGCGCATCGACGCGCTCGACGAGCGCCTGCTGCGGGCTCTCAACGCGCGCGCGGCGCTCGCGCATGCCGTGGGCAAACTCAAGCAGGGGAGCCAGGTGTACCGGCCGGAGCGCGAAGCCCAGGTGCTGCGCCGGATACTCGCAAAGAACGCCGGTCCGCTCGGCAAGGAAGCGCTCGCCCGCGTGTATGCGGAAATCATCTCCGCCTGCCGCGCGCTGGAGCAGCCGCTCGCAGTGTCTTATCTGGGCCCCGCCGGCACCTTCAGCGAGATGGCTGTGATGAAGCTCTTCGGCGGCGGTGTGCGCGCGCAGCCCTGCGGTTCCATCGACGAGGTATTCCGCCAGGCCGAGACCGGCGGCGTCAATTACGGTGTCGTGCCGGTGGAGAATTCGAGCGAAGGGGCGATCGGCCGCACGCACGACCTCCTGCTCAGCACGCCGCTCAGGATCTGCGCCGAAACGGTGCTGCGCGTGCGCCAGAACCTGATGTCCAAGTCGGGTACGATGAAGAAGATCGCGCGTGTCTATTCCCATCCACAATCGCTGGCGCAGTGCAACCAGTGGTTGAGCCGCAAGCTGCCCGATGCCGAGCGCATTCCCGTGGCGAGCAATGCCGAGGCGGCGCGCCTGGCGGCGCAGGAGGCAGGCGCGGCGGCCATCGCCGGCGACAACGCCGTGCAGCTCCACGGCCTGAAGCTGGTGGCGCGCAATATCGAGGACGATCCCAACAACACCACGCGCTTCCTGGTGCTGGGCAACCACGATGCGGCGCCCTCGGGCAAGGACCTGACTTCCATCGTCATGTCTGCGCCCAACCGGCCCGGCGCGGTGCACGCGCTGCTGACGCCCATCGCCAGGCACGGCGTCAGCATGAGCCGGCTGGAGTCGCGGCCCGCCCGAACCGGACGCTGGGAATACATGTTCTACGTCGACGTGCAGGGCCATCGGCAGGAGCCCAATGTGGCGAAGGCGCTGGCCGAGCTGGACAAGCTGGCGCCGTTCCTGAAAATCCTCGGCTCTTATCCCGCTGCGGTGCTGTAGCGCATTAGTACGCCGGCGGCCACTTCCATACTCATGTCGGACATCATGGACCTTTGCGAACTGTCACCTGCGTATGTGCGCGCCATCGCGCCGTATCAACCGGGCAAACCGATCACCGAGCTCGCGCGCGAGCTTGGACTGAACGAGCGCTCGATCGTGAAACTGGCCTCGAATGAGAACCCGCGCGGTCTCTCGCCGAAGGCGCTCGCGGCGATCCAGGCGGCATTGCCGGATCTGGCGCGCTACCCCGACGGTTTCGATCTGACCCGGGCGCTGTCGCAGCGGCTCGGCGTGAGCATGCAGCAGATCGTGCTCGGCAACGGTTCGAACGACGTGCTCGAACTCGCGGGCATGGCGTTTCTCGCGCCCGGCCGCTCCGCCGTCTATTCACAGCACGCTTTCGCCGTGTATCCGCTGGCGACGCAGGCGCGCGGCGCGGCGAGCATCGTCGTGCCGGCGAAGAACTTCGGCCATGACCTCGCGGCGATGCTCGCCGCGATCCGGCCCGATACCCATGTCGTGTTCATCGCCAATCCGAACAATCCGACCGGCACCATGCTAACTGCCGCAGAACTCGAGTCCTTCCTCGGCCGCGCGCCGAAGCATGTTGTCGTTGTGGTGGACGAAGCCTACAACGAGTATCTCGATCCGGCACTGCGCTGCCCGAGCATCGCCTGGCTCGCGCGCTTCCCCAACCTGATCGTCACGCGCACCTTCTCCAAAGCCTACGGGCTGGCCGGCCTGCGCGTCGGCTACGCCGTGTGCCATCCGGAGGTGGCGGCACTGCTCAACCGCGTGCGCCAGCCGTTCAACGTGAACAATCTCGCCATCGCCGCCGCCGTCGCCGCGCTCGCGGACCAGGACTTCGTGCGCGAAAGCTACGAGCTGAACGTCGCCGGCATGGCGCAATTGCTCGAAGGATGCATGCAATTGCAACTGTCCTGGATACCCTCGTTCGGCAACTTCGTCACCGTCGAAATCCCGCGCGCAGGCGACGCGAGCCAGGCCGGCGCGGTGTTCCAGAACCTGTTAGACCTGGGCGTCATCGTGCGTCCGCTGGCCAATTACGGCATGCCCGATCACTTGCGCGTGACCATCGGCCTGCCGCGGGAGAACACCCGTTTCCTCGAGGCGCTGCAAGCAGTGCTCGGCGGGGGTTGAGCGCGTGGCAGGGTCGCGCCTAGATACAGTCGTCATCTTCGGCGTCGGTTTGATCGGCGGCTCGTTCGCGCTCGGACTCAAGGCGGCCGGTGCGGCGAAGCGGGTCATCGGCCTGGGCCGCAATCCGGCCAACCTCGCGCGCGCGCTCGAACTCGGCGTCATCGACGAAGCGTGCGCAGATCCGGCGGCCGCGGCCGGCGCAGACCTGGTGCTCATTGCGACGCCGGTCGGGCAGATGGGCGCGGTCATGGGCGCCATCGCTGCGCACTTGCAAGCGGGCACGGTCGTGACCGATGGCGGCAGCACCAAGCAGGATGTGGTGGCGCTCGCCTACCGCCTGCTCAAGGACCGCGTGGCGCAATTCGTCCCCGGCCATCCCATCGCCGGCGCCGAGCATAGCGGCGTAACCGCGGCGCGGGCCGATCTTTATCGCAAGCGCAAGGTGGTGCTGACCCCGCTGCCCGAGAACAGCGAGCGCAGCATTCGCAGGGTGCGCGCCGCCTGGCGCTTGTGCGGCGCCAGGCTCTATCGCATGCAGCCGGCCGAACATGACCGGGTATTCGCCGCGGTGAGCCATCTGCCGCATCTCCTGTCGTATGCGCTGGTGGACCAGGTCGCGCGCCATCCGCACGGCAAGCAGTTGTTCGACTTCGCCGCCGGCGGCTTTCGCGATTTCACCCGCATTGCCTCCAGCCATCCGGAAATGTGGCGCGATATCTGTATCGGCAACCGCAAGGCCTTGCTGGCGGAACTGAGCGGCTATCAGCGCGAGCTGGCCGTGGTGAAGCAGTTGCTGCGCACAAGCGATGCAGCGGGACTGGAAAAAATGTTCGACCGGGCGCGCACGGCGCGCAACAAATGGCTGCAGAAGCAGCAATGACGCGAGTTTGCGTCTGATTGCAGGGGCGCCACGCATGCACTATCTCGATCTTGCCCCGATCCACAACGTCGCCGGCACGGTCAAGCTGCCCGGATCGAAAAGCATTTCCAATCGCGTACTGCTGCTCGCGGCCCTGGCCTCGGGCGAGACGCGCCTCCACGACTTGCTTGATTCCGACGACACGCGCGTCATGCTCGCCGCCTTGCGCACGCTAGGCATCGAGGTGAGCAGGGACGAACGTGGCGACACGGTCGTGACCGGGGCGGGAGGCGCTTTTCCGGTGCAAGCCGCGGAACTGTTTCTCGGCAACGCCGGCACCGCGTTCCGGCCGCTGACCGCGGCGCTGGCGCTATGCGGTGGCGAATATCGCCTTTCGGGCGTGGCGCGCATGCACGAGCGGCCGATCGGAGATCTGGTCGATGCGTTGCGCGGTCTGGGGGCAAGTATCGACTACGCCGGTGTGGAGGGCTATCCGCCTCTGCATATTAGGCCCGCAGTCGTACGCGCGCGCAGCAAGATCAGCGTGCGCGGTGACGTATCGAGCCAGTTCCTGACTGCTCTGTTGCTGGCACTGCCGCTCACCGGCCGGGAAATCACGATTGCAGTCGAGGGCGATCTGATTTCCAAGCCGTATGTTGAGATCACGCTCGGCACCCTGCGCCGCTTCGGCATAGAGGTGGCGCGCGACCGCTGGGCGTCGTTTACCGTGCCAGCCGGCGCGCGCTACACGAGCCCGGGCGAGATCTGGGTCGAGGGCGATGCCTCGTCGGCCTCATATTTCCTCGCCGCCGGCGCGATCAGCGGCCTTAGCGCCGGCGGACCGGTGCGCGTAGAGGGCGTGGGGCGCGCCAGCGTGCAAGGCGATGTGCGCTTCGCAGAAGCGCTGGTGCACATGGGTGCGCGCATCGCCATGGGCGACAACTGGATCGAAGCCACGGCGGGCGAGGAAGCGAAACGCGCCGGAAAACTGAAGGCGTTCGACACCGACTTCAACCACATTCCCGACGCGGCGATGACCATCGCAGCGGCGGCGCTGTTCGCCGACGGTCCCTGCACCCTGCGCAATATCGGAAGTTGGCGCGTCAAGGAAACCGACCGCATCGCCGCCATGGCGACCGAATTGAGAAAACTGGGCGCGACTGTGGAGGAGGGCCGGGACTGGCTGCGCGTGATCCCGCCTGCCGCGCTGCGGCCGGCCACCATCGACACCTACGACGACCACCGCATGGCGATGTGTTTTTCACTGGCCGCGCTGGGAGGCGTGACGGTGCGCATCAACGATCCGCAATGCGTCAATAAGACTTTTCCGGAGTATTTCGAGGTTCTATCCCGGATCACGCGTTAATGTAAGCGCGATATCCCCAATGGCGAAGTTCATGGCAATTCGATCCAAGAATGCCGTAGATGATTTCATCACACGCTGGCAATCCGCCAGCGGCTCGGAGCGTGCGAACTATCAGCTTTTCGTGCATGAGTAGTGCACGCTGCTCGAACTGCCCACGCCGGACCCGGCGCGCGAGGACACGCGCGACAACGCCTACGTGTTCGAGCGCCGCATTACTTTCCGCCACGGCGACGGCACCGAGTCGCCCGGGTTCATCGACTGCTACCGCCGCGCCGCATTCGTGCTTGAAGCGAAGAAAGTCAAGCAAACCGCGGGCAAGGGTTTTGACGATGCGCCGCTGCGTGCCCGCGGTCAGGGCGAGCAGTATGCCCGCGCGCTGCCGGCCGCCGAAAGCCGCCCGCCGTTCCTGGTGGTAATCGATGTCGGCAACGTGATCGAGCTATACGCCGAATTCACGCGCTCCGGTGCAACCTATACGCCGTTTCCCGATCCGCGTTCCCACCGCATACAACTCGCCGACCTGCGCGACGATGCAATCCGCCAGAGGGTGCGCGCGGTGTGGCTTGACCCGCTGTCGCTCGACCCGACACGACAATCCGCCAAGGTCACGCGCGAGGTAGCCGAGCGGCTGGCTGAAGTCGCGCGCGTGCTCGAAGCAGCCGGGCATGCGCCCGAACTCGTGGCGGCCTTTCTGAGCCGCTGCCTGTTTTCAATGTTCGCCGAGGACGTCGGCCTGCTGCCCAAGCGCGCGTTTGTCGATCTGCTCGAAAGCCTGAAGGACAATCCAGCGCAATTCGTGCCGCTCGTGGGCGAAGTCTGGCGCGCGATGGATCGCGGTGAATTCTCCGCTGCCGTTCGCGCCGATCTGTTGAAGTTCAACGGCAAGCTGTTCAAGAACCCGCAGGTGCTGCCGCTCAACCGCGATCAGATCGACCTGCTGCTGGCGGCGGCGCGCGCCAATTGGCGCGAGGTCGAGCCCGCCATTTTCGGCACACTGCTCGAACGCGCGCTCGGCCCCGCCGAGCGGCATGCGCTAGGCGCGCACTACACACCGCGGGCGTATGTCGAGCGTCTGGTGCTGCCGACCATCGTCGAGCCACTGCGCGAGGACTGGAAGATCGCCCAGGCCGCCGCGCTCGTGCTGGCGGGTGAAGGCAAGCTCAAGGAGGCACAGCAACAGGTTCGAGATTTTCTCAAGCACCTTTGCGAAATACGTGTGCTCGACCCCGCGTGCGGCTCTGGCAATTTTCTGTACGTGACGCTCGAACATCTGAAACGGCTCGAAGGAGAGATTCTCAACCAACTGGATGAACTCGGAGACACGCAAGGCCGTTTGGATCTTCAGGGCGTTTCCGTCGACCCCCATCAACTGCTCGGCATCGAACTCAACCCGCGCGCGGCCGAAATCGCCGAGATGGTGCTGTGGATCGGCT
>Ga0307503_10000295_pt1 | contig 10949 bp, 8 predicted proteins | sample 17_S_MG_FD_194514 | JGI IMG/M metagenome (GOLD analysis project Ga0307503, IMG submission 194514) | Soil microbial communities from Populus trichocarpa stands in riparian zone in the Pacific Northwest, United States - 17_S | ecosystem: Environmental > Terrestrial > Soil > Riparian zone > Trees... | reverse complement strand
CGCTCTTCCGATCTGCCCGCGGCGATCAACGACGTCATCGTTGAGGTTCATGCGTCGGGGTTCGTCCCGACTGAGATGGAGTGGCCCTCGACGTGGACCGATCGCGCCGACCGGGACCGAACGCCGTCGATCCCCGGGCACGAGATGGCCGGAGTGGTCACCGCCCTCGGCTACGGAACGAGGGGGCTATCAGTGGGCCAGCGAGTGTTCGGACTCACCGACTGGCATCGCGACGGCACCCTGGCGGAGTATGTCGCCGTCGAGGCACGCAACCTCGCGCCGCTGCCAGGTGACGTCGACTTCACAGTGGGCGCGAGCCTGCCGATCTCCGGCCTGACCGCATGGCAGGGGCTCCTCGATCATGGCCACCTGCAGGCTGGGCGCAGCGTCCTCGCGCACGGGGCGGCCGGCGCAGTCGGGACGATGGTGACGCAGCTCGCACGCGAGTTCGGCGCCTACGTCATCGGCACCGGACGCGCCGGCGACCGGCAGAAGGCCCTCGACTTCGGTGCGCATGAGTTCGTCGATCTTGAGAACGATGCGCTGGAAGACGTCGGAGGAGTCGATCTGGTCTTCGACGTGATCGGGCCAGGCGACATCCAGACACGATCAGCAGGCCTGATCCGATCCGGAGGGACTCTGGTGTCCATCGTCGCGCCGGTCGAGACGACGCCCACAGGCGGCCTCGCGGTCGACTTCGTTGTCGAGTCCGATCGTGCCCAACTGGGTGAGATCGTCAAGAGGGTGCGGGACGGGCGACTGCGGACGAACATCGGCACCGTCGCGGCCCTCGACGATGCCGTCGCCGCCCTCAACTCGACCGAGCGACGCAAGGGGAAGTCAATCATCAGCATTCGCCCATGACAGCGCGGGGACGGCGACGGTCCGAGCCAGGTGGATCGATGTCGACCGCCGCCCGACGTGTCGTACAGGTCTCCGAAACGCACTAATCTGGCTCCCCTCTGTGTCAAGACACCTTCGGGAGGGCGGGCTTAGGCTGGTGGGTGACGGGCCCCGGAGTGGCTTGTCCGAAGAGCCGGTGTTGGGATTGTGAGCCGGTCGCGCTGGAGTCAGAGTCGCTATCCCGTTGCCCTCCCGGGCCCGTCCCTGATGCTCTGGCGGCGTCGTCGAGCATGGTGTTGTGGACGATGTTGGACAGTCGCCGTTTCAGTGCACGCATCGACTCCATCGAGGCGTCACGGCGCGGGTACGGGAACGAGTGGAGCGGACTGCCATTCGGGGGAAAGGCCGTTCGGGTCGGCGGAGGGATCCAAGAGCCTGCTCGCCCGCAGGCTTGACCACATCGAAAGCTGATCAACGTCCGCTCTTGCCGGCGATGTCCGGACGGACCGCATGCCGATGAGCGGACAGGTCCTGGACGCCCCGGGAGGCAGGAATCGCCGATAGTGGCTGCAGACGGTTACGTTGGCAATAGTGGCTTCCAACTCAAACGGGGGAATGTGTTGGGGGACCATCCGGCCCGAGCGGCCCGGGTGGGGCCGTCCCGCTGGCTCTGGGCCAGTCGGGCGGTTTGCTCCCACCCAGGAGTCGAGTCTGCGCCCGGGACGCGTGGGGCAGGCCCCCTCAGCGAGACAGCGGCAGCCACCGCGCGGTCGGGCTGAGACCTGCCCCTATCGGGAAATGATTGGGGACGGTACGTTCTCTTCAGCCACCTCACAGTGCTGCCCCAGACCCCGGTAGCGCGTGCCGACGCACAGTTCTCCGTAGCGGTCCCGTTATCTGCCGACTGTGACTCGTCACACCCATTCGTGGACGCGTCCGGGGAGAGTCGGGGGACCCGCCGGGCGCGTCCGCTTCATGTGCTTCCAGCGGTCGAGGACCGACCCGGCAACAGGTATCAACGTGACCTGATCGAAACGGACTCGCACGGTGCTGTCCGGCTCATACCCACGCTGTGAGTGGACAGCCGCGCCGGTAGATACACCACCCCTGACGCGCCCCGTCCAAGTTCGGGACGCTGACCCGGTTCGGGGGAGGCCGGGCTACTGACAACCTAGACCGATCATCAGGAATGGGCCCAGGAGGCCTGGATGCTTGGCGCTTCCAACGTCCTCGCATGCCGGGGTCTCAATGGGTCAGCGCAACACTTCCTGATTTGAGGAGGTTGCGATGGCGCGTGGGTATCGGCGGCTCTCGCCGGCGGATGAGGATGAGATCTGGGCGCGGTTGCGGGCCGGTCACGCGGCCAAGCCCACGGCCCGTGCCTTGGGGTGGTCGACCTCTGGGGTGCGCGGTTACCTGGAGCGGTGCGGGGGGATCCGCCCGGCCCAGCGGCGTCGATCACCCGCTCGGTTGAGCTTGGCTGAACGGGAGGAGATCTCCAGGGGTCTGGCGGCCGGGTCGTCGGTGCGCTCGATCGCGGCGGGGCTGGGTCGTGCCCCATCGACGATCAGCCGGGAGGTCACCGCGAACGGCGGCCCCGGCAGGTATCGGGCTGCGCCGGCCGACCAGCAGGCGTGGTCGCGGGCCAGGCCTCGGAAGGTGTGCAAGCTCGCGACGGTCGGCGCTACGTGCCATCGTGGGCGAGCAGTTGAAGCAGAAGTGGTCGCCGGAGCAGATCGCCGGCTGGCTGAAGAGCACCTTCCCCAACGACCCGGAGATGCAGGTGTCGCACGTTGCTGCCGCGCTGCCACGGCGACAAGACACCATCACAAGCACTGGCCGAGGTGTTGCGTTGAAGCCGAGGGTCTGTCGAAGCCCGATCGTGACCGAACGTTTAGTCCAGGGTCTTGGGGAGGTATTGGCGAAGCAGTCCGTTGGTGTTCTCGTGGCGTCCGCGTCGGCCACCACCGGGCGTAGCCCAGCCATCCGGACCCCGACCAGGGCGATCGAGTGGGCGTCGGTCGCGTCGGTCTTGCGGCCCTGACCGGTCGCGAAGACCCGCACCATGGCGGCCTTGGTCTCACGTCGTCGCAGCTCATCAAGGTACTAGTCGATTCCGGCGCCGGTGTTCACAGCTAACGCGTCATGCGCCGCCTCTAGGTCCTCGGTCGACGTCGCGTGAAGATCCTTCAGCAGGAGAGACATGCTCGAGTCTCCGCATTTGTCACCCCTTGTCGAGCAACTCACCGGGCAGCCACTCCTCGACGACCACCCAGCAGCCGTCCTCTAGAATCGGCCGCGCCACTCAGCCGTGTCACCCAGAGACCGTCTGCCGCAACTCGAGCAGTAGCGCCGGGTGCCGGCCGTTCTGGTCGGTCACCCAGCGGGGGCGGATCCCGGGCGTCTCGCCCGTGCGCGATTGCGGGGCCTCGTCGAGCGGAGGGGCGAGCCGTGGGATCCGCTCATGCAGGACGGGCGATCTACTCGACGACGGTTCATCCCCCCGGCCATGCCGCACGGTATCGAACATGCGTTCGCCTGAGCGGACCAGAATGACGACTGCGCCCCGTCTGCCGCCTGTGGAGGGGGAAAACGGAGCGCATTGCGTTCAAGGCTAGGGAACTGGCGCGCCGCGCCGCATCACCCCCATGGGGGTACAAGGAGACGACGCGCCGGCTCTCGGGAATCCGGCGGGCGTCGCTGTGTCCAGGGCATGGGCCAGAAGTCGCGGTGTCCGGGTTTCGGTACACGAGCGCCCCGGCTACGGGGGGACCGTTAGAGAGGCGGGGCGCTCGTCTTGCCTTGGTGCCGAGCTCCGACTCGCGGACTGCTCTCGCGAACCCCAATTTGAGGGTTCCGGGGTGCCCGAAGGTACTAGGACCTGGCCCTGTGTCCCGCGGCGGGGAGGGGACACGACCCCGGGGGCGGGTGCCTCGCACCAAACGCAGTGTGGTGCCGCTGACGCTAGGGCGCGAACCTTGGGATTGCCTAGTGACGGACGAGCCCAAGCGGTTCCATGGCCCAGCTTGGGACACCGCGGACGCCCGCCGGCCCACCGGGAGTGTGGGGCCGACGGGGCTCACGGGGGCCCACCGGGAGTGTGGGGCCGACGGGGCTCACGGGGCCCATCCGAGGGACATGCCCTGTGAACCCCGGGTGGGCCGGCCAGTCTGTTCCCCGAGTGCGCAACCGGACTCAGCCTGGTGATGTGGCAGTACCCCAGCGTCAGTGCCGCTAACCACGACGACGCCCGCCGGAGTCTCGGGTCTCCAGCGGGCGTCGGGTCGAGTGTAGGAACTAGGCCGGGTCACCGCGCCCCCAGAATGGGGTGTTCCGCCGCCGGCGCGAGCTCTCTGGGATCTTGAACAAGGTCCGTCCCACCAGCCACGGGGGATGGCGGCGGGACGGACGGCCCGAGGTGCCGAAGCGGACGCTACGCCCCGCCGGTGTGGGCGGGACAGACCAAAAGTGGCCGCCCTTCCGGGTGTATCGCGCCTCCGCATAGTGGACGACGATGCACACAATGGCCCCTCTGGCGGCGCTTATGGCGCATCGGGGCCTTGAGGCCGCGCTACCTGGCACGCGGCGCTGGGAGCGCGGCCGTCTAGTCGACGCGCCCCGACATGACAACGCCCGCCGGTATCGGGGGAACCGGCGGGCGTTGTTGTGTCGAGGGTACGGCTCAGCCGCTCGGCAGGAGGGTGATCGCGCAGCCCAGCAACGACCCTGGCGCCCCCCACAGGGCAAGTCCTGCTGGCGGGCAGCCCGAGTTCCCCCGTCCCGGGTCAGCGTCCTGCGGTTCGGGTCGCGGGGCGCGCCCACGGAACGGTCGCGACGCGCGCCCAACGAGCCCGGCGGCTCCCCTGTGCCCGCCGGGTGTGTCCACCGGTCAGCGTGACGAATGGCAGTCGAACTTGCCGGATGACCATCGACGGCGACCAGACGGGGCCGATGCGGACCGGCGCACCCTTGGTGTCAGATCTCCTCATCACCGCCGCGGAGCGGCTCGAGGCGATGGCGTGAGCGTCGTGACACCGTGCCGAGCTCGAAGGCCGCCTGGCGACGATCGCCCCCACCGCCGTCGCCAAATCGCTCTCCCGTCACGATCAGCGCCACGAAGTGGTGACCTTCGACGAGGAGGGCGGTGTCATCCATGTGCGCCTCACCCCTGATCCTGACGTAGTCGCGACCGAACTGGCCCACCTGCCTCAGCTGGTGTTGATCCGGCTCACCTATGCGAACCTTCGCCGTGACCACCAGAACAGAACGACATACGGGCCGATCGTCACGCCCCTCCAGACCTTCAGGTTCAGGTCAGTCCTCAAACGCACCCCATCACTCCGCGACGCCCTTGTCGGGGCGGACGCTGGTGCCTCATCACATCGCCGGATCCGCCGCGACGGGCATCTCATCTCTGATTGACGAATCCATGGCCGAGCGGCTGATCGTCCGTGACCACCCATCTACCCGGTTCCGACCACGCCGGCGTCGACGCCGTGAGACGCCGTGTCTGTTAGACGACCGATGCGCGCGGGTACGACCTCGAGGATCGGGCCACCGTCCTCTGGGAGATCTCATGAGCAAGGCTTCTGACCGGCCGCGCGTCGTCGTCGTCACCGGAGCGTCCGGCGGCATCGGCCGCGCCACGGCTCGTCTGTTCGCCGCGCGCGGCGACACGGTCGCCCTCTTGGCGAGGGGCGATCGAGGCCTCGACGGTGCTCGCCGCGACATCGAGTCGGTGGGCGGGACGGCGGCGTCGTACGTCGTCGACACCGCCGACGTCGCGGCGCTCGACAAGGTCGCCGATCGCGTGGAGGAGGAGCTCGGCGAGATCGACGTCTGGGTCAACGTCGCCTTCACGTCCGTGTTCGCCCGGTTCGTCGACATCGAGCCCGAGGAGTTCGAGCGGGTCACCCAGGTGACGTACCTCGGCTTCGTCAACGGCACCCGGTCGGCACTGCGTCGGATGCTGCCGCGCGACCGCGGCACGATCGTCCAGGTCGGCTCGACATTGGCCTACCGGGGCATCCCCCTGCAGAGCGCGTACTGCGGTGCCAAGCACGCGACGCAGGGGTTCCACGAGTCACTGCGTACCGAGCTGCTCCACGAGGGCAGCCACGTCTGGGTGACGATGGTGCAGATGCCTGCGGTGAACACCCCGCAGTTCTCCTGGGTACTCTCCCGGCTGCCGCGCCAGGCGCAGCCGGTGCCGCCGATCTATCAGCCCGAGGTCGCGGCGCGCGCCGTCGTGTATGCGGCAGACCATCCGCGCCGGAGGGAGTACTGGGTCGGCGAAACCACCGCGGCGACGCTGGTCGTCAATGCGGTCGCACCCGGGCTGCTGGATCGCTATCTCGGCCGCACCGGCTTCAACGGCCAGCAGACCGACCAGCCCAAGCCGCCGAACCAGCCCGCCAACCTGTGGGAGCCGGCAGACGGCGACGAGGGTGACGACTTCGGTGCCCACGGGCAGTTCGACAAGCGCTCGCATGCACACTCCCCGCAGGTGTGGGCCTCCCAGCACCACGGAACCCTTGCTGCGGCAGGTATGGCGCTGGTCGCCGCTGTCCTGTTTCGGGCGGCCCGCCGGTGAGGAGCTCGATCGTGGCACGCCTCTTGCTCGGCACCGTGTGCGTGGCCGCGCCGCATCTGGTGCTCGAGGCCGTCGGCGGCCCCGACCAGGAGGACCCCCGTGCGACACGCATCGCGCGGGTTCTCGGAGCCCGCCTGCTCCTCCAGGGCGGGTTCGACGTACTGCTCGGGCCGCGCACGCGGAGTGTGGACATGGCCGTCGAGCTCGCCCACGCCGCAAGCATGCTGCCGGTCGCATGGATCTGGCCGACCCACCGCAGATCGGCGTTGGTGAGTGCGGCGTGCGCCGCCGAGATCTCACTCCTGGATGTCGGCGCGCTCCTGGCACGGTTACGCCAATGGCACGCTCGTGGACCCGTGTCTCAGGCCAGCCGCCGGCTGTCACGCGACATCAACCGCAGCCAGCGATAGCCGTAGCCCTCCATCGCCAGCTCGACCCGGCCTCGGTCGTCGATCTCGCTGCTTCCGCAGTCCTGCAGCAGATCCAGGAGGTGGTGGCTGGTGTCGCAGTCCTCGAGGGTCAAGGACACCGTGCAGCTCTCGGGGCTCAGGTTGTGGACGGCGACGATGCGACGGTCGTCCCACGCGCACTCGTGAGCAAGGACGTGCTTGTGCTGCTGGTCCAGCACCGAGAAGTCTGCCCAGCCCAGCTCCGGTGACTCGCGGTAGCGCTTGATCAGGACATGGATGAACGCCAGCAGAGACTCGCGGTCGTTGCGCTGGGCGGCGACGTTGACGTGGTCGGCGCCGAAGGCGCCCTCGGTCAGCGGCCGGCGCAGCCGCGACGGGGCGGCGTTCGAGAAGCCGCCGTTGCGCTGGTCGGTCCACTGCATCGGGGTGCGTACGGCCAGCCGACCGTCGATGTCGAGGTTCTCCCCCATCCCGATCTCCTCGCCGTAGAACAGCACCGGAGTCCCGGGCAGGGAGAACAGCAGGCTGTAGACCATCCGGATCCGCCGCGGGTCGCCGTCCAGCATGCTCGGGAGGCGGCGCCGGAGGCCTCGACCGTAGAGCTGCATCGACGGGTCCGGCCCGAAGGCCGCGAACACCTCCTCGCGTTCGGTGTCGGAGAGCTTGTCGAGCGTGAGTTCGTCGTGGTTGCGGACGAACGTCGCCCACTGTGACTGCGAGGAGGTGACCGGCCGGCGCCGGAGCGCGCGTGCCAACGGACGGGCGTCCTGCCGGGCGAGCGACAGGTACAGGTTCTGCATCCCGATGAAGTCGAACTGCATCGTGAGCTCGTCGCCGTCGGTTCCGCCGAAGAACGTCTTCTGGTCCCTGTGCGGCAGGTTGACCTCACCGAGCAGGATGCCGTCGCCGGTACGACGTCCGACGAACCCCCGCAGGTGGCGGAGGAACTCGTGGGGATCGGGGAAGCGGTCCAGCTCCGCTTGGTCGACACCGGTGGTCTCGAGCATGAACGGCACCGCATCCACTCGGAACCCCGAGATCCCCAGCTCGAGCCAGAAGCCCATCGCCTTGACGATCTCGTCCCGGACGCGGGGATCGGTGATGTTGAGGTCCGGCTGCGTGCGATAGAAGCGGTGGAGGTACCACTCCTCGGTCTTCTCGTCGTACTCCCAGATGCTGTCTTCCTTGTCGGGGAACGACACCTCGTTTTTCGTGCTCGGCGGCCTGTCTTCCCGCCACACGTAGAAGTCCCGGTACGGCGAGCTCTTGCTCGACCGCGCGGCCCGGAACCACGGATGCTTGTCGGAGGTGTGGTTGACGACCAGGTCGATGATCACGCGCATGCCGCGGTCGCGCGCAGTGCGGACCACCTCTACGAAGTCACCTGCGTTGCCCAGCCGCGGGTCGACGCCGTAGTAGTCGGTGATGTCGTAGCCGTCGTCGCGGTCCGTCGTCGGGTGGAACGGCATCAGCCACAGGCAGGTCACCCCCAGCTCGGCGAGGTAGTCGAGACGCTCGGCAAGCCCGGTGAAGTCGCCCATCCCGTCGTTGTTCCAGTCCATGAACGTCTGCACGTCCAGGCAGTAGATGACCGCTGTCTTCCACCACAGGTCGCTGGTGTCACTGATCCGCATTCGCGTCTCCTTCCCGGCTCCTGAGGTCAGCAGGTCACAGGATCGGACGTCCGCCCGTGACGGCGACGCGGGCGCCGGAGACGTAGCTGGCTTCGTCGGAGGCGAGAAGCACATAGACCGGAGCCAGCTCGACCGGCTGCCCGGCGCGTCCCAGCGGTGTGTCGGAGCCGAACTTCTCGACCTTCTCCGGCGGCATGGTGGAGGGGATGAGAGGGGTCCAGATCGGTCCTGGCGCCACGCTGTTGACCCGGATCCCCCGCTCGCCGAGCAGCTGGGCGAGACTTGCACTGAAGTTGGCGATGGCCGCCTTCGTGGCCGCGTACGGCGCGAGGGTCGGGTTCGGGTTGTCGGAGTTGACCGAGGAGCTGCCGATGATCGAGGCGCCTGACTCCATGTGAGGCACGGCCGCCTTGCATAGATGGAACATTGCCGACAGGTTCGTCGCGATGGTGTGGTCCCACTCCTCGTCGGGCGTCTCCTCCAGCGACTCTCGCGTCATCTGGTACGCCGCGTTGTTGACCAGCACGTCGATCCGGCCGAACTCCTCGACCGCCTTGGCCACGATGTCGCGACAGTGCTGAGCCGAAGAGAGGTCACCCGAGACGAGGACCGCACGCCGGCCGGCCTCCTCGACGTAGCGCGCGGTGTCGGCTGCGTCCTCGTCCTCGGAGAGGTAGGAGATCAGGACGTCCGCGCCCTCGCGGGCGAAGGCGATCGCGACGGCGCGGCCGATGCCGCTGTCCGCCCCGGTGATCACCGCCTTCTTGCCTCCGAGTCGCCCGTGCCCCTGGTAGGACTCCTCGCCACAGTCGGGGCGGGGTTCCATCCTGGTCTGCTCGCCCGGAGGGTCCTGATGCTGTGGTGGCTGGCTCATACCAGCCCGTACCCATCGGACCGAGCACGCATGCCGCTGCCGCAACCGGGACGCTCACCCCTCAACGCCCGTGGACTCGTGTGGAGCCCCGACCGGTTTGGACTCCGGTGACCCGCGCTCGCGTAGGTAGATGCTGAACACGACCATGGTCGCCACGGCCAGGAACTCCGATTGCCAGTTCTGGAAGGTGCGGTTCCAGAAGTCCGGCGCCTGCAGGTACTGCGTCCAGGTCAAGGGGGCCTGTAGGTCTTGGATCTGTTCGGAGTTGTAGGCGCTTCGACCCGCGACGAACTGGGCTGACCAGGAGGCTAGGAAGACCAGGCCCATCACAAGGCCCAGGGAGTGGGAGTACAGCGTCAGCCTCCATCCTCGGGCTCGTGCCAGGTCAGGCGAGCCGGCGGTCGCGTAGCTCCCGATCTGCTGGTCCTTGCCCGCCTCGCGGCCTCGCTCGTCGGGCTTCTTCGACTCCGGTGAGCCGACCTGGATCAGCCAGACGGTGAGCAGGATGTAGAGGAGGAACTGCAGATACTCCGACTGCCAGTTCTCCGCCACGTCGACGGCGAACTGCGAGGACGTGAGGTACTGCAGCATGGAGAGGGCCGGGAGCTGGGCGTCGCGGGCTCGTTCGTTGTAGCCGGCGAGACCGGTGATCGCTTGGCCGGCCAGTGCCCCCATCAGGAGGGCGGTGAAGGCCAGGCTCAGGCTGTGGTCGCGCAGCCACTGGCGAAACTGCGGCCGGTCGTTGGGTCGGGGCTCTGCCTGAGCGGTCACCGGTGCAGGGCTCCGAGCGAGAAGCAGATGGTGAGCCCGAAGGCTATGAAGATGAGGTAGCCGAGAAAGAACGTACGCATGTCATTGTCCCTTCAGGGTGCAGGTGAACGGTCGGTTCTGTCGGGGGGTGCACCCGGCTGCGGTGATACGCCAGCCATCCTCGAAGCGGGCCAGGAAGACGACGTCGCGATCGAGGTGGACGATGGCGTTCTTGCCGTAGACGTCTACGTCGCGGACCTTGGTGGCGACCGGCAAGTCCTGCTGCGGGAGGGAGTGACGACACGTGCCGAAGGTGTTCTGGAGTTCTGACAGAGTCCCTGGTGCCAGCATCCGGCAGGCCTGCGCTGGGGAGCTGAGCGATCGGTCGAAGGCCAGAGCAGCTCTCGACGCGTTGGCATTCTCCGCCGATCCCATGGCGCCGCACCCGGCCGTGACCAAAGCCAGGAGGGCCGTCACAAGGGCCCCACCGGTCGTCCTCGCCCGGATCACGCTGCCGGCACCAGCGCGCCGCGCGCGCAGAAGGACGCCACTCGGTGTCGATGCGCGACCGACGCGCCGCTCCTCACCGGGCCCGCCGCGGTGATCCTCGGGACTGCACCCGGTGACCGCGGTGCAAGGCCGTCGGGGCGGCGGCCCGGGGTGTTGCGAAGGGGCGTCGAGGAGGCGGTCGCATCGGGTCGCCTCTCGAGCGTGACTGGCCAGTCTTGTTCTTCGGCTCCAGGTAGGTGAGGACGACGAGGAACACGCAGAGGAGGGCGACGGCCGCGAGAACCGTGAGCAGGCTGTGCCACACGCCGCTGTGCGTGGTGACCTGATGACCTGTC
>Ga0307503_10000294_pt1 | contig 11004 bp, 3 predicted proteins | sample 17_S_MG_FD_194514 | JGI IMG/M metagenome (GOLD analysis project Ga0307503, IMG submission 194514) | Soil microbial communities from Populus trichocarpa stands in riparian zone in the Pacific Northwest, United States - 17_S | ecosystem: Environmental > Terrestrial > Soil > Riparian zone > Trees... | reverse complement strand
GCCAGTCGACGCCGGGTTGGTCCGCAGCCGCAGTACTTTTGATGCTAAACCCAATCGGCGAGAGGCTTATGACTTCCTTAGCCGCTGTGGCCGCATGCTGCGGCTATGACGCTCGCGCTGACCGCTGGCGGGCCGCCGATAGAAGATTTCGACTATCCGTTCGAGTTCATCGTCCGCTCGGGCCGAGCCGTCGTCATTCCCGCCTACAGTGGCACGCGCGAGCGAGCGCTGAGATGGTCGATGGATCTCGGCCGTACGATTGATTATCTGGAGACCCGACGCGACATAGACACACAGAAGCTTGGTTTCTATGCTGGAGGCTGATTCGGCTGTAGCCCGCCGGACCCCACGTTTTCGTGTGCTGGGCGCGGGGTTGACGATTCGGTAACGGCTTGGCGGCGCGCTGGTTCTTGTCACGGCCGGTGCCTCAAGCCGGCGTCAAATCCCTTTCAGCGAATGATTCGGGGGCCGGCTGAGTACCCCGGCGCAGGGCGTGCGCGCGGGTAAACTCCGCCCCAAATAACAGAATCTGGCAGGAGTAGTAGACCCACAGGAGGAGGATCATCACCGATCCGGTGGCGCCGTAGCTGGACGCCACGCTGCTCTGACCGAGGTACAAGCCGATGATCTGTTGACCGATCGTAAAGAGCACGGCCGTCACGAAGGCACCCGTCGTCACATCGCGCCAGCGCAGATGCACGTCGGGTAAGACGCGATAGAGGAGGGCGAACAGCGCTGTGGTCACGATGAGCGACACCAGCACGGTGACTCCGCTCCACACGATCGGGATGCCCGGAGAGCGTCCGGAGAGCCATCCACCAAGCGCAGCCAGCGCTGCCGTCACCGCGAGAGAGACCATCAGCAGGAAACCGATTGCCACCACGAGGCCGAAGGAGCGAAGTCGATTGAACACGAACGCGTGGAGGTTGACACCTGGGTTCGGCTTCACGCGCCAGATCGTATTCAGCGCCGCCTGGAGTTCGAGGAATGCTCCGGTTGCAGCGACGACGAAGGCGATGCTACCGACAACAGTGGCGACTATCCCGGATCGCCGTTGAGTCGCTCCCTCGAGAAGACTTTGGACTGCACCTGCGCCTTCGCGTCCGATGAGCTGGTCGAGTTGACCGACGAGTTCCCCCCGAACGGCCTCGGCGCCGAAAACCATCCCCGCGATCGCGGTGGCGACGAGCAGCACGGGCGCGATCGCAAACAGCGTGTAGTAGGCGAGCGAGGCGCCGAGGCGCGGGGCATCGTCATCCCACCAGGCCCTGAGTGCGGTGCCGAATGTTGACAGCATCACCGGCGCGCGCATGACATCAGACCTCCGGGTCCGCCGGACCCTTCTCCGCTTCGAGTCGCGGCAAGTATCGGCCACTTCAACACACGGACACTGTTCAAGTGTGAACAGCCCCGGACGGCCTCGCGCCCGATCATCAGGCCGAGCAGGACACGAGCACTCAATCGGAGTAAGCTCGAAAGACGTCTACCATTGAAGCAGTCGAACAGTCCACGTCCACGCAGTCAGCCGAGTCGCTGGAAATACCATCGCGTTGCGCGACGGAAGCGATCAGATCCGCGATCGTACCAGCCCAAAGGCCAGCCGACGGGATGGGCGCGAATCCGCCGGTTGCTCTGGTCGTGGTGGCCGTGGGCGATCGCGGCCCTGGCGCTGGCTTACACCGGCCACTGGGGATGGGCAGCAGGGTCGGGCGCACTCGCGACGGTCAGCTTTCTGATCGCCCCGAAAGCGGATCCGCCACGATACGGCCTGGACATCAAGTTCGGGATCGACTCCCCTGAGTTCTTGCCGACGATCGCCGGCGTCACCAACACCCCGTTCTCGTCCGGCAACACCGTGGAGCTGCTGAACAATGGCGACGCGTTCTACCCTCGAATGCTCGAGGATATTGAGCGCGCCGAGCATTCAATCACCATCGAGGCCTACATTTATTGGGCTGGCGAGGTCGGCCTGCAGTTCGCGCGGGCCATTGAGGGCCGGGCCCGCGCGGGTGTGACCGTGAAGATCCTGCTCGACGCCATTGGCTCGGCCACGATTGGCAAAGACATACTGGCGATCCTCGCGCCGGCATGCGCCGTGGAGTGGTTCAACCCCATCCACTGGTACACGATCGGACGCTTCAACAACCGCACCCATCGCAAGTCGCTGATCATTGACGGCCGGCTTGGCTACACGGGCGGCGCTGGTATCGCGGATCACTGGAAGGGCAATGCGGCGAATCCAGACTCGTGGCGCGACATGCAGGTACGCATCGCCGGGCCGGGCATCACGCCACTGCAGGCCGGATTTGCGGAGAATTGGCGGCAGACGACCTGCGAGCTGATCTCGGGCGCCGCCTTCTTTCCCGAGATACCCGCGGAGGGGGCAGTCCATCTTCAGACCATCCTGAGCTCGCCTGCCGCCGGCGGGTCGAACATCCGCACGATGTACTACCTGTCGATCGCCTGCGCTCGGCGCTCCATCTACATCGCCAATCCGTACTTCGTTCCCGATGCTGTGGCCATCGACATGCTCATCGAAGCCCGGCGGCGCGGCGTGCAGGTGCGCATCATGGTCTCAGGCATCCGCAATGACAATTGGCTGGCACGGCAGAACAGCGTCCGCTTGTACGGCCGGCTGCTGGATGCGGACATCGAGATCCTCGAATTCAACCGCACGATGCTTCATCACAAGACGATGGTGATTGACGGTCTTTGGGGGACCATCGGCACGACGAATTTCGACAACCGATCGTTCGCGCACAACGAAGAAAGCAATGTCTGCTTCCTGAATCCGATGCTCGCGTGCGAGCTGCACCAGACCTTCCTCGCAGATATTGCCGGCTGCGACGCGATCGTGATCGACAAGTGGCGCCGTCGCGGTCTCTGGTCCAGGTTGCAGGAAACCGTCGCTTCGGTGATGCAGGAACAGGCGTAGGGCGGAATCGCCGCATGGAACTCTTAGGCATTGAACCCCTCGAAGAGCACGCCCGCCGTCTGGCGGCGCTGCTGACGGCTGCCACACGCCGCCGCTTCTACTTCAACACCCGCCGCCATCTCTCGGGACTCGACAGCGATCTGCGCGCGTTGCGGGACGTGTACCTGGACCTCAGCGACGACGCCCGGAAGGGTGAAGAGTTGTCGCCGGCGGCCGAGTGGCTGCTCGACAATTTCCCAATCATCTCCGCGTCGGCACGGGACGTTCGCCACGATCTGCCGGCCGCGTTCTACCGCCGTCTTCCGCAGATGCAGACGGACGAATTTGCCGGCCAGGCGCGCGTGTATGCCATGGCTTCGGAACTGGTCGGCCACAGCGCCGGCCGTCTCGACGCCCAGCGCCTGCAGCGCTTCATCGTGGCCTTCCAGTCGATCACGCCGCTGACGATGGGCGAGCTGTGGGCGTGGCCGAGCGTGCTCAAGCTGTCGCTCGTGCACTACCTGAGCGAACGCGCGGACGAGCTTGCCGCCGATCGGGCGCACCGGCGCGCCGCCGATCGCCTGGCGGCCGCGCCTGAGGCGGCGCGCGTATGGCCGGCGGACATCGCGCCGGCCTTTGTGGTCCGCCTGCTCCAGCGATCGCGCGAGACGGAACCGGAGGCCGGGCAACTGCGGCGCGAACTGGACGCGCTGCTGGCCGCGCGCGGCCGGACACTCGAAGACGCGATCCGATCGGATGGCAGCCACCAGGCCACCGAGCAGGCGTTCGTGTCGAGCCTTGTCGGAAGCCTGCGCCTCGTCGCCACATTCGACTGGACCGAGTACTTCGAGAGCGTCAGCCTGGTCGAACAGGTCCTCCGCCGCGACCCGATCGGCGTGTACGCACGCATGGATTTTCAGAGCCGCGACCGGTACCGCCACGCGGTCGAGGAAATGGCGGCGCCGACCGGCGAGGCACAACTGCGCGTCGCGCTGAAGGCCGTCGAGCGCGCACGGCAGGTTGCCGAGAAGACACCCGGCGACCGGCGCGCACACGTTGGCTACTTCCTGATCGGCGGCGGGCGGCATCAGTTCGAAAAGGGCATCGGCTGGCACGCAGGATTGAAGGTCTACCTTCGCCGGTGGTTGTTCGCCCACGCGACGCCCGGCTACCTCGGCACGATTGCGATGGGGACCGCAGGGCTCGTCGCCACGGCTCTGGTCTTCGCCTACGTACACGGCTGGCGAGGCTTGGCGCTGGTGGCCGTGGCGCTCGTCACGATCATTCCGGCGAGCGAGTTGACCATTCAGATTCTGCAGCGCCTGATCAGCCGGGTGATTCCGCCGCGGCGCCTGCCCCGGCTCGAACTGCGCGCGGTGCCCGAGTCCGACCGGACGATGGTGATCGTACCGACGATGCTCGACAGCGTCGCGCGCGTGAACGATCTGCTCGCGCATCTCGAAGTCCAGGCGCTCGGCAATCTGGACCCGCACATTCATTTCGCCATCCTGAGCGATTTTCGCGACGCCACCGACGAGACGCAGCCGCAGGATGCCGCGATTCTCGAGGCGGCCCGGGAGGGCGTCCGCGCGCTCAATGCCAAACATGGCGACGGCCGGCACGATCGGTTCTTCCTGTGTCACCGCAGCCGGCAATGGAACGCACAGGAGGGCCTGTGGATGGGCTGGGAGCGCAAGCGCGGCAAGATCGACGAGTTCAATCGTCTGCTGCGCGGCGCCGAAGACACGAGCTTCGTCGTCCACGTCGGCGACGCGTCGATCCTGCCCTCGGTGCGCTACTGCATCACGCTCGACAGCGATACGGCGCTGCCGCGCGACGCCGCGCGCACGCTGGTCGGCATCGCCACGCACCCGTTGAACCGCCCGCTGATCGATCCGGAGACCGGTCTGGTGGTCGACGGCTACGGGATCCTCCAGCCGCGCGTCAGCGTGACGTTCGCGAGTGCGGCGGGCTCGCTGTTCGCGCGGCTCTATTCGGGCCACACCGGCGTCGACCCGTACACGACGGCCGTGTCCGACACCTACCAGGATCTATTCGCCGAGGGCATCTTCACCGGCAAGGGACTCTACGACGTGGACGCGTTCATGGCGTCGCTGCACGACAGCGTGCCCGACAACGCGCTGCTGTCCCACGACCTCTTCGAAGGTCTCCACGCGCGCGTGGCACTCGTCTCGGACATCGAGCTGGTCGACGACTATCCGACGAGCGTGCTCACGCATGCGCGCCGGCAGCACCGCTGGATCCGCGGCGACTGGCAGATCCTGTTCTGGCTGTTTCCGTTCGTCCCGTCCCGGCGCGGCCTCACGAGAAACGCGCTGTCGTTGATGGCGCGGTGGAAGATCCTCGACAACCTGAGACGCAGTGTCGTGCCGCTCGCGCTGCTCGTGATGCTCGTCGCCGGCTGGACGTTCCTGCCGGGCCCGCTCTGGTTCTGGATGATGGCCGCACTGGTCGTCATCGCGTCGCAGCTCCTGCCGCTGATCGGCCGTTTGCTGATCGGCCCGAACCGCTCGCAGTCGCTGCCCGTGTTCTGGCGCAACCTCCGGCGCGACGCGGCGATCGCTGCCGGGCAGGTGTTGCTGGGCGTCACGTTCATGGCGTACCACGCGTGGCAGACGACCCATGCCGTGGTGCTCACGCTCGTGCGTCTGATGTTCACGCGGCGCCGGCTGCTCGAGTGGGAGACCGCGGCCGTGACGGCCGCGCGATCGGCGGGCCTGGTCGGCCGGCGCGGGCTGCGCCAGTTCGCGATCGAGATGATGGCGAGCCCGATCGTCGCCGTATTCGTGACGGTGCTGATCACCGCGACGCGCCCGCCGGCGCTCGTGATCGCGCTGCCGTTCCTGCTGTTATGGGCGGCGGCGCCCGGCCTCGGCTACTGGCTGAGCCGGCCCATCGGGCCTCGAGCGCGCCCGCTCAGCGACCCCGACCGCGCACTCTTCCGCGCGACAGCCCGCCGCACGTGGTCGTACTTCGAGACGTTCGTGACGGCCGAGGATGGCTGGCTGCCTCCGGACAACTATCAGGAAGCCGCGGCCGTGTCGCCGGTTGCGCGGCGTACGTCTCCCACCAACGTGGCGATGTACCTCCTCTCCTCGGTTGCCGCCCACGATCTCGGGTATCTCACCACGGCGGCGCTCATGGAACGGCTCGACCGGACGCTGACCGCGCTCGAGAGCCTCGAGCGCCATCACGGGCATTTCCTCAACTGGTACGACACGTCGACGCGCGAACCCCTGAGGCCGCAGTACGTGTCCACCGTCGACAGCGGCAATCTCGCGGGCATCCTCATGGCGATCGCGCAGGCGCTCGAGGCGCTGGCGTCCGCACCCCAGACGGTGCAACAACGGCTGGACGGCCTCGCGGACACGCGCGATGTGCTCGCGTCGTTGACGCCGGCCACCGACCCTGACGAGCGCGCGTTCTGGTTAACCGCGATGGAGCGCGCGCAGGCCGATGTCCACGCGACTCCGCCCGACGACGTGTCGACGCTGCTCAACGCGCTCGCCGCGCGCGCGACAGCTCTCGCCGACGGGATGGACTTCTCCTTTCTGTACGACCGGCGCCGCCGCATGTTCGCCATCGGCTATCGCCTTGCGGACGCGGACGGTCCGGGCCGTGCGGACAACGCCTTCTACGACCTGCTGGCGTCCGAGGCGCGCCTGGCGAGCTTTGTCGCGATCGCCAAGGGCGACGTGCCGCAGCATCACTGGTTCCAGCTCGGCCGGCCGGTGACCAGCGTGCACGGCCGCGCGACGCTCATCTCCTGGGGCGGCACGATGTTCGAGTACCTGATGCCGCTCGTCGTCATGCGGTCGTTCGCCGGCACACTGCTCGATCAAAGCTGCCGCGCCAGTGTCCGGCGTCAGATGGACTACGCGCGCGATCGCCGTATTCCGTGGGGCATCTCGGAGTCCGCATATGCGGTCACGGATCGCGCGGGGACGTATCAGTACCGCGCGTTCGGCGTGCCCGGCCTCGGCCTGAAACGCGGATTGGAGGACGATCTGGTGGTGGCGCCGTACGCGACGGCGCTGGCCGGCCTGGTCAATCCGGCGCAGGCCGCGGACAACATGCGGCGGCTGATGCGGGCGGGCGCCATGGGCCGGTACGGTTTCTACGAATCGCTGGACTACGCCGACCGCGCCCCGATCTCGCTTGACGCGGCCGAGCTTCCGGCGCGGCGCGACGGCCCCGAGATCGTCAAGGCGTTTTTCAGTCATCACCAGGGCATGTCGCTCGTGGCGCTCACGAACGTCGTGACCCACGACGTGTTCGTCACGCGCTTTCACGCCGACCCGCGCGTGCAGGCCACCGAGCTGATCCTGCAGGAGCGTGTGCCGCGGGAGGCCATCCTGGCGGAGCCGAGACCCGCCGATGCCGCGAACCCGAGAATCGCCGCACCGCCCGCCGGCACGCGGCGTTTCGTCTCCGCGCACACCGCCAACGTGCACGAGCACTTCCTCTCGAACGGCCGCTACACGACGGCGATCACGCACACGGGCGGAGGGTTCAGCACGTGGCGCGGCCTGGCGATCACGCGCCGGCGCGACGACCGCACCACGGACGCCGGAGCGCACTTCATCTATTTGCGCGATCCGTGGTCCGGCGACGTCTGGTCCCCCACCTATCTGCCGTTTCCCGGGCGCGAGCCCGACGAGTACGCCGTCGCGTTCGACCTGGACAAGTGCATATTCACGAGGCGCGACGGGGATTTCGAAACGCAGCTCCAGATCGCCGTGTCCCCGGAAGACGACCTCGAAGTCCGCCGCCTGTCGATCACCAACCACGGCTCGCGGCTGCGCGAGATCGAGGTCACCAGTTATGCCGAGATCGTCCTCGGCAAGCAGGACGATGACATCGCGCATCCGGCGTTTGGCAAACTGTTCGTGGAGACGGAGCGGGACGGCCAGAACGCCGGCCTGCTGTTCAGCCGCCGGCCGCGCGCGGCGGAAGAAGAACGCCTGTGGGCGTTTCATGTGCTCGGCGTCGACGGACGGCTGGGCGGTGCGGTCGAATGGGAAACCGACCGCGCGCAGTTCATCGGACGCGGCCGCACGACGGCCAATCCGATCGCGCTCGACGGCCGCGCGCTGTCCGGCACGACTGGCGCCGTCCTCGATCCGGTGGCCGCGCTGCGCGACCGCGTCCGTCTCGCCCCCGGCGCGTTCGTACGCATCACCTTCGCCACCGGTGTCGCCGCCAGCCGCGATGCCGCGCGAGCGCTGATCAGCAAGTACCGCGACGGCAGCGCGACCTCGCGCGCCCTGTCGATGGCGTTCACGCACTCGCGGGTGACGTTGCAGCACCTGGGCGTCACCGACGACTTCGCGATCCTGGCCGCGCGCATCGCGTCGCGCGTGTTCGGCGCGGACGTCTCCTGCTCGAGCCCCGAGGCGCTCGCCCGCAACACCCTGGCGCAGCCGAATCTCTGGGGATACGGCATTTCCGGCGACCTGCCCATCGTCCTGATCCGCATCGGAGGTGTCGACGGCCTCCCGCTCGTACGGCAGGTGCTGCTCGCGCAGGAGTACTGGCGAGTGCAGGGCCTGCGCGCCGACATCGTCATTCTCAACGAGCACGCGGCCGACTATCTCGACGAACTCCAGGCGCAGCTCACGGCACTGCTTGCCGAGGGCCGCTGGGCTGCCTGGAAGGACAAGACTGGCGGCGCCTTTCTGCTGCGCACCGACGGTATGGGACAGGCAGACCGGGATCTGTTCGCTGCTGCCGCGCGCGTCGTGCTCGTCGACGAGCTCGGCTCGCTGGATCTGCAGATGGCACGGCCGACGCCCTGGATCTTCGAAGAGCACGACGTCACTCCGCCCGTCGCGTTCAAGAGTCCGGCACCGGCAGCCACGCCGATCGAACGCCCGCGCCTCGTGCTGGGCAATGGTCTCGGTGGGTTTACTCCCGACGGCCGCGCCTACGTCGTCGTGCTCGACGGCGATCGCGAAACACCGTTGCCCTGGTCGAATGTCATGGCGAACCCTGAGTTCGGCACCATCGTGACGAGTTCTGGCGCCGCGTTCAGCTGGGCCGGCAACAGCCGCGAGAACCGGTTGACGCCGTTCGCGAACGATCCCATCTCCGATCCGACCGGCGAAGCGATCTATCTGCGTGACAATGACGCGGGGTCCGTGTGGACCGCGACACCGGGTCCGGCGCGCCGCGATCCACGGAGCGGACGCTGGATCGTCAGTCACGCGGCAGGCTCGACGCTCTATCAACACGCGACGCAGGGACTCATTCAGAGCCTTGTCACGTCCGTCGATCCCTCGGATCCAGTGAAGACCTCGCTGCTCACGCTCACGAACAGTTCGGCCGACGTGCGCCGCCTGAGTGTCTTCGGATACGTCGAGTGGTGTCTCGGTCCGCCGACGGGAATGGGCCGCCGCTTCGTCGTGACGGAATTCGATGACACGACCGGTGCGTTGCTGGCCAGGAACGCCTACAACACTGATTTCCGCGACAGCGTCGCCTTCCTGCGCGGGACCGAGGTCCCTTCGTCTTATACGTGCGACCGAACGGAGTTCCTCGGCCGCCACGGGTCAACCGCCGACCCTGGTGCGCTCGCCCGGCCGCGGCTGGGCCGGCGAACAGGCGCTGGGCTCGACCCTTGCGCCGCGCTGCAGATCGATCTGGAGATTCTGCCAGGCGAAACGCGTCAGGTCGCGTTCGTGCTCGGTCAGGGCGCGAACGCCGGCGCGGTCTCTGCGCTCGTGTCCCGCTACGCGACTGTCGACGACGTACGGGCTTCGCACGAACGGGCGGGCCGGTTCTGGGACGACACGCTTGGCGCGATACAGGTGCATACGCCGGACGATTCGTTCGACATGATGGCGAATCGCTGGCTGGTCTACCAGACGCTCAGCGCACGGATCTGGGCGCGCAGCGGGCCGTCGCAGCCGGGCGGCGCGTTTGGCTTCCGCGATCAACTGCAGGACGTGCTGGCGCTGCTGTTCACCCGTCCCGACCTCTCCCGCGCGCACCTGCTCCGCGCGGCGGCCCGGCAGTTCGTGGAGGGCGACGTGCAGCACTGGTGGCATCCACCATCGGGACGCGGCACGCGCACCCGCTGTTCGGACGATCTCCTCTGGCTGCCGTACGCCGCCGCGCTCTACATCCGGCATACGGGCGACACCGGTGTGCTCGACGAGGTGGTGCCGTTCCTCGATGCACCCGTGCTGCAACCGGACGAGCACGAGGCCTATGTGCAGCCGTCGATATCGAAGGATTCGGCGCCGCTGTTCGATCACCTGTGCCGCGCCATCGATCGATCGCTGAAGTACGGCGCCCGCGGATTACCGCTCATGGGCACGGGTGACTGGAACGACGGGATGAATCGCGTGGGCGCCGGCGGCAAGGGCGAAAGCGTCTGGCTCGGCTGGTTCCTCGTGACCGTGCTCACCGATACGGCGTCACTCTGCGACCAGCGCAACGACCGCGCGCGTGCCGACCGCTATCGCACGCAGGCCCGCTGGCTGACGGGTACGCTCGAGCTCACGTGGGACGGCGCCTGGTACCGGCGCGCCTATTTCGATGACGGGACGCCGCTCGGGTCGATCCAGAACGAGGAGTGCCGGCTCGACTCACTTACCCAGTCCTGGGCCGTGCTGTCGGGCCAGGCCGATGCCCGCCGCGCCCAGGGCGCGATGGACGTCGTCACCTCGCAGCTGGTCCGGCGCGACGCACAGATTGTGCTGCTGCTGACGCCGCCGTTCGACCGCATGGAGCACGACCCCGGCTACATCAAAGGGTATCTCCCTGGCATTCGCGAAAACGGCGGTCAGTACACGCACGCGGCGCTGTGGACGGTGATCGCGCTGGCGCGTCTGGGCCGCGGCGACGAGGCGATGGAGCTGTTCCACATGATCAATCCGACGAGCCACGCGCGCTCGCCCGAGGGTGTCGAGCGTTACAGAACGGAGCCCTACGTGATCGCGGCCGACGTGTACGCGCATCCCATGCACGTGGGCCGGGGCGGATGGACGTGGTACACGGGCTCGGCGGGCTGGATGTATCAGGCCGCGATCCACGAGTTGCTCGGATTACGGCGCCACGGCAAC
>Ga0307503_10000293_pt1 | contig 11069 bp, 12 predicted proteins | sample 17_S_MG_FD_194514 | JGI IMG/M metagenome (GOLD analysis project Ga0307503, IMG submission 194514) | Soil microbial communities from Populus trichocarpa stands in riparian zone in the Pacific Northwest, United States - 17_S | ecosystem: Environmental > Terrestrial > Soil > Riparian zone > Trees... | reverse complement strand
AGAAGGCTACGTCGAGGGTCAGAACGTGGCGATCGAATATCGCTGGGCCGAAGGCCGTTATGATCGGTTGCCGGAGCTGGCGGCCGATCTGGTCCGCCGCCGGGTAAGCGTGATCGTCGCAAACAGCACGCCCGCGTCGATCGCCGCCAAGGCTGCAACCTCGACGATCCCGATCGTGTTTGGCGTCGGCGACGACCCCGTCAAGCTGGGCCTAGTCGCCAATCTCGGACGGCCGGGCGGCAATGCGACCGGCGTCAATTTTTTCGTCGGCGAGTTGGCTGCGAAGCGGCTGGACCTGCTGCGTGAACTAGTCCCATCGGCAGCTCGTGTCGCCGTGCTAGTTAATCCAAGCGATCCTGTCCGCACCGCGTCCAACTTACGCGACGTTGAAACGGCGGCGCGCGCGATCGGTTTACAAATCCAGGTGCTCAAGGCCAACACCGTCAGCGAGATCGATATGGCCTTCACGACCCTGGCGCGGGAGCGGGCGGATGCCCTCTTCGTCGTTCCAGACGCGTTCTTCAACAGCCGGCGTGTGCAACTTGCCATCCTGGCAGCGCGCCATACGTTTCCCGCCGCCTTCGGGCAGCGCGACTTCGTCGAGGTCGGGGGGCTGATGAGCTACGGCACTAATCTCGCCGATGCGCGCCGGCAGATTGGGGTCTATACGGGTCGTATCCTCAAGGGCGTCAAGCCCGCCGACCTACCGGTCGTTCAGTCATCCACTTTCGAGCTCATCATCAACCTCGCGACCGCTAGGGCGCTCGGCCTCACGGCTCCCCCGAGCTTCCTCGCCCGCGCCGACGAGGTGATTGAATGAAGCGGCGCGAGTTCATCACGCTGCTCGGCGGCGCGGCCGCAGCGTGGCCACTCGCGGCGCGGGCGCAGCGCTTGCGCCGCATCGGCGTACTCATCGTCGCTGCTCCCGACGATGCCGATGCTCAAACTCGGTTGGCAGCGCTTCGGCAGGGACTGCAGCAATTCGGCTGGATCGAGGGCCGTAACCTGCAGATCGACGCTCGCTGGGGTGCTGGAGATGCGGCCGCCACTAGAAGGGCAGCGACCGAATTGGCCGCGCTTGTGCCAGACGTCATTGTAGCGAGCGGGAGCGCGGGGGCCGCAGCTGTATTACAGGCAACCCGAACCGTGCCGACCGTATTTGTGATCGTGCCCGATCCTGTCGGCTCTGGGTGTGTAGAAAGCCTGGCTCAGCCCGGCGGCACGCCACTGGCTTTATGATGTTCGAATACAGTTTGAGCGCGAAATGGCTGGAACTGCTCAAAGAGATCGCACCGGGTGTGACGCGGGCGGGGGTGCTTCGCGATCCCGCTATCACCGCAGGGATTGGCATGTTCGGCGCCATCCAATCTGCCGCGCCGTCGCTTGGAGTGGAGGTAAGCCCCGTCAATGTGCGCGACCCGAGCGAGATGGAGCGTGGAATTACCGCCTTCGCGCGTTTTGGCAATGGTGGTCTGATCGTGACGGCGAGTGCATTGACGCGGAGCAGGCTGCTCGGCATTGCTCGATCTACCCGTCAATCGAGATGTCGAGCCTCCGCCCCGTACCGCGCGGCCGGCTCCTTGACCGTGATCCGCCAGAGGGTACGCGGATCGGCGGCATCCGTGAGCGATGCGGAATGGAGCGTCGACAAGTCGTCCCAGAGCACGACGTCGCCGACCTCGTAGGAGTAGCTCAAGCGATATTTGTCCTGCAGCGCATGTGCCTTCAACTCGTCCAGCAGGCGGCGCCCTTCGTCCACCGGCATGCCTTCGATCTCGAACGAGCTGCCCGAAACCGCGTAAAGCGCCTTGCGTCCGGTAAAATGATGCGTGCGAACCAGCTCGTGGCGCACCCAGCTCACCTTGTCCTTCTGCTCGGCCGTCAGCTTCGAGGCGGCGGTGCGCGAGTCCTCGTCGAGATCGTCGCGATTGCCGTAATGGTGCAGCACCACGAGGTGGTCGATGCGCCGCTTCATGCTTTCGGCGAGGTCGTCGTAGGCCGCCGACATGTTGGCGAACAGCGTATCGCCGCCGCGGCTCGGCACCTCGATCGAGTAGAGCATGGTGAGGCGGGCCGGGACCTTGAGATAGGAATAGTCGGTGTGGAAGTAGCTGCCCGCGTCGGCAAGTCCGATCGGCTCTCCGTTGTTGCGTCGATTCGAGAGGATGAGGATGTCAGGGTAGCCGGGATAATGGAACTGATTGATGACGTGCGGCTCGGGCCGACCGAAGCGGCGCGCAAACGCCAGGAACTGGCCGGGCGCGAGGCGCTGCCCCTTGATCGCCAGCACGCCTCCTTCCCACAGCGCCCGAGCGAGCACGCAGAACTCGGCATCGGCGAGCTCGCGCGAGAGATCGATGCCCTCGATCGCGCTGCCAAGCACATTCGACAGCTTGCGCTGCGTCAGCATCGTCAGCGAGCCCTCGCGCATCAGCGCAAGAATTCGGGCGAGATCAGCCGCGGCAGGAGCAGCGGAATCTCCGGCCAGGCGATGATCGCCGCCAGCACCAACAGCATCGGCACCAGCATGATCATCGTATCCTTCAATGCGTAGCGCAACCGCACCCTGGCGACCGCGCAGGAGATCATGAGGCAGAGCCCATAGGGCGGCGTCACCAGCCCGAAAGCGAGCGAGACGATGCCGATGATGGCGAATTGCACCGGGTGCATGCCCACAGACCGCGCCAGCGGTTCGAGCGTGGTGCCGACGATGATGATCGCCGGGATTGCATCGAGGAAGCAGCCCACCACCAGGAAGACGAAGGCGATGAAGAAGCCGACTTCAGTGATCCCCATGCCCCAGGTGGTGACGTTGGCCAGCAGCGCGCGGGGAATCTGGTAATAGGCCAGCATCCATCCGAACGCGGAAGCGGTGCCGACGCAGAACAGCGCGACGGCGGAGAGCCGGCCGGTCTCGGCCAATGCATGATAGAGCTGCCTCGGGTCCATCTCGCGATAGACGAAGATCGACAGCACCGCCGCATAGATCACGGCGACGCATGCCGATTCGGTCGCGGTGAACCAGCCGAGCAGGATGCCGCCGACGATGATGAACGGCGTCATCAGCGCCGGCACTGACTGCGCCGCGGAGCAGATGAACTCCCGCAACGTCGCGCGCGGGTAGACAGGGTAGTGATAGATCTTGGCATAGACGTGCACGGTCGCCATCTGCGCGGCGGCGATCAGCAGGCCCGGAAGAATGCCCGCGAGGTAGAGCGCGCCGATCGAGACCGACAACACGCCGCCCCACACGATCATCAGGATCGAGGGCGGGATGATCACGGCGAGCACCGCCGACACTGCGGTGATCGCGATCGAGAACGACAGGTCGTAGCCTTCCTTGGTCTGCGCCTCGATGAAGATCTTGCTCTGGCTCGCGGCGTCGGCCGTGGAGGAGCCGGAGATGCCGGCGAAGAACACCGAAAGGAGCACATTGATCTGCGCCAGCGACCCCGGCCAATTTCCGACCATCGTGCGCGAGAGATGCACGAGGCGATCGGTGATGCCGCCGATATTCATCAGATTGGCGGTCAAGAGGAAGAACGGCACCGCCAGCAGGATGAAAGAGTTGTAGGACTTGAAGGTTTCGTTGAAGAGCACCAGGGGCGACAGCCGCTGCTCGAACAGCAGCGGCGGCAGGCACGCGAGCCCGAGCGCAAACGCCACCGGCACCCGCAGCGCGATCAGCACGAAGAACGCGCCGAACAGCACCAGCGCGGCCTGGCCGGGCGACATTGCGACCTGCGTCATGCGGCAGGCCTTCCGGCCAGGATACGGATATTGTCGACGAAGGCCTCGCCCAGGAAGACGATCCAGGTTGCGCCGGCGAGCGGCCAGGCGACGAAGATGAACGGCATGGGCAGCTCTGCGAGCTCGGATTCCTGATGCCAGCCGAACTCCACGAACTTGATCCCCCAATAGAGGTAGACCAGCGCGAAGATCAGCACGAAAAGGTTCGAGACGATTTTCAGCATGGCATTGGCGCGCCGGCTGAGTTCCGGCCAGATGTCGACCTCGAAATGCGTGCCTTCCTTGATCCCGATCATGGCGCCGAGCATGACCATCCAGATGAACAGAAAGCGCGACAGCTCCTCCGTCCAGATGTAGCTCGGGATCAGCTGGGTATAGCGCGAGACGATCTGCAGCGAGACCGGAACGACCAGGATCGCGACGGTTGCCACCATCAGCCAGGTCAGGAGTCGGCAATAGCCGTCGATCAGCTTTTTCATGCGCGGGAGGTCGACGCCGATGAAGGGCGCGGTCCGCGCGGGACCGCGTCGTGGAACGGCCGAGCTATTTGATGGCGTTGATCTGCGCGTAGATCGCGTCCGCGCCGATCTCCTTGGCGTAAGCCCCCATCACCGGATCGACCAGTTTCTTCATCTCCGCGCGATCGGTGAAGGCGATGCGCTTGAGCCTGCCGGCCTTTTCCAAGGCGTCGAGCTTGGCGCTGTCCTCCGAGGACTCGATCTGCCGGCCGTAGGCGCCGGCTTCCTTGCCGGCCTTGATGACCGCGGCTTGCAGCTCGGGCGGAAGCTTCTTGAAGGTCTTGCCGGAGAAGCAGATCGGCCGGATGGTGATCGCGTGCTCGGTCATCGAGAGATTGGGACCGACCTCGAAGAATTTCATCTGCTCGACGCCGGCGGCCTCATTCTCGCCGGCGGCGATGACGCCGTTCTGAATGGCATTGTAGATCTCGTTGTAGGCGATCACGGTCGGCGACATGCCAATCGCCGAGAAGGTGCGGCTCCAGATCGGCGCGCCCTGGACGCGGACCTTCAGCCCCTTCATCTCGGCGAGGCTGCGCACGGGCTTGTTGACGAAGATGTTGCGCACGCCGCCGCCGGCATAGCCGATCAGCATCACGTCCGCCTTCTGCGCGATCTCGTCGGCGATCGGCTTGAGCAAGTCGGCGTCGAGCACCTTGTTCCAGTGGTCGAGGTCGCGGAACAGGAAGGGCGCGTCGATGAACGGGGCGGCCTTCGAGAAGGTCGACATGTGGGCGGGCGAGACGATGCCGTAGTCGACGGAGATGCCCTGGTTCATGTAGGCGAAGTAGTCCTTCTCCAGCCCCAGCTCGCTGTTGCGATGGAGCACGAAGTTGATCGGCTTGCCGTAGTAGCTCTTGACCAGCTCCTCGAATTTCAGCAGCGCCTTGTTGAAGGCGTGCTCGTCGTTGAACTGGACCGCGCCGTGCAGGGTGACCGCCTGTTGGGCGTGGCTCGACGGCGCAACGATGGAAACGGCGGCGATCGCAGCGGCGAAGAGCGCCGTCCTTGGCGTGCAAAGCATTGCATCCTCCCGAGATCGCGTGTTCTGGTTGTGTCGATACTACGCCGGCTTCGATTGTTGTCCATGGGTTCGTGGCGCGGCTCGACCGTGAGGGACGAAGGCTGCGGCGCCGAGCGCGGCCAGGTAGGCCTCGAGCGTATCGTAGTATTCGTTGCGCACCGCCATGGCGAGAATGCCGGGGGAGGGCGCGCTCATGAACGGCTCGACGAAGGCGCCGGGCATCTCGTCGACTACGGCTCTGAAATAGCGGCACTCCTCGTCGATGGCGCGATCGTCGAGATATCGCACCTCGCCGATCGCCTTCGGCAGCCCGCCCAGCGCGGAGACCTGGGTCTTGCTGACGTGCTGCTCCGCCCACATCCGCTTGAATTCCGGATAGCGGTCGACGTCGGCGCGCGAGGGCCGCTCCTAGCTTCCGCCGAGGCCGGATAGCCGGGTGTGTGTATACCGAGAACTCCATTCGTGTTGATCACGTGAGCGAATCGCCTAACCTCCGCGGCGATGATCGCTCTCTTTTGCCCCTGGCTGGCCCTGTTTCGCCTCGCCATTCAAGTCGAAAGGCCGACTTGAGGCAGAGAACGCGGCGCTCCGACATCAGTTGATCATATTGCGGCAAAAGGTGCGTGGCCGCGTCCGGCTTACGGATGGTGATCGTTTGTTCTTAATCCAGCTGTATCGATGGTTTCCATCAGTCCTCAAGGCCATCACGATTGTCCGCCCTGAGACCCTCGTGCGATGGCACCGAGCCGGCTTCCGCCGGTATTGGTGTTGGAAATCCCGTTCCCTTGGAGGCCGACCGCAAATCGACGCGGACCTGCGCGCTCTGATCCGGCGGATGAGCGTTGACAATCCGCTGTGGGGAGCGCCGCGCATCCATGACGAACTGCTCAAGCTCGGCTTTGAGGTCGCTCAGTCCAGCGTCGCGAAGTATATGGTCAAGCGATGCGGACCGCCCTCCCTTGGATGGCGCACCTTCCTGCGCAGCCATGCGCCCGACATCGCCGCTATCGACCTGTTCGTTGCCCCGACCATTGGTTTTGACCTGCTCTATGTCCTCGTCATCGTTCGACTGGAGCGCCGAAAACTTGTCTGGATGAATGTCACACCCCATCCGACCGCCGAATGGATCGCACGTCAGGTCACAGAGGCATTCCCTTGGGCTGAGGCCTCGCGCTACCTGATCCGTGCACTCGCGGCGGATCGATCCGATCAATCTTTCGGCGAAGCCGTTCTGCCAAGGCGAACCTGGGGCAATGGGCTTATCGCGGATGCCCATGGCCCGTAATCGGTGGGTGACGGCAGCGCCGTAGACCCGATCTCGATCTGGGAATTTCGCACTCCATTCCTGACGAATTTCGCGAGCTCGCCGAAAAGGAGCTGTGACAATCATCGGGCGTGCTGGCGAATGCTTACCCACCGCTTGCACCGCGACCGAACATCGCGATGATGTTGCAGCGAGATCACAGCCGCCAGCGAGCAACCGAATGATGAATGCATCCCCTGGGCGTATTCACGTTGTCAATCCGAATTCGAATGAAGCCGTCACCCGAGGTCTCGATGCGGCACTGGACCCGTTGCGATTTACGAACGGTCCGGAGATCGTGTGTTCCACCCTTGCGGAAGGCCCATTTGGAATTGAGACCCAAGCCGACGTCGAAAGCGTCGTGATGCCGCTGCGCCGGATGGTGGAGGCAGACAATTCCTCCGACGCCTTTGTGATTGCCTGCTACAGCGATCCAGGGCTCCATGTCTGTCGTGAGTGCACCACGCGGCCGGTCTTCGGCATCGCTGAATGCGGCGTCCTGACCGCGCTCGCCCACGCCGGACGCTTCGGCGTCATTGCCATCAGCCAGCGCTCGATCGCCAGGCACCGGCGCTATCTGCTCCAAATGGGGCTCACCGACCGCCTTGCCGGTGAGCGCCCGCTAGAAATGTCGGTCGCCGAGACGGCGCGCGGCGAAAAAACGCTCGAGCGCATAATCGATATAGGGCGCCAATTGAAGGAGGAAGACGGCGCCGAAGCGCTGGTGATGGGTTGTGCCGGCATGGCGCGCCATCGCAGCCCACTGGAAAAGGCACTCGGCATCCCGGTGATCGATCCGACCCAGGCCGCGGTTACCATGGCGCTCGGAGCGGTACAGTTCAGCCGCTCTTGATTCCGCTCGACGCGAGCCACTCGGCATAAGTTTGCCGCACCAGCGTGAAGGGCTTGCCGAGCGGGGCATAGAGATTAGCGAACAAGCGCGCCACCGGCCGGTAGACATCCAGGTTCACGTACATGCGTGCAGGATCGACAATGCCGGCCCGCGCGTGCAGGTAAACGACCTCGCCCACGCATAGGCGCCGCTCAGGGCTGACCTGCAGCGTCTGATAGTGGCGACACTCCAGGGAAGCCGCCGCCTCCGCGATCCGCGGCACCGGGATCGAAACGCCGGGCAGCGCCGTCAGACCGGCGGCATCGATCTCGCTCGTGCCGGGGTGGGGAGTCGACCGCGCAGACATTCATGCGCTCGGCCAATGCCTCATCCGCCAGATTGACAGTGAACGAGCCGATGTCCCGGATATGCGCGGATGTATCCTTCAGCGAACCGTCGGGTCGGGACTGCAACCCAAGAACGATAAGTGGCGGGGCCTCCGCGAACACATTGAAGAACGAGAATGGCGCCGCATTGACGATACCGCCCGGACCGAGCGTTGTGACTAGCGCGATAGGCCGGGGCACCACCAGCGCGCACAGGAGCTTGTACCGGTCCTGCGCCGGTAGCGTTGTAAAATCCGCCTGGAACGGCGCAACCATGGAGTCACGTCTCGGCGGCAGGGTGACGCCGGTTTGGCTGGTGATCCGCCCATAGTGCTCGACCCGGCGGTGGCGCTTGAAGTCGAAGATCGTCTCCTTACCGAAAATGGTGGCGTCGAGATCGCAATCGGCCACGATCAGCTCGTCATCCTCGGTCTTGGCCTCGGCAACGATTTCGCCATCCGGATTGATGATGGTGCTGCCGGCGATCATCGGGTAGCCATCCTCAGCGCCGCCTTTCGCCACCGCAACGACCCAGGTCGAGTTCTGGTAGGCGCCGGCCTGCAATGTCAGGCGGTGATGGAACATGCGCTTTTCGGGTCCCTCGCCTGCTTTCTGGGAATTGACCGACGGCGTGTTGTAACCAAGCACGATCAGCTCCACGCCCTGCAAACCCATCACGCGGTAGGTCTCTGGCCAGCGCCGGTCGTTGCAGATGCACATGCCGACGATGCCGCCCATGGTGCGCCACACTGGGAAGCCGAGATCGCCCGGCTCAAAATAGCGCTTCTCGAGGTGCTGGAAGGCGCGCTGAGGATCGAATTCGGCATGGCCGGGCAGATGCACCTTGCGGTACTTGCCGATGATCTTTCCGTCTCGATCGACCAGGATCGAGGTGTTGAAGTGATGGCCGTCCGCGGTGAGTTCGGCGTAGCCGAACGACAGACCGATACGATATTTGGCTGCCTCCTCGAACAGCAGACTTGTGACGGCATTCGGCATCTCACGCTCAAACCAGGCGTCGACCTCGGCCTGCTCGGTCATGTACCAGCGTGGAAAAAAGGTGGTGAGCGCAAGCTCCGGATAGACCACGAGATCACACTTCTGCGTCCTGGCCTGATCGAACAGATCGAGCATGCGCCGGACCACCGCCTGCCGGCTGTCCGCCTTGTGGATCGGGCCCATCTGGGCGCCGCCAATCCGAAGCACGCGCACAAAATCCTCCCGCTTCTCACGTCGCGATCCGCCGTTCTAGCAGGCTGATCAGGCGCACGACCGGCCACAGCATAGCAAGGTAGATTGCCGCGGCCAGCACGATCGGCGACGAGTTGAAGGTCACCGAACGCGCCATGTCGGCTGAATAGAGCAATTCTGGCAGCGCTACCACGCTCGCAATCGAGGTGAGCTTCACGACCTCAACGGTATTGGAAACGAGATCTGGCAACACGTTGCGCACCGCCTGCGGCAGTACGACGTAGATCAGCGTCTGGTAGCCGCGAAGGCCGGTCGACCGCGCCGCATCCCATTGGCCAAGACCTACGCTCTCGATGCCGGCCCGGTAGATTTCACCGTAGTAGCTCGACGTGTTGAGGAAGAACGCAATGGCGACCGCTGTCATGGGCGAGGGCCGGAAGCCCGCGAACGGCAGCCCGGCATAGATGAAAATCAGCAGCACCAGCGGCGGAATGGCCCGAAAGAAGTCAATCCAAGCGATCGCCGTCCAGCGAACGGTACGAAAACGCGAAAGCGAACTGAGCGCGAAGGCAAGACCGCCGGCCAACCCAAGGGGAATGACAATAAGACAAATGATGATCGTCTGTTTGAGGCCCGCCAGGATGAGCGGGAACGCCTGCTCCATGATGGAAAGGTTGAAGAATTGCTGCCTAATTGCTTCCATCAGACCCTCCGCCAAGCGAACCGGGTCTCGAGAAAACGGCCGAGCACGACCACCGGAATGAACAGGATTACATAGGCGATCGCCCCCATCATCAGCGGGGTGGCATTGCCGGAAAACGACTGTGCGGTGGTGGCCTGATTGAGAATCTCGCCGACCCCGATCACGGTGCCGAGCGCCGTGTTCTTGGTAATGGCGATGGTACGGTTGGTAAGCGGTGGAACGGTAAGGCGGATAGCCTGCGGCAGCACGATATAGGCGAGGGTGCCGAGAAAGCTCAGGCCTGTGGAACGGGCGGCTTCCCACTGACCCTTTGGGATCGAGAGGATGCCAGCCCAGAAGATTTCCTCGGCAAAGGCGGCCAGCACCAGAGCAAGCACAAGCCACAGCACCGCAAAGGACGGCAAGTTGATCCCGATATTCGGCAACGCGAAGTAAACCAGAAGAATGAGGACAAGCGGCGGTAACGCGCGGAACACGTCGACAAAAACCACGATCAGCGCGTTGACTGCGAGCACCCGGAAAGCGCGTACGATCGCGAGCGCAAGCCCGAACAGAATGCCGGCTACCACGACCGCGGCCGCGATTTCGATCGTTACCACCACGCCCTTCATGATGGCAGGCAGGTAGCGCTCGATCACCATCCAATTGAAGAAGGTGTCGAGAAAACGCGACCAACCCTCCATGGCGGTCTCAGCGCGTAAGCTCAGCGATGAAGGCGCGAGTGCGCGCTTCGCTGGGTGCCGAAAACATCTGCTGCGGCGGCCCCTCCTCAATGATGACCCCGTGATCCATGAAGATCACGCGGTCGGCAGCGTCGCGCGCAAAACGCATCTCGTGACTTACCACTAGCATGGTCATGCCGCCGCGCTTGAGCTCGCGCATAACGTTGAGCACGCTGCCGACGAGTTCCGGATCGAGCGCGGAGGTGGGCTCATCGAACAGCATCACCTTGGGTTCGAGCGCGAGAGCGCGCGCGATCGCGACCCGCTGCTGCTGGCCGCCCGAAAGCTCACCAGGATAAGTGCGCGCCTTGTCGGCAAGGCCCACCCGATCGAGCGCCGCCATCCCGATGCGCTCTGCGTCAGCGCGCGGCTTGCCCAGCACCCTGGCGAGCGCGAGTGTGACGTTCCGCAGCGCCGTCATGTGCGGATAGAGGTTGAACGACTGGAATACCATGCCGATCCGTCGCCGCATGGCGTTAATGTCGGTCGAGCGCGCCGTGATATCGACACCGTCGACGTAAATTGAACCAGCGGACGGCTCCTCCAAGCGGTTGCAGCACCGCAGCAGCGTGCTCTTGCCCGATCCGGACGGTCCGATGACAAAGACCAGTTCCTGCGGCAAGACCTCGAGATCAATCCC
>Ga0307503_10000292_pt1 | contig 11073 bp, 11 predicted proteins | sample 17_S_MG_FD_194514 | JGI IMG/M metagenome (GOLD analysis project Ga0307503, IMG submission 194514) | Soil microbial communities from Populus trichocarpa stands in riparian zone in the Pacific Northwest, United States - 17_S | ecosystem: Environmental > Terrestrial > Soil > Riparian zone > Trees... | reverse complement strand
GATCAGTGCGTCGTTCATGTAGTTGACCTCGGCAAGTGCTGCCGCGCGGCGCTCGGTGGCGTCGGACACTATCTGGTTCATGCAGTCCTCTGGGTTTGGGATGTGGGCTTTTTCTTCTTCGCGCGCATGATCCTGGCCGGCTGGCGCATCGGCCACAAATAGTCGGGTGCAACCCGGCCGCGGGCGCGCAGTTCGTCCTGGATCAGCAGGTAGGTATCGGCCGGAAACTTGCCGGCCGCGCGCCAGTTGTAGACGGCGGTCAGCGATGCCGAGGTCATCTCGGCGACCGCTTCGATGCCGTTGAGCGCGTCGATGACGTCTTCTACGGAGGCGATGGTAGTCATGTGTTATCCTTATTTCAGATAATTTGAGTTGGCAACCTTGCAACTCACAATATCTGAGATACGGTGGATAACGGGAATCAGCAAGCAGAAGGAACCGCCGTGGCCCCGATCGACCTCATCTCGATACTTTCCGGCATGATCACCACGGGTGCCGTGGTCATCATCTACATGGCGCTGGCCGGCGAAGGACGGCTGTGGTGAACACCTACCCGCTCTACAGCTACTGGATCGACCACCGCACCGGCGATTACGAGGTGGTGCGCTGGGACGGCCCGCTCAAGCACGAAGTGGTGCAGACCAGCATCAAGACGCGCGACAAGGCCGTCGAGGCCACCGAGACATGGCAGCGGCGGGAGGCCGACAAGACTACTTAAGGTTGTATGAAATCAGAAAATGCGAAAAAATTTTTGGGCCTCTTAACCGCCGCCGAAGAATCCGAAGCTGCCCATTCCGCCGCCGAGGCCAAGGCCGCCACCGCCACCACCCATGTCGAGGCCGCCGCCGCTGCTGCCGAAGTCAAAGCCGCCACCCATGCCTGACCCGAAGCCGGAGCCGCCGCCCCAGCCCAGGCCGCCCATCATGTCGAGCGAGATCGGCATGAAGCTGCCGGCATTGAACGCCGCCGAGCCGCCGCCGGGGCCTTGTGCCATGCTGTCGAGTAGCGGCGTCGAGAAGGTGCTGTTCTGGATCGGCGGCAGCATGCCGGCCATGGCGATCCCGCCGCCTTGGCTGGCCCCCGGCATGAACGCTGCCGAGATGCCCGGCGCCGGGGCGTTGAGGCCGGCGGGCGCCAGCGACAGCCCGCCAGGGCCGCCAGCACCGGGCTGGCCTGGCATCTGGATCGGCTCCGGCGGCAGCACCGGCTGCGCCTCCGGCGGTGGCGCGGCTGCCTGTGGCACCCGCTCCTGGTCCTTCATGGCGTTCTCGATCGCCTGCGCCAGCTCCGGTGAGATGGTTGGCTGCTGGCCTTGCGGGTGCTGGCTGATCTGCTGGGCTTCCTGCTGGTGCAGCCGCTCGGCTGCGGCGCCCGCCTGCTCGATCGTGTCGTACTTGCCGAGGTGCCGGCCGGTGTCCTTGTAACGCTGGTAGGCCTCGTCGTTGGACATGATCCGGCCGCCCTCGGCCGGGACCGATGGGACATTGACCTGTCGGCCATTGTCCTCAAAGCCCATGGTCCGCACCGTCGAGATCTCGCCGTTGGCGTTTTGTACCGCCGGCTGGGAACCGGGGTCCATGGTCGGCGCGCCGTCGGGGCGGGCCTGCGGCATCGGCACCTTGTCAAGGCCGGGCGGCGCTAACGGGGTGCGCGATCGCGCGCTGATGTCGGTGGCGCCTGACGTGCCGAAGTCGCTGCGCTTGCCGACCTTCGGAGGCCCTTCCTTGATGGCGTCCTGGAACTGCTTCGGGGTGATGCCGACCGCGTCCAGCCCCTGCTGCAGCTGACCCTTGGCCATGCCGCCGTAGAGCGGATGGTTGACCACCTCGCGCACGGTCATGTCCTTGACCATGCCGGGCACCTGGCTGCCGGCGCCCTTTTTCAGGCTCTCGGCAAAGTCCACGGTCTTCATGTCGAGATAGCGGTGCGCCGGGTTGCCGGGCGGCGGCGCGGTCGGCGCCATCGGAGGTGGCGCGGCCCGCGGGGCCGCCGCCGCCGAAGGCGGCGGGGGCGGCGGCGGCGCGGCCGCCCTCGCTGGCGGCGACGGGGGTGGTGCCGCCGCAGCGGGAGGGGGTGCCGGTGCGACCGCCGGAGCGGCCATCACAGGTGGCTTGGCGGCGTTGACCGCGGCCGTGTCGGCGTCGGGATACAGCGTGGTGGCGGTGGTCGCCACCTCGTTCTCGGGGTCTTGCAGGCCGCCGATGCCGGACGCCGGCACCGCGGCGGTGCCCTTGTCGAACACGTCCGCAGACGCGGCTGCGGGTTTTGCGGGTTCTGCGGACGCGGGCGTCGAAACCGTGCCCGCGCCGCCTGCGCCGGGCGCGCCCTTCTCGGCCAGGTAGCCACCGACGGCGTCCCGCATGGTGGCCGACGAGCTGCCGACATCTTTCGCGTCAGCCGTGGGCGCCTGGGCCATTTGGGTCTGCGGGTTCTTCAGCGCGGCTTCGGTTTTCTGGTGCCATTCCTGGATGTTACGGACGTTGCCGGGGCCATGGGCCTCCGGGTTCTGGTCCTTGCGGAAGAACTGCGACCCGCCTTGCGAGGTGAAGGTGGGGGTGGAGTTGGTCCGCGAGTTCGCAGCTGTAGCACCGGAGGCATAGTCGGTGGCCAGGTTGGTGACGTTGCTGCCGGCGAACGCCTTGTCCTGCAGCGCGTACATCTCCGCTTTGAGTTGCGGGTTGTTGCGGATCTCGGCCAGCCGGGATTGGAACTTGGCCGGGTCTTTGACCATGTAATCCGCGTGGTAGGCCGGGTCCATCGCCTTGGCGAACGGTTCGCCGCGGGCGTTGACCCGGTTCATCATGGCCTCGGCCACGCCTTGGCGGCCGGCCGGCGAGCCGTCCTCCGCGATCATGATGGCGGCCATGGTCTCCCGCACCGACGGGTTAGCGTCGGCGATCGCCTTGTAGGGCGCGCGCTGCTCGGCCAGGGCGCCGCCTCCTCCGGCGCTGGGCGTCCCGCCAGGCAGCAGTTCCGAAGGCACCATGCTGGTGGGCGAAGTGCTGGCCACCTTGGCCTCGCCCGGCGGCGTGCGCGATCGCGAGCTGAACTCGGTCGACCCCGACGTGCCTTTGTTTTCTGCCTGCGGGCCGACGCCCTTCGGCGGCTCGGCCTGGAGCTTGTCGGCAGGCGTGGTCTCGGAAGGCGCCGGCCAGTTGGTCTTGGGATCTGCCTGCGCGGGCAGCCCCTTGTCCCACGCGGGCACTTCAGGACCGGCCGGCTTCTGGTGCGACGGCCCCTTGTAGGCCGGGTTGACCTGGACGTGGACCTTGTCGTTGGGGACCGGGAAATGGACGCCGTACTTGTCGCCGTTGCTGTCCATGTAGTCGCGGAACGGGCCTGACGGGATGTCGCCGGCGCCGCCATGCTGATGGCGTGAAGCGCCAGGCTTGGCGGCGATGCCGCCCTGGCCGCTTTCGTAGCGGCCGCGATAGACCTTTTGCACGTCCTCGCCGCGCGAGAACTCGCCGAACTTGGCCTGCTTGCCGGTCGCCGCCTCGTAGTCTTCGGCGCCCTGGCGCAGGCGCGCGGCCAGCTCCGGGTCGAGATCCTTGTAGGCGCCTTTCTCGGTCAGCGGCGCATTGACGATCTTGCCGTCTACCAGCTTGCTGTGGTGGCCGCCGCGCTCGGCCAGGTATTGCAGGTCGGCCGCATAGCCGCCGCCGGTAACGCCTTTTTCCACCCCGGTAACCGCGCCGCCGGGGGCCTTCTCATGCATGTAGGCCACCGCGGCGGGTGAGCCGGCCGGCAGCTTGGAGGCGTCGAAGCCGGGCTTCATGCCGGGGATGGCTTCGGCCACCGCTGGCGCGCCGGCCTCGCCCAGCTTCGGTCGCGCGTAGTTCTGGCCGCGGATGCTGTCGCTGCGCCCGCCGCCGGTCTTCTCGTCCGACTTGGTGATCGTGCTGCCCTTGGCTATCTTGGCCTTGTCGAACAGCCCCTTCAGGACGCCGCCGAGGTCGGGACTGCCGCTGTCGTATTTGGCCTCCGGGGCGGCACCCAGCCGGGCGCCGGTGCCGGGCGCCACCTGCAGCGGGTTGGTCGGAGTCTGCGTCACGCCCTTGGGCGCGCGGCCGGGGGCGCCGAGCAGCTGCTGGAGCTGGCTTAAGGCGTCGGGCGATTTGATCAGCGACTGGAGCGCTGCTTGGGTGTCCTCGCCGAGCAGCGGCGTCTTGCCCTCCAGCATCTTCTGCCGGGACTTTTCGCGCTCGATCGCCATGTCGTCCATGTAGGCCATCTACATCCCCTGCTTCTGCGGGATGCTGGCAGCATTGATGGCAGCGACCAAGTCGCTGATCTGGTAGTTACCCTGCCGCGGCCCGCCGGCCAGTGCGTTCATGGCCGTATCGCCCTGCATCAGCCGCCCGCCAATGGCGCGCCGCAGCGGGCCGATTCCGTAGCCAATAGCGCGGCCTGCTGTCGCCCCTCCGGGGGTGCCGGTGGCGCGGCCGATCGAAGCGCCGATCTCGCCCGCCGTCAGTGTGCCGGGTATGCCCGCATTGATGTTACCCATGGTCTGGCCGAGGCCGCCCTGGCGCGTCGGCGCGTTAAGCGCCCGTGCGAGCATGGCAATGTCGTTTGCGCGCTGTTCCTGCGGCCCGAACAGCAGCGGCCGCGATTGTGCGTTCATGTTCTCGACGCGGGTGGCGAGCTGGCGCGGTCCCGGCGCGCCTTGGTTCGGGTTGTTGATTGTCTCGTTGCCCAGCCGGCGCAGGTAGTCGCCGAACAGGGTGCTCACGTCCGGCTGCCGGGTCTGCTGCAGCAGGCTCAGGTTCTCCGGGTTTTGCTCCCCGCGCTTGAGGAAGTTGTAGCCTGTCTCAGGGTTGCGGGTGACCTGCTGGTTCAGCGCTTCCAGTCGCGGGATCGGACCTTGCTCGCCCGTGATGTCGTTCGTCCCCTTCATCCTGGCCGTGAACTGCTGGATGCGGTCAAATACAGAGGGCGGCACACCACCGTTCACCGCGGCATCTCGCATGAAATTCGTGTGCGCGTCCTCGACCTGGCCCGCGTAGCGCCCCGGCACACCGCCGACGCCCTCGCTGGCCACCCTGGTGCCGGTGCGTGAATCCTTTATGTGCTGGTACGGCGTTTCATACGATGTGATGACGCCGGTGTCCGGGTCACGAGGCAACCGGCCTTCCAGCGCGGCTATCCGCGCCTCGATCGGCCGTGCGGTGATGGCGTCGGTGGAGTCGGCGACTTGCCGCATCTCGTCCAGCAGGGCGGCTATGTCGCCCGTCGGGGCCGCGCGCTGTTGCAGGTACTCCTGCCTGCCCGAGACAATCCGGTTACCCTCGGCCGCGCCACGCTGCGCGATGTCGCCGGCGTCGGTGCCGAGGCTGCCCCTCGACGGGTTCGGGTCCAGTGCGCCGCGCGCGGTGGCCATATCATCCCATGCCGCCCCGGTCTGGTCGCGCGCACCCATTCGGATGTCATTGGTGAAGTTGGAAGCGCCCAGCCGGTTGGCGTAGCTGTTCTCGCGCAGCCGGATGGTGTCGTTGCCGAGCGCGCTGGCGGGCAGCCTGATGCCTTCCCTGGCGGCCGCCGCTGCGATCGCAGGCGCGTCCGGCTTGCCCATGCCGCGGTAGCGCCAGTCGGTGAACTTCGACCCGGCGGCGCCGGCGGCACCGGGGGCCACGCCGCCCAGCAGCGAGCCGATCAGCGCGCCGGTTTCCGGGTCGAGTCCCATGCTCCTGGCCGCGGCCTCGCCGCCCTGACCGCCGAAATGCGAGCCGAGGGTCGGCGCTATGGTGGTGCTGAAAAGCTTGCTGATCGCAGGTATGGCGGCTCTTGCCAGGCTCGGCGCCGCGGCAACCGTGCGCGCGACAGCACTCGCGCCGCCGCCCAGCAGCGCGCTGCCGCCGCCCTCCAGCAGCTGCCTGGTCAGCCCGGCGTCGGCCGGCATCGGCGCGCCACCGAGCGCGCTGTTCACTTGCGGGCCGACATAGTCCACTTGCGAATCCGGGTTGCCGGTCAGCCGCGCGCCTGCGTTGTAGACGCCGATGCCGAGATCAGGGACGCCGGTGGCGGCGCCGGTGACAATGCGGCCGGTGGTGGCGCTGAAGCCGCCGGGGTTGGCGGCAGTTTCCTCGCCCGCCGTCTTGGTGAACGCGCCAAGTTTATCGGTCAGCGCCGACCGCACGTTAGCGGGGTCGAGCGTAGACCCGGACGCGGGCGCTGCGTTCTGTTCTGTGAACCGCACCTGCTCCTGTTCTTTCAGCGCCCGGTATTCGTCGCGGTTCTTGATGTATTCAGGTGAGTCCTTGACGGCCTGGTTCTCGCCCAGCCAGCTCTGCAACTCATCGATGCGGGCCATTGGACGCCTCTCTAGTAGTTAGGGCGCTGGGGCGCCCGCTGGCTGGGCTGCTGTCGCGTAGCCGGAACACTGGTGGCGGCGGCCGCGGACCCCGATCGCAGGATCATATCCCGGTCGTACACCAATGGCTCGACCAAGGGGACAAGCACCTCCTCCGGTGCCAGCCCGGCTTTCGGCGCCACCTGCTCGCGGTAGAACTTGTCGGTGATGTCCCTGGATGACTTGATCTCGTCCATCCGGTTCTTCAGGGTGTCGATCAGATTGAGGCGAACCTGCGGGTCCATGGTGCCGCCGCCCTGGATCAGCCGGTTGAAGGTGCCGACGATGCTTTGCGGGATGGTGCCCGAGTTCATCACCAGCCTGCCTTCCTGGTCGCGCACCACGGAGCCTGGGTCCATCAGCTTGGCAAAGGCGTACATGATGTTGATGTCGCCTTGGTTGGTCGGCGCCTGCGCCGACTTGATCGCCGAATTGTACAACGGCGCCGTGATGATCCAGTCCGATACGGCCTGCGTGTTCTGATACTCCTTGCGCAGTTCGGCGGCTTGGGCCGGGCCTTTGTAGAGCACTTCGTCGGCATTGGGATCGACATAGGGCGAGCGCGGCGCGTCTGCCGGTGCGAGATGCCGGCCTTTGGCGACGTCGTCGGCTATCTGGTGCAGCTGCTTCAGATTGTCTGGTATCGGCTCGGCGCGCACGTTCTTGGTGATCTTGCGTCCGGCTTCGTCAGTGTCGATGCGGCTGCGCGGATAGGCTATTTCGAACAGCCGCGCCGCCTCCATCGCTTGCACCGGCGTGCGCAAGCCTCCATTGGTGATGCGCTCGTCATCGAGCTTGGCCAGCGCCACGCGCGCCTTGTTCTTGTCGTCCATCGGACTGACTGCCGATGCGTCGGCCACGCCGCCGAGCAGCCAGTTGTCGCCCTCCGGCTTGTCGGCCTGGGAGATGCGCCGGCCGGTGGGTTGCCTGGTGGCCGGGTCGATCTCGACCCAGTTCTTGATCGTGACCTTGGTGTCGTCGCGCTGGTTCAGCGAGATCGGATTGGCCAGCACATAGCTCGGGCCTGGCGACACCCGCGAGGCCACGGCCTGCCCGATCGGCTCGTTCTTGTCGTTGACCGGCACCCACTGCTTGATCGGATTCTTGCTGTCGTCGGCGCCGATGTGGGTCGGGAATTTGCCAGTGGCGTAGTACTCCAGCTCGGCACGCTTGGGTGCGTCTGTCGGCACGCCGGTGGCGCCGACGGTGGAGTAGCCGAGCGAAGCCGCAGCCTGCTTCGGATCGATGATCGTCGCCGCCCTCCCGGTGTCGACCAGGAACTTGCGTCGTGCCTCCGCGGCGGCCTGCTCGCGCGGGTCGATAAAGGTGGCGGTCGGAAGTCCTGCCGTGACCCCTGGGTCAGTGGCGGGGTCACCGACATACGGCCCGAACGTGGTGACCGGCGCCGCCTGCGCCGCCGGCGTAGCGGCGTCCAGGCCCTGGGCGGCGTTCAGCCGCCGTTGATAGTCTTCCTCTTCCCGCGCCCGCTTGATGCGCTGGTCCTTGATGGTTTCAGCGGCGTGGATGTTGGACAGCGCCTTGCCTGGCGCGGATTCGAGGCCGCTCACCACGTTGCCGAGAATGCTGCCCCAGCCTGCCGAGCCGTCAACGAACTGCGAACCCATAGCTCATCCCCTATACCGACATGCCTGACGCCATGGCGTTGCCAAGCCCACTGCCGGCGATCTGCGCGCCGGCTGCAGCGCCTGCGCCGAGTGACTGACCACCATGCTGTACGATCTTGATCGGCTCGACCGCCTTGGCGACGTTATACGCCGCCAGCTCGCCGGCGCGCTCGTTTCCTGCCAGGCGGATGTCCTGGCCGGAGGCATTCAGAATCGTGTTGGCGCGGTTGGTTAATCCGAATTGCGAGCCACCATAGGACTGCACCGCGGCCAGCGCCTGGATGCGCTTGCGCGCCTCGATCGCCGCCTGCTGGATCTGGGCTTGGATGTTGGTCTTGGCGTAGTCACCGGCGCCTTCCTGGCCGCTCAACATCTTGCCGGCCAGCGTGTTGGGGTCGCCTTTTTCCAGGTTGGCGACCTCCTCCGGGGTCAGATCCTTGTCCAGCCGCGCCTCTTCATTTTCCTGCGCCGCCTTCTGCTTCTCCGGCGTCAGTTCGGTCAGCGAGGCCGAGCGCGCGGCCTCCGCGTTGCGCCGCAGCGCCTCGTCGCGCTTCTGGAAGTCGGCGGCCTGCCTGCGCTGGTAGTCGACCCAAGAGTCGTTGGCGGCCTGCTGCTGGTTGGCCATATCCTCCTGCGCCGCATAGTTGGCGTAGGCCATGCCGACCGAGAGAGCCAAGCCAATCATGCTGATCGGATCACACATCGGTTACCCTATGCCGTGTTGGTCATCGAGCCGGAGCCGGTTGGCGACCGCGGATTGAGGTAACTGTTGGCCGCGTTGGCACCGTACACCGGCGCCACCGCCGAGCCGAGGCCGATGGCGATTGGCTTGAACATGTCACCCAAGGCACCCGTGTTGGGCTGCGTCAGCTGCGCGTTGGCGGCAGAGTTAGCTGCCGTGTTGGCCGCCACGGTTGGATCTTCGGTCTGGTAGAGCTGGTTGTAGGCCTGCTGCTGCTGGGAGGCGATGCTCTGTCGCAGCGCCGAAGTGTCCGTATCTGCCTTGGCGCGCAGCCCGGCTTCCTGCACAGCATTCTGGTTCTCCATCAGGCCTTGGGCGTAGCCGGCCGAGGATGAGCGCAGCAATCCTGCGCGCGCCAGATCGGCCGTCATCCCGGTCTTCGCCGTGTCGTACTGCGTCTCCAGCTGCGGCAGCGCGTAGTTCAGCGAGGCGTCCTTGTACTTGTTGAAGAACTCGTCGCCGAAATTGTCGGGGCCGAACAGCTCATCGATCGCACCCTTGCCCTGGTCCAGGCGAGCCTGGCGCAGGTTCTCTTTCTGCTCGGCCTTGCGGGCCTGCTCCATCTGGAATTGGACCATCTGATTATTGCTCGGTCCCGATTTGCCGCCCATCGCGACCTCCTTCTAGGCTTGTGGACCGGGAGGCGGGGCCAGCATACGCGGCTTCGCGGCGGCTTTCTCCTCCTGCTCTTTCCAGTACACCGGCGGTTTTACGATGGCGTTGGCCATCGCATCGCCGGTGTCGGTCTTGATATTGGTCGGCGGCGCTGTGGACTTTTCCAGCGCAGCCTTGGCGGTGGCATCGGCCGCCGCCTTCTTGACGTTGATGGTTTGCTGGTAGTCCGACATGTCGATCGGCTTTTCCTTGGCAAGCGTGATCTTCGCTTCCTCGGGCGTGCCGTAGCCTGATGTGTCAGCCGGCTGCTGATAGTAGTTTCCGCCGCCGCCGCCCTTGCCGCCCATGTCGACCTCCTAGGTCTGCGTCGTTCTGAGCGCGCCGTGGGTGCGTCCAGTCGGGGCTTCGCTGGTCTGGGCGTCGAGGCCACCGACCCAGTATTTCGGCGGCTTGAGCACGGCGCCGCCCAACAGATCGCCGGTTTCTGTCGCCGGCGGCGGTGTGCCGAGCGGCGTGCCGGTCTCGATCGGCGCGCCGATCGCAGCCGCAGGCGTTCCCGTAACGGAGGGCGTGTCCGGCGTAGCCAGGCTGGTTGTAGCCTTCGGCGCCGCCTTGATCGCGGCGTCGTCGGCTGCGGCCTTGGTTGCCGCGGCTTCGTCGTCCGCGGCTTTCTTCTTCGCCGCAGTATCCGCGGCGGTGGCCGCATCGGCCGCCTCCCGATCCGCTTTGTCCTGCGCAGCCTTCGACGTCGCCGCCGCCGCGTCGGAGGCTTCTTTTTCCTTGGCTATCCGCTCCTGATCGGCGCGCCAGTACGGCATCCAGCCAGGCTCGCCACCACCGCCGCCACCTTTTCCGCCCATGATCGTATCCTTTACAGCGTTGTCCGTAGCGATGATTTGCGCGTCGACGGGGACTTGAAGCTATCCGTACCGCCGACCCAGTATTTCGGCGGATCAAGCACCGCGCCGCCGAGCGCGTCACCGGCGCCGGCGCCGCCGAGGGTCGGATTGCCGGAGGCCGTCGGCTGGGTGATCGCGCCGCCGGCCTGGATCGACGGCCCGAGCGGTGTCTCCAGTGCCAGCTTGTCGGCGGCCGCCTTGTCCGAGGCGGCCTTGTCCGAGGCCGCCTTGTCGGCGTCCTTGGCCGCCTTGTCGGCCGCGGCCGCGGCCGCCTTGTCGGCGGCGGCCTGCTCCCTGGCGGCCTTGTCAGATGCCGCCTTGTTGGCCGCGTCGATGGCGTCCTGGTCGGCTTTCGCCTTGGCTATCTTTTCCTGCTCTGCGCGCCAGGTCGGCATCCAGCCAGGCTCGTCGTTGCCGCCACCACCTTTACCGCCCATGATCGGTCCTCACGTCTGCGTAGTGGTTAGAGAAGATGATTTGGTCGACGGCCCCTTTTTGTAGCTGTCGATACCGCCGACCCAGTACTTCGGCGGGTTCAGGATCGAGCCACCGAGCACGTCCCCGCTCGGCTGATCGACGGCGCCGCCAGGATCTATCGGCGCAGGGGTCGGTGTCGGATCTGGCGTTGGCTCGGGTGTCGGGTCCGGCGTTACCGGAGCTGGCTCGGCCGGCTTGGGTGTGTCGGCAGGAGCGGGCGTCTCCTCCGCTTTGGCCGGAAACAGGGTTTCGTACATGGGGCGCCACACCCCGCCTGGTCCGTAGGTTTGATCGTAGGCATCCTTCTGGGCGGGGTCGGCCGCCATATCGGTTATGCTTTTGCGCAGCTGGTCCTGGTACTCC
>Ga0307503_10000291_pt1 | contig 11120 bp, 28 predicted proteins | sample 17_S_MG_FD_194514 | JGI IMG/M metagenome (GOLD analysis project Ga0307503, IMG submission 194514) | Soil microbial communities from Populus trichocarpa stands in riparian zone in the Pacific Northwest, United States - 17_S | ecosystem: Environmental > Terrestrial > Soil > Riparian zone > Trees... | reverse complement strand
CATGGTTTAATTATTTCCTTAACTACCTCTTCAATTGCTTGTTTAATATTTGACTTATTTACTTCTCCAATCGCTTTAGCGCCAACAAGATAATCCGGTGGCAATTCAATATCAACCTTTATGTTTTTCCACATATGGAGGCAATAAGGATGGTTATTGATGTAATGACTTTTTGGTGGATGAAATTGCACGACAGTTTCCTCAGGTTCCCAAAATAAATCTTTAACAAAATTCATTTCAGGCCAGTTTGGGCAACGATTTTGCAATGAAACAGAAACGTGCTCCCAGCCATGCGAAAATTCTGGATCGGATTGACCATCGGATGCCATAACAACAAGATTTACATTGTGATAATTGATCGTAAACATGCCATTATGACCATATGTGTCATCACTGCCAAATTTACCAGTCCTTACACGACCCTTGATTAGTTTTTCATGCAGTTGATTTCTCACCACCATATTCCTTTTAATATATGTTTTGGTGTTGTTCCAAAGGCATCCGCAATTTTTTCAATATCATGTAATAAAATTCTTTGTCTTCCAGTTTCGATATTTGCTATAGAGCCTCTTGTCAATCCAACTCGTTTAGATAAATCCAATTGCGTGAGACCCATAAATTCTCTCATCATAATTATTTTCGCACCGATAATTTTATAAATCGGTTCTATTTCTTTTGTCGTTTTTGATTTAATGATGGGTAATTTAATTACTTTATGCAACGACTTTCGCATTTTTACTCCCCTTTAACCACGCTCTTTTCAAATAGGTGCATTGAATGCAATGCCCATTACTGACTAATCTTTCAGATATATGGTCTTTGCTGCATGGTTTTCCAGTGAAATAGCGTTTACTTCCACCAAGCTTCGCTTGCTCTCTGGTGATTACTAGTTTCACATCATGAACTCCTTACAATCTCAGTTTGCACAATGGCGACGCGCGCCAAAGCATCTTTATTACCTTTTTTAGACCAGTGGTCAATGGCTTGCTCAATGGTGAATAAATGACAACCAGCCGATATCAACCAGCCAGTTTCGTATTTAACGGCTCTAAAATGATATCCTCTTTTGTCATAACCTAGACATATATAGTTATATGAGAATCTTAAATTGGCACCACTAAAATCAGTTCCTTCTAAATTCGCACAGAATAAATTGACACCTGATAAACTTGCTTCCCTGAATTTAGTATATCTTAAATCTGAATAACTGAAATTAGAACCCCTCAAATATGCATCTGATAAATTAGCACCTCTTAAATCAGCATTTGTGAAATTTACATCAATAAAATTTGCATATCTTAAATCTGAATATCTTAAATTGATGCCCGTTAAATCAACATCATACAAACCCGCTTGTTTTCCCTTCTTTTTATTTCCCAACCACAACTTATGGTCATCCAATACTTTAATCATATTCATATATCAATTCCTTCCACCCACCATATGTGATCGCAGTTATGACATTCATATCGCACTTCAGAATGTGCTACATCACTTGACTCCCAACACTGAAACCAAATGTCAACACCATTGCACATGTGACATTTGATCATATATTTTTCCGGCACTTGTGTTAGCTCATTTCTAAATGGCATCGGAATTTTTCCTCTATTTCATCGCATATTTGTTTAGCAGTCATTTCACCGACTAGTTTTATGAAAATATTGCGCCAGCATTGCACAGCATCAGGTTTCCATCTGAATAAATTTTCATTTGCGAAAGTCCAAATCGCTGATTGCACGAAACGATGTTCTTCCTCAGTCAATACGATTGTTTTATCCATCAGAATTTCTTCCCACCTGGAGCCAGTCTGGCCGCATGTGTGTGATCAACTCTTAGACGATTATACTCCATTTTCTGAACAAAAGCACCAGCAAGGTCTAAATTAAGACCACCGCAAAAGTCTAGTATTCTAATCAATACATCGGCCATTTCAACCTCTATACTTAATCTATTTTTCAAATGCTCATCTGGCAAATTTTTACGGTATCCCTCCATGGCTTCAGCTACTTCAGAAACGATTAACATAAGCAATTCACCAACATTTCTCTCAATTCGCTGACCGGTCGCCGGATCCTGCCACCATTTTTGGTTGCGATCATGCACGATTGCTTGTGCATTCATCAACAATTTTGCAAAAAGTTTAAGTTTTGCATCTTGAGCAATGCGAATTTCAGCAGCAAGATCGTCTAGTTTATCAGACATTTCATACTCCTACACAAACAACATGATAGTAATAAGCACCAAACCAGCAACGAAACCGATGATTATCGGGTAAACAATATCTTTCCACTTGCTTTTCTTTTGCCAGCTTGTATCGTAAGGATATTCATTTGTTTGCATTCTTTTCTCCGTGTTTCTTTGTGCATTCTAACGCAACGCAGTTTCCCTCATAATCAACGATACAATGTCCACAGTCTTCGCAAATGACCATAACATATGTGCCAGGATGACAAAATCCTGCAAAGTCACCAGTTTTGAAATCCAACTCTATGGCACAATGATTACAAAATGGCATGTTAAATCAATCCTTCATCCAACGCCAACCATCCTGGCATTTGCATGGTTTTTTCATCTTGATTCCAAGCGCATTGACTTTTTGGCAACCATATTTTGACTTTACCATCATAAAGATAATATGCGTCGCCAGTTTCGGCTAAAATTTCACCGTCAATTTCAACGAAATAATTACTAGTTCGTTCTATCATTATTACCTCCTCGCATCAAAGCCTCTTTTGCATTCATTTCATCCATGGTTAAAATGCCTTGACGATCATCGCCCCAATTTGCTCTCCGCCACCGATCCATTTCATATGCGATCTGTCTTGCTTCATGAACCATTGTCATGTCAGCGGCTGGTTTCGCACCTTGCTCAATGGCACCCTCTCTTAACATCGCCCACATACGGACAAGTAATGGAGCGTCTTTATCTCGTGCCAAAACAATGAACATTGGTTCATCATTCTTTGCATTTGCGTAACAATCAAATTGTCCTGGATTCTTTTTAGTGCTCACTGTTCACTATCTCCGTTCATTAATCTTAACGCTTCATAACAATCTTCAGCATAACTCATATTTGATTTTGCTTTGTCAAAATCAGGAGGATCTTTATCAATATGATATCTACTATAGTTCAAAAATTTTTGCATAGCCATATTGAGCGCTTCCCTGATTTCGTTATAATCATGGGTTGATATTGTTACTTTGTTCGTCGCTATTGTCCGCATTATCATTTTGTTCCTTTATTTCCTCATGTTCATTTGCCCAGCATTTGTCTTGTCTTTAGTTACAATAAGTCATGGTGCCGATATGCGAACAGCTAAAGCCTTGCCTGATCTGGACCGGTGGCTGGATGACGCGCCACAGGTTCTGCTGTTGCAGTTCATTGGTGCGTTGTTGATTGACGATGATGCCTTGTAGCATCATTACCCGCGTCTGGCGGCAGTAATCGTCTTCGCACGGTGGCAACGGCTGGCAAGCCGTTAGCGAAAGCATGACGATCGCGATTGCCTTTTTCATGGTTCTGGCTCCTCATGTTCATTTGCCCATTCACAGATGAAAATTTACAGTATCTACATATCATTGGACTTTCCTTAATAGCAAGTTGAGAACAACCATGACATAAATACAACTAAAATTATCACAAATATTCCAATAACTACTTCAAAATCACGCATCTTCAGTTGTTTCGATCATTGTTCTTTTTTCTCTCTTTTAACGAATAAATTATTTCCGTCAAGAATTTAATTAAATCGTCTATTGATAACTTTGAAATGATTTCAACATCAAAACTATCAGGCGTGAACACAAGCATGGCAAATTCTTTTTCAATTCCATCTGTTCGCAAATAGTCATATATAAAATCAGCTAATTGCTCTAATTGAATTTTAGTAAGAGCATTAGCCATCAAACATCCCCCTTTTTTCTCATTTCTATAAAACAACGAGTTAACGCCATTACATCAATTTTTGCCCGATGCGCGCCAGTAAACGCCACACCAAGCAAATGTTCATGAAGTGACGTCAAGTTAAGCCTAAATCCCTTATAAAACAGACTCGCCTCCACGGTGCATGTCTGGTAATCAGGCCATTCAACCACTGTGTTTAATCGTTTCGCCTCAATATCAACCATTGCTTTATCAAAACTCAAATTATGTGCCACCACACGGTCAGAATGTTCTATTAAATTAAGAATGGCTGGCATGGCCACGGCAGCACGCGGCGCGGCGCTTAACATGTCTCTCGTTATGCCAGTCATTCTTGTCGTATCTGGTGTTATTTCAAAACCTGGATGGATCAACTGTTCTAGTTCTTCAACAAGGTTTCCATCGTCGTCAATTACGCAACCGTAGAACTCAATAATATGTGGTTGTTTATCCACAGTCATTAAACTGGTTTTGACGAGATCCGTTGTTTCTGTGTCAAAGATTAATGTATTCATTCCGATCGAGCCGTAAACTTGTGCATCGTCGTTGCAACATGGTCCAGTTCTGGTATTTCTGGTGGTCGTTTGGAAACAGCAATATTTGCAAAAGTTTTGCCTTCTGCAAATTCTTTGTCTAATTCCCTCAACATCATGCTGTAGATAGAAAGATCGTTAAGGCTGTCTTCATGACCACCAGTTTTGAAATTGCGTGAGTAGCGCAAGAGTTTATTCAAAACTTGAGACCATATATAATACCGACCAAAATCTTCAGCCGTTTTCAATTCCATTGGCCCAAGAATATTGAACATGAATTCACCAATATTTTTGTATAACGGCCCGTATTGATCTTGTTTTCTATCAAACCAATCGGCCATCTCTCTTAGGTGGTCTGCTGGCACGGTCATAAATTTGTTCCTTATGTTGCGAGCATACTACCACAACCACAAGTTAGGCGCAATGGCCTAATTATCATTTTGTTATGTCACCATCAGTCAAACCTAGTCTATCACAGAAACCACTTGGCGCATGGATCTTTGTGACGGCGTAAACAGTTTGATCTTCATTATTGTCTAAAACGATAGTTTCTTTTGTAACATCAATCCACGCCATACAATGTCTGGTTTGACATCTTTCACGTGGTTTAGTTTGACTGCAGAAAGCGAAAGGGCAAAGCCTCTCTTCAGCTTCTTCATTTGTCATGATTTTCATTCCGCAGGTCCTTTAAGAATTGCATTCATCAACGATGTCATTGCACCATCAAACGTTTTTTCATGACCCATCGTCGGCCATCTTTCATCACCGAAACGAACTGACCACAAATAAAAGACACTATTTCCCTCTTCTAATTCAGTAATTTCTACGTGTTTTGGTGATATTTTTACCATCGGTTTTCTACTTTCCTGTTCTTCAGAAATCCATTGAAATTGCTCGTTCATTTCCTCAATTTCGTTTAAAAGATAACTAAGTCGTTTTTTCTTCGATTCTGCAGATCTACTTAATTGATCATCAGACCAATTACCGCAAAATTCTTTACTACTCATTATTATATCGATCCCTCTCTAACTTGCCAGCATGGAATACCCAAAAGTCGCCACATTTCTACGACGCGGTTTCTATCATCCAATGCAACCAAGACACGATTACGCCATGGCAAATTTTCAAAATAGTCATCCAACATGGCTGGTTTCAATTCAATGTCTGGTGAATAATCACCTTCCGGACGCAACAAAATTTCATCAATGTATTGAGCTACATTGTGCTTGACAAGCCATTGAATTGTTTCCTCTTTAACCGTTTCCTCTCTTCCAGATAAAACAATAACAAATATTTCTCTTGGTAATACCGAAAGAAACCAGGCGACATCTTCATTGAGTTTATCATCAACGCAAAGAGCATGGTATTCTTTCCATTGACCAGCCAGTGCTAAATGTAAGCGATGTGAATGATTGCACAGAGTTCCATCCAAATCAACAATCACAACGTCTTTTTCAAGTTGATTTTGAAAATTTGGAAAATCACTCATTACGATCACCATTCAAAAAGGAATTTTGTCGTCTTTATTTGGAAATATTTCCTCCAATGTATTTTTCGTTTCAGGATCTTGCTCTTCATGATAATCAACCACATCTGCAATGACCATACTTTCAATGAATGGATCATTTAAAATTTCATCCAACATATATTTTTCATAATTCTCCGGATGATGCACAACCATCTTTGCTCTCAAAGCAATATCAATCAAAATGCCAACATCCGTGGTATCAACAGCGTAATGAAAATTACCGATTGTTACGACTGGAGTTTTCATGGTGCTAGGTCCTTTGGTAGTATTTCAGTTGTGTCTTCACCTTTGTCTTGAAAACATCTTAGAAATGATTTCCATTCAGATTCAATGAAAACTAAATTGCCATTTTTTGCATGACTTAATCTTGGGTGATTGGCAGAAAATACTGTAACATGAAAATGCCCTCCTTTTTGTTCCCAAATTAGTCTGAAATTTGTCATGGTTCACCTTTGCCTCAATTGATCAACAAGTTTTAACATACGTGTTCGTTTTGTTTCGTCTGTTATTTCTGAAATCTCCTCATCAAGGTCCTTTGCCGCCTTAGCAAAATCCTGGTTTAGAAAGATGGGAAGCCATGGATAGACTTTTATAGCCTCTTCTTTCATTTTTTCAAGAACATCACGGTATTCACCTTGCACGCGCGGACTGGTTCGTTTCCGAACTAAATCAGTCAACGTTCGCATATCCATCTTTACCATAATATTCGTCAAAATATTCGTTGGAAGAATGCCGCGTGCATCTTCAACCTTCGCACCATGCACAATCATTTCTTTATACGCTGAATTTATAACGCTCATTGTCACGTCATAAGGAATTTTGGCTTTGGCATTGTTAGCCACCGTTGGGCCGGTTAAGTAGTCCCAACCTCGTCCTTCACTTACGTCTAAAACCCTCATGGTTTGTTGGGCGTAACTCGCAGTCCGAGTGCGGACAAATTGATGTGTAAATGCCCTGGTAACACCAGAAATTAAGAATGTGAAGTCAATAAATTCCCAACTGCTAGGAATGGTGTTTGACATGTAAAGAAGTTCTTTTTCTTTTTCATCCCATGACCACCCTAGTATATCTTGAAATAATCCTGGTGTCATGGTTAGTCTGGTATTTTTTGAAAATATAAGAATTGCCGCTGCATAATTCGCAGGGTCTTGAGATCCAGAACCAGTATAGTCTATAAGATCAACTTGCATTTCATTCTCCAGTCCCGTAATCAATTTCAAAGTCACCAGCCGAAAAGACCAATTGCCATGTTAATTCAATCAAATCAGGATTGTTAAATCTTGCATTAACAGATCCGTCAATATTGAAATCAATGGTGGCTTTTTCGCCCTTTAACCATGGGATTTTTTCATTTTGGTCTAAAAACGTTCCAGTAATCACGACAAATCCAAACCATTTTGGTTTATATTGTTATCATCTTTGTCTGAATGTGCAATGAAATAACGATTTTCGCGATGTAGTGCCACTCCACTTTGTTTCAATAGAGTTAACCGTGATGATGCCGTGCCGACTGGTATTTGTGCGACGCCAGCCAATTCCCTGGCCGTTATACCAGCAGAACCAGCAGCATCTAATGCAATCAATACTTGTTTCTCAGCGCCGTTATTTAGTCTTGGTCTGCCTCGTATCTTTTTAATTTCCTCTTTAATCTCTGGATTAATTTCCTTTTGAACTGTAAACAAATCAGCAAGTAATTCATCGAATGTATTGAGTTTCATTTGCAATGAGGCAATTTCAGCAACGATTTTTTCTCTTTTGCTGGAAATATACCGCTTTGCCGCCGTTCTATCTGTTTCAGCCATGTTACTATCCCTTATTGTGATCGTATTGACCGTGCGCGATGATGTTTTGAATGACGCGCAGATCCTGCGGTAAGTCATCCATCAATAGTCCTGGTCTCCATGTAGCAAACCGACCAAAGCTATAAATGCCATGATTTTGACTAGCCCAAAAAATGAACCGCTTTCGTAATCTTTCATCAATTGGCACTATTTTCGCATAACTTTGTTTTTTGATTATTACGCTATCAAAATCAATAATAGAGTCATGTAAACCAAGCAGTCTACAAGCGTGATTTACACGATCACGCAAGGCATAAGGAATACTCCAATCATCAATAGCCTCATCAATAGTTTTATTACTTCCTTTATCAGTTGTTTCAATCGTTACCAAATCGCCAGTGATTGATATACGAGACTCGAGATAAGCCGGTGTCGGTATATACAGACTAGCATACGCATCTAAACCCGGTATTCTAAAACTGATGTTGTAACCTTCGCGATATTTAAATTCTGGTATATCTGGCCATTGCAAAATTTGCATCAATTGTGGCATGGGGATTGTTGAAATAACTGGACTCATATCGTTATCAAAAATAGATTTAACGCCAAAGTAAGTCGGTGCCGTTACTTCAGAATACATTAAATCAATCAAATGTGGTGGTGCAATGTAACGAGTTTCCATTGCGGAGCCAACATTGGTGATACTGCGAAGTAACAAATCTCCATTGGTTTTTCTGCTATATGAAAGCGCATCAGCGACTGGATTTTTCCACGGCTCAACAGCTTTGAGCACTTGCACCTTTTTGAACGGAATATTAAGTAAATCGCCAATTAAAGGAACGCGAAATCGCAACAAAGCAGAATGATTGTTCGGCAATGATGATTGAACCTCATAAATAGCATCGCAACGGGAACGCAAAAGCGCCCCCGCCAACAGACCAGCCATCCCCGCCCCAACGATAATCATTTCATTTTCCTTGGCTTAGGTGCTTTCACTTCTTTAATCTTCGCAACACGACCAATGAATAAGCCTAGAACATCAGCATCAACAGGGTCACCATTTCTCAATGCCTCTCGTGCAAAAGCCTGGAGCGTTGCGGCATGAACTCCAAAATCAACACTAGGTTCAATTCCCGCTTCTCGTAACAGAGCAATAACGTGTAGAGCCATGTTGTGCTCAGATTTGCCGAAGTCGACTTGAATTTTGGTTTTTAGAATAGACTCGCCATTGTTCTCTTCAAGCCAATGAATGGCGGCATCTTTAGCTTCAGGTTCTTTTGGTAATGAACCAGAAACATAATCAGCAACTTCAATGGACTGACCAGTGTCCAATTTTAAACTGAACAAACCGGCACCAATCATGGCATCCGGAACTGCTTTCATCCGTAACTGGTTATATCGCTCTTGAGCACTGGCAAGTAGATCCTGGTATTGTTGCACGATCCTTTCAGCTTGCAACATTTCGTTTCCCAAAACATAAAGATGCTTGAGCGTAACGTCGGCGACACCAGGGGTGCCGCCTTCGTCAAATTCATTAATCGTGTCAGACATTTAACTCTCTTTCAGCAATTTTCACTTGATGTTGCGCGAAAATGAATTTGCTATCATGTTGTTGAATACCATATTTCAACAACAAAGTTGAAACTGCTTGCCAGTGGAATTTCAAACGGGTAAACCATTGCTTATCCGTTTCATCTGGTAATCTGACTGGTGACATCAAATTCTCTCCTCACCACGATCATAGCCATCGACCGGACGCTGACCAGTCTGCGTTTCAATCTCGTCCTTCATGGCTTCAATATCTGCACGAATGTTACCAGATGAAAGTTCATTACGGAATGTTTTCGCTTCATCCAAAATCCATTTATAATTCTGCAATTCTGGCAATGCCACCGAACGTTCAATCTTCCAACCTTCCCACGATCCTTGATTATTACTTTCGGATACCGTTGTCAATTGGTAACTACGATAAAACAATGGTGGCGTGAAAAGTGTGCCATCTTTGCGTGCCAATTTTTCTGTCGTTGCAAGATTGAGCCAGCCGCGCGCTTTTTTCCACTGAGTGGAACTAAACGGAATAAAATTCCGTCGCATGTCACAGGATAAATTTAGCACGAAAATTTGTGCTGTTTCAACAATCAAATTACCATTTGGAAGAAACTTTCTGCGGTTTTCATCCTCCTTGGTTTGTGCAACGATTTCATCTGTAAGATGAATATTTGCAAGCCCCTTATTTGTTCCGCGTGGAAACCATTCCAGCCATTGTTTCGCAAAATAGACTGGAATAACCACGAGTGGTTTCGGTAAAATTTGTGCCAGACTTACATCACAAAAGTCACCAACTTCGCAACCTTTAATGTATTCTGGTTTATTCTTGGAAACTTGTGGACTAAGTGCTTGCAAAATCGTAATACGTGGAATAAGCAAATCCCGCGCCGTAACGTTTTCAAGACCTTGACCAGCAAGATCCTCAAAATCGTTTTTTGGTGAAATGACAGTCACTTCACCATTTGTCGCCAAATTTGTCAATGGATACGGTTCCATCGGCAATGCCGCGCCAGCATTTTCAACTGGCGCGTTGTCTTTAACATCACTCATGGTTTTTCCTTTACGCCTACTTAATGAGCTCAGTATGAGCCATATTTTTGAGGCAGGGGTAGTATAACAACCGCGCGCTAATATGCAATGCATTTTAATGGTTGATAAAAAATTTAATTTTCATTGCCATTCTTCTCCTTTTAATTGTTCAATTTGAATAAAAGACTTTTTTCTTGGTCCTCTTGGTCCTATTCTCCCTCCTGCATAGATACCGCGTTGTTTTCTTGTTTGTTTCGCTTGTGGCGTTAATTTCATGCCATAAACTCTGATAGCATTTTTAATTGCTGTCACAGTAACGTTCAATGTTTTTGCTATTTCTTCTAAATCATAACCATATACGCAATACATCATTTCAAGTGCATTTACGCGGGCTGGCGTCCATCCTGTTGTTTTTTCATGCCAACCTCTCTTGAAAGTCATGGTTCCCATATGTTCCTTTTCTTGCACTCAACCTCCGCAACAATAACAGCATCTTTTTTTGTTAATTCATGAACGACTAATGCTTTGTTATCAATGTATATTCGCCAACAAATTTTATCCTCACGATCAAGCATACGATAAAGTCTCACGCGGTTATTTGGCCTTGAACTGTAGCAACCGGACTCAACTCTGCGAAGATTTAGTTTCATTTCTTTAGCTCAACCACCTTGACAGGATTTGATGTTTTCTTACCGAGCCTAACAACGATATCATTTCCATGATGTTGCATAGCAGCAATGACCGTTGTAATCAGTTTTGATTGCAAAACATCTTTA
>Ga0307503_10000290_pt1 | contig 11157 bp, 21 predicted proteins | sample 17_S_MG_FD_194514 | JGI IMG/M metagenome (GOLD analysis project Ga0307503, IMG submission 194514) | Soil microbial communities from Populus trichocarpa stands in riparian zone in the Pacific Northwest, United States - 17_S | ecosystem: Environmental > Terrestrial > Soil > Riparian zone > Trees... | reverse complement strand
GCGTCCGCCAGGTTCGCGCCCGCCAGGTTCGCGCCCGCCAGGTTCGCGCCCGCCAGGTTCGCGCCCGCCAGGTCCGCGCCCGCCAGGTTCGCGCCCGCCAGGTTCGCGTCCGCCAGGTCCGCGCCCGCCAGGTACGCGCGCGCCAGGTACGCGCCCGCCAGGTACGCGCGCGCCAGGTACGCGCCCGCCAGGTTCGCGCCCGCCAGGTACGCGCCCGCCAGGTCCGCGTCCGCCAGGTCCGCGCCCGCCAGGTTCGCGCCCGCCAGGTCCGCGTCCGCCAGGTCCGCGCCCGCCAGGTTCGCGTCCGCCAGGTCCGCGTCCGCCAGGTTCGCGCCCGCCAGGTTCGCGCCCGCCAGGTCCGCGCGCGAGAGATCGGCACGAACACCGGCCACCTCGCCCCGGCGCCACTTCTTGTGCGCGTCGAGGATGGCCCGCAGCTCGTCGGGCGTGAACTTGCGCAGCGACGTCATGACGACACCGCCGCCGCCGAGAGGAGGCCGAGACGACCGAGGCCGGCCTGCAGCTGCGCCAGGGCGACGCATCGCGGGCGGTTCTCACGACGAATGTCGCGGCACAGACCAATGACAGCGAGCGCCTCCGCTGCCGTCAGGCCGCACTCGGCGGTCAGCCGAAGGAAGCCGCTGGGCTTACCGGAAGTCGGGACTAACCCGATCGTTTTGGTCCCGCACAGCGAGTGCGGCGAGCGCGCCCGGCAGCGGGCGTCTTTCTCTTTCGTTACGCTATTTTCGGAACTCTGAGCCAGTGGACGGGATTGAACCGTCGACCTACGGTTTACGAAACCGTTGGTGTCGCGGTCCGCCGAACACGGCGCAGAGATTCCATGAACGGTTTTCCGTCGCATGAGATCTCCTGCACAACCAGCTGATCCCTAGCCCCCCCTCGCCGCGCACTGCACGCAGCATTTGCCAATGACCAACGCGGGTGACGCCGGGAGGAGGCTACGAAGCAGCTGGCTTCAAGGGTCATTGGCGGTAACCACTTCGCCACAACATGCAAGGGCCGTCAAGAATGAATTGACCGGCACACAATTCGGTGCATGAAAAGTACTACGGTGTAGTCCGCTTGCGCACATGTTCAGTATTGCCCGCGGGCGCGCGGTGTGGATCCCGTCGCGCCTCCAGAGCCGCGATGTCCTCCTGCCGACCGCGCTCCATGTCGTCGCGAGACTGCTTGAGGTCCTTCTCCGAGACGATGCGGTACCGCGTGAACACCTTGTGGTCCTTGTGCCCGCTCTTCGACATGATGACCGAATCGGGCACGCCTCGGCGGCTGGCCAGCGTGATCCAGCTCCGACGTAGGTCATGCAGGCGCGGCTTGTTGCCGTCGCGGCCGACGACGCCGCTGGCGTCCACGGCGTCGACGAACAGCTGGTGAATCCACCGGCCGCCGTACGGGTCGGCGGTGTCGGGGTTGGCGAAGATCAGGTCGGTGCCGATGTGCCGAGGCAGCGCTTCGATCTCAGCCCAGGCGCGCGCCGTGAGGTCGGTCACCCTCGCCTCGCCGTTCTTGGCGACGGCGCCGGGGATGTGCACGTAGCCGCGGATCGGGTCCATCCAGGAACGCCGCGACAGCAGCAGCTCGGTCTTCCGCATGCCGCTGTCGTAGCCCAGCGTGGTCAGAGCTCGCATGCGCCGGTCGGTCCCGAAGGGTTTCAGGATCGCCTGGAAGCCTTCCTCTTCGATTACCACCGCGCGCGCGTCGTCCTCGTCTTCGTCCTCCAGCCCTTCGATCGGGTTCGCCGCGATCGTGCGCCGCTTGACCGCCCAGTTCAGCGGGCGCTTGACCATCATGACCTCGCGGTTGACGGTCGCCGCGGTCGGCGGCCCCTTGCGCCTGGTTGTGGTCCCGTACCGCCACGAGCGGTAGAGGTCAACATCCTCGGGGGTCAGCGTGGCGACGTCGCGGTCGCCGAGCTGCACGCCAGCGAACGGGCCGTCGGCCGGAGCCCACGAGCAGACGAACAGCGCGCGGGCGTAGTCGCAGGCGAACGACGGCAGCCGACGGTGGGTGTCGGCCCAGCGCTCGACGCACATGCGGAGCGTGACCAGGGAACGCGCGGCGATCCCGGCCTTTCGCTTCAAGGCTTCGACGGCGGCGGCAATTAACTCGTCGTCGTTCATGTGTTGTACAGCACGCAACGGAGCGGGCCGGACATCGTACGGAGCGGACCCTATCTATTCCTAGATGTCCGGATTCTGGACGCTTTCGCCTTTGCCGGACTGGGGTGTGTCCTCTGGAGTGGACTCGGCTCCTCGGGCAGCTCCAATTCCACCCAAGGCCCCGGTTCCGGCCCATCCTTGCCGGGCTCCACGTCCCTCACCCAGGCGCGGCCCTTGTCGTCTGCGACGTACTGGAACACCCGGTGCGGGCGGATGCTGTCCAGAATGGCGCACACCGAGACGGCACGAATGCGACGGGCCATCACGTCTCCCCCGCGCAGCGGGTCATGGCTTCAGCACCAGTCGCCAGCGTCGTTTGCGCTCGGGTCGAATGGCAGGTGCGCGGGGCCGAGACACACGACCATGGTTGCCGCCCTTGCCGAGGCCCATGTCTTCGAAGTTCGCCGCCTTCACCGAAGCGCCGTCTTCCTCGGGCAGCGTGTACGTCCAGACCTCACGGTAGCCAAGGTGCCGAGCTGCACGCGACAGGGCGCCGTACAGCATCGAGCACGCGTTGCGGGGCGCGCCTTCGCTGGGCGTGGCCACGCGCGAAATGACCAGCCGCCCGGTCCCCTGCCACACGCGCGCCGGGTTGCCCGCCAGCGCGACCGCCACCGTCTCATCGCCGTCGGTGACCTTCGCTGCGAACAGACCGCCCTGGACATCCTCCAGGTGCCGGTGCCACAGCTTGACCAGCCGCTTCGCCTCGCGCACGGTGCAGGGCTCGACGGTCACGGCCTGACCCTTTTCTTTTGCAAAGGCTCGTGTCGCTTAATCAGCTTAAAGGTCCCGCCCTTGCACTCGACGACGACGAACAGGCGTCCGCACCAGCAGCGCCTCTCGGACCCGTCGAAGCACTCGTCGACATTTACCAGTGCGCCGCACCAACGACAGCGGTTCCATTCCCAATGAGCGTGCGTCGCCATCACGTCCTCATCTCGCACCGCCAGCGGGTGTCCGCTTCTTTCGCGGCAACGTGTCCTCAAACCGATCGTGCTGGTCGCCGACCAGTTCGACGTTGCAGTCGACCAGCCCTTTCATCGCGGCCAGCCTTAGGCCGATGTTGTTCCCTGGCCCCATCTGGTTCGCTAGCCAGCCGACGCATACCTTTTCCTTCCCTGGTGGCGTCTCGTGGCAGACCATCATTCGCATCCCCTGGATGTCGAACCGCCCCGGCTCGGCAATCGTGCTCTTCAGGTTCTTGTGGCGCTGGACGCAGTACCCGTTCGGGATGTCGTTGGGGTCGACGTCAACGCGCCACGGGCACTTATTGCACTGCTTGCGCTTCACGTCCCCTCCCCCAGGCCGCGACGTGCGATGCTCGGCGCATGCTCCTGGCAGTAGTCCCACTCAAGCGATGTTCCTCGGTCCATCTCTCCGACCTTCACCCAGCCGGATTCGCTCACCGATGGGCCGGGTAGTAATTTTTCTGAACACCCAGGCTCGTCGCACTCCAAGCGGACAAGAAAGCGCCTGCCAGAATCCTCCTCGGTGGCGTAGATGCGGCTCACAGCTTGCCGTCCTTGGTTCGGTCGAGGAATGCGCGCAGCTTGGTCGCGCGTGCTGTCCTGAGTTCAACCCGCTCAAGAATCTCCTCAATCTCTTCCCGCGCCTCCCCCAGTTGCGCTCGTAGCGTGGCGTTCTCGGCGGTCAGGGCGGCGATGCGGCTGGTTGGTATCCACCTGTGCGTTTCCGATGTATCCCCCGGCGTTGCCGGCGGCGGTTCTGGCTGCTCGGGCATGCGCGGCGTTGGGCTCAGCCGCTCGCTGGCGATGCGCAGTTCCTCCGCCGTGGCCGTGCCCAACCCTGGCACCGGTCGAATCTCCAACGGGTCGCCGAATGGCGGCGGCTCGGCGGGCTCGGGCGGGGCGGACAGGTTGTCCTGGGCGGCGTAGATCAGCCGCTGAATCGCTCGCCACGTCTCGTCAGCGACACGAATCAACGGCGTATCATTCGCCTTCCCGATCATCCAATCCATCACGGCGTTTTTGGCCTCCCGCAGCCCCTCGACCTTGCCCTCCCGCAGTCCAGCCTCGTGTGCCTCGCGCCGGGCGGATTCGAGCTGGGCTTGCAGCTTGACGTTCGCCTCGCACATGGACGTGTAGCGCAGGGCCAAGTCGCGCTCGCCTTGTCCCCTGTCGCGATCGTCGTGCTCGCGCACCAGCGCCAGCAGTGGCGCCATCACCTGCCTGGTCACGTTGCGCCGGCGGTCGGCAGCGCCCCAGGCCAGGTGGTACGCCAGGTGCATCGCATCGAGCAGCTGATCGTCGGTCACCGGAAGTAGTCCTCTGCTGGCTTGTCGTCGGCCGCCGCCTCCTGCTTCGCGCGCGCGCTTCCGCCTTCGACGGTCAGCGCGTTGATCTTGAACATCGGCACCCACACCTCGCGGCCGTCAACCATGACGGGCTGTTTTGCCTTGTTGGTCAGCTTCTCGCGCTCCGGGGTTCCGATGGCCTGCACGACCTGGCCCTGGCCCAGCGCGCGAATCTCCTCAATGACCAGCAGATCGAACGTCTTGCACTCGTGCTTGACCTCGCCACGCTGACCAGGGACCGCCAGCGTCAGGAACGCGCACTTTCCCGACAGCGGAACGAACTTGCGATCGACGGCGCCGACGATGCGGAACCCAGCGCCGCGCTCCCAGTTCACGCGTCACCGCCAAGTTCTTCGACGGAGTAGAGCCCCATGGCCGCGCCGGGGTAGGCGATGCGCGCCAGCTGCACCGCTGCCGTCTTGCGCAGCATCTCGGCGCGGCGTTTGTCCCAGTTGCCGCGGTGGTCCTTCTGGTCCATCGGGGCCATCCGCACCGCGGCCTCTTTCAGGCACAGCCCGGCCGCGACCGCATCGTCAATGGTGTAGCGGTGGCGGATCGGCTTCGGCTGGCTGCGCCGTTTCGTCTCGTACTCGGCATAGGTCGCATCGCCGCCGACGAACATGAAGTATTCGCAGTCGGTATGTGCCTCGGCGCGCGCCGCGATGAAGTGGGCGTGCGGCGCCGGCTTGCCCTCGATGACGTGGAAGCAGTCCAGCGCGGTCAGCGCCGGGACGCCCATCTCGCGCCCTCGGATCATCACCGCGGTGATGGCCTGCGCGTTGGGAAACCGCGTGTACAGGCGGCTGTCGTACAGGGCCTTCCCCAGCATGAACGCCTGCGGCAGCGACATCGGCTCAAGCTGCATTTCGAACGGACCTTGGACAGTCAGCGCCGTGACGGGCTCGGACGGCTGCAGCGGTGCGGGCGTGGGCGCAGGCGGCGCGGCATCCGCCTTGGTGGGCTCCGCCTTGGGCGCCTCCGGCGTTGGCGTGGGCGGCGTCGAAATGCGGTCGTCGCTGAAGTCTGCGTCGATCGGTCCCTGGCTCATGAAGTCCTCCGCTGTCGTCGTCGTTTTCGGTTCCCGCCGCTCGTAGATCTCGTCAAATTCGATGGGCGCGTCGGTGCGCAGTTCAACCAGCTTCCGGGCGAGCAACACGGACTCGCGGTTGTCCTTCAGCGCCTGCAGGATGGCCGGCGTCGACACCGCGCGCGCCTCGGGGGTCATCGTCGCGCCACCTGGAATCGCGTCGATTCGACGGTATAGACCGTCGATATCGTAGTTCTCCAGCAACAGCTTCGTCGCTGTCTTGGGGCCAACGCCGGGACAGCCCTTGATGTTGTCGCTGGCGTCGCCCACGAGGGCCAGCCAGTCACGCAGCCCGTCGGGTTCGATCCCAAACTTCGCGACGACCTCTTTCGCTGTCACCGTCGACCAGTTGTGCGTGCGCAGCGCTGTCGTGTTTGGCAGCGCCAGCAGCTGCAGGAGATCCTTGTCGGCGCTCGCGATGCGCACCGGATGCCCCGCCTTGCTGGCGAGCGTCGCCGCGGTCGCGATCACGTCGTCGGCCTCGAAGCCGTCGACACCCCAGAGCAGATAGCCGTCGTCGGCCAGGCGCTTCTTCAGCTGCCCAAGCTCGTTGTAGGCGCTCTGGTCCTTTTCGGGCCGCTGCGCCTTGTACGCGGGCAGGAGGTCCTTTCGGAACGACTTCCCCGAGTCGCAGCAGATCGCGACCAGCTTGCCGTCGTTGTCTCCGACACAGCGGCGCACGGCGTCCACGGCGATCTTCCCGGCCTCCGAGGTTGCTGTCGCCGCCGTCGCGTGCCACGCGTTCCAGAAGAGTGACGACAGGTCGATCAACAGCACTTCGGGCGCAGACTGCTGGGCTGCAGCGACGGTCATGGCCCCCCCCTTGTGATCGAAAGCGTGTATTCGGTCGCCTCGCGTATGTGCCCCTCGATGCCGTCCCCCGCCGCCAGCCCATCGAGCGTCCACAGCGCGCCCGTGCTGAGCCACGCGAACGCCAGCGTGAGCCGGTCGCCGCGCAGGTCGCCCTCAATCTCGGCGGTGGGGTGGAACGGGCTGGTGCTGGGCGACCACACGACGTTTGGCAGCGTCGCCGTCCCGATGATGGTGGCGTCGGGGTTTTGCGATAACAAGATTTCGACGTCCATCGGCCCCTGCTGCATCGTGAGCGTGCCGGTCCATCGCCCCGTGACGTCGTCGCCGGCAGCAACGGCGCAGTCAGCAGCGGAGCCGCAGCCGCCCAGCAGCATTACGACCAGGAAGCCCAGCACGACCCACACGTCGTCGCGGGTCATGGCCACCGCTCCACCCGGAACGCCGACAGCAGGTGCGTGACCATGTTGCGGGCGCGCTCGTCGGCCTGGGCGTCGGTTACGTTGCTGCCGTCGCGGGTGCGCAGGACGCGCACCATGTCGGCCAGGTCGCTCACCAGCTCGGCGGCGATGGACGCGCGGTCCTCGGCGGCGCGCTCGCGCTCGCGCTTCGCCTGGCAGCGGCGCGCAAGGTCGTGCACCTCGGCGGGAATGACCTGCGTCTCGTCAAGACGCGGTTTGGCCAGGGCGGCGAAGGTGGCGGCCATTAAGTTCATGGGGACACCGTCGCCACAGGGCGGACCGCACAGGGCGGCTCGTCGCCGATCTCGTCCTCCGTCAGTTCGCGCGAGATGTGCAGTTCGAACCGTCGATACGCCGTCGAGGCCGCGGAGTGCAGCACCAGGTAGGACTGCGTCTCGATTGCGAGGGCGACCACCTCCTGCGCGTTGGACGCCACGTCGTCGACGGAAATCTCAAGCGACGCGAACCGGTAGGGCGCCTTTCGCGGGACGAAGTAGTCCTGCTCGACGAGCTTCCCACCGTCAAACTGCCGCCATCGGGCCACCGTTGCGTCGTACTGCGCTACGGTCAGCATGACACCACCTCCACAACCACCCCGTCGGGCGGGTCGCCGCCGGTTACCTGCTGGCCGAGCAGGCACGCGTCGGCGGCCTCGAGCAGCTGCAGGGTGCGCTGCTCGGCTGCGTCAGCGCGGGTGTTGTCGTTGTCGTCCGGGTAAATGCCGTCTCGGTTCATTTCGTCGCCTCCTGACGTGAACACTAGCGTACTGTTCACATGGTCGACAAGAACTATTCACGTCCACTGTTCACCTTGAGACGCGGCGCGCTACGGGTGCTTCAGGCCGCGCAGGCGAATCAACAGTGCCGCGATGTCGCTGGAGAGCGGCGGCGTGGGGCCGTCTCCAGCGTCGAGCCACTCCTGCGCCCGTTCCAGCATCGCCAGCAGCTCGGGCGCAGCCGCAATAAGGGCCGCGTCGACTGGGTTGCAGGGGCAGATGTTGTATTCGCCGTCGGAGATAACCCACTCTCCCGCTGCGTCCAACAGGCCGCCCGCATCGACGCTGTTCACGTACGGCTCCCATCGCCACGGTCCTGGGCTGTGCTTGCTCAAGTAATCCCCCCCGGCCAGTGCTTCGCGTTCGCCGGCCAGCCGATCAGCTTCTCGATGGCCTCGGCACGGTCGCGCGGGATGGGCCTGGGCTCGTCGCTGTTGCGATACATCGACAGGAGTGAGGGCAGACAGCCAACCGCGTCGGCAAGGCCCCTCAGCGTGTAGCCCTTGGCTCGTACGGCGTCCAGGAACGGGCCTTTGCTCTTGCTGGCCTTGCTGAGGGCGATCCTGTGGGCTGGGGCCATTTCCACGGTACTGCTGTTCACGTTACCTTGCTGTTCACGTCTACGCAAGCGCCGCCTTATCGCCGGCCCTGGGTTGGCCATGATCAGGTCAGCCGCCACCGACAGCCACGCCTCCTCTTTCTCGCGCAACGTGGCCTGCGACGCCTCAATCGCGGTCAGCTCGCGTTCGGCCCGCTCCAACAGCTCGCGCTGGCGGCGCAGGGCATCGCGGGCGCGTCGGGTGTCCACGTGCTTTTGATACACCGGTTTGCTACCCTGGCGCCATGAAGGTCACGCGGCGGCAACTCTTCGGCATGGCAGCCGGCGCGGCGGTTGCGACAGTCTTCCCGTCACCGGTAGCTGTGGCTGCCCCCGTCGCATGGAAGAACCTCGGTTCGGCTGGGGCTTTTGGCGATCTTCGTTTTCCTACGGGCATTACAGCTTGGCTCCCGGAAAACTACGACGAGACCGCGGGCGTGTGGCGAGCTGTCGACGTCACATCCATCGAAGACTAAGCCGCCACGCGCAGCCCGACAGCCCGCAACGCCTCGTTGACCGACGTCACGACGCACACCTGGCCGCGCCTGCCACGGTGCCATTCGACCTGATCGGGGGTGAGCTTGCGTTCGCTGGGCGGCTTCGACCCGTCCTTGACCTCCAGCAGGTAGTTGACGCCGCTGCGGGACACGAGCAGGTCAGGGCAGCCTTTGCCGACGGCGGCGAGGATTTGCACGCTGCACCCGACCGCGCGAAGGGCCGCGACGATGTCGGCTTGGTTCGCGTCGGTGGCGCAACGGAGTCTCATCCCCGCCTGTCCAGCGTGAACCCGCCCTTCCTGAACCGCGCGCACGTCCACCACCACGGCGACATGACGCAGAAGCGGTGGAACGTGTCGCTCTTCAAGTCGGCCTTGGTCGGCAACGGCATGTCCATCACGGGTGTAGCTTCGATGCCGCAGCCGGGGCAGGCGTTGCGGACAACCGGCGTCGGCTCGTCATCCAGCGACTTCGGAGCCAAGGCCGCCGCCTTCCCACTTCGCGATGTGCCCCGTCGGTGGTTTCGGTCGAACGTCGACGTGGATCCACCGCGGGTAGAGGCCGAGCCCCCCGAGATGCGGCAGCAGGCCACCGGCGAGCATCGTCTGCACCAGGCTGTGCAGCTGCCTCACGGCGCGGTCATCGCCGCGCGCGGGGCGAACGTCGGCCGCCCTGCCCTGGACGTGCTGCGACAGCTTGGCGCCGCCGATCTTGTGGTTGTAGACCTCGGTGCGGTAGCCGCTGACCACCACGATGGGTGAGCCCCACTTCTCGCGGATGGCGTCGAGCGTTTCGACCAGCGGCTGCAGGCGGTCCTCGTGCCATTCGGACGGGTAGGCATTGCCGTCGTGGCACTCGAACTCGATGGCCCCGAAATACTTCGACGTGATCATCTTCGCGCCTCCACCAGCCCGCGCGTCTCAGGGCAGCGCAGGATAAACGTGCTCGTCGGGTCTGCGTCCATCGCCGCCTTGTGCATCGCCTCGCGCTCGGCCGGCGTCGAGCGGCCCCAGGCGCACGGCGTCCAGCACAGCCCGTAGTCGTCGACGCACACGACGTCGGCGGGGCAGGGCTTCTCGCAGCCGTTCACCGCGGCCTCCACCATGCGGGCCATTCGCCAGCCGTCGCCCTGCGTGTCGGGCGACGGCGACGGCACCGCGGCGCACGAGACGAGCAGGAGGAACGCGAGCCTCATGTGTGGCCGTCCCCGTCGCGGTCAATCGCGCCGATGGCGAACACGAACAGCGCCGCCCAGAAGGTCACGACCACGACGATCTCGATCAGGGGGTGGCCTCGGGCATGTCGGTGTCGCTCTTCGGGGACAGCTTCGCCGTCACCTTGCTGACCGCCTCGGGCTTCGACAGCGTCAGCAACAAGCCGCCGATGACCGTCATGATGACGCCGGGCGTACTGGGGACGGTGGTGCCGATGCCGGTGAGCGCGGTTCCAACGATGAAAAGCAGCTTGTGCAGGTTCATGGGGTCCTTTCTTCAGCGCAGCGAAGCGGCTGCTCGCAGTTCGTCTTTGCCGTCCTCCTCGAGGACATCCGCAATCTTGTTCCAAGTGATGTCGTGCACCGGCGCCGGGTCAGCGGCGATGGTGTGGGCGATCTCGGCCACCCGTGTCGCGCGGGCGCTCATCGCCAGCGCAAGGTTGTGGATGACCATCAGCTTCGCCTTGTTCGCAGGGTGCGCGGCGGGCCGGTCGACTGGCGTGATCTCGTCGTCAGGGTCCATCGGTGCTCCTTGTTCGTGCGTTGCTGTCGCGGATGGCCGGCGCGCGGCCGGGTACGGTCATCCCAAGGGCGCCGCAGACGATGCCGACGCCCAGCATCTTCAGCATGTCGTCGCCCATCTTGGCGCCGACGATCGCCATGGCCGCGCCGAGTACCAGCGTGACCAGGCCGCGCAGTTCGTCGATTAGACCGTTCATTTCCTGACCGGCTGCTTTCCCGACACGACTTGCCCCGGCGTCTTCACCGTGCAGCTCGCGCCCGTGCAGGTTTTCCAATCGTTGCCGCCAGCGTCGATCATGGTGCCGCTGTTGGCCACCGCTTTGCCGCCAGCGTTGCCGCGCCAGGTGGTGCCGCCGCTGATGATTCTGCCGCCCGTCGCGATCGTGGCGCCGATGATCGGGCTTGCCGACGAGAAGCCGCCTGCCGCGCCGCCGTTGATCCAAAGCGTCGAAGTGCCGTCCACGCTGATGGCGCTGCCCGATGCCGGCGCACCCCACACGGTCGCGCCGAACATGTTGAGCTCGCCCGCCACCAGCGCCAGGCACGGAGACACGCCGCACTCGTCGATGCCGCCGCCAATCCAAGTGGTCGACATGGCCACGGGAGAGCGTCCGATGTTGTTGGTTACCAGCACGTTGGGGCTGCCGTTCGAGATGAACGGCTGCGTGACGGTGACGCTGTTGCTGGCGTCGATGATCAA